>Ga0080008_140610_pt1 | contig 10485 bp, 12 predicted proteins | sample ConCONMetagenome_FD_69211 | JGI IMG/M metagenome (GOLD analysis project Ga0080008, IMG submission 69211) | Hot spring microbial streamer communities from Conch Spring, Yellowstone National Park, USA - CON_C (SPADES assembly) (version 2) | ecosystem: Environmental > Aquatic > Thermal springs > Hot...
ATTTGGGTCTCTACTACATGGTTAATGCCGCTCAGATCTATGGGGCAATCCGGCAGATGTTATCTAGCGAGGAAATCGACGTGGTTCTGCATGCAAATATCCTTCCGAGTTTGTTAGCGGTAAAGTTAGCTAAGAGCTTGGGCGTTCCGGCTGTGTACGACTATCTCGACTACTTCCCCGAGTCGGCATCTGTATATTTCACAAGAGACAAATGGATGGTGGAAAGGGGCGTATGGATATTAACGGTAAAGGCTCTGCGGGAAAGCACGGCGGTGGTTGTGCCGTCGTACGGGTTGCGTGCTGTTGTGAGAGAGGTCGTTCCATCTACGCCTATTTACGTGATTCCAAACGGAGTTGACACTGAATTTTTTAAACCTATAGATCGGGACTCTGCAAGGCGTATATTGGGACTAGATCCGGATTATAATATTGTGCTACTTCAAGGCTCTATAGACGTATGGATAGACGTGGCGGTAGCGCTGAAGGCCATTGGTAGGCTTCGGGAGAAGTACGACGTGAGGGTATTGATCGTGGGGTTTTCCCATGGTAAGCAATACTTCAGACAATTGCTTGAATACGCAAAAAAGTTTGGCTTAGAGAAGTACATATATAGATATCCGCCTCAACCTTATGAGAAAATGCCGCTGTTTATTAATGCCAGTGATCTAGTTTATTCGCCGGTAGTCAAAAAGATTCTGAACTTTGCTACCCCGCTAAAAATAGCTGAGGCTTTATCATGCGGCGTCCCAGTAGTGGCGACCGATATTCCCGAATATAAGCTGTGGTATAAACAAGGCGTCTACACCTATAGAAATTATGAAGAGCTTGAGCGAGTACTTAATTGGATTATGGCTAACTCAGAAATAAGGAAATCACTCCTTGTATATTCGTGGTCTTTTCGGCATCAGTTTAGTTGGGATAAGCTTGCAGAGAAATACGAACTCGTACTAGCCTGTACCGCACGTAGATAACATATGAAGAGAGTTGTGCTTTATTGTTCTCCGAATCCAATAGGTGTCAGTCCGAGACAGCTTAGGGCACTCGAAGAACTAATGAAGGTAAACACACCGGTGGTCATACTTGAAACGAAATGGGTGTATGAAGAAAAAGGGAAGTCGGGTTTATGGCCGTTTGTAGAAAAACGTAAGTATAAGAGCTCTGAAGGCGTCTTAGATGTGTATTCAGTAAAATTAATGACACTAGCATTAAATAGAACACAGAATATTTATAGTATATTTAGTATGGCACTTTCATTATCAGTTTATGCAGTTATTTGGCTGTCTATAATATTGTATTTAATACCTAAGTTAAAGGTAGGTGTAGTCTGGTGCTCTAACGCCCCTGATCTACCGTGTACCATTGTGGCTATTGTAAAGAAAATCTTTAGAAATAGATTGATGTATATTTATGAAATGCGTGAATTAACTCCAGAACTTTATTGCATCAGAGCAACTGGGGAGGCACATTGTCCATTTTATGCAATCCTCAGACTCCTAGAAAGAATAGCTTATTCATCAGCAGACATAGTTATAACTGTTAGTGCCGCCATGAGAGATTATATTTCCAGGGTTCATAGACCTATTCGAAAAACTATAATACCCCTTTATCCCTTCCCGCCTCATGCAGAAAAGTTTGCAAATCAATCTTATACTTTACGACTGCAAAAGAAGGATAAAACAATAGCAATCTATGGTGGAAGTGTGTTAGAAAAAATTTATGATCTGCCACTAGTAATTGAAGCGCTTAGACGACTTTATCCGCAGATTAAAAACCGCTTTCAACTTCTCATCATTGGACGTGGTGATGAAACCGCTCTGCAGTACATTCTACGTGCAAGGAATGAAATGCCTGAGGTCATCGACTTCATGGGTTTCATGCCAGCAGAGAAATATTATCAAAAACTAAAAGAAGCCGATATGTGCATTGTTCCACTAACATTAAACCAGCTAACGTCCATTGCAGTCCCTAATAAGCTTGTAGACTGTATCATTACAGGTAAAATTGTCATAACATCTGCACTACCGTCAACAGTTGAACTTGCTGAGAGATTTCCAAACACGTTTCTCCTATACAAACCAGCCTCAGTAGGGTCGCTATCCGAAACAATTGTTAATGCTTTAGGAAGAATTGGTACTAACGATGTTCATAGTACATTTCATAAATTTTCAAGATTATTTTATACTAATTTTTCAAAGATAATTTATTTAATAAAAAGATTTACAACAAATGAGTAACATTAAGTTACTCATTCCTATCATGCTGTTGCTTTTAATTTTACTATTTCACATAAACAACGGACTTACCTCGTTTATAGTGTTCCCTATAATCATTATTACGCTTTTATTAACAATATTACTTTTAGTGAATTCAAACTCAAATTATATAAGATACATCATTATTATAAATGTAGCCACAACGATATCATTTTTAAGCTATTCGCTTGTTCCATATTCAGTAGCAGATGCATACCCAGATGCAAACTATATTCTACAGCTTGTCAATTTGTTTTCCGCAGAGAAAAGGATCATGTTGGGAGCCGGTACCAATGAGGCATTCGACTACTCTTTTTATCCTTTGTTTGAAACTTGGTTAATCATCTTATCGTATTATAATAACATAAACCCTGTGTACATTATGAGAATATATCCGATTTTTTCAATTTTATATTATTTTATAACATGGGTCTCAATTTATAAATTTATTAGCCGCCAAATTTATAGCGAAGCGGTGCTTGTGGCTTTACTATCATTTCATTTTTCGACATTCCTTATTAAACCACTTCACCCTGCTTATGCATATATGTTATTTTCTTTGTTATTTCTCCTTTTGGTTATCAGTATTTCCAGGGGCTATAATTTTAATTTCTTATTTACGAGCATATTAGTTATTACAAGTATTGTCGTGGGACATAACACGACCGCTCTGATATTGATAGTAACCATAATGTTACTCTTTTTAGTATATATTGGTTTAAATAAATTGTTAGGGTTTGCATCCTTTATCAATTACATAATTATGAAAAATGTCTTATTGATATTAATTCTAGCATTTATCACATTCTTACTGTATAACTTATATGTTTCTACTTATTTCTTTGGCAAGGGTACGTTGGGAGGCTTTGTTTCGTACCTTAGTTATATTTTAAAAGGTGATGTTTTGCCTCTGGACGTAATATTTGGTATTCGAAGACCGATAGACATCGATTTACATGCTCCTTCATCTGCGGGATTGTTAATCAATCGTGGCAGGATCTTTTTAGGATACATTGGACTCGCTCTATATCTCATTGTTTTCTTATTTGTTGCATCTCGCATTTTATTTGATAAATTTTTCTATAATTTTACTAGTATTTCATCACTGTTTTTCATGTTATCTATCTCTTTAATTTTACTTCTTGTAGTCGCTACTTTTACTTGGCCTGCCTTTTATATAAGCGATTATTATTGGCGTTTTTATAGTTACTTTTTCTTTTTCTCTTCGCCATTTGTGGTATGGTACATTTACAAGTTACGAAAAAGAATCACCATTGTCTTGTTTTTTATGATTTTGCTTAATACATTTCTCTGGAAACCACCGCATGCTTTTGGCCTTGATACCCCATTTGAATTAAGTGATCCGCGTATTGGTATTAAACAGTCTGTTGTTCTCGCCTCCTACCTTGCGGAAAGTTATGATGGAAAGGTGATTGTGGGTACTCGATATGCTTTTAACATCATAGGTCCTCTGAGCGCAAAGACTACAATTACAATATTCTCAGATAAAGACCTAGAGAAGCCTTATATTAAAGGAGTCAGAACTTATTTATTCATCTTTTCAAATATTGAAAAAAAACTACTACGGATATCTACAAAAGTAAATGAAAGAGATCTACTTTACAATAGTGGAGAGTTTCATGTCTATAAGTGAACAGAAGTAATTTACAGCGATAAAGGCATAAGTAGTAGCTTCCAAGGTTGATAATGATCCCACCTGGGTTACTCATAGTTTTGTGTGAGATGAAATTTCGGGCATAGTTACACGCGGGATCGAAGTTCATGTAGCTAGGTTTATGTTTAAGGAAAGCAAAAGGGTCGGGTCGATTTCCATTTATGATTCATAGCAAAAAAAGATCCTCTGATTTTAACAGTGTTCTTAAGAGAGCGGAGGCCCATCCTTTGCTGTCGTTTTTTAGGAACCCAAGGAAGGTCTATGGTGAGTTGGTATATAGCAACCATATCGAGAAGGTGCTTAGTGTTGTATAGCCAGATATTCTTCATGCCCATATCGTATATCCAGAGGGTTGGGCTTCGTACTTAGCGTTGCGTAGTTACAGAAAAAGAATTCCCTTTGTAGTCATCCTACATGGCTATGATGTTCTCGTCGAGTCATCCTTGGGCTATGGAATAAGGCTTTAGAAGCGGCAATTGTGGCTAGCCATGCCTTATATGACGAGGTTGCACGTCTAATCAATGACAAGGAGAAGATTCTTCTTATTCCACTTGGCGTAGACTTGGAGCGCTTTAAGCCTGACCTCAACACAAATGACCTCAGAGAGAGGTTGGGGGGTGAAGATAAACTTATTGTGTTTACCGCTGAGGCTTTCGAGTCTGTTTACGGTATTGAATATCTGATTTTAGCCACTGGAATTGTAGGTAAGTTATGAAATGATGTTGTTTTTGTAATTGCAGGTGATGGATCGCAACGCCCCTACTACCTTAACTCAGTGAAGTGAAGAGGTTAGGTATAGAGCGATACGTCATTTCCCCGGCAGGTTACCTTACAACGAGATGCCGTATTATTACGTGGCGAGTGATATTGTTGTTGTGCCCTCTCTGCAGATGTCCTGGGGACTTGTTGCAACTGAGGCAATGGCATGCGGGAGATCCGTAATAGCGAGTAGAGTGGGGGTCTTGTTGACCAGGTTATTGATGGGGGAACTAGATTTTTAGTTCCGCCGGGAGACTCTTAAGCTATTTCCAAGAAAATGTTATATTTCGCTTAAAACCGAGGGGAGGTGATGAAAATGGGCAATGATGCAAGAAGAAATGCCGAAGAGAGATACTATATTAACAATAGGCCTAGCAATATTATAGATTTGTATGCGGATCTGACATGAAATATATAAAGTATATCTATGATTATGTGAGATTTAGAAACCTGGCATATCATATAGAGAAATTTATACAATTTAATAGCAATAAAGAGATTCTTAGTAATTATTATTTTGACTTGGAAAAACTATTTTTGAACGAATTTTTGACAAATAAAATAGTATACCGTAATGAGCACATATATGTAAAGTACAGCAACAAATTTTTATACAATCCTCTTATTGAGGCATTTTTTGCACTAATTTTTTACAAAAGAAATCATATCATTTTTTTGGATCTCATTAATAATTTAATTAAAAAAAGTACACCTTGTAATATAAATAATATTGAAGTTATTTGCTGGCGCTATGAATTTACATTTCCACCTCGCGCGTCTTCGCCCGGATGGATCTCCGGAATGACGCAAGCTGTGGTTGCTTCTGCGTTTGCCAGAGCTTTTTACCTTACGGGCAAGGACGATTACAAGCGCCTAGCTGTTAAGGCAATTCGAGCTACCCTTTTGCCAATTGAATCAGGTGGTGCATTATATGCGAAAGGTCGTTGGTTATGGATAGAAGAATATCCCTCAGAGCGGCCTGTCAAGCATGTGCTTAACGGCTTTATGTACGCCTTACTGGGAATATATGATGTTTACTTAATAACAAAGAGTGAGAACTACCTAAAAATATTCTATGATTTTATATATAATCTAATAAGCAACGCTCATATTTATTCTATATTAGGATACTGGACAAGATATGATATTGAAAGATTAGCCGATCCCAAATATCATTTTGTACATACTATTTTGGTTTATGTGCTGTATAATTTGACGAATTCTAAATCTCTTTATTCATGGTTTTTAAGGTGGCGTGAGGGTTTTCTGCTATTCGATTAGTTTTTTAGATGTATGTTCTTTTCGTTATGATGATTTTATCGGTAGTAGGTGCGCGACCTAATTACATAAAGTTAGCTGCTGTGTATGGGGTTTTTTCTCGCTTCTTTGAACATGTAGTTGTAGATACAGGTCAACACTATGACTATGAAATGAATAAAGTTTTTTATGATCAGCTTGATGTACCTGAGCCGGACTATTTTTTGGGTATTGGTAGTGGTTCGCATGGGTATCAGGTTGGCGAGATTATTAGGCGTACTGAGGAGGTGCTTCTTAGGGAGAGGCCGGATCTTGTCGTGGTTTATGGTGATACTAATTCAACTTTGGGAGGCGCCTTGGCGGCTGTTAAGGCTGGTTTTAGGGTTGCACATGTGGAGGCTGGTTTAAGGGCTTTTGATATGTCGATGCCGGAGGAGATAAATAGGAGGGTTGTGGATCATATCTCTCACCTCTTGTTTGCTCCTACGCCTAGCGCTGTGAGGAATCTTCGAGAGGAGAAGGTACCTGGTAGCGTCTTCCTAACTGGAGATCTCCACGTAGCTACGTTGAAGAGGTGGCTTCCTATCGCGGAGGAGAGGTCTAGGGTGTTGGAGAGACTTGGGCTTGGTGGCGTCCGGTATGCTGTAGTGACTCTCCACAGAGCGGAGAATGTAGATAATGTGGAGAGGTTGAGGAAGTTGTTGTTTCTGGTAAGAAGCTTGGCGGAGTATCTGCCGGTGGTGTTCCCCATGCATCCGAGGACGCGAAGAAGGGTTCAGGAGGCGGGGTTGCGCCATTTTCTGTCTTCGGACGGTGTTGTTGTAACGGATCCGCTTGGTTACATAGATTTTATTAAGTTGCTTAATCATTCAGAATTAGTGTTGACTGATTCCGGCGGTGTTCAGCGTGAGGCTTATCTACTGCGTAGGCCTGTTGTGGTGTTGAGGAGGACTACTGAGTGGGTTGAGCTGGTTGAGGCTGGTATGGCTGTTTTATTCGATATTGAAGACAAGGGGATAGACATTGGTAAGATAGTTGAGTTGAGGCCGGAGCGCTATGTTGAGGGGTTGTTAGGCGATGAAAACGCGCCCCAACGAATAGCAGAGATAATAAGTTCGGTACTGCAGGTCTAGAGGACGGGCATCATATCGGTGATCTGTATGTTGTCTCCACGGCAGTCCGTTTAGCGTGCTACGGGGTGGCTCATAGCTGACGTTGGCAGGTTTTGTGAAGAATTGGGGGTTTCGAGGTGGTTAATGTGAGGGGGTTGGGTAGTTTTGTGGCGGCGTTGCTGAAGGAGAGTGCTGTGTTTGTTGAATTTGTCTAACTAAATTGATGTGATGTCTCCCAGAATCTTAGAGACTTGAATAGCATTACGATTAATAGATGGGATGTAAATTAGTATGTATTGCTTAATATCTATGTTATTACTCAATTCGTTATATAACTGATATTCATATATCTTATGACCAGGCTAATGTAATAGTTCTTTGTATAGTCCGACTATTTTTTTCACTCTTATTTCTATATCGAATTTCTCTTCAGCGAGTTGCCGGCCTTTTTTCCCCATTTCTTTTGTTTTTTCTGGGTTTTCTAATAGCTCGATGATTTTTCGCGCTATGGCTTCGGGGTCTCTTGGTGGGACTAGGAAGCCGTTGTACCCGTCTATTATTTGGTCTGGGATGCCGCCGACTTTTGTACCTATTACAGGTTTTCCAGTTGCCATTGCCTCGGTAACCACAAGGCCCCATCCCTCTTGAAGTGAGGGTACCACTACGACGCCGCTTGCTGCGTAATAGTGGGGTAGTTGGTCACTGGGTATGGAGCCTGTGAAGATGATGTGCTTTTCGACTCCTAGGGTCCTTGCTAGGTTTATGAGGTGTGGTCGTAGCGGTCCGTCTCCTCCTATGATATAGACGACGTCATTCCTTTTTTTGAGGACCATGGGAGCTGACCTTATTAGATACTCTAGGCCGTACTTGCACGTGTGGTGTCGTACTGTGAAGACGACGAATTTGCCGTGTAGGTCGTATTGGTCTCTGATTTTTCCGCCGTCGAGACTTGGATGGAACCTGGTGGTGTCTACTCCGTTGTATATTAGGTGGACTTTGACGGGGTTCTTGACGATTTTTTGAGCCTCCCAGTATATGGCGGTGCTTGACACAATTATGGCATCGGCGTTGTTTAGGACTTTTTTGACTAGGGCGTCGTATTGTCGGTAGAGTCTTATGCCGTAATTGCAGCTAGGTTCTGTAAGTATGTCGTAGCCGTGTAGCGTGACGACAAAGGGTGGTTTGTGTGAAGATGAGGTTTTCGCTAGGTAAGCGGCCCATCCTTCGGGGTATGCGAAGTGCGCATGTAAGATGTCTGGTTTCGTGTTTTGCAATATTTTTCTTATTTGGTTCGCATAAAGCAGTTCGACGTAGAGTGAGAGGAGTCCTCTTGGTCCTCTTATTAGCGATGGGAGGGGGTATTTCGCGAGCTGGGGTAGTTGTGTTAGGACTGTTAGGTCTACGTATGTCGGGAGGTCGTAGAAGTATATTCCATTGAAGTTGCCTGATTTCCCTACCTCTTTGCGTGCTACATGCATTTCTATCCCGTGTTTTGCAAGTCTTGTTACTTCGTCGTAGACGAAGCTAAGTAGTATTTCCGATGGAGTTTTGGGCGCCGACGACGAAACTACCTCTACACGCATAGCTGATCTTTTGGGTGAATTAAAAAATATGACGGTAAGCCAAGATATATGTAAAATGCAATTTCTTTATCCTAAATCCTTTTTCGCTTAAGAAATTAAGTATTTCTGGTACCTTTCTTGATAATTCAACAATTATGAATTTAGTCTTTGTTTGTACTTTTTCGAGTCCTTTCAGCACCTCGTATTCTGCCCCTTCTACTTCTATATTTTATAAGTTTAATTTCACTATACTTATTCAGAATCTTGTCGAGCCTTACGCATTTTACAGGGATCTTAACAATCATAGTTTCTCTACCGTAAAAGGCAGAAGCAAGTCCATAATACTGCATATGGGGATTCGCAGTGCAGCTACTAAACTCTTTCACTTATAATTGTTGCGACTTAGTTGTGAGGTTTCGGCATCTGATGCTTTATAGGGAGTTAGTGGCGGGGCGGTGTGTTGAGGAGACTGTACGGAATGTTCTGGCGCCGTTGTAGGGTAGTAGGAGGGTACATATTTCTGAAAAGGAGCAGGTTCTAAAGATCGAATTGGTTTTGCGCTAGGGTATCCGGATGGATTCTCTTGGGTTCTGGGCGTTGAGACTTGATGTTGCGGTTGGCAAGCTGAGTGAAGTCGTCGAAATTATAGAAAATTGTCGCCTTTGTCTAGATGTGGCATTAAATCTGCTGTAGACCAGTATGAGGACGTTCTCAAAGAGTTCGGTTATCCCGAGTAATCTGCATGAGGATAAGATTCCGCGTTATTACCAGCTTGTGGACGAGTTGGCAGGTCGTCTCTAAGAAGTTGCCTGGGGATGTGGAGGTTTTGGTGGTGTCTGACCATGGGAATCAGGCCCAGCGGGGGGTGCTGGCCCTTAATCAGCTTCTGGCTGAGTGGGGGTTTCTGCGGTTTAGGAGGGAGCCGTCTAGAGGCGAGGATGTCGACGCCTTGGTGGACTGGGGCCGGAGCTTGGCGGTGGCGTGGGGCGGGTACTACGCGCGGATTTTCATCAACGCGGTGGGCGAGGAGGCTGTGGACGTCAAGCGGGAGCTTAAGCGGAAGCTTTCTGTGCTTAAGGCTCCGTGGGGCCACATCAGGAACGCGGTTTTCGATCCTGCTGAGCTTTATCGGGCGGTTAGGGGAGATGCGCCTGATGGTGTATTTCGACTCTCTGCGGGTTAGGCCGGTGCAGACGGTGGGCTACGAGTCGCCGTGGCTTGAGGGGAACGACAGGGGGCCTGACGACTCGCTTCACAGCTTCAACGGCTTCTACGCCGCCGCGTGGGGCGACGCGAGGCGTAAGGACCTCCACGCGTTGGATGTGGCTGGGTTTCTGGAGAGGGTGCTGTGACGTGTGGGAGGGGGTTTGTGGTTTGGCTTACGGGGCTTCCGGCCGCGGGTAAGACCACCATTGCCTCTTTGGCGGCGGAGTGGCTGAGGGGGCGGGGTCTGCGGACTGAGGTGCTCGACGGGGACTGAGTCCGCTCCACCATAAACACAGAGGTGGGGTTTTCTAGGGAGGATAGGCGGCGTCACCTCCTCCGGGTGGCGTGGGTGGCGCGTCTCTTGGCGCGGAACGGGGTGGCGGTCTTCGCGGCGTTTGTCTCGCCGTACCGCGATGTGAGGCGGGAGGTGAGGAAGGTGGTGGCTGAGGAGGTGCCCTTCTTCGAGGTGTATGTGAAGGTGTCTCTTGAGGAGGCTATGCGCCGGGATCCTAAGGGCCTCTACAAGAGGGCTCTTGCGGGTGAGGTCAAGAACTTCACGGGTGTTGACGACCCCTATGAGGAGCCTGAGGCGCCTGACCTTGTCCTTGTGAATGAGGGGGTTTCTGTGGAGGTTAACGTGGAGAGGCTTCTGGAGTTTTTGG
>Ga0080008_141890_pt1 | contig 10483 bp, 12 predicted proteins | sample ConCONMetagenome_FD_69211 | JGI IMG/M metagenome (GOLD analysis project Ga0080008, IMG submission 69211) | Hot spring microbial streamer communities from Conch Spring, Yellowstone National Park, USA - CON_C (SPADES assembly) (version 2) | ecosystem: Environmental > Aquatic > Thermal springs > Hot...
CTACGACCGGTGGCTCTGCCACCAGGAGGGCTCCCCAGAGGATGCTGAGGAGGCTAGGAGGTACCTCAGGAGGGTCGCCGGGACCTAGGTCTAGGCAGCTTTTTGGGTCTCGCCCCTCTTCCTCCAGCTCCTTGGGTACACGTCCCTAGGTATTGCAACCCTCCTAGTTTTGAAGGCCATACCCCTATCCTTAGCTAGGATCTCCTCAGTACTCATTAGCGCCTCGGCTAGGGCTACGAGCTCGCCCTTGAGCGAGAAGAGGGCTACCAGGTCGCCCCGTCTAATACCCTCACTAACTACTGAGACCCCGGGTACCGCTAGGTCGGCCCCGTGCGCTACAGCCGCGACAGCGCCATCGAGTATAGCCACCTTAGGTAGCTGGGCCACTATGTACTCGTGGGGCAGGATCACCGACCTCACAGCGTCCTCCCTACCTAGCTCTCGGTATAGGTAAACGGCCTCGGAGAGCTCGTGCATCCTCACGGAGGTATCCTCCCTAAACGGTCCAGTCCTTATCCTCCTAAGCTCCCTCATGTGGGCTCCGACCCCCAGGACCTCCCCTATATCGTGTATCAGCTTCCTGATGTAGGTCCCGTGCTGGCAGGCGACCCTCATCAGGACGTACTCGCCCTCGAACTCCAGTACCTCGATCGCGTAGACCTCCTTAACCCTTAGGGTCCTCTTAACCGAGGACCTAACCGGAGGCTTCTGGTATATCCTACCTACGAACTCCCTAACTACCTCCTCGAACCTCTCCCTATCCACAGCTCTGTGGAGCTGGGCTAGGGCTACGTACTCCTTATCCGAGTGCGACAGTACCCCGATCAGCTTAGTAGCGCTCCCGGTGGCTACCGGCAGTACGCCGGAGACCTTGGGGTATCCCCGCCCCCCGTGGGGGGCTCTAGGGTCCCCCCGTGGCCCGCCTTCTCAATCCTCAGCAGTGCCTTAACCCAGGCCACTACCTCGTGGCTAGTAGGCCCCGGGGGCTTATCGAGGTTTATCACCCCCGAGGATATCAGCTCCTCAGCACTCCTAGACTTAGGGTGCTTACCGTACCTAGGGTCCGTCTCAGCCTCCTTCTTAACTATGTACTTCCTCTGGACTCCAGCGAAGGAGTCTAGCTCCGTGAGGAACTTTATCCCCTCCTCCAACTACTACACCTAACCAGAGATCCTTCGGAGGTAATTTAGCTAGCAGAGTAGGCGGGTACCAACCCCGTTGACTGGGCGCGGGTGCGTAGGCTCTTACAGATTTGTCGATAAGTTCAGGTACCCGCGAGTACCTGTAAACTCGGTATCGTAGGGTAACGCTTGAACTCCCCCCTACCCCCACCACGGTTTACCGGATTACCCCCTCTGCGGTGACTCCATAAAGTCGGATGGGGACCCGTGGGGTGTAGGTGAAGCCGACGAACTCACACCGAGGCCCGGCCCAGCTAACGGAACCACAGGTACACACGAATACCATTAAGTACCGCTAGCGGGGGAACGCTAGGGCTACCCCTCCTTAGGGACTACCGTAGCCAGCTTCAGTAGGGTCCTTCTATCGATCTTAACCCTCTCCTTCATAAACTCCACGAGCCCCGCGGCCTCTATAGCCTTAAGTACCTCCTCGTCCGATGCCCCCTTCTCGATCTCCACCTTCTTATCGAGGATCTCCAGGTGCCTTATGTTAGCCCTCCTCCTCTTCACCCCGGTTAGGCTCTTGGGTCCCGTAACTACTACGAAGTTGTCGTCGACTATATCCACTATAACACACTTCCTACCAGCCTCCCTACCCATTAGCTTAACGCACACCCTACCTACCTCGACGAGTGGCATCCTCAGCACCTCGTAGAGGTATTGGGTAGGGCTTAAAAGCGTGGTCCCTAGCTGGGAGGGCCTGAGAGGCTGGGCTACCCCGCGTACTTTAACGGTTACCCTAAAGGATACCACGACGTAGCTCTCGGGGTCTGGGCTGAACGACCTATCTACGAAGGCGTTGTAAGGCTCGAACTCCTCGGTTTCCACAGTCCTACTCGGAGATCTACCGGCTACGTATATAATAAGCTGGAGACAACTGGTAGTTAAGAGGTAGCTATGGACTGCCCCAGGGCTGTTGAAGGCTACAGCAGGGCCGTCGGGGAGGTATCCGAGGCGAGGATCCCCGGGTCTACGGAGGCTGCTCTGAGGGTAGTGCAGGCGCTAGCCGACGTCCTGAGGTACTGCGGTAGTGACGTACCTAAGCTACTACCGCAACTAGTCAGTAAGGCCCTCCAGGCTAGACCTGGCTCCCAGACTATACGCAGTATCATCCACCTCTTCCTTAGGAGGGTACTCGAGTACGCGCCAAGCTCCGGTACAGGTAGCCAGCAGGGTGGGGCTGTCGATAGGGCTCTAGCTGAGGTCTTGAACTACGTTGAGGGGGTTAGGGAGGCTGTGTCTGAGATAGGCTCGAGGAGACTCGAGCCCGGGGACGTGGTCTTGACGTACTCGTACAGCACCACAGTCCTCAGGATACTGGAGAGGGCGGCTAAGCGCGGGGTGGACTTCGAGGCGTACGTAGCTGAGTCCAGGCCTATAGCTGAGGGTAGACTAATGGCCTCAGCCCTCGGTAAGCTGGGTATTAGGACTACCCTAGTAGTCGACTCCGCCATCAGGTACGTAATGAAGAGGGTTAGTAAGGTGCTCGTAGGTGCAGAAGCCATAGCAGCTAACGGCGCCGTAGTAGGTAAGGTAGGTACCTCTGTAGTTGCTCTAGTAGCTAAGGAGGCTAGGGTTAGGTTCTACGTAGCAGCGGGACTCTACAAGTTCAGTCCGGAGACGGTCTTCGGGGACCTGGTAGCTATCGAGGAGCTGGATAACCCCGAGCTCATCGTACCCCAGGACCGCCTAGTGGAGGTGGCACCGTACCTGGGTAGGGGTGTAAGGACTAGGACCCCCCTCTACGACGTAACCCCTCCGGAGTACGTGGATGCTGTGATAACTGAGAGGGGGCTTATAGCCCCCCAGCTGGTCTTCTACTTCGCTAGGGAGTTCCTCGAGGTGGACTCCCAGTACGTAGGTGTGGAGAGGTTGGCTGAGGAGGTGGGTAGGCTTTGGAGCTAGGCGGCTTCAGGATCCCGGAGGAGGTTGTGAGGATTAGGGAGGGTATAAGGTCCATGAGGATAAGGGGGGCTGGAAACATAGCTAGGAACGGGGCCCTGGCCCTCGCTATAGCCGCGGAGAGGTTCTCAGGAGGCGATGTGGAGGCCTTCCTGAAGTACATGGGGCTAGTTGCGGACTACGTGAGAAGCGCTAGACCTACAGCCGTATCCCTACCCAACGCGGTGTCCTACGTCATGAGTAGGCTTGAGCGGTCTAGGCCTACCTCAGTTGATGAAGCTAGGAGGACCGTGGTGGAGGCATCGAAGGAGTTCATAGAGTACTCGGAGAACGCTGTAAGGCTGATAGGAGAGCTGGGGGCTAGGAGGATAGAGCGTGGGGACGTCCTAATGACGCACTGCCACAGCACGGCGGCCGTATCGGTCATAGTTACAGCCTTTAGGCAGGGTAAGGTTGAGAGGGTCTACGTAAAGGAGACCAGGCCCGCCTTCCAGGGCTTGATAACGGCTAGGGAACTGGCTAGGGAGGGGGTCGAGGTGGTCCTAATACCGGACTCGGCTGTGAGGTACTACATGAAGAAGGTAGATAAGGTCGTAGTCGGTGCCGACACCGTAGCAGCTAACGGCGCCGTGGTGAACAAGATCGGCACCTCTGTAGTTGCTCTAGTAGCTAAGGAGGCTAGGGTTAGGTTCTACGTAGCTAGCGAGACGTACAAGTTCAGCCCCTACACCATCCTAGGCGAGCTAGTACCGATAGAGGTGCGGGACCCAACCGAGGTGGTAGACCGCGGCTGGTTAGCGGAGAACCCGAACGTCCGGGTGTTCAACCCGGTCTTCGACGTAACCCCACCCGAGTACGTGGATGCTATAATAACGGAGAGGGGGGTTATACCACCTCAGCTAGCAGCATTAATCCTCATAGAGCAGTACGGTGTTAAGCTGCTAGATGTCTACCAAGCACACCGCAGCCTAGAGCTGCACGTAGATACGGAGTAGGGCCCCGGAGCCCCCTCCGCGCGGACAACCGTGTGGAGATAGCTTCCAAACACGGCAACTACCTAGCCGTTAGACCCTCAACCTAGGCTCTACGTGGTCGCGGATGCGCTACACGCCCTCTCTTCGCGTTGAGCTACGCCGCCCCTCCGGAGGGTGGGGGCCTCAGCACGGGGTGGGTGGGCCCAGCTCTTTTTAGTCCCCCTAGAGTAGATTCCTCCCGGTGAGTCGGTGGGCCTAGGGGGGGTTTACGTAGGTACGGCCGGTATACCTGTATCGGCTAAGCGTAGAAACACTATCGACGGTATTAGGAGGGTTGCCGAGCTAGGGCTTAACGCTATGGAGCTCGAGTTCGTGAGGGGTGTTAACCTAAGCGCTGAGTCGGCGGCTAGGGCTAGGGAGGTATCCAGGGAGCTTGGGGTGGTTCTGACAGCACACGCGCCCTACTACATAAACCTACTGTCCGAGAAGCCCGATGTTAGGAGGGCGTCGGTCGAGAGGATCATCGAGTCAGCTAAGGTGGCCTACATAGCTGGTGCGTGGTCGGTAGTCTTCCACCCGGGGTACTACGGTAGCTACAGCTCTAGCGCGGCCGTTGAGGTGGTTAGGGAGGCTCTCAAGCAGGTCGTTAAGGCCATCATTGACATGGGTATTAGGATATGGGTTAGGCCGGAGACGATGGGGGGCCTAGCCGAGGTGGGCTCCCTGGAGGAGGTCCTAGCCATAGTTGAGGGGATCGACTACGCACTACCGGCCGTGGACTTCGCGCACATCTACGCCAGGAGCCTGGGCTCCGTGAACGATAGGGAGGGCTTCAGGAGGGTACCCGAGGCCATAGAGGCTAGGCTGGGGCCCGAGGCCCTTAAGAACATGCACGTGCACCTCTCCGGTATAGACTACGGTGAGAGGGGGGAGAGATCCCACCTAAACTTCGACGAGTCTAAGTTCAACTGGGTGGAGGTCGTCGAGGTACTCAAGGAGCTCAGAATCGAGGGGGTGATAATCAGCGAGTCACCTAACCTAGAGGGGGACGCCCTCAAGATCCTCGAGGTGCTCAGGTCCTAGCCTCGTCCTGCAGACCCTCCTGTAGCTCGCTTACCACCGAGAGGTCCTTCCTCCTCCTGGAGTGGATCTCCTCGGCGGTACCCCTGGCTATTACCTCGTAGAGCCTGGCGACCTTACCGGGTCTAGGTCTTAGTAGCCTACCTAGCCTCTGGATAAACTGCCTAGGCGATGAGGTACCGGCTACCAGTATACCTACACTAGCGTCCGGGATGTCCAGACCCTCGTCACCCACTGTTGTAACTACGAGCACCCCCTCCCTAGCCTCTCTAAACCTCCTTAGGATCTCGTCCCTCCTCGGACCCTCCACCTCACCTGTTAGCAGTAGACCGCCCACGGCCTCGGCTATCCTCCTAGCCAGCTCTACGTAGTGGGCGAACACTATAATCTTCGAGCCCCTCTCCCTCTCTACAATCTCCCTAACCTTCTCCACCTTGGATTCGCTCATCTGGACGATCTTCCTCATCTCGGTAGCTATCTTAAGGGCCTCCAAAGCCCTCGGGTCACCGCTCCTAGCCGCCTTCAGGACCTCCTCGAACGTAGCTAGCCCAACGAGTTCCCGGTACTTCTTACGTAGCTCAAGGTACCTCCTCCTCTCGTCAGGCTTTAGTGAGACCCTTACGGTTATCACCTCGTAGGGTGCTAGGTACCCCGCCTCGGCCAGCTCTGCGGGCGTTTTGTGGTAGACTACGCCACCCATGAGCGGGAAGAGCTCTACGTGCCTACCATCCTCGCGGTAGGGCGTAGCCGAGAGGCCTAGCCTCCTCGGTGCCGGGGACCCTAGGGCTATAGCTCTAAACCTATCGGCAGGTAGGTGGTGTACCTCGTCAACCACTAGGAAGCTGAAGTACGGGGCTAGCTTACCTATGTACCTGTAGGCAGACTGGTAGGTCGCTATAGTTATCGGGGCTATCCTCTTCTCCTCAGAGTAGTAGAACCCTATAAGCTCGGGCGGTATGTTCGTAGCCTTCTCTATCTCCTCGTACCACTGCCTAACGTGGTCCCTGGTTATGACCACTATGAGGGTCCTGACCCCTAGGGTAGCTATGGCGGCTATCGCTACCAGGGTCTTACCAGAACCAGTCGGTAGGGCTACGACCCCCCTGTAACCGTTCTGAGACCACCTCTCGAGGGCCTCCCTCTGGTAGTCCCTAAGCTGCATCTTGAGGTCTACCCTGATCCCCAGGCTATCCCTCTCGAAGAAGCCGGTCCCATCCACTACCCTGATCCCCAGCCTCCCCAGGGTCTCGGTGAACTCCCGGTAGTAGTAGGGCTGGAGTAGGAACTCCCTAGTCTCACGCCTGTACCTGAGCTTGAACTCCGACAGCCTCTTCCTAAGCTCCTCGCTCAGTAGGAAGTTGAACTTAACGCACACGTAGTTAGGGCAGTACCTGAGCTCAGCGACCCTACCTAGACCGGAGAGTAGCTCCTCCAGGTACTCCTCATCGTACTCAGCCCCCAGATCCTTGAGGAGGGACTTAACGTCCTCCAGTGTAAGACCGGACCTAGCTACCTTAGCCCTACTTACCCTAAAGAGGGAGTACCCGTCGCGGCGACCTACGTAGTCAGCTACCTTGAGGAGCTCCTGGAACTCGTCCTCGTCCAACCACCTACCGACCCTTACTACGCCCCTCTCCTCCAATAGCTCCAGCCTAGTTCTAACATCGTTACCGAACCTTATTTAAACGACGAGGCTGCCTCAGTCTCTATACCCACCTACAGCACTCCACATCTACGGACGTCTAAGACCTCTACTCTGTTGGTGCGCTAGCACGGTATAGCGGGCTTGTAGGTCCTTTAGCTAGGTAGTGGGCGAGCTCGGTGGACTAGGTGAGGGGTAAGCAGGTAGGCGACCGGTAGCGATAAACCCCCGCAGCCGGAGTCGGTCGGTTAGGGCCGGCGGAGGTGAGGAGCTGTGGACCACCACCTACTGAGGAGCGGCGTCGGCAATGTTCCTACCAGACCCTATCACCTCGCCATCGCCTAGGATCACCATAGGCTCCTCTATAACCACCTCGGCACCCGGCTCCAGACCCGTCTTGAGGACTACGGTCAGTATCACGTAGTCGCCGACCTTGCTCACCTTAACCTTCCTTACGGTAGCCCGGGTGAGGGCGTCGGAGGCTATATCGCTATACCGCGAACTCGGTGCCGAGGCCCAGCCCCTACTACGGGCTCGTATAACAGCCTTCAGTAGGGGCCTGTCCAGTACTAGGGCTAGTAGAGTGAGTACGGCAAGTACTGCCAGTACTACGTAGTCCAGCTCCGGCACCTACAGCCTACCTTACGCACCTGGGTGCTTTTAAGGTCTCCAAGCCTTCGGGTAGGGGTTCCGCAGCATCTAGATGGGGTCTCTACGCTGGGCGGGCCTACGTGAAGGTGCGAAAAGCTTATTAAGCCATACCTACTAACTCCCTATGACTAAAGTAGGTGGTAGGAGATGAGCGCACCGACACCGACACCGGTAGCTACGAACGTAGTCCTAGTGGGCAAGAAGCCCGTAATGAACTACGTAATGGCGACCCTAACCCTGCTACACCAGGGAGTTCCAGAGATCGTGGTGAAGGCTAGGGGTAGGGCCATAAGTAAGGCCGTTGACGCCGTCGAGATAGTGAGGAGCAGGTTCCTACCCGACAAGGTCGAGATAAAGGACATCAAGATCGGGAGCCAGGTACTAACCACCAGCGACGGGAGGCAGTCCAGGGTATCCACTATAGAGATAGTACTAGTAGCTAAGAAGTAGAGCCCACCCTACTAGGGAGAAGTAGAAAACAGTGTTTTTAGATGAAGATTGAGGAGCTCAGGACACCCGCACTCCAGGTAGCCCTCGACTTCACCTCCCTCAACGCAGCCCTCTCGGTTCTAAGGCAGTTACTGGACCTGGGTATAGGTATATTCGAGGTAGGTACCCCGCTGATAAAGTCCGAGGGCCTTAGGTCGGTATCCTGCGTTAGGTCCCTGGTGGGCCCCGGGGTGTTCGTCCTGGCGGATACCAAGACCGTTGACGTAGGTGCCGTAGAGGCTGAGGTAGCTATAGGTGCCGGGGCGGACCTCATAACGGTCTTAGCGGTAGCCGACGACGCGGTGGTTAGCTCAGCCCTAGCTAGAGCTAGGGAGCTCGGCGGCGACTTGGTGGTGGACTTCATAGGCTTCAGGGGCGATGTCGTCGGGAGGGTTAAGGAGCTGAGGGACCTGGGCGTTAAAGCCGTCAACCTACACGTAGGTATAGATGTCCAGAGGTCCCTAGGTATTAGAGCTACGTCCCTCGTAGACCTAGTCAGGGAGGTTAAGAGGGAGGTTCCGGATGTGCTAGTCTCAGCTAGCGGAGGTATTAGAGCTCAGGATATCCCAAGATTCCTAGAGGTAGGAGTGGACATAGTAGTCGTAGGGGGGGCTATAACCCGGTCCCGGAACCCGAGGGAGGAGGCTCTCGAGTGCCTTAGGAAGCTGAGGGAGTTCTCCAAGTAGCCTCAGGGCCCTTCACGTATATATAGGGTTGCGTACCTATAGCTACGGGTACGCGTATGGCTAGGCTGAGTAAGCTGATACTGGTAACCGCGGACCACCACCCACTCCACAAGTACTTTAAGGAGATAGCTGAGGAGTTGAGCAATAAGTACGGCGTACCCCTGGAGGTTAGGATGGAGGACTACCTATTCCTAATCCAGTACGGGGATACGGACGAGTTCGGGATGGCGTGGGTACCCCAGCTACTAGCTCAACTAGACACCGGGGAGATAGTCAAGGTACTCACAAAGCCTGTACTGGACTCCATGGGTAACATAAGTAAGGAGAACGACCTGAGGGAGTCTACGCGCAACATCGAGAGGGCTATAGGGTCTAGCTAGGGACCATCCTAACCCCGAACCTATTTAGGTAGGCTATCTCCTCCAAGGGCTTCCTGGGCCTCGGCTGGGGCTTCTCAGCTGGGTAGCCCAGGGCTACTATAGCTACAGGTACGTAGTTCTCGGGGAGCCCCACCAGCTTCTGAATGTCCTCGGTATTCGCTAGGGCCTGGATCCACACAGTCCCCAGGCCTAGGGCGTGTGCTGCTAGTATTATGTACATAGTTGCGCAGGCGCAGTCTACCTGGTACGATAGCTGCGACGTAGCCCTATCGCAGGCTACTACAATACCGACCGGTGCCCTAGCTAGGGGTGCGGCACCGGGGCGTAGTGAGGCTAGCTTGTCCTTGATCTCCGGGTCCTTAACCACTACGAATACCCAGGGCTGGCGGTTACCGGCGCTGGGTGCGTACCTGGCTAGGTCGAGGACCTTGAGGATCAGGTCGTCCGGTACCGGATCCGGCTTGAACTGCCTAATGCTCCTCCTAGTGAGTAGGAACTCGAGTAGGTCCTCCACCCTGCAACCCAAGGTCTCACCTCTATGTAACTGCCGGATAGGTATTTATAGCTCTGCGGCTTTAGGTCCTAGGATGAAGTAGATGGGTGAGAACCCGTACCTAAGGGAGAGGCTTGTCTCGGTAGACGTTAGGGGTAGGAGGATTAGCGAACTACTGCACTCGATGGCCCGGACAGCCTACCAGGGTAGGAAGCTCGGCGAGGTCTACGAGATAATGCTGAGGATGTTCGAGGACCCGAGGGTTACGGTGTTCATGGGCCTAGCGGCCTCGATGTCTGTAGCTGGTATGTGGAAACTCATTAAGTGGCTGATCGACGAGGGCTTCGTAGACGTACTGGTCTCCACCGGGGCTAACATCTCGGAGGACATCATCGAGGCCATGGGTTTCAGCTACTACGTGGGGGCCCCCTGCGTTGACGATAGCGAGCTCCTGAAGTACAAGGTGGATAGGTTCTACGACGTCTACGTATCCGAGCTGGACTACAGGAAGATGGAGAACCTCATAGCCGAGTTCATAAGGGGTCTGGACGGCGGTATATACTCTACAGCCGAGTTCCTGTACCTCTTCGGTAGGTTCCTAGATGAGAGGGGTATCGACGCTATAGTGGCCTCGGCCTACAGGTACGGGGTACCGGTGTTCTCACCAGCCCTAGTCGACTCAGGCTACGGTATAGCGGCCGTGCTGGCCGCTAGGGAGGGTAGGAGGCTGATCCTGGACATGGTAAAGGACTTCGACCAGCTCGTTAGGATAGCCGAGCACTCCGAGGAGACGGCGGTGATATACGTAGGTGGAGGGGTACCTAAGGACACTATAAACCTGATAGCAGTAGCCCAGACGCTACTAGCAGAGAGGAGGGGGGTCCGCGACTACTACAAGCCGCATAAGTACGCTGTCCAGATAACCACAGACCTACCCCAGTGGGGAGGTCTCTCCGGAGCTACCCTCGAGGAGGCCGTTAGCTGGGGTAAGACCTCGCCAACGGG
>Ga0080008_145579_pt1 | contig 10457 bp, 9 predicted proteins | sample ConCONMetagenome_FD_69211 | JGI IMG/M metagenome (GOLD analysis project Ga0080008, IMG submission 69211) | Hot spring microbial streamer communities from Conch Spring, Yellowstone National Park, USA - CON_C (SPADES assembly) (version 2) | ecosystem: Environmental > Aquatic > Thermal springs > Hot...
CCTCCTGAACCTAGTACAGCCGAAGGGACCTACGCCCTCGGTAGCTGTAGCCGTGGTAATATCAGTAGCTGGTTTCTTCATAGGATTCTTCACCTACAGGTTAGCAGCATCACTATCCGCAGGCTACGCAGTCTTTGTGTTAATAGGAAGGGCGGTGCAGCCTAGTCTACCGCTGGATTCGTACTACGCGGTAGCTGTAGGCGTGGCTATAATCACCTACATAGCCTCCCTAAGGAAGGCCTACATACCCTACGTAGTCCTCGGGGCAGCTACTGTGGCTATAGCCCTCTCCACGGTGACCCACGCCGCCGTAGCTATAGCTATAGCTGCGTTGGTGAGCTTAGCGGGGTACCTCGTTCAGGAGGATGCCTGGAGAGCTAGGATGAGGCTCGTAAAGCAGAAAGCTCTGCGGAGCGCAGTGAAGCGCCGCTGTTCTGTAAGTAGGAGGGCAACCTAGGTTAGGAGCCCCACAGCCGTGGCGGAACCTCACCGCAGTGAGCTACTCATCTTAAACCTCTCCTCTAGGAATACGTTACCACGCTCGTGATAACCCAAAGCCTCCCAGAATCCATCCACGTAGCTCTCCCTAAACTCTATCCTATGCACCCACTTAACGCCCTTCCACCCGTATAGGTGTGGTATGAAGATCCTCGCGGGAAAGCCCTGCTCACGGGTTAGGGGTCTACCGTTTATAGCTAGGACCAGCAGGGCGTCGTCTGATAGGAAGTCCTCTACTGGTACTACCGAGGAGTACCCGTCTAACCCCTCCATGTAGACCCACCTAGCGCCCTCCGTGACCCCCGCCATATCCGCTAGTAGCCTTAGCCTAACCCCCTCCCATCTAACCGATGCGACGGACCACCCAGTGACGCAGTGAAAGTCCCTGACCAGGGTAACCCTAGGTAGGGACAGTACGTCACTGAGCGATAGGGCTAGGGGCCTTTCCACCAGGCCCTCTACCTTAAGTTTCCACGAGCTGGCGTCTACTACGGGACTCCCGAGAATTCTGTAGATTATGAAGTCGTCTATGTACCTCTGACCACGTGGGTTGCTGCGGGGGCTTACAGTCCTCTGAAGCACCGGCTCCCTACCGGGCTCGACCCCTTCGGTAGCTAGTCTAGACTCCTGGGAGGAGTCCACAGTACAGACGACAGAGAGCAGTCTCTTACTAAGCAGTACGGCCCTACAGGAGGCTACGAAGGCATCTCCATCAAAGACGTGGTACTTGTACAAAATGTAGTTGTCTCCGATTGTCTCGTTTTCGGAGAACTCGACCCTGGGTTCTGCAACGGAGATGTACTTCAGTACTAGAGTTCCTAGGAGAGTCCGCAGATCCTCTAGGGGGTTTAAAATAGCTGTCTCCCCGTCTAGGCACTCCAGAACTTTACCAACCCCCTTTAAGCGTAATGAGGTGGGCGGAGTCTTAGCGGAGCACTCCACAGCCCCGCCACCTAGAGTTGTCCAGCTTTGCTCAAAATATAGCTAACCCCAGAGACGCTTTGGCAGGATGGGTTTGGTTACCCCCGGTTCTAAGAAGCTTGCTATCAAGGGTAAAAACTCCTTAGCTAAATCCCTGTAGGGGGTCGTCCGTGAAGTACTACGAGGGGACCTACCTAACGGAGAGGCAGGTAAGGGTACTTAAGTACCTCGCGTCCGGGCTGAGTAAGTCGGAGATAGCTAGAAGACTTAACGTCAGTAGAGCTACTGTGGTAGCTATAATAAAGTCCGCGGAGAGTACTATAGAGAGGTGTAGGAGAACTATAGAGTTGTACGAGAGTATAGTTAGCATGTGCTCAGCTAGGTTCCCTCCGGGAACCCCCGTGGATAGGGTAGTCGAGGAGGTCTACAGGTTGGCGGATAGCTCTGGGGTAAAGGTATCTGAGAAGAGCTACGAGCTCTATAAACGCATAGTGGGGTCCCTTAAAGGTAAGGTCGTTAACGGGATGCTGAAAACCGGTGCTGTAGTTAGTATATCTAAGGATGGTAGGATCGCTGTAACCCCCCTAGAGACCTACAGAAATTAGCTCTCAGACTAGCGCTCTGGTTCGCCGACCTAGAGCGCGCCTAAACGGTTATGCGGAGAACGCCTAGCCGAAGCTGGTCCAAGCACCCCCTGATTATAGTACCCCATACCTTATAAGGAAGAGCTCTATGTAGCCTGTCGTTTAGGAGGGAGAGTGTTAGTCTACAGACACATATGCCTAGAGAGTAACCCACCCGAGTGTAGCGATGATGTACTTCTGAGCAGTACGCCTGCCGCCGACCCGGTGGACAGCGTCCTCCAGGACTTCTCGGAGTTCTTCACGCAAGTGACCGGCTTTACCCTCTGGGCCCTCCAAAGGGCTTGGGCTAGGAGGATGGTCTCGGGAGAGTCCTTCGCGCTTATAGCCCCGACGGGTGTAGGTAAGTCGACCCTACTCCAGGTCTACAGCGTCTACAGGTCCTCCACCGGGGATTCGGTACTGTACATAGTCCCCACGAGGTCCTTAGTCGAGCAGGTCTCCGAGAGGATCTCCAGCCTAAGCAGGGGACTTGGTGTGGAGGTCTACAACACGATCGCTAGAGAGGCCCGGGGGGTCTGCGTAACCACGCACATGGCCCTATTCCGCAGTAAGGAGCTGCTGAGAGGTAGGTACTTCGGTCTAGTAGTTGCGGACGATTTCGATGCCCTACTTAAGAAGTCCTCTCTAATGGACTTCGTACTGTACACCCTCGGGTTTCGCCCTGAGGACGTAGAGGTGGCTAGGAGGATTACCAAGCTTAAGCAGGAGGCCTACGCAGTAAAGCACGCAACCCCCGAGCGCTTCAGGGACCTACTCAAGGAGCTAGAGTCTCTAGAGGAGCAGTTAGCTAGGAGTATGGCGTCTAGGAGAGTTGGACAGTTACTCATAGCCTCCGCTACGGGGAGGGGTAAGAGGGAGAGGGTGAAGGTCCTGAGGGAGCTGATAGGTTTTGAGGTTGGCGGTATAGTTGACTACCTTAGGAACGTTAGGGAGTTCTCGGCGAGCCTAAGTTCTACCAGAATAGCGGACCTCGTTAAGACCCTCGGCTACGGGACTCTGGTGTTCGTGTCCAGAGACCTCGGGAGGGGTTACCTAAAGAGACTTGCTGAGGAGTTGGAGAGCTGCGGTGTGAAGGTGGCTGTAGCTCATACTACGAGGGCTTTAGATAAGCTGCGGAAGGGCTTGGTGCACGTACTGTTGGGCGTAGCTACGTACTACGGAGTACTCACCAGGGGGATCGACGAGCCCAAGCTCATTAAGTCGGCCCTGTTCATAGGGATACCCAAGTTTAGGGTGCCTCTAGACGCCTTCCTGAGTAAACTTCCTAACGTGCTTTACTCCTTCAGATCCCTGTACGGAACTAGGACAGCTGACCCCGAGCTGAGCAGGGCTTACGAAAGCCTAGCTAGGTTAAGCCCGTCAAAGCTGAAGCTCGTCGACCTGTGCTTAAGGGGTCTCGCACAACCACCTAACGACTACTTCAGAACGCAACTCGAGTTCGCCGCTAAGCTAAGGGACTTTGTCCTAGGTGAGGTGCGGACAGTCTTAGGCAACGGCAAGCTGATTCTAGGTAACGTGCTGGTCAAACCTTTCGGGAACTCTATAGTGGTTGATATACCAGACATATATACGTACATACAGGCGTCCGGTAGGACTAGTAGGCTTCTCGGTGGTCGCATGACCCTGGGGATCTCGGTTCTACTCTACGAGGACCGCGACCTCTACGAGATCTTCCTGAAGAGATTGAAGAACTTCTTCGAGACCTCGTTCGAGGAGCTGAACCCCGGTAAGCTGGTAGAAGCTCTCGAGGAGGCCTCCAAGAGTAGGGAGGTAGTGGGGTGCAGTGGGGGGGATGCGGTCTCCAGAATAGTGCCGGCACTAATAGTAGTCGAGTCCCCCACTAAGGCTAGGACCATAGCTAAAATATTCGGTGGCGGGGGCAGGAGGTACGTAGGTGATACCGTAGCCTACGAAACCGTTATACCCGTTGACGGGGTGTTCTACGTAGCTACGGTAGTCCCAAGCCTTGGACACGTCTTCGACTTAGCTGTCGATACCGGGGAACACGGAGTGAGGCTCCACAAGGACGGTGCTGTAGAACCGGTGTACACCACCCTAAAGCGCTGTAGGGAGTGTGGGCACCAGTTCACAGACGAGGTCGAGGGTTGCCCCAAATGCGGTTCTACTAGAATCTACAACAGCCTAAAGACGTTGAGCGTTCTGAGGAAGTTAGCTAGGGAAGCCTCCGTAGTCATACTAGCCACCGACGCTGATGAGGAGGGCGAGAAGATAGCCTACGACCTACTCGTAACCCTAAAACCCTTTGCAAGGGATGTAAGGAGAGCTGAGATAAGGGAGATAACCCGTGCAGGAGTTATTACGGCTCTACGGAGTATGCGTAGCGTAGACCTAAGGCTAGTTAAGCAGCAGGTACTTAGAAGGGTCGACGATAGACTCATCGGGTTCGGTATAAGTGGGGTACTCAAGGAGCGCCTCGGAACAGCTAACGCCGGTGGGGGTAGGGTTCAGACCCCCGTACTCTACTGGATACTTGGGAGGTACTCGGAGTACGTTGCCAATAGGGGGTACGTAGTTAGGGTGGAGCTACCCTATGAAGGCCTAACCCTCAGGTTCTACGCTAAAGATAGGGAAGAGGCCGAGAAGTTAACTAAGGCTCTCTCGGAGGGGGTTACCGTAACCCCTCTATCCGAGGAAGTAGTGACGGTGAACCCGAGACCGCCGTACACCACCGACACAGCCTTGGAGGAGCTCTCTAGGGAGCTGAGGCTACCTCCGGGGGAGGTTATGAGGATACTCCAGGAGCTCTACGAAACCGGGTTCATAACCTACCACAGGACCCCGTCAACTAGGGTATCGAACTACGGTATAGAGGTAGCTAGGACCTACCTAAGCTCCATAGGGTTAGCCCACCTACTAGTGCCTAGACACTGGGAGGAGGGAGGGGCTCACGAAGCTATAAGACCTACGAGACCTCTTGAGGATATCGAGGCTGAGGCCCTAAACCTCGGAGTCGTACTCACCAGAAAACACGTAAGTGCCTATAGGATGATCTTCAGGAGGTTCATAGCTAGTCAGATGACCCCCTCCAAGGTACTATTTAGAAGCTACTCCTTCAGAGTTGGGACCCTCGAGCAGGTGGTTAAGCTCCCGGTAGCTGTAGTCGAGGACGGGTTCACCAAGGTGCTTCCGCTACGTACCTACAACTTACCAACTAGAACCGAGGTGGTCCTACCCAAGTCAGTTAGCGTGTACCGCGGCTCACTAAAGCCCCTACCAACGGTCGCCGACGCCGTGAGAATGATGAGGGAGGCGGGGATAGGTAGGCCATCTACCTACGCTAAGGCTATAGAGAATAACAGGAGGCACGGCTACGTAGTTATAAGTAAGTACAGGCAGAACCTAATACCGACTAGGAGAGGTTTTGAGGCAGTGAACGTGATCAAAGCTATCGCACCCGAGCTACTCACACCACGCTATACAGCTAGGCTCGTGCGCCTAATGGAGGGAGTTGACGAGAGAGTCCCCTATGAGGTAGCCATACTACTGCCCGTAGCTAACTACGTTGAGATGAAGCTGGCTAGTTTAGAGGTGAAGAACCTAGGCGGTAGTGGGAGTAGCGTCGGGGTGGTTGAAGGTGAGGTACGCTAGGTTCACTCTTAAGGTGGACGAGAAGGGTAGGATAACCATACCCCAGGTAGTTAGGGAGCTACTGGACATAGAGCCGGGCACTCTAATCGAACTAACCGTAGACGAGTCTACTAAGTCCATCGTAATTAGACCGGTGTTCAGCGGGGTACTGGTTACCTATAGAGTTGCCCTAAGGAGTAGGGAGGAGTTGGTGGAGGCTGTGAGACTGGTCATCGGGGAGGGGTCGGAGCTTAAGCAGGTGGAGTGCAGGGAGCTTGAGTGCATCATAAGGGCCCTCGCACTAGATAGCGGCCTAGCCGAGCATATCGCAGAAAAACTACGCTCCAAGGGGTTGAACATTGTTGAATACTCGGTAGCCTAACGCCAGGACTCCAAATACCTCCTCTGCTTCTCGGTCAAGCTATCGATCTCTATCCCCATGGACTGGAGCTTCAGTCTTGCAATAGCAGTATCCAGTTCGTCAGGTAATTTGTAGACCTTCCTCTCCAGGCTACCCCTTCTCTCAACTAGGTACCTAACCGCCAGGGCCTGGTTCGAGAAGCTGAGGTCCATGACCTCGCTGGGATGTCCCTCAGCGGCTGCCAGGTTCACCAACCTACCCTCAGCTAGGAGGTAGACCCTCCTTCCGTTCGGTAGGAGGTACTCCGTTACGTGCTCCCTGACCTTCCTCTTAGATACGGCGATTCTCTCCAAGTCCTCAACACTTATCTCGACGTTGAAGTGCCCCGCATTGGCGAGTATAGCCCCGTCCTTCATCACAAGCATGTGCTCCGCCCTGATAACATCTATATTCCCGGTGGCTGTTATGAAGATATCGCCGATCCTGGCCGCCCTCTCCATAGGCATAACCTCGAAGCCGTCCATAACTGCCTCAAGCGCCTTCACCGGATCGACCTCCGTGACCACCACCCTAGCTCCCATACCTCTAGCCCGGATAGCTATCCCCCTCCCTACCCACCCGTACCCGGCGACTACCACTACCTTCCCAGCAATGAGCACGTTCGTAGCTCTCATTATACCATCGAGAGTCGACTGACCAGTACCGTACCTGTTATCGAATAGGTACTTGGTCTTAGAGTCGTTTACAGCTATTACAGGGTACTTGAGGAGACCCTCTCTCTCCAAGGCCCTTAACCTTATAACTCCCGTAGTCGTCTCCTCGGTACCTCCTATAACCTCTCTGGCCAACTCCGGGGCCTTCTCGTGTAGGAACACGTGGAGGTCCCCGCCGTCATCTATCACTACATCCGGTCTAGACCTAGCCACCTGCTCAATGCACCAGAAGTACTCCCCCTCAGTTTCGCCTCTCCACGCGTAGACGTGCACTCCGTCCTCCACGAGAGCCGCGGCTACCTCATCCTGGGTTGAGAGGGGGTTGGAAGCCGCGAGCCACACCTCGGCGCCTGCTGCAAGTAAGGTCCTCGCTAGAGCAGCTGTCTCCTTAGTTACGTGTAGGACCGCGGCCACCCTAATACCCTTCAGTGGCTTAGTCTCAGCCATCTCCTTCCTGAGCATCATTAGAACAGGCATATTCCTCTCAGCCCAGGATATCGGGTCCCTGCCTCTCCCAGCGAGGGTTAGATCCCTAACCTTGTACACCTACTACCACCGACAACTAGTCCACAGTACCCAAAAATCCAGCTCCGAGGAGCTCTTAAGGAAGTGCTGTGCCGACCTAGGAGAAGGCATCGCAGGTGTAGTTAACTTAAACAAGGATTTAAAAGTCTGTTAGGATTTACCGATGCAGGGATACGTTTTACGCTCCTATAGCTTCTTACTGCCCATGAAGACGTAGACGGTGGTGGCGCAAGCTGGGCAGGTGCCCCTAATAGCCCTCCTACCGTTCTTCAGTATTACCTCCTCAGGGTTCTTAAGCTCCTTCTTAGCCCTGCACTTAACACAGAAGCCGGTTACAGGACCCTTCACCGGACCTACTACCTGAGCCATAGGACTTCCCTCGTGTGGGGACTCCCTAGGGAGCTTAAAAGGTTTCTTCTACGCAGAAGAGGCTAAGCTAGTACGGTCCGCGCTCATCGGATTATACGCGTGTAAGCCTAACTCCCGAGACTCCCGCACCTTGGCTTCGGTCATCGTCGGAAGTACTAGGTCCAGCTATGGCACGCTACTCTGGCACAGTTATCCAATAACCAGCTAGCTAACTCCCTGAAGGCCTTCCCCCTATGCGAGACCCTATTCTTCTCATCCTCCTCCATCTCAGCAAACGTCTTCGCGGATCCCTCCGGTACGAATATTGGGTCAAAGCCGAACCCGCTCAAACCCCTAGGCTCGGTTGCTATTACCCCGTGGACCACCCCCGTGAAAAGCCTAACCTCCGGGAGGTTGGGTGCCGCAAGCGCTATGACGGACTTAAAGTAGGCCCGCCTATTCTCCACACCCTCGAGTAGCTTAAGTATGCCACGAATCCCTATGGTCTTGTATACGAAGCTGCTATATGCCCCGGGAAAGAGGTTCAGAGCCTCTATGTAGAGGCCGGAGTCCTCGACTATCAGGGGCTTCCTAAGTGTTAGGAAGGCGTTTACAGCCGAGAACAGGGACACTTCCTCAAGACTCTCCGACTGGACCTCAACCTTCGGTAGGTCCAGGGGGACTATCTCTATACCAAAGTACGACCCCAGCTTCCTGAGCTCCGAGACCTTACCCGGGTTTCTCGAAATGAGGTAGAGCCTGACCAACCCTCTCAGCCGAGGTACCGTTCACCTAGCCTTATAAAATGCTCACCTTAAGTTGATGAACTGACCTCCTCCCCGCCCTAAAGGGCGAGGGCTCCCCTTAGGGGGTTCATCGGTTCCCCGCATCTATTCGGGTCTACATCTGTCATCTGCTGGGCAGTCGGGGTGGTCGGAGATCCCCCCATCTGGTCTAGGGCTCTTTTCTCAATATTCATTACTGCTACCGTATCTCTATCGGCTTCGAAACCACATCTAGAGCACCTCAATCTTCTGTAATCCCTACCTGAGGCTAGGGTTAGGTAGATATAAGCCTACCTATGAGTTTGGGGGAAGGGGTTTCGGGGTGTGCCAGACCTCTAGTAAGGAGGGGGTCGCGGATGTTAGGGTATGGCTACCCAGGTTGACGAGGTTTGAGAAGGCTAGGATAATAGGTGCCAGGGCCCTCCAGCTAGCTATGGGGGCCAGGCCCCTGATAGACATAGATAGGCTCCCATCCAGGGACTTCATAGCTATAGCTAAGGAGGAGCTTAGGAGGGGGGTACTGCCCTTTACTATAGTTCGCAGACTACCGAACGGTACTAGGGAGCTTATACCTGTTCCAAAGCTAATAGAGGCGGAGAGAGCTCTGTTCGGTGAGGTAGAGCTTTGAGATCCGAGGTAGAGCCGGTACTGGGTAGGTACTGCAGCGTGGTCCTAACCTACGAGGGGCCGGGCTTCCTGGAGTACGTAGTTACCGGGGGCAGCCTGGAGCGGTTCTTCCCCGAGGTATACCGGGAGCTGGTGGGGGCGGGCTACCAGCCGATACTGATGCGGCGGGATGGCCAGGAGATCGTGAGGGTCTTCAAGGTAGGTGTAGGGGGGTTTAGCGGGGCCACGTACCACGCCCTAGCTGTAGCCACCGTCGCAGCCATAGCCTTCACCGGGTACCTGAACTCCCTCTCCTTCCTAGAGTGCCTTGGGGAGACCGCTGGGGTGGTCCTACCCACGGTCCTCTTCACTATCTCGGTACTCGTGCCCCTAGCACTCCACGAGCTAGGCCACTTCCTGGTCTCAAGGACTACGGGAACCCCCACACCGCTGCCCCTCTTCATCCCAGCCCCGGTGATATCCCCCCTGGGGACCTTCGGTGCAGTAATAGCTGTGAGGTTCCTACCTAGGGATAGGAGGACCCTAGCCCTCCTAGGCCTCTCCGGGCCTGCTGTAGGTACCGTAGCCTCACTCATAGCTATGCTGGCAACCCTTAGGCTATCGCCTGCCCTAAGACCCGAGGAGCTGGCCTGCCCCGAGGTGACCCCGGTGGGCTTCGTACCCGTGGCCACCTACCTAGCGATTAGGGCGGGCCTCGTACCCGTAGGTGAGGGTGAGGTAGTACTACTCCACCCAGCGGCCCTAGCCTCCATGATCCTGCTCCTAATACACTTCGCAAACCTACTCCCCATAGGGCAGCTAGACGGGGGCCACGTAGTTAGGTCCCTAACGAGTATGGAGGTCCACAGGGTCGTTAGCCTAGCCGTACCCGCGGTCCTGGTGGTCCTAGCGGTACTCATACCCGCGTACAGGTGGCTCGGCTTCTTCGCAGTCCTAGCCATAGTGATAGGTGGCCTCAGACCCCACGTAGGCTACGCAAACCAGGTCTCGGAGCTCACGGCCGGTGAGAGGACCCTTTACGCCCTACTCTACGCACTCCTCCTAGCACTTACAGCACCCGTCCCCATCTAGTACCGTAGGTAGCGGCCTAGTGATGTAGGGGTTTGGATGTGCTCCACACCCTTTTAGGACTGAAGGTGTATGTGGGCTACGGGTAGGTATGCGCGGTTCGCCAACATCCTTGCCGGTTACAGGTACGATCCGCTCGGGTGCTGGGGGAGCTACTGCCGGTAGTACTGGACCGCGGGTAGTGGGGCCCTATGCGACCGACCTCCGCGATCCTAGGGTGCTGCGGAGGCCCCCTAGCTACTAGTGGCTGTGGTTGGGGAAACGCTATTGCTACCGGATAGCTATATCCTGGTAATAGCCGAGAAGCCTAGGGCCGCCGCTAAGATAGCCGAGGCCCTGGGGGCTAGGACTAGGGTTAGGATCGACGGGCTGAGCGTGT
>Ga0080008_152548_pt1 | contig 10437 bp, 11 predicted proteins | sample ConCONMetagenome_FD_69211 | JGI IMG/M metagenome (GOLD analysis project Ga0080008, IMG submission 69211) | Hot spring microbial streamer communities from Conch Spring, Yellowstone National Park, USA - CON_C (SPADES assembly) (version 2) | ecosystem: Environmental > Aquatic > Thermal springs > Hot...
AGGTGACGACGACGAGGAGGTAGGGGGCGGCGAGGATCAGAGGCCACCTGCCCAGGGCGGCGGCTGAGAGGATGAAGACGGCGGCTCCGAAGGCGAAGACCCCGTAGGCTTCCCTAAAGCTTACCTTGCCGGCGACGAGCATCCTTCCCTGGGTCCTCGGGTTTAGCCTGTCTATGGAGTAGTCGGCGATGTTGTTCCACGACATGCCGGCGGTTCTCAGGCCGAATACTGCAAGCCCTATAAACACGGCGCGCCACAGATCCATATGGCCCCCCGCGAGGAGGGCGGCGGCGTATGCCATCGGGAGCGTGAAGACCGTGTGCTCCACCCTAATAAACCTAAGCAACCTCGCGGCCGTGGCCCCCACAACCTCCGGGTCGAAAGACACGGAACGGGATCTGTGCCATTTTAAGTGATTTTCGAAAAAGCCTAACTGCCTGCACAGCGTGTAGGACGCGGTGAAGCGCCGACGGCAAAGAGGACACGGGGCCGATCACGGAGAGGACGACCTAGATAACAGGGTGAACCCCGCATCATCGGAGGGGTCAGTTGGGCGCGGATCCCCCATCCTCGGCGCCGCCGACGCAATCAAAGTGCCGCCATCTAAGCACCAAAAAGATTCCAACAGGTAAAGAAGCCTCTGTGCTAATGATTGATCTTATATCAAGCCGGGTTCCTGCGGTATGCGACGCAAGCGAAACGCAGAACGGAGAAATAAGCACGCCCAGAATACTTAATATATGCATTAATACGTTTAGGGAGGTGTGATAGCGAGAAAAATAACGAGACGTGGTCTCATCGGGCTCGGTCTATCGCTTGGAGCGATGGCTACGCTGTATCCGTTCCTCAGATGGGACTACGAAATTTCTCAACCATATACGCAGAGACATGCCGCAACTAGAGGCGTGTGGTTTGAGAAGATCGGAGAGGCTCCCAGCGACGGCGAGGTGGAGTTGAGGTTTGTAGATGAGGCAGGCAACCCGGCGGAGTTTTCGGCGCTTCTCTTCTGGGAGCCGACAGGCGAGGCCGAGGAGATCTACATACGGGGAAGGCTGAGACTGCCGAAGAGGGAACTCGCCCACCGTGTAGATAAGTGGAAGGAGTTCCTCAGCGGGCGGGGCGAGCCGCCTAAAACCGAAAACACCTTACTCACCATACTTCCCGTCTCCACCCCCGGGGAGGCACTGCCCTACACAGCGCTTCTAGAAAATCCTAGATTCACCAACAGAACCTACGTAGTGAGGGGGAGGCAAAAACGACGCGCCGCCGGCACCTCCTTCACCGCATGTTCCAACGCTAAACTAGTCTACGACTCCTATGTAGACATCACCAACTGGATTCCAGCCGTGGGCTTAATAGACCAGTCGAGCAAAGCCTTTGGAGATGGTGTGGTGTTCTTCGGCTATGTTGTGGACGGCGCTGCTTTAAGGCTCAACGCCCACGGCGCAGTCAGCTTTCGTTATGGCACTTCAGCTAGAATAAGTAGCATATACAGCTGGAGCACCGGAACCCTCCGGAAGCAAGAGGCGAGGGGTTTTGCATTCGCAAGCGACGGCCAATCGGCCTCAGTCGTGTTCTACAACATCAGGCTAAGGGTTTCAGTTATCGAAGTCTACGCAAATTGTCTCGTCAGCGACGTCCGGGCAGTCCAGAACCCCATTCATATAGAAACGACGGAGATGCTTAACGCCCTCGACTACGTCCCAGCCGGGGCGTTAGACGCGGCGGAGCCTGTCCAACATCTGAGCTTCCTCGGGAAAGACGGCAGAGGAGGAAAAACCAATGTGATTTGGTTTTTAGAGTTTCTGATAAACGAGCCGCTCCTAGACGTCGGCGGCAAGATCGGCATCGACCTCCCCGTGGGATCCTACCTAAAACGGGTGCTCGGGCCCTATGCGGGTCTCGTGGAGAAAGTATATGCGGCGTTGAACTTCCAGGTGTACGGCGGAGTTCCCCTTTACTCAGCCCATGTCTCTACCGACGCGCCGCCTGGGGTTAGGTATGGGGCTTACATACACCGCGCCCAGCTCATACACTACCTAAAAGATTACGAATTCAAACCACTCAACACCATCGTAAAGTTAACAGATTAAAATGGGAGGTACACTTTTTCGTATGCGAGTCGGCATTTTATTGCTTGTCGCGGCGGCTTTGCTTCTGTTGTGGCTGGTTGTGAGTTGGCGGGGCGGGGTGGACCCCCGTAACTACGAGGTGGAGTACGCCGTGGCGGCGGTGTATGAAACGGCTACTGGCAGGTTGTAGAGGTTGCGCGGTGGGTGTTGGGCGTTGGCGAGGAGAACTACACAGAGTTTCGGCGGCTGACGGCAATGTCGGAATATACGCTTTACGCGGCTACTGAACGCGGCCGCGTCTACACGGCAATGTGCGTCCCCGACGGCGGTTGCGGCCCCAGCCTGCCGCTCGACCTCAGGCTTTCTCCCTTTATTAAGCTACCACCCGGCGGGACCGAAGCCGGCCCATGTGAACACTTGGGATGGAGGGGCGTGGTATATAGGTATAAAGGCGTGGCGGTTTCGCTCCCTCACGCCGCATCTATGTCTAGGGACCTCGACGTGTGCATCTGGCGCGGCGTGGTGCTGTGGATGCGAGCGCAGGGCCCCAACGACACGTTGTGGATCAACGCCACCTACCTACGCCCCTATGACGAATCTAGGTACTGGCAGATCTTGAATATCGTTAAGAAGTACAGCCGGTGAGGTGCGCGGCGTTAAGCGGCGGATAGCGCTACAAAGGTTTTTATGTGGATGTCTGTTAGTCTCCGTGGACGACGTTGATCGGCTTCTGTGGAAGAAGGCGCTTGAGCTCACTGGCAGGGAGAGGGCTCCTAGGTGTTGCCAGCTGAGCTACGCTACGGGCCACGTGGTGGCGGGCGAGGCTCAGTTGCGGAACGCGGTCATGGGGTGCAAGGTCGCCTTTGTGATGTTCTTCGGGAAGACATGCCCCTACTGCCAGATGTTTGACCCCATCTTTAGGCAGGTCGGCGAGAGGTATCGAGACGTCGCCAATTTCGTGAAGGCCGACGTGGAGCAGTTCTACCACATAGCGGCGGCGCTCGGGGTAATGGGAACCCCCGCCACGGTGGCCTTTGTTGAGGGTCGTCCGGTGGAGGTTGCGCCCGGCTTCATGACGGCGCCTCAGTTCAAGCACTTTGTGGAGTCTGTGCTTGCATACGCTGGGTGTAGGTAATGTTTTAAAGGGGGACATCGCCTCCCTCCTATGGTTAGGGTGGTTGTTGTCGGAGGTGGCGCCGCCGGCGCCTCCGCCGCTGCTAGGGCGAGGAGGCTGGATCCCAACGCCGAGGTTATCTTGATCGAGAGGGGCTCCATGATCACACACGCGCCGTGTGGGATGCCCTACGCCATAGGGGGGATTGTGAAGAGCCACGAGGAGCTGATGACGTATAAACCTGAGGAGTTCGAGAAGGAGCGGAACATAAAGGTGTTGGTGAGGTCCGCGGTTGTAGACATCGACGTGGACAAGCGGATTGTAGCGGTGAAGAGGGGGGGCTCAGAGGAGAAGATTCAGTGGGATAAGCTGGTCATAGCCACCGGCGCCAAGCCGCTTGTACCCAAGATACCAGGCGCCGACCTGAAGGGCATACTCACGCTGAGGCACCCCGACGAGGTGCCTGACCTGAAGGGCCATCTGGAGAAGGCTAAGACGGTGGCTGTGGTCGGCGGCGGCTACATCGGCGTTGAGATGGCCGACGTGTTGCTGGACATGGGAAAGAGGGTCCTCCTGTTTGAGATGTTTGAACAGGTGCTACCCGCCTCGCTTGATCCAGACACAGCCGCCGTGGTGGCGGAGGAGATGAGGGGCAGAGGCGTGGAGCTCCACCTAGGCGAGAAGGTGGTGGAGTTTAGAGGCGCGGGCCACGTAAACAAGGTGGTGACGGAGAAGGGGGAGTACCAGGTGGATGAGGTGGTTCTCGCCGTCGGCGTGAGGCCTGACGTGGATTTGGCGGTGAGGGCCGGGGCCAAGCTGGGCGAAACCGGGGCGATATATGTAAACGAATACATGGAGACCACCGTTCCTGACGTCTACGCCGCCGGAGACGCCGTGGAGAAGACGCACAGAGTCACGGGCAGGCGGGTTTGGATTCCTCTGGCGCCTACGGCAAACAAGGAGGGGCAGGTCGCCGGTGGAAACGCGGTGAAGGGACGCGTGATGAGGTTCCCCGGCGTGGTGGGCACCGCCGTGACGAGGTTCCACAGCCTCTTCATCGCGAGGACGGGTCTCTCCGAGAGGGAGGCCTCGCAACTCGGCTACAAGACGCAGAGCGCCTTGATCAAGGCCAGGACGAAGGCGCATTACATGCCGGGCGCCGAGACGGTCCACGTCAAGCTAATCGCCGAGGAGTCGACGGGCCGCATCCTAGGCGCGCAGGTGCTGGGCAGGAGCCAGGTGGTTGCCTCCTATGTAGACGTGATGGCAGTCGCTATACAGTCGGGCTACACGGTGTCGGACCTATTCTTTACCGACATAGGGTACATGCCAGACGCGGCGCCGGTGTGGCACCCGCTCATAGTAGCCGCCAGGGTGCTGAGCAGGGGGAAGTTGTAATTTTTGGCTAGTTAGGCTTCGACTTTTTGTTGAAAAACGCATTTTATCTAAGTCGTTTCCTCACTTATGTTAACGATAATCGGAAGCGGCAGGGTCGGCACGGCGGCTGCGGTCATAATGGGGCTGATGAAGGTGGACTCCAAAATAACGCTGATAGACATAGTGAAGGGCCTGCCCCAGGGAGAGGCACTGGACATGAACCACATGAGCTCAATCCGGCGCCGGGCTTGCGGTGATGGTTGACGCGATTAAGCGCGACGCCAGGAGGTCGTTGATAGCCTCTGTGGTCCTTAAGGGGGAGTACGGGGTCGACGACGTGCCCGTGGAGGTGCCCGTAGTGCTTGGCAGAGGCGGCGTGTTGAGGATTTTGGAGGTGGAGCTGGCGTCCGAGGAGAGGCAGAAGTTTCTTCAGAGCGTTGAGGCCATAAAGAAGCTCATCGGCTCCATACCGCCCGACTACCTTCAATAATATATACCAGGTTTTTTCTCTCTCCGTGTCTCAGGTACTGTTTGAGCTCGCGGGGGAGAGAGGCAAGCTTGTGGTTGCGGAGGACCCAGAGACCGGGCACGTATTTGCTGTGATTCCCTACGAGAAAAAGGCCGGCCCAGCCGTGGTGCGGGAGCTGAGGGAGCAGACGCTGGATCCGTGGCGATACGTCGACGGCGTGGGGTTTGTGTTAGACATAACCGCGTGGAAAAACGAGGCCTCGCTTTCTCTGGAAGACGTGAAGAACAAGGTGGAGAAATACAGGGGGTTCATCGACCAGGTTTTCCAAATGCTTGAAAACATCGCTTCGAAGGAGGCTGAGCAGAAGAAGAGCAGGAAAAAGAAGACACGTAAGAAGAAGGCCAGGAAAAGGAAGAAGTCGGCGAAGAAGAGGTCGCGGAAGTAGGGGGTGATAAGTTTAATATAGTTATTTCGTTTTTCTGCGTATGGCTGTGCCTATAGGTGGACCTGAGGAGGTGCCTCACATCGAGGTCGACGAGGAGACGAAGGACATAATTAAGGAGATGCTTTCTCAGATGGAGAACCCCGTGGAAATAAACTTCTTCACAAGCGGCAACTGCGCGGGCCGCGAGACGAACTGGTGTGTGCCTACGGAGGAGCTTCTCGACTTGTTGACCCAGCTGGCGCCGCCGGGGAAGCTCAAGGTGAATAAGTACAGCTTTGAAAAAGACGCCGAGGCGTTTAAGAAGTTCGGCGTGGAGCCCCAGCGGGTGCCCAGCGTATATTTCGGAGACGGCTTCATCAGATATCTCGGGGCCCCGATGGGGGAGGAGGTGAGGGCGTTCATCGAGACTGTGGTGAGGCTCAGCACCGGCAAGACGGGACTGAGGCAGAAGACGAGGACTGAGCTCGCCACCTTGGCCCAGAACGCGCCTAAACGCGTATATGTTCTAACGGTGGTGACCCCAAGCTGCCCCTACTGCCCCTACGCCGCGTTGCTCGCGAATATGTTTGCCTACGAGAGCAGGGGGAAGGTCGTATCTATGGTTGTGGAGGCGTATGAGAACCCCGACATTGCAGACATGTACGGCGTAACCGGCGTGCCCGCAGTGATCCTCCAGGCGGAGGACGCGGCCGTCGGCGACGTGGAGTTCGTGGGGGTGCCCCCAGAACACGATCTGTTGGCGCGGGTTAAAGAGCGGATGGGCCTCGCCTAACGTAAGGCCGTTTCTGGCAGTGAAGATCAGGGTCGCCACCGGCAACCCTCATAAACTAGCAGAGATTTCGTCCATCCTCGCGCCTTTCGGCATTGCGGTGGAGCGGCTAGAAGCGGAGAAGGTGGAGGTGCAAGACGACGACGTGGTTGCCGTGGCCCGGAAAGCCGCCGAGTTCCTGTGCCCCCGCTACGGCGACTACGCGGCGGTTGAGGACACCGGGCTTTACATAGACGCGCTGGGGGGCTTCCCCGGTCCCTACGCTGAGTATGTCTATAGAACCATCGGGCTCAGGGGCGTGTTGAAGTTGCTGGAGGGCGTCGCCGACAGGTCTGCGGTGTTTAGGTGCGCAGTTGCCCTGTGTCTAGGCGGGGAGGTCCGCGTATTTGTGGGGGAGACCCGCGGCCGTATAGCGGAGGAGCCGAGGGGGAGCGGGGGCTTTGGCTACGACCCCATATTTATCCCCGAGGGGAGCTCCCTGACCTACGCCGAGATGGGCGAGGAGGCGAAAAACGCTGTGTCGCACCGGGGCCGGGCCTTCGCGGCGCTTGCCAGGTGGCTTATCTCTAGCAATTTTTAAATAATGGGAAGTGTTGGGTTACGTGGACATGTTTAGCAAACCTGTTTACGAGTTTGCCACTAGGAACGTGGTCACTGTGGGGGAGAAGGAGAAGGTGGTAAACGCCATGAAGACCATGGTGAGCCTTGACATAAGAAGGTTGCCTATTGTACGCGGCGATAAGCTTGTGGGCATCATAACTATGCTTGACATACTTGACGCCATTTATTCGTGGATAAGCGACAGAACTTCGGAGGGTTCTCTCTACAGCGATATATACATGAAGAGCGTGATAGAGGTGGGCACCAGGAGCGTCGTCTCGGCGCGTCCCCGCACTCCCATAAGCGAGGTGATCTCGCTGTTTCTCCGCCACAACTTCGGCTCGATGCCGATAGTAGACGAGGCGGGGAGGCTGGTCGGCATATTCACAGAGTGGGACGTGTTGAAAATCGCGTCTCAGCTCGACTTTCCCCACAGGGTGCGCGACGTGATGACGCGGATTGTATACGTCCTAACCCCCTACTCCACCGTGATGGACGTCTTGGAGGGCATCACAATCTACAAGTTCAGACGGTACCCCATCGTGGACGAGACGGGGAAGGTGATAGCCATGTTACACGCTAAAGACGTGCTTAAGTACTTCGCGGCAGACGACACGATAGAGAAGATAAAGCAGGGGGCCGTGGAGGAGGTGGTGAACACCTACGCGATAGACATAGCGAAGGCCCCCATCTTCTTGGCTAAGCCCAGCGACCCCATCGTTGATATAATAAGGAAAATGCTTGAGTACGACGTCGGCGGCGTGCCCGTTGTGAACGAGGAAGGCACCGCGGTTATCGGCATGGTCACCGAAAAAACGCTGATGCTACTGTTTGAGGAGAGCCCGCCGTAGCAGTAGAACCCCCATAGCCAGCACAAGCACAGCCGACGCAATGGTCATCCCCGCCAACACGCCGATCAGCGCAGTGGGGGTCGACACGACGGCCGAGAACGTAGATTCACACTCAATGCTTAGGCTTTTGGTGCTGTAGATCTCCACGTGTTGTGTGGCTTGTGTGGGGTTGAGGAGTTTATTCTTGTCTCTGCAGGTGATTTTGGCCTTGGGGTCTTTCACCGCCACCACAACCATGTCTGTCCCCGCGGTGCAGGATATGTAGAACCTGGGGGCGTTGGGGTAAGTGCCGAGGCTGCAAGCCGGGTTCCCGTAGTAGATGCCGAAGACGGTGAAAGACCCGTTGAAGTACCAGCCGAGAGGCACGTTGGGAAGCGGCAACCTGTCGCCGTCTGCAGTAAGCGTGTTGTTTCTCACCGTGGCTGTGAAGTTGCCGGAAGGCCCGTGGATTATGAGGGTCTGCGCCAGCGCAAACGCCGCGAGCAATGCGGCGAGGAGAAGCGCCGGTCTCGACATATACGGCGCTTAAGTATAATTTAATAAACCTTTTGTTTTGCGTGGTTTTCCACCTGCTTCACCCGCTGATTCAAGAGGCCTTGAGGGAGAGGGGGATTGAGGAGCCGACTGAGCCCCAGAAAATGGCTATACCTGAGATACTGGAGGGCCGCAACGTGCTGATCATCGCGCCTACGGGAAGCGGCAAGACGGAGGCCGCGATGTTGCCCATCTTGTCTAAGATGCTTGAGCAGGAGGTTGAGAAGCCCGGCATCTACGTGCTGTATATAACTCCGCTTAGGGCGCTCAACAGGGACCTCCTCGACAGGATTAGGTGGTGGGGCGAGAGGGTCGGCTTCCGAGTTGATGTGAGACACGGCGATACGGATAAGGCCGACAGGCAGAGGCAGAGCAAGACGCCGCCGCACATATTGATAACCACCCCCGAGATGTTGCAGGCTATTTTGACGGGCCGCCGCCTGTTGGAGCATCTGAAGGAGCTTAGGTGGGTTGTCGTTGACGAGGTTCACGAACTCGCCGAGGACAAGAGGGGCGTCCAGCTGAGCATAGCGCTGGAGAGGCTGAGACACCACATAGGGCGCGACTTCCAGATAGTTGGGCTTTCAGCCACGGTGGGGAGCCCGGTTGAGGTGGCCAAGTTCCTCGTGGGGAACGACAGGCCCTTTAAGGTCGTGCTGGTAAACTTCGCCCGGTGTATGCAACTAGACGTGGTGAAGCCGGAGCCCACGCATGAGGATTACAAGCTGGCGGAGGTCTCGGGCTTCCACCCCGACGTCGTCGCCCGCCTCCGTATCATCAAGAAGCTGGTTGAGGAGAACAGGAGCACGCTTATATTCGTCAACACCAGGAGCATGGCCGAGCTCCTCGGCTTCCGTCTCTCGTATCTCTTCAGCGACCTGCCGGCGGCTGTACACCACTCCTCTCTCTCCAAGATGGTCCGCATATCCGTGGAGGACAGGCTGAAGAGGGGGGAGCTGAAGGCCGTTGTGGCCACGTCGAGCCTCGAGCTGGGCATAGACATAGGCCACGTCGACCTCGTCATACAGTACATATCGCCGCACCAGGTGACCCGCCTCCTTCAGAGGGTTGGCAGAAGCGGCCACAGGTTGTCGGCTGTGCCGAAGGGCGTCATAATCGGCGAGGATGTAAACGACGTGATGGAGTCCATGGTTATCGTGAAGCGGGCGAGGGATGGCTTAATTGAGCCTACGCAGATCCCGCACAAGCCCTACGACGTGTTGGTCAACCAGGTGGTTGCCTTTCTACTACTCAAGCCGCGGTGGAAGCTGGAGGAGCTCTACAACGTCATAAAAAAGGCGCATCCATACAGAGACCTAACCCTCGAGGAGCTCAGGAGGGTGGTCAAGTTCATGCAGGACCTCTACCCCAGGCTAGCCATGTATTTCGAAGACAGCGACACAGTGACGAGGCCGAGAGGCCGCGGCTTCTACCGCTACTTCTACGAAACGCTTTCTATGATCCCAGACGAGAGGCAGTACGCCGTAATCAACGCCAACACGGGGGAGCTCGTCGGGACGCTAGACGAGTCCTTCGTGGCTGAGTACGGAAACGTGGGGATCAAATTCATATTCCGCGGCAGGCCCTGGCTTATCGCGGGCATAGAGGAAAGAAGCATAAAAGTGGTGGAGGTGTCGGACCCCACCGGGGCGATCCCCAGCTGGGTGGGGGAGGAGATACCTGTGCCCTTCGAGGTGGCTCAACAGGTAGGCGCCCTGCGCAGGAAGATACACAAAGGCGCAGACCCCCGCACAGTTGCCGAGGAGTTCGGCGTCAGCGAAGAAACCGCCAAATTCGTGGTGGAGGAGCTTGCCAAACACAACGGCCCCGTCCCCGACGACAGGGCAGTGGTTATTGAGCAGTTTAGAGACAACGTGGTGATCGTCCACGCGGCGTTTGGCACCCAAGTTAACCGCACGCTGGGGAAATTGCTGGGCGAGCTTCTCATAAAGCTGTTGGAGAAGCCCGTGGGGGTCCACCAGGACCCATACGGCATAATTATCCAGTTCTCGGAGCCTCTGCTCGCCGAGCTTGTAGGCGAGCAGATACGCCGGCTCACCGCCCTAGACGTCCGCGAAGTGGCCGAGCTGATAAGGTCTGCCCTCGTCAAGTCCGGCTCCTTTAAGCGGAGGATCCTCCACGTGGCCAAGAGGATGGGAGCCGTGGACAAGGAGGCAGACGTCTACAGCGTAAGCATGTCGAAACT
>Ga0080008_147555_pt1 | contig 10417 bp, 15 predicted proteins | sample ConCONMetagenome_FD_69211 | JGI IMG/M metagenome (GOLD analysis project Ga0080008, IMG submission 69211) | Hot spring microbial streamer communities from Conch Spring, Yellowstone National Park, USA - CON_C (SPADES assembly) (version 2) | ecosystem: Environmental > Aquatic > Thermal springs > Hot...
CCGCCATGCTGGGGGTCTCCGCCAGCTTGAAGCCGGAGTCGCGGAGGGCGTAGTTGCCGTTGGTGAAGAGGCGGAGGGCGTTGTAAGAAAGCGACTTGTCGAACTCCGGCTTAGGCTCGAAAAGCCCCAGGAGCTCCGACGCCTCGGGCTTGAGGAGACCTGCCTCCACGAGTTGCCTAAACCGCGCCGCCGCGCGTTCGCCGTATCCTGTCTTAGTCTTGAGGAAGTCTTTGCCGAAGGCTTCCTTGTATATCCTGCCCAGGAGGTGGGCCTTGGCCACATCGGCGAGCTGGGGCATGTCTATGGCCTTTTTAAGGAGCTCGAGCTGAACCATATCGGCCAGCTCCCAAGACCCCACGTTTCTGTTTATGGCGAAGTCGACCTCGCCGTTTACGTCGATTCCCATGTCCTGCGCGGCGCGTATGATCGACAGCTTGAGCTTCTGCGGCAGGAAATTTTCCGACGTGCCGTTGAGTTTGGTGACAAGTTTGGTTTCCATAGGTGTTATGTCGATGAAGATTAATTTGGCGAATTAACTATGTCTCCTACCGCCTGTCTTGAACCGCTTTTTCGCCTACAGGGATTTGCTTACAGGGATAATTATCCCTGTAAGGTTATCCCTGTGGCGTTCCGGTTCAACGTTATGTTCAGTGGCATAGTAGACATGGGAAAAATAAGAAAAGCCGTTACGGTGTTCGATCTTCCTCTGCGGTTGGGCGTTCCCCAGTATGTGGAATATGAGCCGCCGCCCAAGGAGTGGTGCACTCCTCGCTGGTGCCCCAACGAGGGGCTTCTGATAGCCGAGGGGTGCAGAAAAGGGGTATGCATTAAATACAAGGTTGTGGTGAAAACGCAGGACGGAAAACGGTGGATGGTAGGGAGGAGGGGGAGGGACGAGGACAAGGGCGGGTGCCTGAGGCCGCAGGTGGCCGCGGCGCTACTTGAGCTTGCTACGAAGTACGACGTAGCTGTATGGTATGAAAAAGTTGAAACCGGCAACCTGTTGCGTCCATTTGTGGTTCGTTGCGGCGTCATCGTGAACGGCGTGAGGCTGGATCAGCCCTACTGCCGCACGGTAGATGAGTGCATCAGTTTCATCCTGGAGGACTACAGGCAGGAGGAGAGGAGGCTGAGAGAGCCGCCACCGCCAGATCCCGTGGAAGAGCTCCTGCAGGAGTGGCCAGAGCTGGGCGCCTTCGGCAGGGAGTGGATCGAGAGGTTTGCTGTGCTTAGAGATAGGCTTGTGGAAATCGCCAACGCGTTGCGCAGATTTCCGTGGATGATGGAAGTAATAAGGACAATGAACGAAAAACCGCAACCATACGCAATATTTGTACTTATGGCAAAGGACGGCTCCGACGCCTACTTATCTTTCGACTGGCAGAAGACGTACTCTATGCGGGGCGGGGCCGTGAGGGAGGTGCGGCTGGAGCTGGAGCGCATCCGATACGAAGAGTACGACGGGAAGATGAGGGAGGTGTACAGGCCCAGGGGACTGCTGGCGTTTGCCGCGGCGGCTAAAGAATACGTGAGGATACTCTAAACACTTCTTTTTTTCTTCGTGTCCAGCCTGCAGACATAAAGCCGCCTTCACTGAAGCCAGCCACAGCAGATGGTACGGGCTACGCTTTTCTGCCTTAACAGAGAGGGATTCGACGCGTTGAGAAGCTTCTTAGTTGCCAAGATCACTGCGGCCCTTATTTAAATGTGGAAAAAGGGGATTCTTTCTATGCCCCCTCCTGCACTATGTGGGCGATTTTTTGAATCTTTTTGATGTACTCGTTGGCCGCGCTGATTAAAACTTCCGCCTTCTGTCTTAGGTTTGGCGGCAAGTTGCGTACATCATGCGATGCAACTTCTTGGAACACTTCCCATGCCGTCCTGACGTCGCCGATTTCGAATAGCTGTCTTCCATCGCTTAGCAGATGAATTAGATTTATCGTTTCACCATAGCTTTCATCAATTATCTCTTTTATGTTCTGTAGCTCTTCTCGCGACTGTGCAACGTGTAATATCGCGTCGTAAGTTGCACTGATCATGTTCTCCGGAGAGACTCCGTGTATCGCCAGATACGCGGCGTACAGCTTAGGCAACGTATTTATTACGTGCTCATCGCTCACCGCTATACGCATCATACGTAGCAACTCTACGAATGGCGCCATGTTCTCGTAATATGACTCAATTATGTCCTCCTGTCTCAGCAGTGAGATTGCATACCTGTGCAACACCTCTACATCTTCCATGCTGGCAATCGGCTTATAGTTGGACAGCCACACAGCCTTAACCGCTGAAAGCAGATCGCGGCCATCAAGGCGTTGCACATATGCTTTAACGAACCTGTCATACAGCGCTGACATTTCCTCGCCCTTGAACGCTTCTTCATTGGCCGCAACGATCAAAATCCACGCATTCTTTTTCTCTATCAAACGCGGCGGCAAAGTAGCATTTACAATCTCGATGAATACAAGCCTTGAGGGGTTAACATTGTCGTGTGGCCACTCTTCGGCAGAGGTGGTGGTAGTAAGCTGGGCTTGTACGAGTCTTGCAAGCGTCCATACGAGGTGAGTAAACGCCGTGCCGCGGGGCCCAACCAACATCACATCCTCCCGCGCAACAAGGCCCAGAACCAGCGCATCGACCGCCTCGTCGTATCCAGCGATGTTTTTCAACGTCTTTATCACGTTTTGGATTTTGCTTCTGGATTGAGCACTTTGTTGTATTCTGACAGCATACATGTTTATAACGATTTCGCATTAGAAGAAAGAGAGATCTGTCCTGTCAGACACGAATGACCCAGGAAATAAAGGCATATTGAGACAGAGGCGCCGCGCATGCGGCGATAGTTGCATTAACTAGAACCACCAACACCGCTACAAAGACATCGGTTCGAAAACGTCCTAGGTTAAAAACATGCCTATCTAAGACAGCCCAGCGCCAGGTGGATTTGACCATATTGGTCTCCGGTGTGACAACGTCTTGAGCTGATTATAGGCTTTTCAAATTGGAGACTAAAATTCACGAGAGACGAGTACGACAGGCTCTGCAACTACCTTCACTGGGGTTGCGGAGCCTGTCGCGGATTCGGAGCTTATTACACATAAGAAAAAGGCGAGTATATTGCCATTGAAGGTATACCATGCAGTTGTCATGCGATGAGTTGGTCTTGGGTAGCACAAATCCCACTATAATTCCCTTTTTTATTGTTTCTATCGATATCGATTTTGGATTGAATTGGGAAGTGCTGTTGTAACAGTTGTCAGTGTCATAGGGCGCAGGCTATAGGCAGATCACCCACCCAGCGGCTTTAGCCTTCTCAAGCAGGAGGGCGTCTGCGTCTGTAACGGCTCCCTTCTCCAGTATTGCCGCAAGTCTCGGCCTCACTGACACAGGCGCCTTGTCTGTTATCTCGCAGTCCAGCTCAGCTTGTTCGTAGACCGGAAGGGCAGAGCGGATGTTGCCATACTGATCTACGGTGAGGACTGCCGCGTGGCCGCGGGGGCACCTGGCCAACGCCCTTACTGCGCCTTTTTCTGCGGCTTGTTTGAGTAGCTCTGAAGTTAGGGCAACCGGAGCCTCGACGCTACAAGCTGGACATTTGAAGCGGGCAACGAGGCTCATTTGAACAGCGCCAGGTAGTCGGGGTATTTGGCGTAGCGCCTGACAGGTCTCCACCCGGCCTGCTTCGCGAGGGCCTCCACCTCTTTCCACGACAGGGAGCGGACGGCGCCCAAGATCTTGGTCATGACAAGTGCAATGCTGGCGCCTTCGACAACGCCCTGCGACAGGAACATGTGCCGCGCATGCTTCCTCGCGGCTGTCAGCACCTGTAGCGGGTCTGCGGCCCAGTGGAGGACGTTCTGCACAACCGCGATGTCGTATCTGCCCAGTTGCTCCCAGCCGCATGCTATGCTGAAGCCGTGTTTAGATGCCAGCTTCTCTAAGTCTGTACAGAACTTCCGATCTACCTCAAGCGCGGTGAGCTCGCACTTTGCGCCGCGCATTTCGCAGACGCTCAGTATGTCGAGCGGGTCCTGAGTCCCGGCGCCTACGTCTAGTATAGTGGAATACCTGTACAGCTTAGCCAGCTTGCTGTATATCGCCCTCCTAAACGCCACGTAAAACGGCGCAGACATCAGCGCTTGGTAGTACGCCGAAGCTTCCTCTTCGCTTATCACGTCAGAGGGAGACTTCGCCACGTATTCGCAGATCTTGTCCAGCACAATGTCGTCAATCATCTGGAAGTACTCCGCCGCGAAGCGTGAAGGCGGCTTCTTGGGCTCTGGCACGTTAACTACGCGGCAACCCTCCTTAAGCAACTCCTTGCGTCTGGCCACATCGAAAAGCAGAGCAATAACTTCATTAGGCGGCCTGCGGCAGTCTGCCCCACACTCAAGCGCGGCCCGCACAGCCGCGGCCAGCTTGTACTGCTCATGTTGCATAAACAGCTTAAGCCCCCTCAAGCCGCCAGCCATCTCCGCGAGCTCGCGCGCAAGCAGGAACAGCCCCCAGTTGTCTACGAATGTCTTCACGCCCCAGCATTAACAACTGGTTATTTTGAATCAACACATGAGGCCAAGATCGACGCCAGACGCCACCTCGGCGCCGTCCTCAGATCCAGCGCGTACACAGCGGCTGGCTTCACCGCCGATGCGTACAGCGTCAGAAGCGACTCAGAGCCCAGATCCGCCCTCGAACCCACAAACACGGCCCTGCCCTGCACCGCTGGCAACTCTTCGTAGACATCCAGCGGGGCCACCACGACGGCGCAGTCCGCCTCCGCCGAGGCGCCGCTGGGCATGTCCACCACTTCAGCCTCCCTGCCCAAGATCACGATGCGGTGAACTTCCGGCCTCTGCGTCGGCCCCGCTGGCGGCGGCAGTCTGAGGAGCCGCCGCACCAAGGTGGACTTCCCGGAGCCAGGAGGCCCCACCACCGCTACCTTGAGACGGCCAGGCGTCCAGCCGCTGTCAGCGAGGGAGCGGGCTATGTCAAACAACACCCCCAGCGCGACGTTGGGGTGGACGAGGACGCGCGCATCTATTGGTATCTCCGTCTCGGAGAGCTCCAGCTCCAGCGACGCCCTCCTCCCCGCAACGCAGAGTCTCCACCTGCCGTGTTCAGACTCCACCGTTAGACAGCCGCCAGAGGACTCGGCGACAGCGTTCCGCAGAACGATGATCATATAACGTATATGCCCGGAGCCACTCTGATTGAGCCTGTCTGGAGCTGAACGCCCATGGCCTTAGCCACCGTCTCGGCCACTGGGTTGGGGGCGTCGCACGAAACTACGTAAGTCTTCAGTCTCCACTGAGGCCTCCGGAGACACGTCACGACAGCCTCTGCACCGTAGCGGCGGAAGACATCCTCCCTCTCCTCGTCGGTGTGGGCTTCTGCGAATATGTGCACCACGCCGAAGTGGCGCAGAATAGCGCTGTACGGCTCGTAGAACTCCTCAGCCCTCTTCACGAGCGCCCCAGCGAAGACCGCGCTCCTCTCAAGGGCGAAGCCGATTGGGCAGTGATCCCAATCCACTCCCACCACCTCCTCCCTTATGATGTGGCTCAGGATCACTTCAACTGCGCTTTTTGCAACGAGGAGCTCTAAAAATTCAAACGCATCGGCTGGCGCCAGGGCGCGGCCCTCCCTCACCGCGGCGACTGCCAGCTCCACCAGGCGGCCTATCAAGACCTCCTCCTGGGTGCAGGAGGTGCCGCGGGGCAAGGCGAAGTGCTGGTAGGCAGAAGAGCACATGGCGCCGCGGGAAAGCCACTCGCAGAGCACGCCCTAGTTTAGTGATTGTGCAAAATTGATTCAAAATGAAGTGAAGACGCATCAAAAACATGCGAAAGCGCGTGGCGCTTTTAGGCGTCGGCGGCGTGGGGAAGACTACTTTTGTCTACCGTCTCATGGGCATCTCCGCAACGCCTCACGTCACGCTGAAGCCAGGGCTCTACAGGCTGTACTTCAAAAACGGTGCGGTGGAGTTGCTAGACGTGCCAGGCCAGCACGCCATGGAGGTAGCACAACATGCCGCCAGGCAGATGCGCCAGCTCTTCGACAAGGCCGTGCTTATGTACGACGTCACGAGAGCCGACACGTTGTACGCGCTGAGCGAGGTTTTGGACTCCCTCTGCATCTACAGGAACTGCCTCTCGGCCAAGGAGGTCGTCGTGGTTGGCAACAAGCGCGACCTCGCCGAGGAGCTGGGCTACATGGTGGAGAACAGCATCCTCCCCAACCCCACGTTCTACATCAGCGCCCTCCGCGATCCTCCAGAAAATTTAGTAAAAATAATCCACTAAGCCTTTACTCCGCACTACCTGTCAGCCTATTCTTCGCCTTCAGCACCTCTCTGATAAGGTCAGAAATGTGCTGAGGAAGGGGGTTGTTGCCAGCTAGAATCTCCGCAAGGATGACCTCAGGCTCCGTGTTGCGTCTCAACGCCTCAGCCTTGAGGAACACCTTCAAACTAGGGGACAGCTCATCAAGCTTCATGAACTTTCGAAACTACACTATTTTAACGAATCAATTTATTTGCACATCCCACACCTCCCATGCAGGCAGTAAGCCTTAAGGAGGGGAGAAAAACAGGCCCCAGAATCTTCTTGTTTGACCACGTAACGAAGTTCTTCAAAGACGTAGAAGGCGACTTCCGCATCGAGCCGCTATCTGTAGATGCCTTCGTCTCTCTGGCCAAACAGCTAAATGCCGAAGTAATCGAAGAGGTCGGCGAGGAGCTCCGCGGCCTAGCGGAGGAGCTGAGGGCGAGGCCGTGGCGGGGCGAGCGGTACCGCAGAGGCGACTTAATTGCGCTAGCAGGAGAGCGGGTGTTGCTCATTACACCAATTGAAGAAGGTTTCAACCTTAAATAACATCAGCTACAGTAGCCACGTAGCTCAGGACGCCATTTCAAGCCTTAACAACTGTCCAGCCTGAGTGACAAATAGACCAATTTCTCTACAATGTCTCTGATATTCGCTGGCATTGACCTATTACCATTAAATATTTTTGACAAGGAGGTAGAAAAAAGGAAACCGAAAAAAGATATCACGGTTTACAATACTCCCTAGATTTCTCCACCGCAACCTTCTTGATATTATGATTCTTCATTTGCCAACTCCACCATTTCAGCAATTCTACTGTGTCTCGATGCAATTTGAGTTTTGTTGTACCAGAAACAACATACGCTTCTTCTACATCTGCGTCGGCAAAAATCTCCCCATACTGGGGACATGCTATTGCAACAAATCTTTCATTTGACGTCATCACCTCAATACCGAAAATTCCGTTGCTAAACAGCCATCCATTTAACAATAGCGGTTTTTTAACCTTTTTACGCACTATAGCATACGCCTTACGGTCCTTCACAATCCACATCGTCGGCACAATGTGTTTGATTATGTTTTTTGCTAGCATATTCTCCATAGTCGAGACGCGTGAACAGCTATACGTCGAATTAATGTGTTCTCTACAGAGTCTCTTATCGTATAATGCCGCAAAGCATTGATCACAGATCGATGCAACCAGCTCTTGGGAAATTTACCTAATACAGCTTCCTCCTAAGACGCGGCTTCTCTCCCGCCTCGGGGAAAGCCCTCCTTACCACGTGCTGACCAAGGTACTCGTCGCCCTCCACAAGCTCCTCCACCTCGCCGACAGGCTCCAGCTCTTCCTCTGCCACGGCCTCCTCTACGTCATTCAAAACCTCCTCCTGCCCTTCCACCGCTTCGAACCTGGATGCAGACGCGTAGTAGATGCTCAGCGGCCCCTCCCTCTCGGCCAGTCTGACCAGCTCCGGAAGCACCTCCGCGATGCGGCCCTCCCTAAGCGCCCTCCTTATCCGCTCAGCCTCCTCTTTGGTGGCGTTCCTAAGCGCCCTCCTAACTAAAACAGTAAGAATCATGTTCTCTCTACCACACCAATTTAAATTGAACCAACAAATTATACGCCTACAGGGATCACCTAACAGGGATAATTATCCCTGTGAGACAATCCCTGTAAGCGTTAAAACTGCTTGGTGGAAACTGCGGCGCCATGCCGTCTTTTCCCTCCGCAACACAGCAAGCGTAACAGAAAAAAGATCGTCGATGGATCCTGCTAATACAGGTGTATTGAGAGTCTGTAGAGAGAGTTCCCCCAACAATTTTATTTATGGCGCATTTATGCCGTGCCGACATTCATGTCTGACAACAGCAAAGAAACAATAGATCTCCACAACGTTCACGATCATCCTGCCTGCAGTTGTTGCACAAGCCAGTTGCAGATACCAGATAACTGGATCGATAGCCGCCCTTTTCGCAACTCCTGCGCTAAAGGACAATCCAAAATAACGAGAACTACAGTCTTTCGGCGTTTTATCTGTGGCAAATCTCATCCAAGCGACGTACTGATTGGTTCAGCGCCGATGCTGGCGGGGCAGACGCCGCAGGTTGCATGATGTCTGTGCAACGCGCTTCAACGTTTAATAATGCGGGCTTTCCATGTTTATATGGAGCCCGACCAGCTGTCAATAATCGCAAGGGATTGCGTCCTCGCCGCAGTGAAGCTGGGCTCCAGAAGCGGCATCTTTAGGTACAAGACCAAGATACACAAGACGCTGTTCATCCTGGCGCAGGAGTTTGAAGAGCTCAGCCAACTGCGTAGCGACTTCATACCGCATCACTTCGGTCCGTGGAGCTACGAGATAGAGTTCACGATAGAGGAGCTGGTGCATCTCGGCTTTCTGGAAGAGAGAGTGAATAAGGTAGACGAAGTCGATGGATTGAAGCACACAGGCTACGTCTATACCTACCGCCTCACCCGAGCTGGCCGAGTCCTCGCAAAAGGTGCAGTCAAAAAGCTCAGCCCCAAGGTCAGGAAGAGGATGAAAGAACTGCTGAAACTCACCGTGTGGGAGCTGATAGGATATGCCTACGTCCGGTACCCGGAGTACGTTGCCCGATCTGCGTTTGCAGACGACGAACTGTTGCCAAACAGACGACTAGACAGCACAAGCACACGTTCAGACACAACAGCAGACAACGTTAGCAAATAGCTACATCCATGGGATGATCATCCCCGTACGGCTCACAAATCAACCCTGTTGCGGCTATCAATGGACAGATCCAGAAGTATCTTTACAGCTTCATAACCACGGACTATTATGGTGATGAGGAGTCCGCTGGGGCTGGAGCCAGGTCTCCCGGGATGGGCTCGAACCTGGTGCTGACTCCTCTTTTTTTCCTTCGCTGTTTGGTTGCGGATGAACAGCGTCTTGTGGATCTTGGTCTTGTACCTAAAGAGCCTGCTAAGGCACGGCACAGTGGGTCATATAACGATTTTAGCTAAGCATAAAGCTCAAAAGCCACGCAGAGCAGTAAACAAACTTTCAGAGACAACCCCAGTGGATGACCCCCAGAGCAGAGAAATTAATGCGGCCATCTACGGCACAACGCGCAACAGGCATTATGTTGCGCTTAAGGGCTACAGAAAGCAAACACAAGTGTCATCTGTGTGTAGCAATTCATGCAACGTAAGCGGAATAGAAAAAGCGGAACTTAGGCAGATTTAGTCTTCTCAGCTTCATATCTTTCATAAAGATGCCACAGTCTCTTTACTGCGTCGTTTGGCGACTTTAACACCAAAGCCCTACACATACTAAATTCGTTGCATTTCCTTGAAGGCACTATAATGCGCCTACATTTTACACCATTGTAGATAAATTCGTCAAATATAAAAAGCTTGCGTGATGCATCGTCTATTTCTGCTCCGTCTTTAAAAAGCCACACACGCTGAAAATATACCTCCTCCCAAACCTCGCTTAGCGCCCTCCAGACAAGTTCTGCCAACGGCACATCAAACCTCGACCACTTTCTGTAATGCCACCCCTGGCGGAGATCAACAATCCACCACGGCGCTTTGGTGAAAATATTCCACATGCTTTCTTCTACAATACAAGCTTCAACTTCTTTGATTCTGTTTCTTTTAAACAACCCCATGGAACATCTACGCTGTCTTCACAAAACGAATCGTTCCTCCAGCATGGAGTCCCCTGCTAATTGATTCCTCAGATAGAACCATGCCGAGGGATTGCCGTATACTCTTCTGTTAAGTGAAGACGTCCCTCGACGTGGGAACCTCCCTCTGCGGATCCCATCTGGGTCGGAAAAAGCCGCTTCATGCGTACACCCAGACATCTTTCCACAACCTCCCAGGCTTCTTACGCCTCTAAGCACGTAACAAATGCTCGGCAACCTCCTAGACGCCCTACGTCGGCTCTGAGATTAGGTATCTGCGGCAGTACGCCAGGAACTTCTGCACCGCTACCTCCGTGAGCTCCTGCACCTCCCTTCCCACCACCCCCGCGGCCGTCCCGGCGGCCGCCACCGCGGCGGCGGCGTCTAGGGCGGCCCCAAGCTTTTGTCTCAGCTCGTCTTCC
>Ga0080008_143682_pt1 | contig 10402 bp, 10 predicted proteins | sample ConCONMetagenome_FD_69211 | JGI IMG/M metagenome (GOLD analysis project Ga0080008, IMG submission 69211) | Hot spring microbial streamer communities from Conch Spring, Yellowstone National Park, USA - CON_C (SPADES assembly) (version 2) | ecosystem: Environmental > Aquatic > Thermal springs > Hot...
CTATTATCATTGAATCCTACTACCTAAGGCATTTAACGGCTTAGTGGCTAAGCTAAAACCTGGTAGCTATAAACCCTAACACGATGGGTGCTAGCTCTAAGACCATTCATTTAACACCAATAACTTCTAATCCTGAAATACCCTAATATCTCCCAGTACATACACACCCTACAACTATTAAAATTCACATTTAATTAATTATTTTCCTACGATTTTCTTTCTGAAATATGCTCTATGCGAGACGAGCCTCTCTTCAAATTCTTTATTAAACCTGTGCTCACATGGGTTACTCTGGTGTTTTGCATATGTTGAGGGTGGCGATCTCAAAGGTTGTTGATGTTGTTGAGGCTTTAATTGGGGTTAGGGATGGGTCTGTTGTGGCGATATCAGGCTTTAATGTTGCAACTCTCCCCGAGTATCTTTTACTGAAGCTCTACGAGATGTATAAGAGGACGGGGCATCCTAGGGACTTATTCCTCGTATGCGATGCGTTTCCAGGAGCTCCTGGTAGGGGTATTGATGTCATAGCGAGGGATATGCTGGAGAGGGGGGATTACGGGTTTATCAGGGGTCTACTGTTTCCATACTATGGCTTTAGTGAGGCTTTGCAGAAGCTCATAGCCAATAATATTGTTGAAGCGTACTCATGGGGTATAGGTATTATGGCCTACTGGTTTAGGGAGGTTGGTAGTGGGAGGCCTGGTGTTCTAACACGTGTTGGCCTAGGTACTGTTTTTGATCCAAGGCTTGAGGGTGGTGCTTTGAACGATCTTGCTAGGGAGAGGAGGACTGCCAGGGTTGATATTGTAAATGTTGGTGGTGAAGAGTACCTCCTCTATAGAGCTCCTAAACCTGAGGTGGCTCTCGTTAGAGGTTCTACGGCTGATGAGGTGGGTAACCTTACAATGGAGGATGAGGCTGTTTACGGTACTGTCCTAGCTATAGTACAGGCTACCAAGGCCATGCCTAGGAAGGGTCTTGTTATAGCCCAGGTTCTAAGGTTGGCGAGGTTTGGAAGCCTTCAACCACAGCAGGTCGTGGTGCCAGGGCCTCTCGTAGACTACGTTGTCCTAGCTCCTAGAGAGTATCACACGCAGACTGCCAGCATAGACTATGATCCAACGATATCAGGTCGTATAATACCACCGTTAGAGCTCATACAGAGGCAACCTAGGCCGCTTGATGTGAGGAAGGTTGTAGCTAGGAGGGTTCTCGTAGAGCTAGCTAGAACTGTTGTAGAGGAGGGTAGACCTATAGTTATAAACCTGGGTATAGGCATACCAGCCGAGGTATCACAGCTGATAGCCGAGGAGAGGCTAGGAGACTACATATACACGACTATAGAGTCAGGCCCCTGGGGTGGAATAGCACTCCTAGGCCCCGACTTCGGGGCAGCCAAGGGGTCCTTCGCCATACTATCAATGCCAGATCAATTCTCGCTATACGAGGGAGGCATAATAGATGCTGCATCCCTAGGATTCCTGCAGGTTGACGAGCTGGGCAACGTTAACCCATCATACCTCCCGGGTAGGCTCCCAGGGCCCGGAGGCTTCCCAGTCATAGCTGATGGAGCTCCAAGACTGTACTTCGCCGGAGAGTTTACAGCGGGGAAGAGGGATATAAGGGTTGAGGATGGCAAGCTAGTGATAGTATCCGATGGGACTATACGTAAGTTCGTTAAAAGAGTCTACAAGGTCTTCTGGAATAGTAGGGAGGGGCTTAAGAGAGGTCAAAAAGTCCTCTACATAACGGAAAGAGCTGTATTCAAACTAGAGGAGGGCGGAGTAAGGCTAGTGGAGGTAGCACCTGGAGTTGACCTAGAGAAACATGTTCTAGGGATGATGGAGTTCAAGCCTATAATTGGTAAATACGAGGAGATGGATAGAGAGCTGTTCAGAGAGGAACCCCTAAACCTGCTATCATGGATTAAAAGCGAGATCAGGAGATAGAGTGGATGCAACCACACTCATGCCCCAACAAGCATGGTGTGGGTGATGCCACGCAAGGATAATTGAGGCTAGGAGTTACCCCCGCTATCACCAACTACTATCTGTTTAGGCCACCTGGTGGTGTAGGCGCTTAACACCAAGTAGTTTCTTTTAGCTGCTTGAGGCTCTACACACTTCGTCTCATAAACATTACCATCTCTACCTAGGGCTACAATCCTCTTCCATCCATCCGGCTCGCTACAATCCTCCACCGAGACCTCCTCTATTAAACCTGCTATAGCCATACCCTCAATTTCGATTAAAGACTTTAACGTTCTACCCCCCAAGCTGATCACCCCGTGTATCGGTTCTAGATGATGGTTAAAACCTTGCCTCCTGGAGGTGATGTATGCTGGGTGGGGGCTTTAGTGGCAAGAAAGGTATATAATAAAACATATATCTTCCGAGTTTAAAGTTTTTAATCCAGAAGTAGTGGGTAGTACTGGGGGCTGGGGCTTCATGTCTTCTAGAGCTGTTCAAGTCCAGGTTCCCAGGACTCTCAGTGTTAGTAGGATGTTCTCCAGGGATGGCATTGTGTGGATTGAGATAGCTGGTAGAACCATACCTGTTGGTGGTAGGATCCCGGAGGTTAGGGATGGCGAGAGGCTTGTAAGGTACACTTCGAGTATATGCCCGGAGTGTCTTAGGCTTCTACCAGCTGTGATAGTCGAGTATAAGGGTAGGCTTTACATAAGGAAGGAGTGCCCTGATCACGGCTTAGTTGAGGATCTCTACTTCGGAGATTACAGCATGTACGTTAGGCTCATGAAGTGGGAGGAGACCGGTAAGGGTGTAGGTGGAGCTGGAGCTTACACGAGCATAGGGGCCCCATGCCCGTTTAGTTGTGGCCTCTGCGCGATGCACGAGAATCATACTGCACTAGCTAACCTGGTTGTCACTAACTAATAGGTGTGATCTTTCATGCTACTACTGCTTCTTCTACTCCGAGAGAGCAGGTTACGTCTACGAGCCTAGCCTTGAGCAGATAAGGTTCATGGCTAGGCAGCTCAAGAGGCAGGGTAACGGAACTAACATACACTCATGTGTTCAAATTACGGGTGGTGAGCCTACAGTTAGAGAGGATTTAATTGATATAGTTAAAGTGTTGAAGGAGGAGGGCATAGATTACATCCAGCTTAACACCAACGGTATAACGATAGCCAGGAGGTTTATAGACAACCCAGATGATGGCGTAGGCTATGTGAGGGCCCTGAAGGAGGCCGGTGTAAGTGTTATCTACACGAGCTTCGACGGTGTCACACCTAGGGTTAACTGGAAGAACCATTACGAGGTTCCATTCGCCTTAGAGGCTTTCAGGAGAGCAGGGTTACCTAATGTGGTCCTAGTCCCGACAGCCCTTAGGACTGTTAACGATCACGAGCTAGGGGATATCATAAGGTTTGCTGGGAAGCATATAGATGTCGTTAGAGGTGTGAACTTCCAGCCTGTAAGCCTTACCGGTAGGGTTAGTAAGGCTGAGAGGGAGAGGTTTAGGATGACAATTGCGGATCTAGCTGCCAAGCTCGAGGAGCAGACTGGAGGTCAGATACCAAGGGAGGCCTGGTACCCTGTGCCTGTTATAGCTAAGTTCGTTAAATTCATAGACTCTATAACTGGCAAGTACTATGACACGTTAAGTAACCACCCGATGTGCGGTGTTGCAACATACGTGTTCGTAGATAGGGTGGATGAGTACGGTGTGCCGAGGAGGTTTGTGCCTATAACGGAGTTCTTCGACGTAGAAGGCTTCATAGAGTTCCTTGACGAGTCTAGGGTTAAACTTGAAGCCGGAAAGCTTGGTAGGAGGATGGCTCTAGCTAAGCTACTATGGAATATGAGGAGGTTCGTCGACATAGCTAGGATGCCGAGGAACATCAACATGTTCAAGATAGTGTTCGAGGTCTTCGTTAGAGGTAACTATGATGCTATAAAGGAGTTCCACTACAAATCACTGTTCCTAGGCACAATGCACTTCATGGACAGGTATAACTATGACACAACGAGGGTTAGAAGGTGTAACATACACTATCTAATGCCTGACGGCAGGATAGTACCCTTCTGCGCCTTCAACGTACTAGAGGAGCTCTACAGAGACTACGTGCAGAGAGCCTACAAGAAGTTCGAGCTTAAACCGATGGACCTGAAGGGGTTCAACCCAGGTGAGAAGTATAGGAGGAGGGACTACATTGAGAAGATACTATCAAGCCCCATATACTGGAACGCGTACAGGGGGATAATATACTTCGAGGATGAAAAGCCGAAAGAGCTGGTCGATGAGAGCGGGGAAGAGCTCAGGATAATACTGAGAACTACGAGACTAGGACAACTAGCTTGAAAACACTTTTAAAACTCTTTAAAACCCTTCCTTCCCTCTTCTACACACTTGGAGTAAGGACATGGCTGTATGTAGCCTGTGTGGTAACACAAAGCTTGTTAGTGGGAGTATTGGGGTATGCTACTCATGCCTAAAGGGTAGGCCGTCGGATGCCATACCTTCCCCCAGGTCTAGGAGGTCCAGGTGGAGGCTTACCATAGGGTTCCCCGAGGAGCCTCCTAGAGGTGGTAGGCTTAAGTGTAACCTCTGTGTTAACGAGTGCTGGATCCCCGAGGGTGGTTCTGGTTTCTGCGGTGTATGGGTTAACAGGGGTAGGGGGCTTGAACCTGTAGCTGGTAGGGGTAGGATGGCTGTACACACATACCTAGACCCTCACCCCACCAACTGTGTTGCAACCCCAGTCTGCCCGGCCACAACAGATAGGGGGTTCCCCGAGTTCACCTTCACTAAGGGTGTTGAGAGGGGTTTCTACAACCTAGCAGTATTCCTAGGTGGATGCCCTCTCGACTGTGTTTTCTGCCAGAACTGGGAGCATAAGACCATGATTGCACATGGTAGGCTGGCCTCGTGGGCTAAAAGCTATACTGTTGATGACCTGGTTGAGGAGGCCCTAGACCCCCTGGTTACATGTGTATGCTACTTCGGCGGCGACCCTACACCCCACGCTCCACTACTGATTCAGGCCTCTAAGGCTATCATAGCTAGGAGTAGGGAGAGGGGGCAGAGGTATAAGAGGATATGCTGGGAGACAGATGGGCTTCTAAACCCGAATGTTATGAGGGAGGCTGCAAAGCTTAGCCTTGAATCCGGGGGTATTGTTAAGATAGACTGGAAGGCCTGGACCCCCAGTGTCTACGAGGCCCTAACGGGGGTTGATGGCGAGAAGGCTGTTAGAAGGCTTATGGAGAACACCAAGCTCCTAGCCGGCATGTCTAAGTCGAGGGGTGAGCCACCGTTACTGGTTGTAAGCATACTACTAGTACCAGGCTATGTTACAGTGGAGGAGGTTGAAGGGATAGCAGGTTACATTGCCAGCCTCGACGCTAACATCCCCGTGGTATTGCTAGCATTCCACCCAGACCACCTGATGAGGGATCTACCGCCAACAAGTAGAAGGCATGCTGTGGAGGCAGAGAGAGCCGTTAGGAGGGCTGGTGTGAAGGAGGTCTACATTGGTAACGAGTGGCTCCTAGGAGACTACTACTAGTCCTACAAACACCATAATATTAAGGTTGAAGCCCTACACTCTCAACGGGTCGGGGTATGCTAGAGGTGGCTAGATGGACCTTGGGGCCGTTGAGATCCAACTGCTACCTAGTCTCCAGTGGTGGAGAGGCTATCATAATCGACCCCGGGTGGCATGAGGATGTAGACGTGGTCTTGGACGAGGTTAAACGTAGGGGTTTGAAGGTTAAGGTTATCATAGCGACCCACGGTCACTTCGACCACGTAGTAGGGGTTCCAGTAGTGAAGAAGGAGCTCTCAGCCTCCTTCGCGATGCATGAAGCCGACGTTGATATGGCTAGGAGAGCCCATAGATCGGCATACAGGTACCTAGGCATAGAGCCACCGGAAGTCCCAGAACCAGATGTGCTGTTAAAGGAGGGTGACGTTGTAGAGGTTGGGGGTGTAAAGCTCAGGGTACTAGAGACGCCAGGGCACACACCGGGGAGCATAACAATAGTGGGGGAGGTTGAGGCGTTCACAGGAGACCTTTTGATGGAAGCGTACAGAGCCCTATCAAGGACATACACGGAGCCCATAGCGTTCACGGGGGATACGTTGTTCAAGGGCACTATTGGGAGGGTAGACCTACCGGGATCCTCGCCAAAACAAATGATAGAGAGCCTAAGGAAGATAGCGAGGTTAAACCCCAGAACAACCATATACCCAGGCCACGGCCCACCAACAACGCTGGCAGACGAGCTAGAGAACAACCAATACCTCAAAGCAGCATTGGAGGAAGGCGAGATCTAGCCTTCAACCAGAAACTCTATAGGAAGCCTTCTAATTAAATCTATTCTATTTCTCATCTCCTTCTCAACCCTTAGAAAGAGAGCTATAGAATTTAGACTTTCAGCTGTAGCTATGACATAACAGTCGGTTAAAGCTATCCTCAATAGCTTCTTAAGCTCTCCAGCCCTTAACGCTATATCGTGCGTTAGCTCAACAATATCCACTAAGCCTTCAATCCATAACAGGAAGTCTAACGCTTTCACATTAGGCTCCTCAAGTCCGGCCATCTCGTAAACCCTCGTAGATACATAGAGTAACTCGCTTAGCACGGGGTACACTGTATAGAGTTGAACTTTACCTCTCCTAGCCTCCTCAATTATGCTTAGAACCCTCTCCCTACCAGTAGCATTCTCCGTTATATACGTTATGAGAACGCTAGTGTCAAGAACGTATGTTCTCAACGGTCTCACGTAACTTCTCCTCCTCCAACCTCCCCTCCTCCGAGAGAATTCCTTCAATAAGTGCTGGATCCACTCTTACAGTTATAGGCTTGAGAGCTCTCAGTAGTACACCTTTCTCTGTAATCTCAGCTAAGACTATGGAGTTCTCCTCAATGCCAGCTCTGAGTCTTAGCTCCTTAGGTAGTATGATTACCCCCTTCCTTCTAACCTTCAAGATGAACCTCTTTATTAAAGTTCACCATGAATAAAATGTTAAACAAGACTTATAAGGTTAGAAACTAGGGAACTAGGAACCCCTTATGGTACCTCCCTAAGCTTAAGTCGCTATCTAGGCCCACAGTAACCAGGTTGTTTGTAACACTGAAAGACTCACCTTTCAAGGCTAGGATGGAGAGATCTAAGGCTTATAGTTAGGTAGCTCAGGCGGGAGAAGGTCCGATGATACCACCGGGGCCGTGGCCCCCTGTCCTAGAATGTGATGCCCCTAGGATGGGGAATCCGATAGGAGGGATGAGGAGCGTACGTCCGGCGGAGATCCGACAAATCAGTCGGCAGAGGCGTAAATAGCCTCCCGAGGGTGCGGAGGGGTCATTTCATCTTCCCTACTTTTAATAGTAGTGTCGCTGTGTACAATGTTATCTTTGGTATTGTGTCTACTGTTATGTACTCGTTTGGTGCGTGAGCTCTACCTCCGTGGCCTGGTGCTGTTGCTATGAATGGTACTCCTAGTTTCCTTGTGAATAGGTATGATGGGGCTGAGCCTGGTAGTATTGGTATGATGTAGGGTTTTAGGTTGAGCTCCTCATAGGCCTCCACGGCCCTCCTGACCATTGGGTGTTTAGGGTTTGTCTTACTCCACGTGTAGGCGTCGTGGACCTCAAGTTCTACGTGCTTTGATAGACCTAGTCTTTCTATGAGTTCTTTCAACCCTCTAACAACATCCTCGGGCTCCACGTTGGGTACTACTCTGAAATCGAGCCTCATTATAGCCTCAGCTGGTGTTATCGTCTTAGTCCCGGGTCCCGTGTAGCCTGATGTGAACCCGTCTATGTTAACTGTTGGTTTGAAATACACCGCTATGTACCAGTCTACATCCTTAAGCCTCGCCTCCCTTACCCCGTAGAGGTTTAGGAGCTCCTCCCTAGGGCTAGCCTCCATTATATCATTCAGGTACTCTAGATCCTCACTTGTAGGCGTTATAGTCTTATCCTCAAGCCATTGAACCCTAGGGCCCCCCAGGGGGTCTATGAGCTCGCTCGCAATCCTAGCTAGGATTGCTGCTGGGTTGTAGAGGCCCCTGCTAAAGCTACTATGGACATCGTACTTACTCGTTTTAACCTTTAGCTCCACGAAGACTATACCCTTATTACCGAGGACTATTGTAGGCTTACCCCTAACCCTCTCGCTTGGGATAGCGAAGTAGGCTAGATCAGCACCCCTAAGCTCACCCTCCTTATCCTCTACAAACTTCGGCATCGAGGGGCTCCCGAGCTCCTCCTCACCCTCAAGGACGAAGACCAGGTTTACCGGAGGCTCCCTCCCAACCTTGAGGAAAGCCTCTATGCCTAGGAGGCAGCTCATGAGGGCGCCCTTCGTGTTATAAGCCCCCCTGGCTATAATCCTATCACCCACGATTCTAGCCTCGAAGGGGGGAGACTCCCACTCGTCGAGAGGCTCAACGGGCTGGACATCGTACATGTTGTAGACTATAACAGTCCTAGAGGCCCCCACATCAAGCCTACCATAGACTATAGGGTGGCCACCATAGCTTAGAAGCTGTACACGAGCCCCCAAACGATCCCTAAGCCAATCCCTGAGGTACCCCGCAGTCTCCACTATACCCTCACCGGTGCCAGACACACTAGGCATCCTAAGGAGCCTCCTAACCTCCTCTACTAGGAGCTCCTGGTTCAACCCAACATACCCTCTAATAGAGTTGAGAACCTCCACCTCCCATCACCAAGCCTACCCTAGGCTAGCAGGGGGTTTCCTAAAAACGTTATACTGGTAATTAAACCGTTGAAGATCCTACTCTAGACATGGGCTTACAGCTTGAGGGTTGCTAGGTTCTGGGAGAAGTCTAGGGATACAGTTACATGCCTTGTGTGTGAGAGGAGGTGTAGGATCCCAGAGGGTGGCCGGGGGGTTTGTGGTAACTATGTCAACATTGGTGGAACCCTATACCACTACGGCTATGGGAGGCTTAGTGCCGTTGAGAGTAGACCTATAGAGATTAAACCCCTCTTCCACTACTGGCCTAATAGTACTGCTTTAACGTTCTCAAACTGGGGTTGTAACTTTTACTGCCCTTGGTGCCAGAACCACCATATTAGTTTCAGGAGGCCGCGTGACGACGATATCGTTTACGAGCCATCGGAACTCCTAAAGCTAGCTTCAACTCTCGGGGATGAGGGTTTCTCAGCTAGCTTCAACGAGCCCACTGTTAACCTAGACTTCATATTAGATCTCGCACCTGAAGCTGTCAGGAGGGGGTTCTACTTCATGATGGTGACAAACGGCTACCTTACGGAGGGGGCTCTAAAAGCCCTACTAGAGGTTGGTGTTGACGGCTGGAGTATCGATATAAAAGGATGCCCTAGGATGAGGAGAGCTCTAGCAAGCGTGAACCACGAGGTTGTATATAGGAACGCTAGGATTGTATTGGATAGCGGTGGCCACGTTGAGATGGTGTACCTAGTGGTAACGAACACTAACGACTTCGAGGAGTGCGTCGACTGGATAATCAGAATGCACCTAGACAAGCTAGGACCAGAAGTCCCCCTACACGTAAACAGATACTACCCGGCAAACTACTGGAGAGAACCACCAACAGATGTGGGGAAACTCCTAGAAATATACGAGAAGGCTAGAAGGGAGGGCATAGAGTACGTCTACGTAGGCAACATAAACAGGTGGGAGTACGAGTCAACAAGATGCCCCAAATGCGGTAAAATCCTGATAGCCAGGAGACACTATAGGGTCGAAGAGTTCCTCCTAGAGAGAGTGAACTCGAAATGGAGATGCCCTAGGTGCGGCCACGAGATACCAGTAAAGGGCATGTACATACCGGGAAAGAGGTGGAGAATAACCTTCTAGGTAACCCAGGTAACCCGGCTAACCCGTCCAAGAACTTAACCACAAAGATATCCAGCCACAACCGTCTCGAAACTAGAGAACCATCTATGAGCCTCGACCCCCATCTCAACACACATCTCGACGTAGAAAGTATGATACGTCTTTCGTGATACGTTTTAGAACCCTCGTTCTCCATCTAATCGTTTATTGTGGATGTAGTCCATGGCCTCTTGTACCTCCTAGCGTTCGGTCTTAGCATTGGTATTCACTAGCATCTCTACTGTAGTGGGAGTTAAGCGTACTCCACTACTTCCTGTCGGCATTATGCCTTTGGGTAGCCCTCTAGGTTACCCTGATTGTATGCGGAATCTACTGATGGACTTCATGATGGCTTTAAACCCCCTGCATGTGATCCCCTTTTTAGGTGTTTGTGTTGTCTAGCTATAGGGTGGTTGTTCTCCTAACTTTGGCTATTACGCCTAGTGGTGCTCTTAGCCCTGGGCCTCTTTCTGCTTCAGCTGTAGCTCTTGGGGCTTTGATGGGGCCTCTTGGTGGTTTTCTCGCAGCTCTAGGTCATATGGTTGTCG
>Ga0080008_141124_pt1 | contig 10400 bp, 11 predicted proteins | sample ConCONMetagenome_FD_69211 | JGI IMG/M metagenome (GOLD analysis project Ga0080008, IMG submission 69211) | Hot spring microbial streamer communities from Conch Spring, Yellowstone National Park, USA - CON_C (SPADES assembly) (version 2) | ecosystem: Environmental > Aquatic > Thermal springs > Hot...
GGTTAAGAGTTGCGTATGTTGATGGTAGGATTGTCGAGAGGGATGTTGTAGGGGCTATAAACATTGGCCTTAAATATCTCTCCTCAGATGGGAGCCCCGTGGCGTTGGGCTCGACGGGGGCCCATGAGGTGTGGGTGAAGCAGGTGAACCCACACAGAGGCCCAACCCCGCTAACGGAGATACCGTTAGCGGGGAAACGCTTCTAGCATGTTTTCTAGCTCTTCTGGTTTTACGTGGAATATCACGTCTTTATCTGTTGCCCCTATAGTCTTCAACCCCATGTTCTTTAGGGTGTCTTTCAGGTTTAGGTTTCTCATAACGCTTACCACTATGTCTTCTCTTGTTACCCTTGCTAGCTCTTTTAGGGTTTTCAGCGGGTTGTCTACTAGGTCTAGTACTGTGAACGAGTACGTTATGTCTACTGTAGAGTTCTTTAAGGGTATGTTCTCTACATCCCCTAGTACTACGTGGCATCTCCCATCGCATAGTACTTCTAGCTTCCATCTCGCTATTCCTAGCATGCAGTTGCTGTAGTCGAGGCATATGTACGCCTCCAGGTCCTCTAGTAGCCTCCACGCTCTAAGGAACTCTGCTAGTAGTGCTGTCCCACACCCAGCGTCTAACACTACACCTCTAGGCTTCACCGCTCTAAGGGCTACGTAGTACTTGGCGTACTGTTCTCCACGGTAGAGCTCATCATAGCTATCACATGTCCTCTCATACCTCTCCCTTATCACTAGGCTTTTGCTCAAAAGCTCAACCCCCAGCCGCCATGCCCCTAGCCTCCTTTATAGCCTGTTGTATCTTATCCACGACATCTAACGCTGTTATCATCTCACCCTTCTCCTCCACCGCGAGCTCCCCAGCTCTACCGCATATGTATGCTGCTGCAGCTACAACGTTAAGGGTGTCCGGCTCCCTCCCGAGTGCTACCCTCCTTGCTATGAAAGAGGCTATAATCCCTGTTAGTGCATCACCAGTACCCCCAACGGCCATGGCCGGGTGTCCTGTCTTGTTAAGCCTACACCTACCGTTTGGGTCGCACACAGCATCCACGGGGGCCTTGACGATGGTCGTTGCATTATACTCCCTTGAAATCCTCCTAGCTAGATCTAGTGGGTCTACCTTAAGTGGGTCTACTTCAATGCCTAGGAGCATTCCAGCCTCACCCCTATGTGGTGTTAGCACAGCTTCACCCCACAACTTGACCTTTAGCTCCGCCAACACCTTCAAGCCATCAGCGTCTATGATCAGAGGCTTACCCCTAGCGTTTTCAACCAGGAATTCTAGGAGCTCCCTCGTCTCATCTGTAACCCCCATGCCGGGGCCGAAGACTATGGAGTGAACCCTCGCTATAAGCCTCCTCAGGCTCTCCAGGGCTTCACCCCCAGCCCCCCTTACGACGGGCACTATGTACGGGTTCTCTACGGCGGCGGGGAACGCTATGTGTTGTGGTGATGCTAGGTACACGAGGTCAGCTCCCGATAGGGCTGCAGCTCTAGCGGCTATCATTGGAGCTCCAACGTAGAACTGAGACCCCCCTATGACTAGAACCCTACCGCCAAGACCCTTATAGGCCTCCCTAGGTCTCACTGGAACCCTGGAGGCTACATCTCCTGGGCCCGCGTACTCCTCGGCCTCAACGGGTATGCCTATGTCGGCCACCAGTATCCTACCAGCGTAGAGGGGCCCCTGGTTTAGGAATAAACCTACCTTAGGCCTATGCATTGTAACCGTTACATCAGCCTTAGCCGTGCCCTCGACCGCGACCCCCGTGTCTGGGTCGAGCCCTGTTGGTATGTCAACTGCAACCCTAAGCCCGTTAGACTGGTTGAACACCTTAAGGGCATCGCTTATAGGGCTCCTCAGGGGCCCTCTAACACCTACACCTAGTATGGCGTCTACGAGTACATCGTAGTCACCGGGTTCAAGCCACCCCCTGGAGTAGGGTGTTAGGACCCTGATCCTAGTCGATTTAAGCAGGTAGCCTAGGTTCTCCCTGGTATCAGGGTGTGTTGTGAGAGCTGGGTCGTAGAGGAGGTGTACCTCGACTCTAGCGCCACGTGATGCTAGGTGTCTAGCTGCAACAATACCATCACCACCGTTACCACCCCTACCAGCGTAGACCACGACCCTCCTACCCCTAACGTCGCCTAGAAGGCATTGTACAGCGTCGGCCACAGCCCTCCCAGCATTCTCCATGAGCTTTAGCAGGCTAACACCCCACCACACGCTATTAACCTCCCAAGCCCTCATATCCTCGACTCTAACAGCCTCGCTAGGCGAGGCATCCCTAAGGCCAGGGCATTGTATCAAAGCTCTAGCCCAATGCTAACCCTGTAAGTACTTAAACTTAAATCCTCCCATGTACGATCTGGATACGAGGGGAACGGGTGTTCCCCATGGCATCCCGGTTGGTGGAGGTTCCAGAGATACCGGTGGTTGAAAGGGTAACTCTCCCCGTAAAGGAGACAGCTGTTATAGTGGTTGATATGCAGAACGATTTTGTAAAACCTGGTGGTAAGCTTGTAGTACCAACTGCTCTCAAGACAGTAGAGCCTATAAGGAGGTTGCTTGAGAGAGCTAGAGCTAGAGGTGTTAGGGTTTTCTACACACAGGATACACACTACGAGGGGGATCCTGAGTTCAGCATATGGGGTGAGCATGTAAGGTACGGGACTTGGGGTTGGCAGATTGTAGATGAGCTTAAGCCCGTTGAGGGTGTAGACATTGTTGTCATGAAAACCCGCTATGACGGGTTCTACGGGACGCCACTAGAGGATCTCCTCAGGGTATACTCTATAAGGAATGTTGTTGTAACGGGTACTGTAGCCAACATATGCGTTCTCCACACGGCTGCCAGCGCTGCTCTTAGATGGTATAAGGTGTATGTGCCCATGGACGCTATAAGTGCTTTGAACGACTTCGACTACTATGCTGCTCTAAGGCAGATAAGCTTCCTCTACAAGGGTGTTATTGTGAGGAGCTCTGATGGGGTTGAGTTCTCCTAAAACACTCACCTGGTATCCTGAATGATACACTCTCGTAGCCTGGAACCCTCACACCCTTTCTAACCCTTATGACCGCGGTGGGGCCCCTAACCTCTATCGACCCAGGTGACTCGATTCTAAGGATCTCACCACACTCTAGAACCCAGTAGACTGTGTAGTCGTACTCTGCCACAGCTTTACCGTAGAAGTTCTCGTAGGTGTTAACACCAGGTCTTGGGGTGAACGGGATCTGGACTATGAATATAGCAGAGGACCTACTCCGAACCCCCCTAACGTCTATGAAAGCATCTACAACCCTAGCCTTAACCTCAACACCGTTAACGATAATCCTCTCCTCATCCATAAGCCTCTGCATCTCAAACCTAAGCCTCTCACACTCATCCTCAACCCTAACACCACCAACCCTCAACAACCTCCAGTACTCACCACCAGGATCCCGGTAGTCGAAGACGATAGTGTACCATATAACACCACTAAGGGAGACGTGGAAGAAACCCTCACCGTAAACAGGGGTCACCTCAACCCTAGACAAGAGCTCAAACCCAGGAAATATTTGGAGAGCATTGGTAGCTATAAATACCTTGAGGCCCAACCCCAGGGTTGAGCTAGGCTGGGTTAATTTTCAAAGGTGACCCCGATGGCCAGGGCCTACGCCTCTGGTTTCGGGGGTGCTGTAGCCTCGGAGGAGCCCCTAGCATCATATGCTGGAGCTCGCATCCTAGAGGCTGGTGGTAATGCTGTTGACGCATCCATAGCTGTAAGCTTCACCCTCTCAACTCTAACCCCTCATCTTGGCGGTGTTGGCGGTGACTTCTTCGCACTCATAGTAACCCCCGATGGCCGTGTTGAAGCTCTAAACGGTTCAGGCCAAGCACCTAGAGGGCTTACGTTAGAGCTCCTGGAGGGGAGGGGGTTTAGGATGGTTCCCGAGAGGGGGCCTCTCTCCATAGTTGTCCCAGGTATGGTTGGAGCTCTCTACGAGATGTGGAGGCGCTATGGCACCATGGAGTGGTCTAAGCTACTAGAGATCCCCATAAGGTTGGCTCGTGAAGGGTTCCCAGCACCTCCTAGCCTTGTTAACGCTGTTAAGCTCTACTCTAGGGTGCTAAGCCTCGATGAGGGTTCAAGGCTAACATACCTAAACCCTCCCCCAGAGCTCTGGAAGCCCTATAGGTTTGAGGGTCTGGCTAGGTTGCTGGAGGAGGTAGCCCTAGACCCTAGATCCATGTATGAGGGTGTGATAGCGGAGGCCGTAGCAGGCTACGTGTGGGGTAGGGGTGGGCTGCTGGAGGTTGAGGACATGAAATCCTATAGACCTGAATGGGTTAAGCCGTTGAAGGCACAATACAGGGGTTGGACCCTCTACGAGATACCGCCAAACAGCCAGGGTGTTACAACACTACACATACTCAAGCTCCTTGAGGAGAGGGGGGTTGCCGGGGGCCCACGTGACATAGGTAGGTTTAAGAGCATAGCCGAGATAGCAATACCATGCTATAGGTGGAGGGATTTAAACCTAGGGGATCCGAGGTACATGAGGGTTAGCTTCGAGGAGCTCCTAAGCCCCAGGGTTCTAGGTGAGATAAAGAGCATAAGCTCCACCCCTCCCAGGAGTGGGGGTTTGGGCTCGCACGGTGATACGACGTTCTACGCTGTAGCCGATAGGGATGGGATGGTGGTAGCTGGGATTCAAAGCCTCTTCCACCCCTTCGGCTCAGCTGTGACAGAGCCTAGGTTCCAGGTAACACTTAACAATAGGGCTATAGGCTTCACAACGGAGAGGGGGTTGCCTAACACCCTAGGGCCTTCGAAGAAACCCCTACACACGCTATCAGCTCTGGTGATGGTGGATGAGAGGAATGGTAGGGTGGTAGCTGTAGGAGCATCTGGAGGCCACTATAGGCCCCAGTTGCACGCCATCTTCGCAACGAACATAGTGGACTACTCGATGGACCTAGAGGAGGCTATAAACAGCCCCAGGGCTGCATGGGATTGGAGTACTGGGAGGATGGTTGCTGAGAGGGGGGTGGAGGGCTTGGTTGGAGAGCATCTAGTGGAGAGACTGGGGGTTGCTAATGCTGTAGAGGTGTGGGGTAGGGTTAGGGGGGCTGCGACGGATCTAAGAGGTGATGGGGTGCCGATAGCGCTACCTTGAACTGGATAACACTAGCCTACACCACCTCTAAGCCTAGGCTACCCTACAACGCTAGAGGGTGTGCTTGGTCGAGCTTAGCTTGCTCAAGTTGATAGCTGATTTCAATTGTATTGGTGAGGAGGAGCTCCTCCTAATGGCTAGGGTTTTCTCCGATAGGTATGGTCTGGATGGGTTGGATGAGGGGGCCCTAAGGGGGGTTCTGGAGCTCCTCCAGGCTAAGGGTTTGGTCGTGTTTGAGGGTGGATGCTATAAGCTGACCTTGGAGGGTGCTAGGGTACTCGGTGGTATCGTAGTCGGGCTATCTAGGGGTGGTTGAGCTCACGCTATATCCTCCTGTACACAGACCACGCTATATCCTCCACTAGGGCTCTCAAGCTCATAAGCTTAACTGTAGGCTTCACAAGCCCCCTCCTAAGAGCTTCTAGGACGTCCTCCGGCTTCTCGGTCTTAGAGTACACTATTGATGGTGTCTCCCCCACAGCTGATGGTACGTGTGCATCGCTACCCGAGAAGGCAGGCTTCCCATACCTCCTAGCGTAGATTATAGCTGGTATGTTGAACACCGGTATGGTCTTACCATTCCACACCTCTATGGCATCAAATAAACCCCCGTTCCTGAGGAGTCTAAACCCAACGCTCAGCATGAATGGGTGGAATGGATGGGGGGCTGCTATGACGCAGTTATGCTTTACAGCTTCATCCCTCAACTCCCACACGTCAGCCGGGAGAGGCTCCCTCATAGGCTCAAGACAGTAGACTAGAACATCACCCCACGTTGTTGAAACCTCAGCACCGTAGACAACTATTACATCCAAGCCTAGAGCTCTCGAAGCCCTCCAAGCTAGAGTAGACCCCCTGAAGGTATCATGGTCTGTGACGGATAGGATCCTCACACCCCTACTAGAGGCAACCCTAACTAGGAGCTCTGGGCTAGCAGCCCCATCACTAACATAGCTATGACAGTGTGTTTCAAACACAAAACCGTCCCCAGCATTCAAACCCCTAACCCCAGCGATATTGGCTAGCGGGAGCTTAAAGGTGCTCTGGTGGGCCCGGAGCTCGTGGAGGGTTAAAATTACCTCCAACACACTATAGGACTCAGGGGGTGTGTGGGTTAAGGACGTTATGCTGGCTTAGGGGTGATCCCGAGGGTATAAGGGTTGTTAGGGCTCTCAAGGACTTACTGGAGGCCCAGGATGTAACCATAGTGCTCCCGGAGCCCGGCTCCCGTGTTGAATGCGATGTCGCGGTTCTAGGTGTTGAGGGTAGGGTTTTGAGTGTAACTGTTAGAGCTCAAGCAGTAGTGGATGAGGTGGATGCGTGGAGAGCCCTTTTCAAAGCTTTATCACACCCAGGGGGCTTCAGGAGCCTAAGGGTGGGATTAGACCCCGGGGTTACCTGTAGTATTGCAGCTTACGCGGACAACATACTAGTGTGGGTTGAGAAGCTGGACTGCAGAAGTGCTGGTAGGAGGATCAAGTGGCTCGTAGAGGTCGTGGAGCCCAGAAGGTACAATGTCAACGTAGGCTCAGGACCGGGTCTTGAGAGGCTCCTCGAAAACCTGGTAGAGGAGGGGGTGGAGTTCAACATAGTACCGGAGGAGAGGACGACAACGAAACCAGTACTATCGAGGCTGAGAGAGCATGTGAAAGACGAGGACATACTAGCTGCGATGACCATAGCGTTAACACACTAAACCTTAAAAAGCCCAAATGATATACCTAGGTTAACTGGAGCGGGGGTGCCCGAGCCTGGTCAAAGGGGTCGGGCTTAGGACCCGATGGCGTAGGCCTGCGTGGGTTCAAATCCCACCCCCCGCACCACAATCCTCGACTACAATGACTATCCGAACCCTAAGGTAACCTCTAGGAGCTCCCATAAATCTCGTGGATCTCCGGTAATCCAATCTAGACCCATAAGAGCTATACTCAAGACCGTAAACCAGCGAGTTAAGACAACATTCCATGGTAGAACTCTTAAGACGTTAACTGAACGAATGCTCTCGGAAACAGGTGTACTGGTAAGCACTAGCGATAACAGTCAAAAACCCCAGGTCAGGTGGTTACCTTAAACCCATGTAGGAGCTCTGGTAAACCAGGGGGTTACTTAGAGCGGTGCCTGTTGCAGGAGCTCTAAGCCTTGAGAGCTCACCTTTGCTCTAAGTAACCCCTGTCATGGGACGTTAATGTCTAAGAGTGTCTTGCCCGAGGTCCCTGACAATCTAAAGCTATAGGGGCTTTGGGTGGGTTATAGAACGACGGTGTAAGCGGTGAGAGCTCCGGGTTAACGGGTTCGTGGTGTGCTCTCATGTAATTAACCCTTTATCTTGTTGGCTGTGTGGAGGGTGGGGTGGATAAGGTTTGGATGCAATGCTCTCATTGGGGGTTTGGTTTGAGGGTTTGCATTGTTGGTCTTGGTGCTATTGGTGGCCTTATTGGCTTGTTTGTTGCTCGTGGTGTTGGTGAGCCTGTTACTGTTTTCGTTAGGAGGGCTTCTCAGGCTGATCTAGTCTCCAGGGAGGGTTTCCATGTTAGGGGTTTGGTTGAGGGCTTCTACAGGGTTGAGGCTTACACCACTCTTAGGCCTGAGCTCTGCGACTACATTGTTATCTCAACCAAGGCTTTCGATGCTGTTAGTGTTGTTGAGGCTCTTAGGGGTTATGGTGGTGTTATCCTAGTCGTCTCCAACGGTTTTGGTGCTGTTGAGAGGGCCCTAGCACTTGGTCTTAGGGTTGCTGCTGGTGTTGTTGACTACGGTGTTGTAAGGCTATCTGATAACACTGTCGAGGTTAGGGGTTTAGGCTCCATAACCCTAGGCCCCCCTAGGGGTTCTCCTGTAGACGTGAGACCCCTAGCCGGCATCCTGGAGGCTGGTGGTTGTAGTGTTAGGGTTGTGGATGACATAGAGCCGTGGAGGTGGCTTAAGGCCGCTGTAAACGCAACCATAAACCCCATAACGGCTCTGACGAGGATGCCTAACGGTGTTGTGTTAAACGAGGCTCTGAGACCCCTAGTTGAAGGTGTTGTAAGGGAGGTTGAGGGTGTAGCTTTAAGACTTGGTGTTAGGATGCCCCTAGACCCCCTAGGCTACGTTCTCGATGTTGCCCTGAGGACTAGGCTTAACAGGTCATCTATGCTCGTAGACGTGGAGAACTGTAGGAGGACTGAGGTTGAGGAGATAAACGGTTACATTGTGAGGGTTGCGGGGAGCCTGGGGCTCGAAGCCCCATATACGAGAGCCCTATACCACCTTGTTAAAGCTATCGAGAGCTCCTGTCTAGACAGGGGTGGGTTGCTTGGATAAGGTTACAGTTAGGGATATTGTTAGGATGAAGGGTAGCGGTAGGATAGTCATGGTTACAGCCTACGACTACCCTACGGCCAAGATCGTTGACGGTGCTGGTGTAGACGTGATCCTCGTAGGGGATAGCCTTGCAATGGTAGTCCTAGGCTACCCTACAACACACGGGGTTACCCTAAGGGATATGATTAGGCATACCATGGCGGTGGCTAGAGCTAAGCCTAGAGCCCTAGTCGTCGGTGACATGCCATTCGGTAGCTATGAGACCAGCAACTCTAGGGCCGTTAGGTCAGCCATAGCCTTCGTGAGAGCTGGAGCTGAGGCAGTGAAACTCGAGGGTGGTAGCGAGTACGCTGATAGGGTTAAGGCTATAGTGAGAGCAGGCATACCGGTTATGGGCCACATAGGCTTAACACCACAAAGGCACCTCAGGTATGGAGGTTACAGGCCTAGGGGTAGGAGGCTTGAGGAGGTAAGACAGCTGCTGTTAGATGCGGAGGCCCTACAGGAGGCGGGGGCCTTCTCGATAGTCATAGAGTTCACCGTAGCCGAGGTGGCAGAGCTCATAACAAGGAGGCTCCAGATACCAACAATATGCATTGGGAGCGGGCCCCGCTGCGACGGCCAGGTCCTAGTCCTACACGACATACTAGGGTTGAGCGATCACACACCACCATTCGCTAAGAAGTACGTTGATCTAAAACAGGTTATAGCACAAGCTGTCTCAAGCTATGTTAGGGAGGTGAGGGAAGGGCTATTCCCGGGGCCTGAACACACGGTTGTTAGGCTTAAGGAGCCCTTGGATCTAGAATCCCTGTTAAAGGAGCTCGAGGGGGGAGCTCCAGCTAAACAGTGTTAACCCTAGCCCCCCGTCGATGGGGTTACCTAAGCTCTATGTGCTAGGCCTACCAGGTCTCTAACACTCTGTATACCCTCAACCCACAGGTACTTCTCGATACCCCTCACTATCTCCGCTATCACGAGCTCCCCCTTCTCCAGTAGCATCGCCCCCACTTGTACGGCCTTAGCCCCGGCTAGCATTAGCTCCACAGCTGTCTCCCAATCCCTAACCCCTCCCACCCCTATTATGTCCGCTCTCGTCTCCCTGTAGACATCGTATACAGCTCTAACAGCTATCGGGTGTATTGCTGGCCCTGATAGGCCTCCCACCTTGTTGCTTAGCACAGGCTTCTTCGTGTAGACATCTATCTTCATAGCCTTAACGGAGTTTATCAACGTTATAGCCTTAGCCCCCGCCTCCAGGGCTTTAACAGCTGACTCCACGAGCCTATCGCTTAGACCTAGCTTCGCTATAACCGGTACCTTGAGGGACCCTGCTACGCTCCTAACAGTCTCGTAGACCATGCTGGGGTCCTGTCCTAGCTCTATACCCCCTCCCCTGAAGTGAGGGCAGCTTAGGTTCAATTCTATGGCGTCAGCACCTCCATCCTCTAGTAGTGCTGACACCTCCCGGAACTCCTCTACAGTTGAGCCAGCAGCACTAGCTATAACCGGAGCCCCCCCAAGGCTATCCTTTATGACCCTTACAAGCCTTGAAGCCTCCCTAGCACCTGGGTTCGCTAGGCCTACAGCGTTAACGAAGCCACCGAAAACCCTAACCATCCTAGGCCAATCGTAACCCCTCCTAGGCTCCCTAGTCGTAGACTTTAGGACTACAGCTCCAGCACCAGCATCTATAAGCCTCCTAGCCTGCACCGGATCCCATTCCAGGACACCACTAGCGTTCATAACAGGGCTCTTCAAACTCAAACCTGCAATCTCAACCTCCAACCTCAAAGAGGTTCACCCCAAACCCCCTACTGGTCAAAGGCTCCCCCTTAAGGTATGCAATCTCACCCCTTATAACGGATGCTAGACACCTAAGCCTCGGGGCTCCAAGGTAGGGGGATACCCTAGCCTTAGAGTGTATGCAG
>Ga0080008_140623_pt1 | contig 10393 bp, 7 predicted proteins | sample ConCONMetagenome_FD_69211 | JGI IMG/M metagenome (GOLD analysis project Ga0080008, IMG submission 69211) | Hot spring microbial streamer communities from Conch Spring, Yellowstone National Park, USA - CON_C (SPADES assembly) (version 2) | ecosystem: Environmental > Aquatic > Thermal springs > Hot...
CGCCCAACTACTCCCGCTAGACGCTTAAGTACCCCACCGCGGCGAAAGCCGCGGTTGCGGCCCCAAAAGAGGCCCCGGCTTGGGCACCCCATGTTGCGAAACCCAAGTGCGGGCACCTAGTCGCCGAAGAGCTTGCGGAAGGCCTCGCCGCTCCCCTTTTTGGGAGCCAGGCGGTAGGTGCCCTCCTTCTCCTCCAGTCTGCCCTCCTCCACCAGGGCCTTAAGGGTGTCCAGAAGCTCCTTTCGGGAGAAGGGCTCGCCCTCGTCCTCCAGGTAGCGCTCTATGTCCTTGAAGGTGGCATAGCGGAGAGCCTCCACCGCCCGCATGACCCAGGCCTTGCGGTCCATGGCACCATCCTACCCCGGGGGCTTTGGCATCCTTAGGGGGTGGACCCCTACCGGGAGTACCAGGACTACGTGATGGCCTCGAGGCTCCTCGTGGCCCTGGGGCTTTCCCGGGAGGTCCTTTCCCTTTCCCAGTACGCCCGCCTGCGCCTCCTGAGGATGGAGCTGGCCAGAAAGGGGGACTGGCGGGCCCTGGAGGGCCTGGACCAACGCCTGCGCTACGGCTTCTGGACCAACCCCTTAAGGCTTCGGGACTTCCTGAAGAGGGCCCCCGCCGCCCCCTACCTGGCCTCGCCCGAGGCCTTTGAGGCCCTCCTCTTCCCCGAGGAAAAGGCCAGGCTGGCCTACCCGGGCCAGGCGGGGGAGTACTACCTGGGGTTTTTGCGCCTTCCCCACCTCCTCATGGACCCCGAGGGCTTTGAGGCGGCCCTGCGGGAGCAGGAGGAAAGGGCGTTGGCTCTCCCCCTCTTCCTAAAGGCCTTCCACAGGGTCCAGGGGCCTTGAGAGCCCCGACGTGGCCGGAGCCACGTCGGGGGCCCCAAGGCGTGTCCCCGTCTTGGAAGGCCCGTGGTTGACCCCCCTGGGCCCACCGTGTATAATCCCGGGAACGACGCGCATATCTTTGCCCACCCCAATCCCCTTGCCCAAAGGAGCCCGAAGATGACCTGGAAGGAAGCCTACCCGGATATCCCCCTAGGCCAGGACGCCTGCGGCATCATCGCCATGGCGGAAAAGAGCGGCAAGCCCTCCCACCGCATCGTGCGGCGCACCCTGGAAAGCCTCTACCGTATGGCCCACCGCGCGGGGGCCATCCGCGGCGAGGGGGACGGAACGGGAATCCAGACCGACATCCCCCGGGAGCTATGGGCGGGCTTTCTGGAGCGGGCGGGGCACGACCCCAGGCTCGCCTTCAACCCCCGCTTCTTCGTGGGGCACTTCTTCGTGCCCAAGGGGGAGGAGGGGCGGCTTCCCGAGTTCTTAGACCTCCTTAAACGGGAGGGCCAGCGGCTTGGCGTGCGCCCCATCCACTCCCAGAGGGGCGAGGTGGTGAGCGAGGTCCTGGGCCCCGTGGGGCGGCGCACGGAGCCCCTTTTCCTCCAGGTGGCGGGGCTTTCCCCGGACGGGGATGCGCCTTTGTGGGAGCTTGGGCTTCGCCTCGAGGCCCAGTTCCCCGTCCACGTGGTCTCCCTCTCCACCTACAGCGTGGTCTACAAGGTGCGGGGAGCGGCGGAGCTCCTCAAGCGCTACTACCCCGAGCTCTCCCGGCCCGAGTTCAAGAGCGCCATCGCCCTGGGCCACAACCGCTACTCCACCAACACCCTCTCCACCTTTGAGCAGGTCCAGCCCTTTGGCCTTCTGGGCCACAACGGCGAGATCAACACCATTGAGCGCCTCAGGCGGGAGCTGGACTTCCTGGGCATCCCCCGCACCGGCGGGTCGGATTCCCAGGACCTGAACCGCATGCTGGAGGGCCTCATCTACCGCTATGGCCTCACCCTGCCCGAGGCCGTGGACCTGGTCTTCCCCCCCATCCTGGGCGAGGTGAAGGGCCTGCCCGAGGAGCTGCAGGACCTCTACATGGCCCTCCGCCAGCGCTTCGGCCCCCTGGCCCAGGGCCCGGCCGCCATCGTGAGCCGCCACGGGGACGAGGCCGTCTTCGCCACCGACGCCATGGGCTTGAGGCCCCTCTGGCAGTTTGAGACCCCTTACGAGGTGGTCTTCTCCTCGGAAAGGGGGGTCTTCAGCGCCGAGGAGTTCGTCTCCGAGCCCAAGCCCCTGGCCCCGGGGGAGAAGGTCTACCTGCGCCTCACCGAGGAGGGGGCCAAGGTCCTCCCCTTTGACCGCCACCAGCGCCTGGTGCTGGAGCGCCTCGCCGCCAGGACCCGGGTGGAGGGGTACCGGGTCCACCTCCAGGGGCCTTTGCGCCAGGCCCCGCCCCCGGTGGCCGGGGGCAGCGAGGCCCAGGTGGAGGAGAAGCCCGCCCCGCCGCCTTTGGGCGTGGAGCGGGCCTACGGCTGGGACCGCTGGGACGGGGCTTACCTGGAGGCCCTGGCCAAGACCGGGAACGAGCCCATCGGCTCCCTGGGCTACGACGGCCCCCTGGCCGCCCTGAACCCGGAGAAGCCCAACCTCTCCGAGTTCTTCAAGGAGACCGTGGCGGTGGTGACCAACCCCGCCATTGACCGGGAGCGGGAGATTGAGCACTTCTCCACCCGCACCCTCCTGGGCCGCCGCCCCCTGCCCAACGGCCGGGGTGGGGGAAGGGTGGAGGAGCTCCTGATCCCCATCGTCCTGGAGAGCGACCAGGCCCTGGCCGAGGCCTTCGGCACCCTGACCCTCGAGGAGGTCAAGGCCCGCTTCCAGACCGCCACCCTCGTGCCCCAGTTCGCCGTGGAGGAGGGGCTCCTTTTGGGCCTTAAGCGCCTGGAGGAGGAGGCGGTGCGGGCGGTGGAGGCGGGGGCCGAGGTCCTCATCCTCTCCGACCGGGAGGCCTTCCAGGGCGGGGTGTGGATTGACATCGGCCTGGCGGTGGCCGCGGTGAACCGGGCCCTCATGAAGCGGGGGCCGGACGGGGTGGCCTTAAGGCGCAAGACCTCGCTTTTGGTCCACTCCGGCGGGGTGCGGAACCTCCACGACGTGGCCTTCCTCCTGGGCCTGGGGGCCGAGGCCGTGGCTCCTTGGCTTCTGGAGGAGAAGGCCCGGGCCCTCGAGGGGAGGAAGGGGGTGGCGAACGCCCTCGAGGCCCTCAGGAAGGGCCTGGAGAAGGTCATCTCCACCATGGGCATCCACGAGCTTCGGGGCTACGGCAAAATCTTCAGCTCCCTGGGTCTGAAGCCGGAGCTGGCCGAGGTCTTCGGCACCCGCAACTTCCTGGGCTCGGAGGACGGAGGGTACGGCTTCTTGGAGCTGGAGAGGACCCTCCTGGAGCGGGAAGGCTTCTTCCGGGCGGAGAAGGTGCCCCCGGCCAAGGACTTCCGCTTCAACCCCAGGATCTACAAGGCGGCCCAGGAGGTGGCCACGGGCCAGGCCCCCTACAGCCACTTCCAGGAGAAGGTCCGCTCCCTGGAGCGGGAAAGCCCGGTGGCCGCCAGGCAGCTTCTGGAGGTGCGCTTCCCCGAAAGGAGCGAGGTGGCCCCGGAGGAGGTGGACCTTTCCGTGAAGGGGCACTCCCTGCCCTTCGTCATCAGCGCCATGAGCTTCGGTTCCCAGGGGGAGGCGGCCTTCCGGGCCTACGCCGAGGCGGCCAAGCGCCTCAACATGCTCTGCATGAACGGCGAGGGCGGGGAGATCCCCGACATGCTGGGCAAGTACACCCACTGGCGGGGGCAGCAGGTGGCCTCGGGGCGCTTTGGCGTCCACGCCTACATGCTGAACTCCGCCAGCGTCATAGAGATCAAGATCGGCCAGGGGGCCAAGCCCGGGGAGGGCGGGCACCTGCCGGGCAAGAAGGTCTCCCCCAAGGTGGCGGCCGCCCGCAACGCCGTGCCCGGGGTGGACCTCATCAGCCCCTCCAACAACCACGACCTCTACTCCATTGAGGACCTGGCCCAGCTCATTGAGGAGCTGAAGACGGTGAACCCCAAGGCCCTGGTCTCGGTGAAGGTGCCGGTGATCCCCGGCATCGGCACCATCGCCGTGGGCATCGCCAAGGCGGGGGCCGACGTCATCACCCTCTCCGGCTTTGAGGGGGGGACGGGGGCGGCCCGGCTCCACGCCCTCAAATACGCCGGCCTTCCCGTGGAGCTGGGGGTGCGCCGGGCCCACCGGGCCCTGGTGCGGGCGGGGCTTCGCGACCGGGTGGAGATCTGGGCCGACGGGGGCCTCAAGACCGCCTACGATGTCCTGCGCATGGTCCTCCTGGGGGCGGACCGGGTGGGCATGGCCACCATGGCCATGGTGGCCATCGGCTGCACCATCTGCCGGGGGTGCCAGCTGGACACCTGCCACGTGGGCATCACCACCCAGATAGAGACCGTGGAGGAGGCCCTGGCCCACGGCCTGAAGCGCTTCGTCCCCCAGGACCTGGAGCGGGCCGTGGAGCAGCTCACCCGCTTCTTTGAGGCCAAGGCCGAGGCCCTGAGGGAGCTGGTGGCCGCCCTGGGGGCGCGTTCCCTCCAGGAGCTGAGGGGCCGGGTGGACCTCCTTTACCAGCGGGGCCACCTGGAGGAGCTGGACCTCGGCTACTTCTTCCTCCCCGTGGAGGAGCCCGAGTGGCTCCAGGACACCTCGGCCCACGTCCTGAGGAAGCCTCTGAACCAGCTCACCCGCACCATCACCGAGGTGGTCATGGCCGCCTACGGGGAGGGGAGCAAGCGCATGGTCTTCCAGGAGGGCCCCGTGGACTCCACGGACCGGGCGCTCGGGGCCCATCTGGCGGGGGAGATCGCCCGCAGGAGGCTTTACGGCAAGGGGTTTGACGCCGAGGTGGAGCTCCGCTTTGACGCCGGGAGCGTGGCCGGGAACGGCCTCGCCGCCTTCAACGTGGAGGGGATGAAGGTGGTGGTGGAGGGCGGGGCCCAGGACGGCGTGGCCAAGAGCGCCTTCGGCGGCACGGTGGCCGTCTTAAAGGGCAGGAACCCCTACGGGGCCTACGTGGACGGCTCGGTGGGCAAGAGCTTCGCCTACGGGGCCATCGGCGGGCTTCTGATCGTGGAGGGGGTGGCGGACAGCCGCTTCTGCATCCGGCTCTCCGGGGCCGATGTGGTCCTGGGCGGGGAGCCCGAGCGCCCCTTGCGGGACGAGCTGGGCAACCTGGCGGCCCGGGCCCAGGCCAAGGGCTTCGCCTTTGAGTACATGACCCGGGGCCGGGCCCTGGTCCTGGGGGACCCCGGGCCCTGGATCTGCTCGGGGATGACCGGGGGGCGGGTCTATTTGCGCCACTGGCCGGAGATGGGCCTCACGGAGGAGGCCATGCGCCGCCGCCTGGCCAAGGGGGCCAAGGTGGCCGTGAAGCCCCTGGACGCCCGGGGGGTGGAGGACGTGCGGGAGCTCCTTGGCGCCTACATCCGGGTCCTTAGGGAGAACAAGCGGGAGGAGAAGGCGGTCCGGCTGGAGAGGCTTCTGGAAGACCCCGTCCGGCACTTCCGCATGGTGGAGCCCGTGAGCCAGCAGGTGGACCAGGGCGTGAGCACGGAGTGATACCACGGGGAGGGCTTTGGCTGGACTTTTGGGGGGACGGGCAAGGTACGTTTGTCCCGTGGACCCCGGTGAGCCCCTGGACCTCCTCGGGCGGCGCACGGGCTTTACCCAGACCCACGCCGCCGTTCTGAAGGAGCTGGGGGAGGCCATGGCCCCCATCGCTCCCGAGGTAGCCCTGGCTTTCTACGACTACCTGGGGCGGGACGAGGAGCTTTCCAGCACCCTCCACGCCGTGCCGGGGCGGGTGGAGAGGCTTTACGGCACCTTCGCCGCCCGGTACCGGGAGCTCTTCTCGGGCACCTACGACCGGGCCTACGCCGAAAGGCGGAGGCGCATCGGGCTGGTGCACGCCAGGCTGGGCATCGGGCCTAGGGCCATGGGCCTGGTGCAGGAGCTTTCCCTGGAGCACCTGCGGAGCGCCCTGCGGGGCCTCGAGGTCTTCAGCGCCGTGGAGGCCTTTGAAAAGATCCTGGCCCTAGAGGTGGCCCTGGTGGAGGAGAGCTACCTGGAGGCCCTCGCCCGCGGCCTTCTCCTGGGCCACCGGGACGTGGGGGAGGCCCTTAAGGAGGGGGCCAAGGCCCTCCTTTCCCCCTAGGCGTCCCGGGCCAGGTCGTTGAAGCGGACGTGGCTGGCGTGGAACTGAAGCTCCACCGTGCCCGTGGGGCCGTTTCTCTGCTTGCCCACGATGATCTCGGCGATGCCCGCCTTCTCCGAGTGGCGGTTGTAGTACTCGTCCCGGTAGATGAACATGACCAGGTCGGCGTCCTGCTCAATGCTGCCCGACTCCCGGAGGTCCGAGAGCATGGGGCGCTTGTTGGGCCTGGCCTCCACCGCCCGGGAGAGCTGGCTTAGGGCGATGATGGGGACGCCTAGCTCCCGGGCCAGGGCTTTGAGGCCGCGGGAGATGGCGGCGATCTCCTGCTGGCGGTTTTCCCCCGACTTCCCGCTCCCGGGACCGGACATGAGCTGGAGGTAGTCTATGATGATCAGGCCCACCTGGTTCCGGCTCACCAGCCTGCGGGCCCGGGCCCGGAGCTCCATCAGGGTGAGGTCGGGGGTGTCGTCAATGTAGATGGGCGCTTCGGAGAGGCGGCTCGCCACGTCCACCAGGCGGGAGAAGTCCCGGTCGGTGAGCTGGCCCAGGCGGACCCGGTTCATGTCAATGCGGGCCTCGGAGCACATCATGCGCAGGGTGAGCTGGGCGGCGGGCATCTCCAGGGAGTAGATGCCCACCCCCACCCCCTCCTTCAGGGCGGCGTTCTGGGCGATGGTGAGGGCGAAGGCGGTCTTGCCCATGGCGGGGCGGGCGGCGATGATGTTGAGGGAGCCTGGCGCAAGGGTGCCGATGAGCCCGTCCAGCTCCTTGAAGCCGGTGCGGACCCCGGCCACCTCCCCCTTGTTCCGGAAGAGGGCCTCAATGTGCTCAAAGGTCTCGTGGACCAGCTCCCGCATGGGCCTGGCCTCGGTGTCGGTCTTGGTGAGGGCCACCTCCAGGATCTTCCTCCCGGCGGTGTCCAGGATCTCGTCCAGGCTCCCGGCCTCCTCGTAGGCCAGGCGCATGGCCTCCCCCGCCGCCTGGATGAGCCGCCTCAAGGTCCACTTCTCCGCCACGATGCGGGCGTAGTGCTCGGCGTAGGCGGCGGTGGGCGTGGCTTCGGAGAGCTGGAGGAGGTAGGCGGTGCCGCCCACCTCTTCCAGCTGGCCCCTGCGGGAAAGCTCCTCGGAGAGGGTCACCAGGTCCACGGGCCTGCCCTGGCTCCTCAGGGCCTGCATGGCGGCGTAGATCTTGCGGTGGGCCTCGGCGTAGAAGGCCTCGGGGGAGGGGAGGAGGCCTTCCACCTCGTCCATGACGTCGGAGTCCAGGAGAATGGAGCCCAAGACGCTTTGCTCCGCCTCGAGGCTGTGGGGGGGAATAGGGCCTTCCATAAGCCCTACCAGGCTACGCCCTCCCCCCCTTCCGGCGAAAGGGGACTATCCCTGAGGGAAGGATTGCCCCGGGATAGCCCTTTTGGGCCCCTCCCTCTAAGGCTTCTCAGGCGGGGCCTGCTAGGGTGGGAGGGTGCGGCTTTGGTGGCTTCTCTTCCTCCTCTTCGCCTGCCGGGCCCAGGGCCTGCCCGAGGCCTACGCCCTTCTGGAGACGGGGAGGCCCGAGGCCCTGCGCCAGGTGGCCCAGGGCGGGGGGTACGCCGCCCTCTTGGCGGGCTCCCGCCTGGCCCAGCGGGAGGAGGTCCCCTTGGCCGAGCGGGCGGAGTACGCCTGGCGCTACGCCCTCTTCCTGGAGGGGGTGAGGGCCTTTGAGCCCGGCTGGGAGGCCAAGCCCGCCTGGCGGGTGGCGGCGCCCCTTCTGGAAGGGGCCAAAGACCCCCGGGCCTTTTCCGCCTGGGAGAGGCTTCTGCCCGAGCCCGAGGCCGTGGCCGCCCTCCTCCGCCTGGGGGAGGGGGAGAGGCTTTGGGAGGCCCTCTTCCGGGGGCGGGCCTACGAGGCCCTTCTGAGCGTGCTTCCCCCCGGGAAGAGGCCCGACCTGAGGGCCCAGGCCCTCTTCCGCCTGGGGCGCTACCGGGAGGCCCTGCCCTTCTACCGGGCCTGGGCGGAGGCGGACCCCAGGGGGTACCTGGGCCTGGGGTACGCCCTGTGGCGGCTGGGGCAGCGGAAGGAAGCCCTTGTGGCCTTCGCCCGCTACGACCACCCCGAGGCCCGCTTGGGCCAGGGGCGGGTTCTGGAGGAGATGGGGCTTTTTCTGGAGGCCGTGGCGGCCTACCGGAGGAGCACCCCCGAGGGCCTTTGGCGGGCCACGGCCCTTCTGGAGCGCCTGGGGCTCAGAAAAGAGGCCCTGGAGCTTTACCTAAAGCTGGCCCAGGGGGACAGCCTCTACGCCGACGACGCCGCCCTCAGGGCCTACGTTTTGGCGGGGGAGCTGGGCCTCGTGGAGGCCAGGGAGGAGGCCTACGCCCGGCTTAGGGGAGGGCTTGGCCTCCTCCTGGGCAAGACCCCGCCCCCGCCTCCGCCCGCGCCGGAAGGCCCCCCACCCCCGGAAGCCCCCCAGGTGGCGGCCCTGGTGCGGGCCGGGAAGGAGGCCTACGCCCGGGGGGAGGTCCGCTACGCCCTCTGGACCAGGCCCCGGGACTGGCCCTCCCTGGTCCCCCTCTTTTACCGCCTGGGGATGTACCGGGAGGGGATCCGGGCCGCCTGGCCCACGGCTCTGGCCTACCCCCGGCCCTACCGGGCGTGGGTGGAGGCCTACGCCAGGAAGGAGGGCCTGGAGCCGGACCTCCTCTACGCCCTCCTCCACGTGGAAAGCCGCTTTGACCCTCGGGCGGTGAGCCCCACGGGGGCCTTGGGCCTGGCCCAGTTCCTCAGGAGCACCTGGGCCGACGTGGCCAGGATGCTGGGGGAGCCCCCCGCCGACCCCTTTGACCCCGAAAGCGCCATCCGCTACGCCGCCCGCTACCTGGCCTGGCTCCTGGAGCGGTGCGGGGCCTTCGCGGGCCTGGAGCGGGTGGCCTGCGCCCTCACCGCCTATAACGGCGGCATCGGCTACACCCTGAGGGGGATAGCGCAGCAAGGGGGGCTATACCCCTTTCTCCGCTTCCAGGAGCGGGACGAGCCCCGGGAGTACCTGGCCAAGGTTCTCGCCGCCTACGCCGCCTACCGGGTCATAAGAAATCCCCCTGATCCATTCCCTCAGCATCCTCCCGGCCACCAATGGAAGAGGGTATGGCTCCGAATCAGGCCCGGCTGGGTCTGCAGGTAAGCACAACGGGCCTCCACCTTCTCCCAAAGCTCCCCCTCCGTCTCCACCCGCCCGTTGGCCACCGCCGCGTCCACCAGGGGCCACACCCGCTCCACGGGCTGGAGCTCGGGAGAGTAGGGGGGCAGGAAGACCAAACCCACCCCCTCCGGCACCTCCACCCGCCCCGACACGTGCCACCCCGCCCGGTCCAAGACCACCAGCAAAAGCTTCCCCTCCCCAGACCCCCGCAACCGGGCAAAGCGCCGCAGGACCTCCGAGAAGGCCTCGGCGTTCACCGTGGGCAGCAGCCAAAACTCGCTCTCCCCCGTACTCGGGCGCACGAAGCCGTACACGTAGAGCCACCGGTACCGCGGCCGCACCCAGGCCAGGGGCGTCTTCCCCCGGGGTGCCCACACCCGCCGGTACACCGGCTTCAGGCCCAACCTATGCTCATCGAAAGCCCAAACCTCCAGCAGGAGCCAGGGGAAGAGGTACTTCAGGAGGAGAACGGTGAAGAAGAGTTTTTTTTGAAGGCCTCCCCCTCCTCCAAATCCCTATCCCGGTGCCGAGGGCGGGGGCGGAGGGGGGCGAAGCCCAGGCGCTTCATCCAGTTCCAGGCCCGCCTCGGGTCCACGGGACGGCCTAGCCTCTCCGAGAGCCACTCGGCGGCGTTCCTTATGGTCCATACCCCGTCCCGGGGATGGGGTTGGAGGAGGGCCTGCCGGAAGGCCTCTTGTAGCTCTGGGGGGAGCAAGGGGGGCTGGCCTGGGTTTTGGTGCCGGGCATCGGCCATGGGCTTGCCTTGGTTGTAGCGGTGGAGGGTATCGCGGACCCAGCGGGTGGAGTAGCCCAGGGTCTGGGCCACCTTGGGGATGGAGTGGCCGGTGGCGCGGTTCATTTGGGGTGCAGGGGCCCCAAAGCGAAGCCAGATGGCGTGCCAGCGGGAGCGTTCCACGGGGTCTTCGCTTTCCCGGTACAAGGCGTGCAGGTTGTCCGGGTGATGCCGCAGCTTGAGTTCCAGCCGGGGGCGGCGTTGGTGTTTGGCCAGGTCCATGCCCCATCCTAGCAGAGAGATCTAGGGGGAGTTCTTATGAGTACCCCACCGCGGCAAAAGCCGCGGTGGGGGCCCCAGAAAAGCCCTTCCACAGCTCCAACTTGGTCACCCCATGTTGCGAAACCA
>Ga0080008_190834_pt2 | contig 10392 bp, 11 predicted proteins | sample ConCONMetagenome_FD_69211 | JGI IMG/M metagenome (GOLD analysis project Ga0080008, IMG submission 69211) | Hot spring microbial streamer communities from Conch Spring, Yellowstone National Park, USA - CON_C (SPADES assembly) (version 2) | ecosystem: Environmental > Aquatic > Thermal springs > Hot...
AGGCCGCTCTTAAGAACTCGCGGTCTTGCAGAAGTAGGGGCTCCGCCATCTCCAGCCTGGGCCGGTACACCCCCTCTTCGCCGTAGAAATATACGTCGTCCGTCGCGAAGTCCACGGCGAAGATTCCCTGGTCGCCTGTTATTTCTATCTTCCTGAAGCGATACGGCGTGAGCCAGTTGGCCTCGTAGAGCGCTGAGGCTCCGTCGTATTGCGCGAATATCTGTGCATGGTCCTCATAAGTACCCCTGGTGGAGCCCCCCGAGGCGTAGACGGCGGAGGCGCGTCTGCCTGTGATGTAGGTGACGAGGTCTATGTCGTGTATGGCGAGGTCCTTCACCACGCCTACGTCGCCCGGCCTCAGAGGCCATCTCGAAGTCCTCTTGCCGTAGGCCGTCAAGAAGCGGCCCAGCTTCTGGAGGTTGTTCTTCACATATCTGACGCCCTGATGAAACCGCAGTAGGTAGCCCGTGGTCACGACGGTTCTGCCAGCGGCGTCAAGCAACTGGTAAGTCTCCTGCAGAGTCGCCGCGAAGGGCTTCTCCACCAGCGTCGGGATGCCTCTCGAGAGGAAAAGCAAGGCGTGGGCCGCGTGGAGCGTCGTGGGAGTCGCCACTATCGCGGCGTCTACGTCTAGGTTGGCGGCGTTTTCCACGCCCTTGATGGGCACGGCGCCGTATGTCTTCTCCGCCCACCTCAGCCTCCCCTCGTCGATGTCAACGGCATATACCACGTCGACTAAGTCTTCGCCCTTGAGTAAAGTCGCCACCCGTAGATGGTTCTTCCCCCATCCGCCGATGCCGACTACAGCCACCTTCACGGATGGACAGTCGCCGAGGTATTTAAGCAATGTGCACATGCACTCCGCCGCCTCATGATGAGCTTGGTTGGGAGAGGACTCGCGAGGCGGTGCAAAATATGTAAAATTGCAGAGGGATGCGGCTAGAGTAGTCTTACATATTCTTTCGCCGCAGTGGCGAATGCTAATAGCCCCTCGGGGCGGTATACCTCTCTAATCCTCTCCTCATATACCTCGTACCGGCTGAAGATCAGCTCCTGCCTTACCTCCTTCACGGCTCCGTTTTTGGCGCAGAAAGCCCTTAGCTGGTTAAGCGAGAGGCATGCCTCAGAGCCGTCCACCGCCACTTACACCTCCACCATGTAGAGGTGGAGGATGCTCATAGGCCTTTGTTTTACCACCTCAACCATCCACGGGAACCTCCGCATAACCTCGGCGATCTCCACCAGCCTATCCCTAAGGTCAAGCCACTTCCTAACCCAATCCACGCCGAATGCTTGTAACTCTGGGTATTCCTTCAGAAGCTCCTCCGACAGGTCAGGCGGAGGCTTAGGCTGCTCCTTCATCCTCTCCACCTGATCTCTATATCTAAGGATTTCCTCAGCTGTTTTCTTTGCGTATAGTTGTTTTTAAACCGGCACATGGGGTGTGGCGTAGACACAGAGAAGCCACCTCAGCCCGGCTCTCGGCGGCTCTGCACTCCGTGCATCATAAGCTGTATTCAGAGGCCGTTGTTTCTTCTATTGCCTCGGCTGTTGCCCTCGCCGAGGTTGGACAGTTCAGAGAGGCAGTGCAGTACGTGCAGAAGGCGGCTAAGGTCCTCTACGAAGGGGCTAGAGAAGTGTTCGAGCGTGTTAAGGTGGCGGTTCAGCGTCTCGTGGAGCTGTTTGTGGAGGCGGTGACGCGGGTGTTGGCTTGGGTGGATAAGCACAGGGCATACCTGTTCTTGATGGCGGCCGCCGCGGCTGGGGCTGTTGCGCTGTCGGTTGCGTTGAACTTGTGGGGTCTTGTGGAGCTGGAGAGGCTGGCGCATTTCGCCGTGGGCGCGCCGTTTGTGGCTGGGCTGGCGGATGTGGGCGGGAAGGCGGCTGAGAGGTTTAGGACGCTGGCTGAGAGGTGGAAGGTGGACGATAAAGAAGAGAAGAAAATAGAAAATATCATCAAGGAGATTATCAACGCCCCTCTGAGGGGCGAAACCTCTCAGAGTGGCAGGAGGCCGTATGGGGCGCTTCTGAAGCTGGCGGAGTCGGGTAATCTACCCAAGCCCCTAGTGGAGCTGAGGAAGGCACTGGAACATGTCCAAGACGAGGTGGTGCAAGACGCCGCAGTGGTTGCGGCGCTTGTTTTGTATAAGACGCTTGTGAAAAACGCCAAGGCCTACGGGGAGTGGGCCTGGTGGTATAGATGGGCGAGGGGTCTGGTCGAGAAACAAGAGTTCACTGTGGTAGCCAGCGATATCAAGAGACTCCGCGGGGCGCATAGGAGGCTTGAGGAGGCGGCGGAGGAGGTGAGGAGGGAGCTGAACGCCGTATTGACGTTGTACAAGTCGCACAGCCGCGACCTGTACGAAAAGCTCAAGCCCCACCTGGAGGTGGACGTAAAGAAGGCTGAGGGGCTGGCTGAAGCTAGCTACAGGAGGCTTTCGGACTACTCAGGCGCCAACATGGGGACTAAGGCCTACGCTGCCTTCCTCTCCGTGGCGAGAGGCGGGATATACGGCCACGCGGCAACGTTGTTTATGGTGGAGGGTGCTCTGGCGGATGTTGTGTTGTTGACGCCGAAGAGCGCCTACGAGAAGGCCAGGGACATCGCCAAGGGGCGCGGCGAGGCCGTCGACCCGTCATATTCAGGACGGCGCGGGCTGTCTGTGGGTCAGCCCAGCTGGGAGGATAGAGCCGCCTCTGTGCTTCTGCGCTACCTCCTGGGCAGAGCCATCAACGAGGACCTCGTGTTTAGACGCGTCAAGGGAGGTTTTAAGGTGTTTAGGGCCTACGGCGGCGTTGAAACGCGTATAGACGTTCTGAAGATAGGGAAGTCGGCGGCCCGCTCTAAGGCTGGCGAAGAGGTGCTGAGACGTTTTGTGGAAGAGGCGAAGAAGACGGCGCCAGATCTCTCGGGAATTAGGAAGATATGGCATGTATTGCCGTGGTTGAACACAGACGTGTCGTTCGCCGGAAAATGGATAGAGGCCGCCACCGCCGATACTCGGCAGGCGGCTTGGTACATCGCCCTTTTCGGCGGGCCGGAGTCGACCAGCGGCGGAGCCAACGTCACGGAGGAGGGCGTCAAGCCCAACGTCACTATGTACTGGCCTAGGGAGGTCTTAGACCGCATCATCGCCGCGGAAAGCAATGAGCTGGAACCCCTCCTCGGCACTGCCCAGAGGGTAGCGCAGAAGCACGGAGGCGGCCACACCGTCAAGAGCTGGCGGGAGCTAGTAGACGCCATAGAGTGGCGCTGGGTCTTGGAGAGGGTCAAGAAGATGGCCGGCACGTTGAAGCCTTGGATTGGCTCCGAAAAAGCAAGCGATGCCAAGAGGGAGGAGCTTGTGAGGAGGATGCTGGACGAGCTGGCGCTCCTCGTCCACTTCGCAGAAGCAAGGAGGGGCATGGACGATGACAAGTGGCGCGAGGAGAGGGCCAGGAGGCTGGCGAGGGCTGTAGAGGCGTTGAGCGGTGGGAGGATAACCGGCGATCACGCAGATGGGCTAGCCCGGGCGATCATCCGCTACGCCGAGGGGCGTAAGAAAGAGGCAACGGGGGACATCAACAAGCTGGCGGAAGAGCTGGCAAGAGTCCTCAGAGAGGATGTGGAGAAGGTTAGGGGGAAGGTCTGGGGCATTGTAGAGTCCATCCTCAGCGGCAAGGATCCCTACGTGCACTGCCTGGCTAGGGACTGTGCAAGGGACGCGGTGGTGAGGAAGTTCGTAGCGCCTGCCCTTGAGCTTATCATGCTGGACAAGGCGCTGAGGGGCGAGTTCAGCAGAGAGGAGGCCCGGCTCCTCTTCGGCGGGATGTACGCAACTGCAGTAGCGGGAGACGGCTCTGTGGAGCCCAATAGGGTCGTGTTGGCCGTCGGTGGGGAGCTTGGCGGTGGGGCCGCGCTACTGCGCCTAGCCGCGTTGCATCTGCTCAACCAGCTTATGCCCGACAAGCTTAAGTTCAACGTGCGGATATACATGGGCGAGGGCAGGTATCACATCATCGCCGCAAGCGGCGAGAACGCGGCGAGGTTTATGCGTCTCCTCGCCGTATCTGCGCCATCGGCCGGCGGAAAATACTTAAGCCCCAAGTTCAATGAATTCGTGAAGGAGACCAAGGTAGAGGTGTGGCTCGATCAGGACAACATAAGGCTGACTGACGGCGGCAACGTCGCCGCCGACTTGACTATATCGGAGGCCGGCGTCGGCGTCAAGTACAACGTATATCTGCGTAAGGAGGTCGTGCTCCAATTCGTCTCTGCAGACCGGAACAGCGTGGAGCTCGCGGCCCAGCTATTGAAGCTGGCGGGTGTCAACGCGAAAGTGAAGAAGGTGAGCAACAGAGACAAGTGGTACGTCATAGCCTACACCCGCAAGCTCGCGGCCGGCCGCAGAGAGCTTAGGGAAGCCCTAGCCGAGATCGTTAGGAGGGCCGTCAAGAACGGCTGGGTGGACGCCGGCAAGGCTGAGGGCTGGCTGGAGGAACTGGAGAAGGGCCTCACACTGAGGGAGGGCTGGCCGAGGTATCACGTGAGGCTAGTAGAGGGCGCGCTGGTGGTCAGTTTCAGCTCAACGAACCCCGACAGCATTGAGTGGGAGGCGCAGAGGTTTAGGGAGATGGGGCTTGAGGAGGGCAGGCACTTCACTGTCAAGATGCCGGAGGGCGGCAAGAAGGGCTACGTCTCAATCCTTAGAAAGGGTCTTGAGCGCGCCACCTGGCTCTCCGTCCACGGCTCCGGCGAACAGCAGAAGCTGGCGGCGGGGTTTGTAGAGTACATACTCCAGAGGGCTTGGGAGGTTGGCGAGGAGGTTTACGAAAAAGCCAGTAAGATCATAGAGGGGGGCAAGGCGAGAGGCTCTCTGACGTTAAAGGGCTTCGAGAAGGAGGTCGAAGTGGACGGCAGAAAACACAAGGTGAAGGTCATAGACGGCGGGGCCGAGTTCGATGTGGGTAGGAGCGGCAAGAAGTTGCTTAGGATTAAGATAACGGCGGAGGTGGGCCGCGTGGAGGGCGAGCACCCGATTGTGGACCGCGTGGTGCATGAGTACACAATCACCTTCGGCAGGCGCGGCAGAGACAACGCGGCCGAGGGCTACGCCTACGTCAGGACCGATGCGCCGGAGGTCAGGGAGGCAGATGCCGAGAGGTTCTCGGCGCTGGTGGAAGCATTGACGGGCAAGAAGCCGAGGATATACCGCATGAAGAACGGCAAGATAATGATAGAGTGCGGTAGTGAGCACCTAGAAGGCTTCAGGCGCTATGCCGAGCTGGCGGACGCCATAGAGAAGTGGCTAGAGGAGACGAGCTAAGTTGCTATGAGGGTTGGGTGCACTCCAGCTTATGAAAATCTACGTCAAGAGCTCACTTAATTACCGGAAATGCTAACCCCGCTAGGAGGCCGAACGCCACAGCTAAAGAGAGCAACGCGGCGAATTGAATAAACTCCACCCAGCGAGAGGCGCATCAGTCTAGAGATATGCCACGTATCTTACAAACGCTGGGTGCGGCGGCTTCCTGTAGATTATTACTTCTTTGTAGCCTTGTAGCGGCTTGACGAAGATCCTCACATATTCCCTCAGCTCTCCGATGTGTATCTTTAGGATCTTGAAGTCTTCAAGCTCGTCTACCTCGCCGTCTACCGGGTTGTTGGCTAAGTCAGGGAGCAGGACTTTTTTGCTTTCTCGTATCATGTCTGCATCTAGCCTATACGCCCACAGCTTCTCAACAACCACGCGGCCGTACTTCATGTCAGATATCATGTTCTCCAACTTACGAAAATCTACGTCAAGAGCTGTGGCGAGGTAGGGTATCTCATTCCGCGAAAAATACTTATGGGTTGGCACCTCGAAGGAGATTATCTCTACGCCGCCTACCTTCTCTCTGAAGAGCCGAGTGGTTCTTAGATACTCTACGGGGAGCGTGGCCACATGAGTTCGTCCAAGTGTATTTAAGTAATTACCGGAAAGGCCAGCCCTATTAAGAGCCCGAGGGCTATAGCCACGGAGGTCATCGCGGCGAATTCCAGAAACTCGGCCCAGGACCCTCCGGCTAGCAGATAGCTGGCGGCTACAACAGCTACGGCGATTGCCAGCAATGCGGCATGCGGCGCGTAGCACGCCGGGATTAAGACCGAGGCGGCGCCGAGAAACGACGCTGTGAAGTTAGACAACGCGGATCTCAACGTGGCGTAGAGCGCGCGGCTGTGGATAAGCGTCCATCCGACGCGCTCTTCTCTAAGCGACAGCTTGTAGGCGAGTTCGCGGACTTCTTTCATCTGGTGCGAGAACTCCGCGACGAATACCGTGAGGGCGTTTATAGAGGCCACGAGGACTGAGAGAGAAAGGGCGAGTTGCATATCGACAGCCCCTCCTCTGAGTATCAGCGAGGCGGAGAGCGTACCTGCGGTAATTATCCCGTCTATCGCGCCGAGGACCAGGTACCTCACGTCGTTGCCCCCGCCTCAGGTATGTATTCGCCGACCACCACCTCGTCTATTGAGTGCACAACTCCGCCCACCTTCTCAAGGGCTTCTTCCAACTCGCCGTAGTCTATGTCCAGCCCCTCCACCACTATGGCAAGGCCGAGCACGTCTACGTCTACGTCGTCTACAGTTACGCGGACGGCCTTGACGCCCTCTACCTTATACAGCTCCTTCGCCACGTCTACTATCGTAATACCCTTCGTTGGTATCGCGGCGTCTATTACAATGCGGCGTATAGGCGGACGTTGTCCCACGGCAATTAATACTTAGCTCTTTTTATGTCTTACCCCCTTTCCTCCACATGGGCGGATACGTGCCGCGGCGCATCACAACTCTGTCGGTCCGCGCGACGAGGCCCCTCTCCATCTTCTTAACTTCTTCGCCGTCTACAAGCGCCCTGCCTACGCCTATGAGCTCCCCCTTAAGCGTGAAAAGCGCAACTAGCTCTCCCCGTGAAAACGGGATTTCGAACTTGGCAACCCCCGGGGCCGCCAGCGGCGCGCCGTGACACAAGGCGTCAACTGCGCTGTCTCTAACCCAGATTTTGCGCAGGTGACGCGCTACCTCCTCAATAGGCAGAAGCACCCTTCGGAGGTAGGCGCCGTCGCCGTATTTCCTCCAGATGTAATACGCGTCAGCCACGTCTTGCAAAGTCACAGTCTCGTCCTCAGCGAAGCAAGACACAGCCACGCGCCTCAGCTCCCTCATGTTCGCCCCCACGCCCAAGATCTCTCCTATGTCGTGGATAATCTTACGCGCATAAGTCCCAGCCTCCACATGCATCTTTATCACGGCATACCTCCCATCAACCTCGAGTAGCTCTAGAGAATACACGTGCCTGGTTCTAAGTTGTCTCTTCACCGCGGAGCGGAGAGGGGGCTTCTGATATATTGCGCCTTGGAGCTCCTGCAAAACAGCCCTCAGCCTCTCGACATCTACATCGCCGTGGAACTTCGCCACGGCCACATACACCTTGTCGGATCTAGAAAGAGCCATGAGGACCTTGGTGCCCTCCGCGACGGCGATGGGCAAAACGCCGGAGACCTTCGGGTCCAAAGTCCCCGCGTGGCCGGCCCGGTCAACGCCTAGGATCTTCTTCACCCAGGCAACCACCTCGTGGCTACTGGGCCCCCGCGGCTTGTCAAGCAACACAAGCGAGTGCCTTATGTACTCCTCGGCAGGTCTTTGAGAAGGCGGCCTGCCCCACTCCTGATTGGTCCCCTCCTGGATTTTTACAAAAACCTCTCTACTTCCGCACCTCACCTAACCTCGGCCTTGGTTATACCGAAGAACTGCGGCTTCACCCTCTCCCGCATGTATTCGACCAGGCCGGCGGCCTCGACGGCTTTCAACACCTCCTCGTCAGAGGCGCCCCTCTTTATCTCAACCCTCTTGTCCGTCGGCTCAATGTGGTTTATGTTCACCCGCCTCCGCCTCACTCCAGTAAGAGACTTCGGGCCCGTAACCACGACGTAGCTCTCATCCACGATATCTACCACGACAGCCTTCCTACCAGCCTCTCTGCCCAAAACCTTAACCACAACTCTCCCAACATCGATGACCTTAACCATGGAGGGAAAAAGAAAGGGGGATTTAAAAATCTTAGCGCACCACGGTTATTTCTTTTTCTCTTCTTTACTTCTCCTCCTTCTTCCCTTTCTTCATGGGGGTCCGATACACATATTTATTTAAAGATTACTTTATATGTTTATAGATCGATCTTTAAAGTTTCAAAAAGCGACCATAGGGAATACGACATAGATCGAGGGGTTATTTAAGTTAAGTAAATTTACTAATACCTCAGCCAGCTTATCTGTACGTAAATAGAGGATTGACAAGAAATATCTCTATCTTTGTAAACACAGTATGGTTTTTAAACCATCCCCAGGATTTCGCCGTGTTTACCTGTCCAATAGGTTGCCCCTCGGACTGTTGCAAGTTTGAAGGCTTTGAAGACATGCCTGTGGTGTTGGAGGACGAGGTACGGACCTTGACGCAGGTTGCCGGGAGAATAGGCGTGAAGCTTAGGTTCGTACCCTACGGCGAGCACAACGGCGTGAGGCTGTATAAGTGGGTAATCGAGGGGTGGTGCCCCTTCTTCAAAGGCAAGTGCACCATACACGAGAAAAAGCCGCTTTCTTGCAGGATATACCCGCTGGTGCTCAACCTAAAAACCGGCGACATATACCTATCTGAGAAATGTCTCTGGGTGAGGCTCAACGGACCAAAGCCGCTGGACCACTTCCCCGCCGAGAAAGAGGCGTTGAAAAACCTGGTGATAAAGCTCAGGCTATAGACATGGTGGAGTTCATCATTGATGACCCGGCGTATGGCGACGACGAGAAGCTCGCCGTGGCGGTGGGGCTCTCCATAACCTTCAGACAGGCGCTGGTTAAGGCCAGGCCAAGCAGGGAGGCTTTAGAGACGGCTAAAGAGTCTGTGTGGGGCGCCCTCCTCATATCTCCATGTCCACCCAACCTCCCATGTTTCAACGACGTTGAAAAGGCCGTGGACCACTCGGAGATCTTCTCAACCCCCGTCGGCTACGAGGGGCCAACCCCCGCCGCCACGAGGCGGCGGGTCTCCACCTTCAACAAACACTACATGAAGCCGTGGCGCTGGGCAAGGGAGGGGGAGAAGCCGGAGGTGGGCCACAGACTCCTCCCCCTGATGGCGTGTCTCTTCAGAGAGTTAAAAACGCTAGACGCGGTGCCAATCGTCGTCTCAGACGTAAGGCTACAGCCCAACACAACGCCGCCGCCGGACTACATGGTCGTGCCCACAAGCCACGCAGTAAGCGAAGTGGCAGAGATCGTCGACGTCTACCTACCTCCGCTCAAGGCAGGAGCATTGGCGCTTGGGATACTCACGGGAGGCTACAAGGCAGGCCCCGTGGTGGCTCTGGTAAAGACCAGAGACTACGCAACCCAGCGGCTTATCGAGATGGGGGGCTACGCAGTTGTGCTAGACGAGCCTGGAGACCCCTGCAACCTTTTCAGAAGCCGGGTAGCTGGCTACAGCTACCAAAAGCGGCTGTACACAGTAAACCCGGCTCTATGCGATAAATGCGGCGACTGCCTAAAAACCGCATGTCCCGCCATAGCCCCCTCCCACGCCGGCGCGCCCCAGATACTCCCCACATGTACAGGGTGCGGCGCATGCGCCCTGGTATGCACAAGAGGCGCCATACAGTAAAACTAGACGGGAGGCGCGTGGCGATAGACGGAAAGGAGATAAACCTCACAGGCCTAAGACCGATAGATCTCATGCTCGCCGCCTTGGCCTACGGAATAGGCATACGTTACATAGACAAGACAGGGGAACCCTACGAAATGGAATGCGAAGTAGACGGCTACAACGTGACGTGCAGAGCAAAATGCACCGGAGAGGAGGAGAAATGCCTAATATACCAAACCCTCACGAGAGGCCTGCTAAAACTCCTGTGCACGAAGGAATAAAGTTTTTATTCCACAAACATAACGACACTGCCCTGGCCGTCCGGGGGCCGTAGCCAGCGCCGGCTACCCCAACCGGTAGTCTAGCCCGGCCAAGGATGTGGGCCTTTCGAGCCCGTGACCCGGGTTCAAATCCCGGCCGGGGCACCACATTCTTATGCAACTGGTTCTACGCGTCGTCAACTTGTTACGAGCTTCTTGAGTTTCTGGATAAGCGTGAGTACGGCCTCTCTGTGTAGTTGAAAGCCCTGCGGCGTGAGGAAGTTGCGGTAGAAGTTGGCGTGGAGTCTCTCCGCGAGGCTGAAGTTTATCACAAGCTCTTTGTCGCCGGTCTCGTTGTAGAGCCTCTCCACCACCACTGCGTAGTCCCTATGGCTGTAGTGCGGCCACCCCCTCTTCTCAGCCAACGCGTTTAACAACGCCGTCACGGCCCCCCAGTACTTCTCCCCAGCCTGCACA
>Ga0080008_135421_pt2 | contig 10386 bp, 10 predicted proteins | sample ConCONMetagenome_FD_69211 | JGI IMG/M metagenome (GOLD analysis project Ga0080008, IMG submission 69211) | Hot spring microbial streamer communities from Conch Spring, Yellowstone National Park, USA - CON_C (SPADES assembly) (version 2) | ecosystem: Environmental > Aquatic > Thermal springs > Hot...
AGGTTTTAAATCTTGTAGCCAAGGAAAGTGAGAGTGTTCAGCAAGTCATGCTTCACCTATTAAATCAACCGCTACACAATGTTTTAAAAGAAGTAAAAGTAGTAGAAAGGTTAATATTTACAAGAGATCATGCTATAAGACCAGAGTTTTTGCCTGCTGAAGTTTTACCAGAGATCTGACTTAAGACCTACGAGAACCCTCCTCAAACCTTTGAAGAACTGCTTTTGGTTAAGGGTATGGGGGCAAAGCATCTCCGAGCCCTAACTCTAACAGCCGAGCTTATATACGGAGTTTTAGCTTCGAGGAAGGACCCAGTCTATTATGCCTATGCCCACGGAGGAAAGGACGGGCATCCTTTCAGACTTAATAAAAAGCTCTATGACGCAACCATTCAAGAATTAGAAAGCATTATCGAAAGGATTAAACTTGGGGACAAAGAAAAGCTTAATCTTTTGAGAAAGCTTCCAGAACTTTTTAATAGAATTTTTTAAAAACTTGAATTAAAAATAAAAAAAAAACAAAAAAATTTGGTTTAAAAATGGGCTTGCGGACATTAATTTCTTTTTTTACTCGTTGACAATTTTTAATTAGCGGTTAAATATTAAAATTTAAATTAATATGGATTTAGGAGGGGGCGTGAGGGGAACAGTTTATTCAATAATAGAGGAAAATCATTCTAAAATTTTAAAACTTTGGAAGGAGCGTTTTTTTTCAGATATTTTTGGAGAAGATGTTAAGTCTTATTTTCTTAAAGAAGTAGATCCTTTTCAAAATCCTTTAGCTTCAAGGGTAGATGAAATATTTTCTTCCATTTTAAAAGAGATAAAGTCTGAGTGTTCTTTAGATGCGCTTTTACCTTATTTGGAAAGATTGGCTCAGGTTTTGGCAGTGTATGTCCCCTCTGCTAAGAGGGCAATGGGCACTTTTCTGAAGCTTAAAGGGATAATTCGTGAAAATTTCGGTGATGAAATTCTTGAGCGTTTTGGAGTAAAGGGTTTACTTCAAATGGAAGATTTGATAAATTCTTTGATGGTCCTTACCTTTGATTTTTACATGAAGTATAGAGAAAGGCTTTTTGAAATTAGATACGAAGAATGGAAAAGAAACAACTACTTGCTTTTAAAGAGAGCAGGGTTAGTTTACGACCCTATGGAAGGGACGCCTTTGGTTAAAAAATTTGATCCTGAGAAACATTGAAAATATTTAGACTGGGAGGGAAGTGGGATGGATGTTCTTTTTAGTTTGATAATAACTTTGATCCTTGTTCTTATTCCAGTTGTAGGGGTAGGTCTTTTGGGCTTAGATTTTCTTTTCGGTATAGTAATTCCTTATGTTGCCTTATTAATCTTCTTTTTTGGTTTGATTTACCGAATTATAGACTGGGCAAGGTCACCTCAGCCTTTCAAGATTCCAACAACCTGTGGTCAACAGAAAAGTCTTCCTTGGATAAAGCATAGTAGGCTTGAATCCCCATTCACGATGAGGGAAGTTTTCCTAAGGATGTTCTTTGAAGTCTTTCTCTTTAGAAGTTTATTCAGAAATTTGAGGGCAGATTTAGTAGGTAAGAGATTGATCTATGGATCTGCTAAGTGGCTTTGGCTAGGAGCAATTCTTTTTCATTTTTCTTTTTTGATCATCATGCTTAGGCATTTAAGGTTCTTTACCCATCCTGTTCCTTCATTTGTAGATATCATCGCAAAAGTTGATGGATTTTTCCAACTTGGAATTCCACCGATTTACATCACAGACCTTTTAATTTTAGCAGGATTGCTTTTCCTTTTATTACGCAGACTTGTTGATTCTAAGGTGAACTACATTTCCTATGCCTCAGATTATTTTCCGCTTTTTTTAATATTAGGTATTGTAATTAGTGGAATTTTAATGAGAACTATCTTTAAGGTTGATGTCCAGGCTGTGAAAGAGTTAGCTTATGGTTTAGCTACCTTTAGTCCGGTTCTGCCCTCTCATAAAATCGGCATTTTATTCTACATTCACCTCTTTTTAGTATCAGTTCTTGCTGCCTATTTTCCATTTAGCAAACTTGTCCATATGGTTGGCGTTTTCTTTTCTCCAACAAGGAATTTACCTAACAACAACCGGGCAGAAAGACACATCAATCCATGGGATTATCCTGTGAAGTATACAACCTACCGTGAATGGCAAGAAAAATTTAGGGATGTAATGGAAGAGGCTGGCATTCCTATCGATGACGAATGGGGTAAAGAGACCGCTGAAACTCAAAAACAAGCTTTGCGGAGGTAAGGTGTATGAGCAAGCTACCAAAACCAGATGAGCTTTTATCAGATGTAAAACTTCATGATATGCCATCTAAGCATTGGATGGACTTAAAGCCTGAATTTAAACCTGGGCGATATCTATATGCCGTTGACCCGCAGGTTATGGAAGATTTAGGGCGTCCTCATCTTGGTAAGTGGCAGCCTCATGATGAAAAATGGCCCTTACCAGAAAACTGGAAGGAGATCGTAAGAGAAGCGATTAAAAAGAGGCTTGAAAGAAATAGGGCTTTCAAGCTTTTTATGGATATTTGTGTAAGATGCGGAGCCTGCGCCGATAAATGTCACTTTTTCTTAGGCACAGGAGACCCAAAGAACATGCCTGTTCTTAGGGCTGAGCTTATAAGGTCGATAATAAAAGGTGAATTTAGCACCTTTGGGAGGCTTTTTGGTAGGCTATCTGGTGGGAGGCCATTGACTGAGGATGTGATAAAAGAATGGTTTTTATATTTTTATCAATGCACAGAGTGCAGGCGTTGTTCTGTTTTCTGTCCTTATGGAATAGATACGGCTGAAATAACAATAATGATGAGAGAAATTTTGCATGAGCTTGGTATAGCCCTTGACTGGGCGATGAAGCCCGTTAGGTTTTCTCATTTCGTTGGCAACCATATAGGGCTTCAACCACACACCATTAAAGAAAACATTGAATATCTACTTTACGACATTGAACAGATCACTGGGGTTCAGATTGAGGTTCCTATAAACAGAAAGGGAGCTGAAATCCTTTTTGTTACTCCTTCGGCAGACTTTTTTGCAGACCCTGGTATCTATACTTTTATGGGATATGTTCTATTGTTCCACCATATAGGGCTTGATTATACAATAAGCACATATGCCTCAGAAGGAGGTAACTTCGGGTTTTTCAACACTTTAGAGTTTGCTAAAAAGCTTCATGCTAAGATTTACGAGGAGGCAAAAAGGCTTAAGGTTAAATGGATACTTGGTGGAGAATGTGGGCACATGTGGAGGGTCTGGCATCAGTATCATAATACCTGGTTTGGTCCTTTTGATTATTTGGAGGTTCCGAAGTCACCGATCACTGGGACGGTGTTTGAACATGCTAAAGATAACAAGATTGTTCATATTTGTGAGTTTACAGCCGACCTCATTGCCCATGGAAAGTTAAAGTTAGACCCTTCAAGGAATGACCATTTAGTGGTTACCTTCCATGATTCTTGTAATACCTCAAGAGCTATGGGGATCTTTGAGGAACCAAGGTTTATCATCAAGAATGTTTGCAATAACTTTGTGGAAATGCCTGAAAATACTATAAGGGAAAAGACTTTCTGTTGTGGAAGCGGTTCAGGTTTAAACGCCGATGAATTTATGGAGATTAGGATGAGGGGAGGCTTTCCGCGGGCTAACGCCGTTGAGTATGTCCATAAAAAATATGGAGTTAACACGCTGGCTTGCATCTGCGCAATAGATAGAGCTACACTTACTCCGTTGATGAAGTATTGGGTGCCAGGGGTTGAGGTATGTGGAGTTCATGAACTTGTAGGGAACGCCCTTATCATGGAGGGTGAAAAGGAAAGAACGACTGACCTTAGATATAGACCTTTGAAAGGGAAAGAGGGGGAGGTCTAAGCCATGTACAACAGCGATAAGGTTATCGTAGGGATTATAATTTTTATTCTATTCTTTGCTATGCCCTTTTGGCTGAATTTTGGAAAAGCAAAAGACCTTCCAAAGCCTGAACTTCCTTTGGATACTAAGGAATGTGTGGAGTCTAGGGAATACATGAGAGCTTATCATATGAAGATGCTTCTTGAGTGGCGTGATAAAAAGGTTCGTGAAGGGCAAGTTTATTACATCAACAGTCAAGGGAAATTTTTTAAGATGAGCTTGCAAAATACCTGTATGAAATGTCATAGAAGTATGGAAAAATTCTGCGGTAGCTGTCATAAAACTGTTTCAGCGCATCCAGATTGTTGGAAGTGTCATATCAAACCTGAGGAGGTTTCAAAATGGCAATAAAGAGAAGAGACTTTTTAAAGTTAGGTGGACTAGCTGTTATAAGCACTGTTGCAACATCAGCCTTAGCTAAAAATTTCACTAAAACTAAGGGTTCTGAGACATTAATCGATAAGAGATGGGTCATGGTTATCGATGTGTTGAAGTGTAGAGAAAATAGAGCAATGTGTGGGTTAAAATGTGTTGAGACATGTCATGAATTGCATAATGTGCCTCAAATCCCTGATAAAAAGAAAGAAGTTAAATGGATCTGGGAAGAAAAATTTCAACATGCTTTCCCAGAGTTGAGCACAAACCGTTACTTAAATGAAAAGTTTTGGGATGTTCCTTTTATACTTCTATGTAATCATTGTGACGAACCACCATGTGTAAGGGTATGTCCTACCCAAGCAACCTTTAAAAGACACGATGGAATTGTGATGATGGATTTTCATAGGTGTATTGGGTGTCGCTTTTGTATGGCTGCCTGTCCTTATGGTGCAAGATCTTTTAATTGGTTTGACCCGAAGCCATATTTAACTAAAGTAAACCCTGAGTATCCAGCAAGAAGTAAGGGAGTAGTAGAAAAATGCACTTTTTGCGATGAAAGATTAGCGGAAGGTAAAATTCCTGCCTGTGTTGAAGCTTGTCCAGGTCAGGCGCTACATTTTGGGATAGTCAGCTAAAAGATTTTCGCCATCTGAAGTTCATTTTTTTGACCGAAGAAGATTGATTGCCTTGAGGTTAGGCTATAGGGAACCATGGCGGGTTGAAGAGAGATTTTTTCCTTTTTATAATGAACTGATTGAAAAATCAAGAGATGAAATCGAAAATTATCTCTGGAATTTTGAAGACAAGTTAAACTATAGAGAAAAAGTTCGGTATTTATACGCAATATTTGGCTTAAATTATACTCCAACTCAAGAAGATCAGGATAAGCTTTTTATCCAAAGGCTATGTGAAATTGCTAGCGATGATGTCTATCGTATGGGTTTGTCAGTAGATGAGGTAATTAAATATTATCTTTGCAGATACGTTTGGTTATACTTTGATGTTATACCTATTAGACAAGTTCCTTCTTTTTATTTAAATATGGAGGAATCTATTTATAAAGAAGTTGCTTATGTTCTTAATGTATCATTGGAAACTTTATACAGTCTTTCTAAAAAAGAAATATTAAAGCTTTTTAGAGAAAAGATAAAAATGTATCATCCAGATTTAGGTGGGGATAGAGAGAAATTTATAAGAATTAGAAAGGTAATGGAAGCTTTTTTAAAAATAAGATTCTAATTTAAAGTGAAAAGTTTTTCAATACAGCTTTTAGACTACCAAATAGTGGCAAGCTTCCTTTAATGATAACAGGAAAATTTCCTTCAGGGTGCATGTATATGATTACATTTTTTGACCTTTTTAATAGTTCGCTTTTTTCTGGCAATGTAACTTTTATTGTTTGACACATTATTTCTTTGTTCAAGAATTCGCATGGTAACTTAGTTTGAATTTCAACAGTTGCAAACGTTCTTTCTTTTTTTATGTATAGTGGTATAGAAGATTTTTGAGGTAGTTTACTCCAATTCCAAACAGAAATGAAACCACTAAGTTCATCATGTATAGGAAAAGAAACTGTAATTGTTTTGTTTTCCTTTTTAGGCAAAATTTTCTCTTCATAAACTACAGAATTCTTCGAATCAAAATGTAAGATTTTTTTTCTTTCTTTACTTCTTTCTTTAGAATAAATAGTTGTTTTGATTGGGTATCCATTTTTTTCAACTTTTGTTTCCCATGTGGCATAATAAGGATATATCATGTTCCCTAAACCAGTTGTGTATACCTTAGCACTAAGAGTGTTTGAGCTTTTTGAAATGCTAATTTGACTTTCCCCAACTTTAATGGGGCCTATATAAATTTCGTAAAAAAAGTAGGATGAATAAGAATTTTTAGTTAATATGAATGTTGAAATTACTAAGAGTAGGAAAATTTTTAGCCTCAATTTTTAGCCTCAATTTCTAAGTTTTTTAAAATTTTCTTATTTCATTTCTTTAAATTTTTCTTTAAGTTTTTGGGCGACTATGGGGGGAACTAAGTCTGATACATCCCCACCGAACCTTGCTGCTTCTTTAATTATTGAGGAGCTCAGGAAAATCCATTTTAGACTTGGCATTAAAAAAACTGTATCGATGGAGTTAGAAAGCTTTCTGTTCATCAAGGCTAATTGTAGTTCGTATTCAAAATCGGACACCGCTCTAAGTCCCCTGATGATAGCTATGGCACCTTTTCTTTTAGCGTAATCAACTAAAAGACCGCTGAAACTATCAACTTCGATCAGATTTCTTTCAGGAAGGTCTTTTATCGCTTCATTTATCATGAAAATTCTTTCTTCTACGGTAAAAAGAGGTTTCTTAGCGGGATTTTCTCCTATGGCAATGATTAGCCTGTCAAAAAGCCTTAAAGCCCGTTTAATTATGTCAAGATGACCGTTTGTTATAGGGTCAAAGGTACCTGGATATATGGCAAGCTTAACTGACATCTAATTCCCTTCGGCTGTTGGAGATTGAGGTGTAAGTTGGATAGGAATATATAGGACTTTCATCATGTTTTTTCCATCAATCATCCCCCATCCGATAAAGCCTTCTAAAAACTCAACATAGCGCGTATGTTCGTCATCAATATATCTCAGCAAAAAGGCAAATTCAACCACATTTCTCCTTCCGAACCTTTCGTGTCGATAAAAACCAAATAAGGCTTTAGAAAAGGTGTAATCTTCTTTAGAGTAGGCTTCGTAAAGTTTGAGCAATGGTCCGTAGTTTCTTTCCATTCCTTCGTCAAAGAAGGGAAGGACAGCAGGCAAGTAACGAGCTTCTTGTTTTGAGGGAACGTATTGATGGTAGGAATAATAGAGAGGCCAGAGACGAAACTCAGATTTTGTAAGTGTTCCGTTTGTTTTTTCTTTATAAGATTTTGAAAAAAGGAGAAAACGTGCTTCATTTTCTACAGTTGAGCTTTTAGTTGAATAATACCAATTTTCGCGGTAGAAATAAAGGGGCCAGAGGATGAAAAATTCTTTAGAATCTGGCTTTGAAACATAACCATAGATAGGCCAGTAGCGTTTACCCTCGATATCTTTTCCTGTGATCTTTCGATAGAAGGGCCAGGGAGCATCAAGTTGATAATAGGGAGGATCAACTCCACAGACCTTTTGGAAAAATGGCCATAGATAGATTCTTTTTTCGTAAGATTCGGTGTTTTCCTTTATGTAGAAAGGAAAGAAATAGCGTCGTTTTACGAAATTTCCCGCATCGTCTTGATAATCGTAACTAATGTAAAATGGCCAAAGAATAAACTTTCTTTCCTCTTCTCCTTCTTTAAAATGTCCATAAAAGGGCCAAAATTTGAAGCCTCCGTAGGTTTTATCTTCGTTATTTGTTGGCTTAGCCACTCTTATAAAAGGCCAAATGAGGTTATAGGCAGTGTAGTTGTCGTAAGATACTCTTGAATAGAGAGGCCAGAGAAAGAAGGATATTTCTTTTGCACCGAACCTTTCTTTATAGATTCCATGAAGGGGAAAGATGCCTCCATAGGTGTCATTGTTTGCCGTTTTGCCTGCAAAGAAGAGGAAGAAATCCAATCTTTGTCCTTTATTTTCATAGGGGTCCTTTTTGATGCTTTTATCGACAAGGGGGATAAGCTTAAATCTTATTTCTTCTTCATTTTCTCTATATAGTCCAAGAGGTGAAATAAAATATGCTCTTTTTTCTATGGTTTTGTTGTCTTTAATTTCTTTCACAGACGAATAAATTGGACGTATAGAAAAGTTTACCTCTTTAGGGCTTGAGGTTTTAGAAATAAATGGACCTAAAAGCTCAATCCTCGTAAGATTTTTAGGTTTATACTTGGAATAAACGATAAAAGGCCAAAGATTTAGCCGTTTTTCAGTTTGATCTTCGTAGGCAAAGGTTGAAAAGGGGGTGGAAGACAAAAATAGGACTAAAAAGACTAAGAATTTTTTTGATTTTGAAAAAGATAAGAACAGTTTATGCATTGAGTATAAGATTACTGAACCTGAAATTTTTGTCAATATTGATCGAGGGGTGTTTCAAAAAGCATCCATACATGTTGAGCAGAGCATTAGTGAGGCATTTTCACTCTATCTTATCATTTCGCGCGTTACTGAGGAATGACCCTATGGTAGGAAAAGAAAAAAGAGGAGCTTCATTGGGCAAAGTCTTCGAAGGGAGAGAATGAAACAGGGTAATCATTGTTAAGACGATCACAGGTCATACTTGTAAAAATGGAAATTGCTTGTATATTATTCATGTAGTAGGTAAAGCGGGCATAGCTCAGGGGTAGAGCACCAGCTTCCCAAGCTGGGGGTCGCGGGTTCGAATCCCGTTGCCCGCTTTTTTTTATTTTATTTAAAGGTAAACTATTTATGCAAGAAGATTTAAAAGAAAGGCTTTTAAAGGCAATTGAAGGACCTATAGCTCAGAAAAAATATGAACTTGTCTCCCTTGAATGGAAGAGGGAGCCTCGGGGTTGGGTATTGAGGATCTATATTGATAAACCAGGTGGGGTAACCGTTGAGGATTGCGCAAAGGTAAGCGAGTTTGTTGGGAAAATCCTTGATGAGATAGACCTCATTCATCATCCTTATCTTCTTGAGGTATCAAGCCCAGGAATTGAAAGACCTTTAACTAAAAAAGAGCACTTTGAAAGATTTAAAGGGGAAAGGGTGCAAATTTCACTTAAAGAACCTGTAAAGGGAAGAAAAAGCTTTAAAGGCTTACTCTTAGGGCTAAAGGAAGGCAAAGTTCTTCTTGAACTTGAAACAGGAGAATGGGTAGAGATAGAATTTAGCAACATCAAAAAAGCCAATCTAAAACCAGAAATTTCTTTTTAAATAGGAGATAGATAGTATGCAGCCTCAGAGAGAGCTAAAAAAATTCGTAGAGGCCCTAAGTAAGGAGAAGGGTATTTCAAAAGAAATCGTTGTGGAAGCCCTGGTTGAGGGAATAAAGACCGCAGCCCTAAAAAAGCTTGGTAATAAAGCCAAGGTTGATGTTCGCTTTGATGAAGAAACTGGAGAGATAAACGTTTATCGTTTTAAAGAAGTAGTTGATAAGGTAGTCGACCCGACAAATCAAATCTCTCTTGAAGAGGCGCAAAAGATCGACCCCTCAGTTAAGATCGGAGATATGATAGGTGAGCTGGTGAAGATTGAGGATCTGGGTAGGATTGCCGCTCAGGTAGTAAAACAGGTTTTTTCTCAAAAGATTAGACTTGCTGAAAAGCATCAAATTTATGAGGAGTATAAGCACAAGCTTGGTGAGATAGTAACGGGATATGTTCATAAGTTTAACCGTGGGGATGTAATCTTAAACCTTGGTCGAGCAGAAGCCTTGCTTCCGGAATCGGAACAAATTCCAGGAGAAAAATATCATCGTGGTGAGCGAGTTAAGGCGTTGGTTATCGAGGTGTATCGTACAAAGGAACCTCAGATAGTGGTTTCCCGTTCCCATCCAGCCTTTGTTAAGAAGCTTTTCGAGAAGGAAGTCCCTGAAATCCAAGAGGGTATAATCAGAATAATGGCTATAGCCCGAGAACCAGGTTCTCGCACTAAAATAGCTGTCTTGAGCAAGGACCCAAATCTTGATCCTATTGGTGCCTGCGTAGGAGTGAGGGGTTCAAGAATTTCTGCAGTTTTACAGGAGCTTAAGGGCGAAAAGATAGATGTTGTCCAGTATGACCCTGACCCAGCTAAGTTTGTCTACAATGCCTTATCTCCAGCTGAATGCACCAAAGTAATCGTAGACGAGAGAACTAAAACCCTCGAAGTGATAGTGCCAGATGACCAGCTTTCTCTTGCCATAGGGCGCAAAGGGGAAAATGTTAAACTTGCTTCGAGGCTTGTGGGATGGAGGATAGACATCCTCAGCGAAACTCAGTATGCAAGGAGGCAGGAGCCAGAGTTTGCTGAGCTTCTTAAGGTGACCGGTCTTTCGGATGAAGTGGCCGGAAGGCTTTACGAGGCAGATATTAAAAGCTTGAAAACCCTTGTGGAAACACCACCAGAAAAGATAGCCGAAATCACTAAACTACCGCTTGAGGAGGCTCAACACATCTTAACCAAAGCCAAGTC
>Ga0080008_137120_pt1 | contig 10373 bp, 15 predicted proteins | sample ConCONMetagenome_FD_69211 | JGI IMG/M metagenome (GOLD analysis project Ga0080008, IMG submission 69211) | Hot spring microbial streamer communities from Conch Spring, Yellowstone National Park, USA - CON_C (SPADES assembly) (version 2) | ecosystem: Environmental > Aquatic > Thermal springs > Hot...
CGCGCTTGGAGACGCGGCGGCGACGTACCTCTCGGCGGGGTCTAGGCTTTTTGATTTCGACGGAGGCGGGGGTTGTGTTGGGGGCTTTTCTTGGGGCGCGGGTTGCGGCGTTGGCGAGGATCGTGCGGCTGGTGGTTTTGCCTCTCGCCGCGGCTACGCCGTGACCTGCGGTATACGGCGGCGTCTTGTAGGCGGCGGCCGGCTGTCGTGGGCGCGGCGGAGCGGGTTTTCTCCTCGGCGCCTGTGGTCGCCGCCGTCTCGGCGGCGTTGGGGTGTAGAGACTGGAGGCTGGTGTTGCCCGTTGCGGCGCTTCTCGCCTTGTTTCTCGCGGCGTTGGCGGCCGGGTAGCTCTCTGCGGCGGGCGGGTTGCGCGGCGCGTTTGCCGGGGTGGCTGGCGGCTTGGGGGCGCGGAGGCCCTGGGGGCTGGCCGTGTGCGGCGGCGTTGCCGTCTACGTGATGTGTGGTTTGGGCCGCGGTTTCTTGTCTGCGCCGCGGCTACTTGAGGCCGTACGCGGCGGATGCTTGCCGGGCCTTCTCTACTGGGGCTCTTCGGGGTAGTATGCGGCGGGAGTTTCGGCCTTAAGTTTTTTAAAATGGGTCTAGATTACACTGTGGATGTTGAGGTTTTGAAGAGGGCTTTGAGGGAGTTGGTGGAGAGGGAGCCCATATTCTTTAGAGATCTCTTTATAGAGGCGCTGAGGGCCGACGGCCGCGTTGCCGAGATGTTGCTGGATCTCCTCACGAAACATCCAGAGGCCAAGCTAAAGCTTGCGCAGGCGGTGGCCGAAACCGTCACCATACCCCTTAACGTAGCCACCAAGGAGGATTTGAAGCGGGTGGCAACCAAAGAAGACCTAGAGACTGCAGTGGAACAGTTGAAGAAGTGGGCCGAAGAAAAGTTCGCCACCAAGCAGGACCTAGAGGAGCTGAAGAAGTGGGCTGAGGAGAAGTTTGTAACGAAGGAATACTTCGACGCCGTCATAAAAAGGCTGGAGGACAAGATGGCGACTAAGGAGCAGATAGAGTCTATAACCATCAGCGTGGAGGACAGCGGCCGCGAGATGGTTCAATATTTGCTGGAGCAGAGGGGCTACAAATGCACGGCGGAGAGACTGCGTCTCGACGCCGACTACGAACTGGACATCTACTGCAACGCCGGCGTACTCACTGCAGTGGGAGAGGCCAAGGTGCGGGCTGGGGGGAGAGATGTGGAGAAGACGTTAGAAAGAATACAGGTGCTCGTGAGGAGGTGGCCCGACAAAATCTCCGGAAAACTCGTCCCAGTATTTTACACCCTAGTCGCAGAGCCTTCAGCTCTGCAGAAGGCAAAGGAGCTCAAGATATGGCTCATAGAAAGCAAAAGAGAAGTCATCACACTGGAGGAGGTCCTTGGGCGGATATAGAGCTGGGCTTTGCCCTCTGTCTTTGCGCCTTGTGGGGGTTGGGGGTCTCGAGACGTCTCCTCCGTCTGCCGCCGCGCCTTCTGTTCTGCTCGGTGGGCTGTCCCGGGGGCTGGCCTAACCTCTTTGGGTCTTCCGCAGTGGCGCGGCTCGCCGCCGTCTATGGCGGCCGGAGCCCTCGGCTGAGGTAGTCGCGCGTCGCGTCTTCCCGCAGACAGCCGCCCGCCGTAGGGGATTTCTTGGCTCTTTTTTCGTTGCCGCCGCGGCGTCTTTGCCGGGGGGGTGGCTTGAGCATCTGGGGGAGGTAGTGGCTGTGGTGGCATCTGGGATGTTGTTGGTCTCATCTGTCTTGTGGGGGCCGCGTCTGGCTGGCGCGGGGGCGTGTCTTAGCTCCTTCAGCGCCTTTCCAGCTCGCCGTCTTAATGGGCGTGGGGCTTAGGCGGCTCCACGCGCCGACCGGCTTCTGCGTTATAGATGCTGTGTTGGTTGCCGCGTCCTTTTGCGTGGGGTACCTCGACGGCTTGCCACATGGATTAGGTTTGTGGTGCTGATAGTTGAGGAGGCGGAGTACGACGGGGGGCTGTGGCTCTGCATGGCCGCGCTCCTCCAGAGGCCTAGCCGAGGCCTTCATCTGGCTGGTGGAGATCCTAAGCACCGCCGTTGTCTCAAGCAACTCTCTCCTCCTCGGTCTTGGCAGGTCCTGAGGTTGGTCTGCGGGTTTTCTCCTCGGCCGCCGCCGTCTCGGCGGCGTTGTGGTGTAGAGACTGGAGGCTGGTGCCGTCCGTCGCGGCGCCTCTGTTGGCGGCTAGGCGTGTGACCGTCGGCGTGGGGGTTCGGCCGCTGGAGCGGCTTAGCCGTGGCGGTGGCCAGTGGCTCTTTAAAGGGTCCGGCATCTCCTATAAGCTTCCACTGATCCACGGCGCCACAAGTCACTATTTAAAACGCAACTGCCTGCCCCTCACACAACAACCTGCCGGCTTTAACCCTTAGGCTTTATTTCTGATATGGGGTGGTTGTTGCGGCGTCTGTGGCTGTGGCGTGGCGTCGGTGGTGTGTTGTGTGTCTCGTTGCCGCTGTGTTTCAGTCGTTGTCTCTAGTTGTGTTTTGTGGGTCGTGGAGGCGCAGTAGGTGGTGGCGTCTGTGTGGTGGGGCTGTGGGTTTTGGCGCGTCTCGGTGGGTTGGGGGCGTGTTGGTTTTGTGTGTGGCCGTAGGTGTTTGTGGGTTTAAGGGTTTTAAAGGTGGGCTGGCGTAGGGGCGTGAGGAGGGTTGAGCTGGAGCTTGTCCCCGGTCTCAGGTTGGAGTTTACGGATAGGGGGCGGGCGCTTGGGCGGGTGGAGGAGTGGGCGGAGAGGGGCGCCAGATTTCCGGTGGTGATCTTCGGTCCGGTGGGTTGCGGCAAGTCGGCGTTTCTCCGGCAGGTCTCTGCGATGCTTAGGGAGTTGGGGTTTGATGTGTTTTATCTTCATCCTCTGGAGAGGGAGTTTAGGGCTGAGGTGGCGGTGCCCGATGTTCGGCGTGAATTTGTGCAGTTTGTGGAGAGGGCTCTTGGCGAGAACGCCCTAGGCAGAGTCGCCTGGGCCGTGCTTGACTTTGTCCGGAAGCTGCAGAGGGCGAGGTGGGGAAGAATCGCCGTGGTGGCAGACGACGTTTTCCAGGCCGTAGGGCTGGACGCGGTGGCGGCGTATGTTAAGGCGTTGCTGAACCTTATCGAATACCCAGCGTCGAGGTACGAGAGGATGGTAGTCCTCGTCGCCGCCGGCGAGGGGGTTTCGCGGCGAGAGGTTGGGCGTCATCTCTGGGCTGAGGTTGTCCCCATGTGGAACATGTCTAGGGAGGGTTTTCAACAGCTCTACGACAAGATCCCAAGCCCGAAGCCGTCGTTTGACGAGGCTTGGCGTCTGACGGGGGGAAATCCGAGGATGTTGGCTAGGCTGTATGAGGCCCGGTGGAACGTGGAGGGGGTGGTTTCTCGTCTTGTCGACGAGAAGAGGTTTTCTGCTGGTTTTGTGGCTAGGTGGAGGAGGTGGCTTGAGGCGGCGGTGGAGGACCCGGATGCGCTTTGGAGTCCCGACGCGCCGGAGGAGTTGATTGACGAGCTGGAGGAGAGGAATTTAATCATCTACCACATGTATAGGAGGGAGGAGTGGGCTTGGATAGACCAGCCCCCGCCCGAAAAGGACCCCGAAATCGGCGTGGGGAGGCGCGTGGCTTGGCACACCCCACTGCATAGAGAGGCGGTGAGGAGGGCGCTGGCCGAGCCGTAGGCACGCCGCCGATATGTCGGGGACTTCGCTCCCGGTCGCTAATGGAGGAGTACGATGTCTTTGACTTTCTCTACGTGTCTGACGGCGTCTTCCCAGTGGTCCTTGAAGGTGGCTGGGTCGAGGTCTCTTTCGTAGAAGTTGTGCATTACCTCAGCCGCCTTAAGCATGTCGCGGAAGGCTTGTCTGTGTTCTACGTTGTGGGTGACGTAGTTGTAGAGCTTGCCGTGGCTTCACGCGGCTGTGAATACCCCTCTGAGGGTGGCGTGTAGCTTGATGAGGGCTGTTGCGGCTCCCACAGCTTTTCGGCCGCCTGTGTGTAGTCTCCTTGTTCCAGCAACCTGTGGGCTTCGTTGTAGTACTTCTGGAACAGCTCCACGTACTTCTCGACCCTCTCGGAGGGGTTCGTCGCCAAGTTCTTCAACTCGTCTGCGGCGTCGTCCTCGTCCCAGCCCATGGCTTCCGCGACCTCCCTCAATAATTAAGATATCGCTATTGCACAGCTACATGCCGCTGGCTAGCTTAGTGGCCAGGGAGACTACCTTGGGGTATTCGCGGCGGAGCTCTTCAAGGTCTTCGACCGTCCCTTTCTGCTCTGTTTTGGCTGGTATGTAGATTTGTGCGCTGGCCACAGTACTTCCGCTCCCGGCCACGTAGCTTACCCACGGCGTCTCTAATCTAGGGGCACGCGAACTTAGAGAGATGACTAATGTGTCGCTCATAGGCATCATTTCCTTGGTTTCCAGCTTACTTTATAGAGCCAGTGAACCCAGTATATGGGCTCGTTTGTTGGCGATCTGTAGTGCGTGTTTCTGGCGACCCTTCGGCTACAACCCTCACCTCGAATTCGCCCCGCGAGCTCTGGACGACCTCCAGCGCCTCGGCGGGCATTTGTTCGACGATGTCGAGCAACTCCCAGCCGTCTCTGGCAAGCTTGAGACCTGGGAAGAGCGGCTTTGACGAGCTCTTTAGGCTGTCAGGAATGGACTCTACGTAAACGCCGCCTGTGACGTTTGCGTAGAAGTTTACGCCGCCGAAAGGCGAGAAGCCTATCTCCTTGACGTCAACGATAAGTATCCTAAGCCGCAGATGCGCGCCATCAGACAGCTTGATGTTGCGGCCGTTGAGACACGGTGTGAATGTTGACTAAATTTAATAAGCTTATCAACGAGAGCTTAGCTCTAAGGTTTGTCGACGCGGCGAAAGTCTTGCCATGGGGGTGGTGAGGGGTGGGTTTTAGGTGTTGATCTTCGAGGCGTATCTCCATAGTAGGGCGTCGGCAAAAGGTTTTTTATTTTAGGATTTCTTTGGTTTCATGGAAATCATGAAGACGCGGAGATCCCCTAGTTTGGCGGAGTACGTGAGTTCTGTGGTAGAGGATGCTAGGAGGCAGAATCCCAGTCTTGCTGACTTAGATAGGTTGGCGGAGATCCTGCCTCCTAGGCGGATGACTTATTGGCCGTATTTTATTGGAGAATGGAGTATAGGGTGACGTGATACAGATGTCGGTGGATAATTCGCTATATTTTAAAATATTTCAAGAGCATAGACCATCTCTCGAGGATTTAAATAAGAATAGGCGGGCTGTATTGGCGGAGTTGCAGGATATGTTAGGCGCGCCGGTTCTAAGTTACATGGCGAATATATCGCATCCTCATTCCGCTATGTATCAACCTGATGTGGATGCTATGGTTAATTTTATTCAATATTACTCAAAGAAAGCTGAAAGAATTTATAATAATTGAAAGTCCTGGTGGTGATGTTAATGTTGCGGTTAAACTAGTGAAGATACTTCGTGCATTGTTTCCTAAGGGCTTCTCTGTTATTGTCCCAAGTGTTGCTAAGAGCGCCGCCACGATGCTGGTTCTTGGCGCTGATGAAATAGTGGTAGGTCCGTCTTCTGAATTAGGGCTGATCGACCCACAGATTATAGTGTTTACCGGTAACCCGCAACAGCCTTTTGCTGTTATTTCCGCGAGATTTATTGTTAGGTTTATTGAAAACGCAAAACGAGAAATATCGGGAAACCTCAACCTTGTTAATGTTTATTACCCATTATTACAGCAACTTAGACCGGATCTTATTGAGATGGCTCAGGAAGCGATAGAAATGTCAAAGGAATACGCAAAAGAGTTATTAAGGCAAGGATTAATGAAGGGGGCTTCTGATGACGAGATTAATAAGATTGTGGATTATTTGAGTGGAGAGGGGTTACCTGCTCTACATGAATCTCCTATAACCTATGACAAGATCAAAGATCTGGGAATGAATGTTGTCTATTGGGATCAGGGGAACCCTAGGTGGATTAAAGTGTTGGAGTATTACTTTAGAGTTAAAGCTTTCTTCCAGATAAATCCAAATGTTACAAAGATAATTGAAACTCCAAATGAAAGCATGATACAGCAAGTACAGTTTATACAAATACCGCAACAAGCGTCTCAACAACCACCTCCAGCGGCTTCAACAAAGCAGTAGCGGATTTTTTCTGTTGTTTTTGAAATGTCTCAGTTGGAGACGGTGAGGTCGAGGCTAGGGGCTGGTTCTTGAGTTTACCGTCTCCGCCTGTAGGGACTGGAGCCTGACGCCGCGGCGCCGGTCGCCTTGTTGCTTGTGGCCGTTTTGGGGTGCTGAGTTGAGCTACCCGGTCTCTTTACCTGGCGGCACGGGGGCTGAGATGCCGCATTGATGGTCTTATTGAGTCTGGCTGGCGGTCTAGAGCAGATATCCGCCTTCGGGGGATATCTCTTCTAGCTCGCCTGTCCTGGGGTTCACTTTAAAGCCCAGCGTTTCGAGGGCGTGCTCCCCCAGCAGGGGCGTCGGCACGTTTAGCTCGGCTACGAAGGCTGGTCCCCCTGCTCCCTTTGACCTCCACCTCTGCGAGGAAGAGCTTGGCTCTGATCTTCCTCCCGTCTGCCAGCAGTAGGTCGACGGCGTAGGGCGTCTCTAGGAGCCCCAGCTCTTTGATGGTTTCTGTGTCTAGGACGATGTAGGTGGAACCTGTATCGACCAGCATCCTCACGTCTCTCGACGCTTTCATACCTCTGACCGTGACGTTTACGTAGGTGAAGCCCATGCCGATAAATAGGCCATGCCGCATTTAAAAATCTGTCTTGACGCGAGGGGTCTCGGTGGGTTCTTGGGGTGTCTCGTCGGCGTCTTTGTCCGCCTTCGTCGTTTTGTCGGACCGGGGCTGTAGAGTCACGGGGGTGCGCCGGGGGCATCTTCGTCGCTGAGCTGGTCTTTTGCTAGGTGTTGGTTGAGGATCCGCCGAGGTGGAGGCGGTGAAGCCGTGGCGGTGGGCGTGGATCAGCCGCCGTCTGCAGTTAGTTTGTTGAAGAGAAAGGGATATAAAATGTTGATTTTTGGTGTGTCTCAGTCGGTAGTTGGGGGGTTGGTGGAGGGGGTTGGTGGAGTTGAGGCTAGGAGGTTGGTTCTCACGTTGTACGATGTGTTTGCGAGTGCTTACAGGAAGCTTTACAGCTTGGTTGAGAGTTTTGATGAGGATTTGTCGAGGGGGGTTGTGGATGTTGATGAGTATTGTAGGGAGGCTGAGGACGTCGTTCGTAGTATGTATCTAGATGCTTATTATCTGGCTGGTTGATTTAACGAGGTGTTGGTGCGGCATCCCGAACTGCTCAGGGTGCTTCCCGGGGCGGCGCCGATGCAGTCTCCCGATGCTTTGTATAAACTACTTGGCGTCTTGGCTGGTGTTTTGTTTAGGATTGCCTGTGGGTTTGAGGGGCCTAGGAGGGGCGTTCTTGTCTTGCTTGGGTATTCGTATCTAGGGCTTGCCGGGGGCAGGCCGCTGGATGCTGTTGTTTTCACGTTGGCCTCGATCGCCTTGGCCCGTGGCAGGTGGGATGTCGCCGCGGAGCTCCTCAGGAGGGTTGATGTCGATTTAGAGGGCGTTATCAATTTCGCATGTGGTGCGGTGGAGTTGGCGAAATTCCTCGAGGACCGCGGCATTGGTTCGATTCCTGAGTGAGCCTTTCCATGGGTGGTGATGGGTACTTGGTAGATACAAACGTCGTATTAGACGTGGTGCGTCTCGTACTTGTGGCAAAACCTCTTTATGAGGCTGTGATGAAGGATCTGAATGATGTAGAGGCGTTGCGACAGGTGGCGAGCGCTGTTGACAGAATAAATAGGAGGTGGGTTGCTGGTTTTTTGTTTCTGAAGTTATAAGTGTACGCGTGGCGGCGGTTGTTTCGTTGTAGACTTTGCGCGACGTATTGAGTTGCCTAGGGTATTTACGAAATTGTTGCTGGGTGGGGCCTTGTCGGTTGGGCGTGGGGGCGGGTCGTTGCTGGATGAGGTCGTGGGTTAGGCCGAAAGGTGGCTGGGGGTCGTCTCTTGGCGTTGGGGTGTTAGGTATGGATTATGGTGATTTTGAGGTGGCGAGGGAGGTGGTAAAGGTCTGTGGGGCGTGTGGTTCAAGGTCTCTTGCAAGGGCTTTGGACAATGCAGTGGACATCCTGTTGGTGGCTGTGGCGTTGAATAGGGGCTGTGGCCTTGTAACAACAGACAGGTAGTTGGTTTGCGGTTTGTATAATAAAATCGTTACTGGCATTGGCTAAGTGTGCGGGGGCGATGTGCCTTGGGGCTCCTTAGTGTGTCCGGCAGATGCTAAGCTGGGCGTTGGCGGTGGGGTGCTCAGCGCAAAGATATACCTAATCCACGAACAATGTAATCTGCAGTGCTCAGAGAGGGAGAGGTGGTGTTGACGACTTATTTCAATGGGCTGCACCATGTCTCTTCTTGGCGGCGTGTTGCTGGCGGCGGCTGTGGCGGGGGTTGCGCTGTCGTTGCGGGCGCCGGGGGGTGCGGGTTCTCTGTTCTGTCGTATCTTTCCGCCTGTATTGCCTGCGGACGCCGCAGTTTCTTGTCTGCGTCGCGGCTTTCCTGAGGCCGTATATACGCGGCAGATGGCGCCGCATAGCTCTGGCCCTCCGGCGCCGTGGGCACCTGCCTTAAGCTTTTTAAAAAGGGTAAACATTATACCGTGGATGTTGAGGTTTTGAAGCGGGCTTTGAGGGAGCTGGTGGAGAGGGAGCCGTCTTTTCTCAGAGACCTCATGCTGGATGCTTTGAGGTCTGACGGAGGCACGGCTGAGGTGTTGCTGGAGTTACTCACTAGATACCCAGAGGCTAAGCTAAAGCTTGCGCAGGTAGTTGCCGGATCCATCGCCGTACCTCTTAACGTAGCGACAAAGGACGACATCAAAGCCGCCGTAGAAGAGCTAAAGAAGTGGACTGAGGAGAAGTTTGTCACTAAAGAAGACTTAAAGCAGTACGCCACCAAGCAAGACCTAGAGACGGCGGTGGAACAGTTGAAGAAGTGGGCCGAAGAAAAGTTCGCCACCAAGCAGGACCTAGAGGAGCTGAAGAAATGGGCTGAGGAGAAGTTTGTAACGAAGGAATACTTCGACGCCGTCATAAAGCGTATTGAGGATAAGATGGTGACTAAGGAACAGTTTGAAGCCATAGCGGTGAGTGTAGAGGATAGTGGGCGGGACATGGTGCAGTATCTGCTTGAGCAACGGGGTTACAAATGTGCGGCGGAGCGGTTGCGTGTTGATTCAGATTACGAGTTTGACATCTACTGCAACGCCGGCGCCGTCACCGCAGTAGGCGAGGTGAAGGTTAGGGCCAGCGGCCGCGATGTGGAGAAGGCCCTGGAAAGGGCGCAGGAGCTGTCGCGCAGACAACCTGACAAAATCTCCGGAAAACTCGTCCCGGTATTTTACACTCTCGTCGCAGAGCCCTCAGCTGTGCAGAAGGCAAAAGAGCTCAAAGTCTGGCTCATTGAAAGTAGGAAAGAAGTCGTGGCGCTGGAGGAGGTCCTTGGGCGGACGTAGCCTCGTCCTCTGTTTCTGTGTATCGTGGAGATGCCCCTTGGCGGTTTCGAACGACTCCTCCGTCTGCCGCCGCGCCTTCTGTTCTGCTCGGTGGGCTGTTCCGGCCTAGTCTTCCTAGGTCTCACGCCGTGGCGCGACTTGCCGCCGTCTATGGAGGGGGCCGGAGCCCTCAGCTGAGATAGGCGCGCGTCGCGTTTTCCCGCAGACAGCTGTAGGGTGATGCTCTTTATGGTCTCGTTCACCCTCGTTCCCGGGCATCTCTGCCGAGGGGCTGATCTAGGAAGGCGGTTGGCTACGGCGGCCCTAGGAGGTTTTCGACCTTACCTGCCTTGTGGGGGCCGCGTCAGTTTGGCGCGTGAGGGCTTGTCTTAACTCCTCCAGCGTCTCTCCGGCTTGCCGCCCCTCGACGCGGGGCTACCGGCACCTGCGCCGCAGACGCTACGTTGGTTGCCGCGTGTGGCGTCTCGATATCTCGCCGCGTGGGTTGTTGCTGGCAGTTGGGGAGGCGGAGGACGGCGGAGATCCGTGGCTCTGCATAGCCGTACCTCTCCGGATGCCTAGCCGAGGTCTTCATCTGGGGCCCTACGCACCGCCGCCTCAGCTTTTCCTCGGTCTTTACGAGGGTTTTTACTCTTACTAGCTCTAGCGGCGGTGAGCGTCTTCAGTGCCCGGAGGGGCAAGACGGGCCTCTGCCAACGCTTCCAGAGCCTAACCCCACATGCGCCGCGTAGCCAGGCTTGGGCTGAGGTCTCTTCACATACTCTTCTACCACGTTGACGTGTGCCGGCATAAAAATGTGGCGGTTGCCTATGCCGGCATGTGGGGGTATGCGGGGTCTATATGTGGGGGTGCTGT
>Ga0080008_128198_pt1 | contig 10345 bp, 11 predicted proteins | sample ConCONMetagenome_FD_69211 | JGI IMG/M metagenome (GOLD analysis project Ga0080008, IMG submission 69211) | Hot spring microbial streamer communities from Conch Spring, Yellowstone National Park, USA - CON_C (SPADES assembly) (version 2) | ecosystem: Environmental > Aquatic > Thermal springs > Hot...
CCGACAAAATACTGGTTATTGTAGACGTAGACACCCCCCGGAAGTTTCCGGAAGACGCCAAGCGGTTGCTTGAAGGAACATGGCATTGGTACACCGGCCCAAGGTGTCCAGCCGACGGCGACAAGCACAACATAACGTGTGAGGGCGGCGTCTGCCGCCACAAAGACCACGAGTTTAAGGTCAGCGAGGCTGTCCGCGGGGAGGCCTACGCCGTGTTGGCGCCAGCTGAGGCGGAGACGCTGGTGGGGAAGGGCGTGGCGAAGCTGATGGGTGGCGCTGTAGAGATCAGAGTCCGTGGATATCAACTAATACCACCGTCACTCCACCCGTCAGGTATAACTTATGACTGGGTGGTGTCGCCGTGGACAGGCGGGGGGTTTAAACATCCGAAGGAGCTGACGCTGGAGGAGTTCAAGCGCCTCCTGGAGCTGTTGGGCGGAGTTGCGGAGGAAAGGCCTCAAGTGGTGCAACAAGCCGCGGAGCGGCCCAGGGGGCGGCGGGACCTGTCGGAGAGCGACGTGAGGAAGATTGTGGAGCTTCTCAAGCCCGCGTACAGGCCGGGCCACCGGCAGAACATCGCCCTCTACTTGTCCGGGTGGCTTGCTAAGGTGGGGGTGCCGCCGGAGACAGCCGCCAAGATAGTGCAACTGCTACATGCAGAGACTAGTGACGAGGATCCGCTGGGGCAACGCCTAGGCGCGGTTGTCTGCACGTACCAGCTGGCGGGTGTTGCAGACGCCAAGGCGAGGGTGGAGACCGCGCTTGGCGTCCGCCCAAGCGGTTGCGGCGAGCGCGAAAACACAATCAAAGGCAAATCAGGCCTTGAGAAGGAGCTCGCCGCGGCGCTGGGGGAGGAGGAGGCCGAGCGCGTCAGCGCGCGGCTTGCGAGGATAATTACCCCCGCGTGGCTTAGAAGGTTAGAGCTGAGACTGAGACGGCACTGCTTGAAGAGAAGCGGCGGCACGTGCGTCAAGTGGCTACGCGCCAAGCGCGGCGTCGAGACCGTGAAGCTGGAGCTGGTGTCAAAAGGAAAGAAGAGCCCCGCGGATGAGGAGCTGGCGGTATTGCCGCTTTATATGGCCCGCGTTTACGACCCGTTCTACGGCGAGGAGTACTTAGTCGCTTTCTACAAGCGCCGTCTCATAGTAGCTACCCCCGCGTCGGAGTTCGATGCCTTTCTCAACGCCGTGCGCCGCCCGCCCTTCTACGTCGTGAAGGGCACGCAAGTGCTCGACGTCTTGAAGCGGTACATGGCCCGCGTCAAGGCCGTCGTAAGCGCGGGGCTGACGGAGGAAGGCGGCGTGGTTGACCCCCTCGGTGCGCTCGACGCCGCGGACTACGGCCCGGAGCCGCTCATTCAAGCTTACAGGTGGATAAAGCGTAGCTACGGCGAGAGAAACGCACAACTGGCGTGGCTTAACGTGATGTTTGTCTTCGCAAAGCTGATGACGCCGCTGGTGCGGCGCCGCCGACCTGTCTTCACAGACTTAATAGTTTACAACTACGGACGCGGCGGCGAGGGGAAAACTGCGCTTGTTCGGCACGTCTTGACGCCGTTGCTGGGCGGCGAGCCAGCGCTTGAAAAGTACCACGTCAGGATAGACGGCGCCGTGAAGACGGAGGCGCAGCTCAGAAACCTCCTCGACCTCAACAGGCTGCCGCTGTTGCTGGACGAGCAGACGCGGCAGGCCTTGGAGCGCAACGTCCCCGTCGTGCTGAGCGCGGTCGTCGGGCTCGGCGTGACCGGCGTGCACGCGGCGAAACACGGCCACGGAATAGAGACGAGGTTTAGAAACCTCAGAGGCATCGTCTTATTTACCAACGTCCCCTTCCGCGAATTCCTCAGCAAGGCGTTGAAAGAGACATCAGACTATGCCCTGGCCCGGCGCTTCCTAGTCCTCGCGTGGGACTCGGAGCCGATTAGGCCCGAGGCGTTTAAGTCGCTACCAGAGATAAGACCAGTACTCGGCTACGCCGCGAGGCTGTGGCAGAAATACAGAGAGGAGCTGATGCAAGCAACAGACCTGCTGGAGCTGGTGGAGAGACTGGCAGACGCCATGGAGCGCGAGCACCCAGGCGACCCGGAGGTTAAGGAGGTGGTGGAATATACAAAGCGGTGTCTCGCGCTGGCCCGCGAGGAGGGGAGGGTCGAAAAGGCTACGCTGAGCGACGCGGTAGCGCTGGTGCAACGCGCCTACCAATTCGCAATGGAGGAGCTGAAAGCCACGCAGGTCACTGCGATAAAGGTGCTGAGACTCCTCCTAGAGAACCCCCAGGCGGTGGGTTTGGCGTTCATAAAGCCGCGCGACCGCTTTGAGGAGCAACGCAAGGCCCTCGAGAAGGCGCTCGAGCGGCTCAGGATGCTCTACGTGCGCGCTGACGGTAGCATGCCAGAAGACGCCGCCGCGGTATATGCCACGTTAAGCCGACGGCTCGAAGAAGGCGAGGTAGCCGCCGTCGTATTTGCGAGGAGCAGGCTGGTGCCTGGTGTCCCTCGCGAGTTCTTAGGCGCCCCGAAAAGCGTGTATACAAACCCGTACACAAAGCAACGTGAGACCGGCTACGCGGTGCCACTCGCGCGGCTTGTGGAGCTCTTCATAGAGACAAGCAGTGAAGAGGACTCTACAGATGAATTCAATAGTGAAAACTCCGGTGGTGCAGGTGGTGCAGTGGTGCAGACGCCGACACGCTTTACTGATAGCAAAGACTCCACGACAAAGATACAATGCTCTACGTGCCGTAGTTTAGATACGTGTCAAGCGCAAAGCGTTTGCACCACTGCACCACCTGCACCACCAAATTTTGCCACTCAGAAAAATTCTTCCTCTCGTGGCGAGACGCCGCAGGAAGAAAAGATGGCGAGGGAGGAGCTTGAGCGGTTTATTGAGGAGCATAAGACATGACCTCGGCCGTAAGCTACAGACTGGCTCTTGCGGCCTCGAGGTATCTCTGCCAGCGGCATAGCGTGGGGCTGTACCGCTTCGTGGATGATTTGCTCAAGGACCCCGCCCTGCTCCCCGTGTTTGCAGAGATGGGAGCCGTCGAGGTCGTCAACGGAGCCCCCACGGCCCCCAGGCCAGGCACCTCGGAATGGTGGAGGGCGTACGGCGCCGTGAGGGACGCCGTGCTGTACCTAGAGGCCAGAGGCGTAGCCAAATATCTGCCCAAGCTGGAGGTCGTCAACTGGATGGGCAAGCCCTGTGGCTCCCCCACCCCTACCCCCACCTTCCCACCCCCGGAGAACTTCACGGCGGTTGCAGACGACGTTACAGAAAACTGCAGAAGGCGTGCAGAGAACTGCAGAAAACTGCAGAAAGGCGGCAGGAGACGGGCGACAATTGACGTGTGGCTATGACGTGTAAAGAGCTCCTCCAGCGGTTTACGGAGGCTCTGGAGAGGGACGAGGTGGATTGGGGCCTACTCCGCAAGCTGGCGAACAAGTGCGGCATGTCCTTCGCCTTGGAGGCTGGGAGGGCCTACGCGAGGAAGATCGTGAACTACTTCATGTCGGCGGCGTGGCGGTACTACAGAGGTGCGGCTATCGCCGGCAGACACCCGGCGGTTGCCTATGGCGAAGCCGTCTACATGGTGTGGGGCTTCTGGGACTGGTTTGAAATCTACTGCGAGCCCCTAGCCGACATCGCCGCCTACGTGGCCGAAGCCGCGGCCAAATACCAGTGGCCAGCGCGGTGGCCCTTCCTGGCGAGCCCAGCAGTGGCGGCCGAGGAGAAGGGCTGTGAGCTACCTGACACAGTGGCAGAGGCCCTAGGCCCCGACGAATACGGCAGGCTGGAGGCCTTCCTAGAGCAGGACGAGGCCGTGGTGGAGGTGGCGGGCTGGAAGGTCGCCTTCATCAGAGATGGACGGTACATCTCCATCGTGGTGTGACCTGCACAACTGCACAACCAGCTATATTATATTATTAGCCGCCGTTTATGAGGAGCTCCACAAGCCGCGCGAGCGGCACGGCGTAGCCGTGCTCCCGCTGTCTCGTGTAGGGGTTCGTGTACACGCTTACCTGGGCGCCCAGGTACTCGCTAGGGGCGCCTGGCACCAGCTCGCTCTTGGCGAAAACCACCGCGGCCAACCTGCCCTCCTCAAGCAGGCGCTTCAGCGCGGCGCGCGCCGCGGCGGCGTCTTCGCCGGGGAGCTCTTCAAGCCTCTCAAGCGCCTTCTCGAGGGCTCTGCGTTGCTCCTCGAAGCGCCTGCGCGGCTTTATGAACGCCAGCCCCGCAGCCTGCGGATTTTCGAGGAGGGCCCTCAGCGCCTTTACGCCGTCAGCTGGAGTCCCCAGCTCCTCAGCCGCAAAGCGGCGGGCCCGCTCCACAAGCGCCGCCTCGTCGCCGCGCGCCCCCGGGACGTCTCCGCGCACCTGCGCTTTGAGCTCCTCAAGCCACCTGCGCAGTAAATCTTCGCGTTTTGCTTGTACCCGGGCGTATTCCTCCCGCCACTCCGGATCTTCGTACCACTTGAACTCGCCCCACTTGATGCAGTATTTGCGTCCGCGGAGCGGCCACACGTAGGTGTGCGACGCAAACTGTGCGTCGAACATCGTCACTTGTTTGGCGTACACCGCCACCACGTCGCAGTCTGTCTCCACGCCGTATTCATGCTTCAGCTCCATGCGCGAGACGAGCATAAGGTGCTTGGCCTTCTCCCGGAAGTTCTTCAGCACGTCTGTGGCGCGGGGCGCCGCCACCGCGTACCCCCAGCGGCCTATGTTGCGTATTAGGATTTCAACCTTCTTCAGCAACCTGCCAGCTGTAGTCTGCCACTCCCAAGCAGTGACGAGGGCGCCTAGATCGTCGAGGATGATGTAGTCGTAGCGGTTGCGGGGCAGGTCGAGGTCGTACCACACCTTGAACCCCGCCCTCCTCAGCTCCACCGCTAGCGCGGCTAATATCCTGCTTTTGCCGACTCCTTGGTCTCCCACGATCAACAGCGGAAATATTGGGCCGCCGGACTCTGCGGCCTCCTTGACGCGCAACGTCAAGTAGCTGATCAAATCCGCGGCATTGGGCGGAGGCGGAGGCTCAGGCGGCTCGGGCGGGTTGAAGTACCTGCCCATATGTCTACTCCTCCACGTCTTTTTCAACCAACTGCCCCTCGACGCAGGCCGTCTTCACCCCCTTCTCAATCGCTTCGACGGCCCACTTTGCGATGTGCCTGCCGTCTGAGCAGTGGCACCGCTGTTGCCCCCGCTTTCTTCCGTACGCCGCGATTATGATGGCCCTGGCCGCCGCAAGCGCCGAGGCCACGACGTCTACGGGGCGGGGGTCGGACACGACAAACGACGTAACGATCTTCTGTATCTCCGTTGCGTCCAGCCTGCCGCAACCCACGTCTGCAACGGCCTTGTACAACAAAATCAACGTCGCAGACCTCATGTGGCGCATCTCTGCGGCTAGCAACAACACGCTCTTCCGGCTCTGCGCCAGCCTGCCCTCAAGCTCTTTGACCTGCTCCAGCAAGAACTCGACAGCGGGCCTGATCCTGGGTTGCGGCTGCAGCATCATAGCTTCACCACGCAGACGGACGCGCGCGGATAGCCGACTAGCTCCGCGGCGTTAGACATCAGCAACCGCGGACTGAAGCACCTCTCCATATCTATGACATCTTTATACCTTTTTCAATCCGCGCGGCTGAGGATTTTTTCTTTCGAATCTGCGAATTCGGGCTATCCTCCGACCTGTGAAATTTGCAAATTTTTTCCGCCGCACATTTCACGCCGCGCGCAACGCCGCGCGCAGGAACATGCGCACAATTCGCGCGCGCTGTGCGCAACGCTGAGCGCAGACGCCGCGCGCACAACCCGGGGTGGGGGAGGGGGACGTGGAAAATCTGAAAGCCGCGCGCGGAGACGCTTGTCTTTTATGCGCTTAGAATTTACAAGCGAAAAATTTATAAGCGTATGGTTTCTAAACAACTATGCCCAAGCTCAAAATGCTCTGCGTCTACGACGGGGAGGAGTGGGTGGACACCCTGCGGATATACGATGTGCCGTGCAACGGCATGCTCCGCTACGTCCTGCGCCACATAGAGGACGAGGACCTACATATCTTCGATAGTGTTAAGGAGGCGCTGGAGGTTGCGGCGAGACGCGTCAGCTTCAGCAACGCGCCCCGCGCCGGGCCGTGTCCATGAGGCCGGAGGAGAAGCTTAAACTCCTGAAGCTGTTGTTAAAGCGCGGCGCCGAGGTGAAGACGCGCTACAAGTCCAGGCGGGTGGTGGCCGTGGAGAAGGCTTCTGAGCGCTACGTGTTGATTAAATACGCAGACGGCGGCGCCGACAAGCTCCACATCGCGGACTTCGGGCGGCGTCGTTTCGTCGCGGTGCTGTAGCCGGCGCGCGCCGGAAGGGGGCGATTCCGGCGCTCTATCAGTAGGCATCTGCTGTTGGGTATTTCGCGACTTGTTGGCGATATAATTAATAATCAAGATATTGTGAATGATATGGGTCTTAAACTTCCCAGCGGTTTTACTTTAGTGGAGGGTGGGGTTCCTTAGGTATGGTAGGTTGAGCTGGCGGGCTAATTGATTCTTCATTTTCTCGGGGTGGTGACGATATGGATCTTCGGCTTGGGTCTCCTCTTTTTCCTCTTAGCCTACCTGGGGATCAAGGCTACGGAGTACCTCGTAACGAGCCGTCGCATATATGCCAAATACGGCCTTGTTGCGCGGCGGGTGTTTGAGGTTAAGCTTGACTGGGTAACCGGCGTCCTGGCCCGGCAGGTTTCATGGGAGGTTGCTTAACTACGGCGACGTGATATTCAGCGTACCCGGTCACTACGCGGGTTCGGTTCTCTTTGTGGACGTCCCCGACCCATTACATCTGCGCGAAATGGTGGAGGACATCTGGCAGAGGCAAAAGAGGCGCAGAAAATCGAAGAGAAGCTCAGGTAGTTAGAGAAGGAATACGAGTTTGGAAGAATCACCGAAGAGAGGTACCAAGAACTCAGAAGGAGATACCTCGAAGAGCTCAAGAAATACCTAGCACCACATCTCTATAATCAGCCGGTTTTTCTAAGACCCCATTAGCGCTGGATTATTATGTCGTCTAGCTTCTCTGGTAGGCTTGAAAGACTAGCGTGAACACTCCGCCCAGCAGTTTTGCGTCGCCCGGGTTGAGCTTCACCTCACCCACCCCACGGATGTCTCTGCCGTTTACGTAGGTGCCGTATTGACTGCCGAGGTCCGCGATGTACCAGCCGTCTGGTCTCCGCCTGATGATGGTATGCGCCTCCGAGATGTATGCAAGCCATGGCGCGTTGGGGAGAAGGAGGCAACTCATGTTTGGCTCAGCAGGTCGTCGCCTGCTATTTCTACTCTGGCACTGTTGGTAAGCATAAATTTTTGTTGTTTCAGAAGCTCGGTGGAGGAGGTGTTGAATCTATTGTTGAAGAAGGGGTAGTTACGGCTGGGGTCTTGGCGGGGGAACTAGACATATCAAGAGGCCACGCCGCCAGAATCCTAAACCGCCTCGTGGAGAGGGGGCTTGCGGAGAGGTGTATGTGGGGCGGCGTCGCCGTCTACGTCAGAAGAGAGGTGGTTAAGGCATACGCCATGGCGGAAGAGTTAAAAAAGCCTCTGCAGAATCTTAACAAGACACAAAGGGAAGAAAGCCGCAGTGAGTATCAGAGACGTCACCAAAGAACTAAACTGCAAGAACTACGCCGTGTTAAAAGCCGCCCTAGAAATCCTCCTAGCCCCACACGCCGAAGGAACCTACCAAACCACCCACATCACCAAATACATATATAGACACAACAACATAACTATGCCAAACATAACAAGCCCCTAAAGCCGTGGAGAGGCTTAAGGTGTAGAAAGCGAAGTACAATAAAAATATTTATATACAAATCGAGAAATATCTATGCTTACCGACGCAGAGTGGGCGTTGGATTTTTTCAGAGAGGGGGTTGTCTTGGTGAGGGGGATGCCGGGGGCTGGGAAGACGCTTCTGGTGGCTAGGGCGGTTTCTGGGTTTGGGAACGTGGCTTGGTTCACATTCTACGAGACGGGGGACCGATTGGCGAGGTACTTGACCTCCGTGGGCTTGAGGCCGCCGGCGCACGTCTTCGACCTCGTCAGCGTGAGGGAGAAGGCGCCTGTGGAGTTTATCGTGGAGAAGGTGCTCGAGCTCAAGCCAGACGCCGTTGTGGTGGATGGCTTGAGCGCCTTGGCGGCGGAGGGCGAGAGGGAGCTGGTACATGCCATCTTCTACCACGGCATATCCCGGGAGAGGCCAGTCATCCTGATAAAAGAGGGCGTGGAGACCACGCCAGTCGACTACGTCGCAGACACCATAATCGAGGTGGAGCACAGGCTTCTGGAGGGCGGCGGCTCCATTAGAAACGTCAAGATCCTCAAGGCCAGGGGAAGGGCCGTGAGATACGTCTCCCTCCCATACGTAATAACCGAGGAGGGGCCCGTGGTCATCACGCCGCGGGAGGAGGGTAGGCCGTCTCCTGTTAAGAGGATTCCTACTGGGCTTACTGAGGTGGATAGCGCTTTGGGCGGCGGGTGGCTGGAGGGTAGTTTCGTGGCCGTGGTCGGGCCGCCAGATGGGCTTGCCAGTAAGCTTATGGCTGTGTCCATGGGGTGGCTGGCTATGCAGGGCTATAAAATCCTCTATAGCTACCACAAGCCGACGGCCTCTTTCATCAAGACAGCTGAGAATCTTGGTTTTGACACGTCTCGTATAGATTGGCGTTTCAGCTCTCCGTCTAGAGCCAAATCGTCGTGTTGGTGGTATGAAATGTTTTCTCTGGCGGCGCGTGGTGGTTACGACGGCGTGGTTTTTGACCAAATGGAGTTGTTAGGCGGGGAGGTGGTTTATCTTCTAGAGGGAGTTGCGGCGGTGTGTGGCGCGGGGAGGTGCCCGCTCGTTGCCTTTGTTTTCAACTCGTACCGCACCTGGAGGGAGGCGGGTGATAAAATAGCTGCCTTGATGGATTACATCTTGGTGCTCAAAAGGAGGCGGATAATACTCCACACCCCCGACAAGCTACAGCTCCACATCTTTAACTGGGGCCTAGACGAAATGGGCAGACCAGAATTCTATGACTTGTTTCACAAAGGATCTTCTGATTAGGTTCTACAGCTGGCTGAACTTCTCTTTGTATACACTTGTGCATTATAGGGTGTTGGCTACCTTCGGAAGCCTTTCGACTACTTCCTTGCGGAGGAGCCGTGGCGGGTACATGAGGTGCTGGAGAAAGCTGTCGGCAAACACAACGCCGAGCTGATCCTCCACATATTAGCAGACTGGCTGAGAAAAAACGGTTGCAACACCACGCCGGAGGAGTTGAGGCGGGCGTTAAGCGATAGGTCTTTTTGGAGTAATAACATTGGCAACATCCGCATCTCCCTTATTTACAAGGCGCAATTCCCTTAGCTACTATACCCTCGGCTGAGGTCGCCACAGTAATGATTACTCGCCGGGCCAAATAACTACGTCAGTTCTACAGTCGGCTCGTCAAAACCTAACGCTTATTTACAGCTTCTTTACCCCTTATTTACTCGCCAAACGAGTAACACGGTTGAGACGCTCACTAGGTGCGCCCACACCGGCGCCGAAACCATCCGGTTCCAGCGCCACGTGATTGACGTGTATAGGCCATGTCTGCTACGGGAGAAATTCACGTTATGCTAAGGAGTTGTGGAACCGGTTAGCGCCGTCAGAAAAATATATTTTTCCCTCCGGAGTTGTTCATGGTACGGGCCGGGCTTTTACTTCTGCTTGTCCTGTCGGTTGTATTCGTGGCGGGGCAATATACTACTGCTCCTATATAATAATTCCAAAAATCGACCCTAGCTACGTCTCGCCTCCGCCTGGCGAGATTGTAAATCTGCAACTGTCCAAGCTTCTTAGCATCTGCAAACTAGGGGGATGCACAACAGAATATAAGGCAGACGTCGACGTGTGGGGCTTCAGAACTTCGACGGCAATGTGGGGCTACTTCTAGCGCTCAAGGGCTTTTGGGTTACTGCGTGGAGTTCGATACGCGTAGAGACAAACACGGTCACGACCTTCAGCCTTTCTACCAACACTACGAGGGAGGACCTTATAGCGATAGCAATACCTCTATGGCGCGGCTCTGAGCAATGGATACAGTCGCTGGAGGTTACAGGGTTTGATCAGTATTGCACCATGGAACTAAGAGCGCCTAAGATCCGCGAAGTGAGAGAAGACTGGATAAATGAGAGAACTCTGCGGCTTTCTATCTACATTAATTCGCCGGGGCAGAGAGGCAGTTTCACGGCAAGGATTTACTACGGGGGGAGGGAGGTTTACTACGTCTACAAAGGCCTGGAGCTCGACGTCGGCATAACCGCATGCCACA
>Ga0080008_138960_pt1 | contig 10341 bp, 7 predicted proteins | sample ConCONMetagenome_FD_69211 | JGI IMG/M metagenome (GOLD analysis project Ga0080008, IMG submission 69211) | Hot spring microbial streamer communities from Conch Spring, Yellowstone National Park, USA - CON_C (SPADES assembly) (version 2) | ecosystem: Environmental > Aquatic > Thermal springs > Hot...
GGGGGGGTAGTTGGTGGTATAGGGGGGGCCCCAACAGAGGAGAGGAAAGCCTCTTGGTCTTTCTCGGGTAACAGAACCCTAGAAGCCTCTTTTATGTATGTCAAGCCCTTCTGGACGCGATTTTCGCCACCTCCACCTGGAGGGGGGTCGGTGGCCAAAGAGAAGTGCCCTGACCCGTCTGACCCCCTGGTGGGACTAGCGGCATCGGTATTGTCGTGGGTCGCCTCTAAAGCCTCGTAAAGCTCCTGGAAGAAGGTCTTTTCGTTCTTCACCGCACTCCCCCTTGTTTCTGGAGGGGGGAGGTGCTAGGCTTCTTTTTGGGTTTGGGGTGTGCCTAGCACCTCAAGTTTTTTTCGCCCCTCCGACTGACAATCCCAAAAGCTTTATAACCCCCCGCGGAGAAAAAGGCTAGTCCTTCAGTACCCCCCTAGGCTTGGAGAGGCCGTAGGAGGCCTCCTAGGGCCTTGTGGGGGTAACCTCATGGCCAGGCCGGCCGGCTGGAGGCCTCCTTGGGGTGAGGGTCTGTGAAGATGTTCACCAACGCACACGGCTAACCTCTCGCATACCTTTCCACCCCCGGGAGGCCTCTCTTCCCCCGCCTCCCCTTGCGGGGTTTATGCGGGGATCCCCGGGGATCCGCCGCAACTCCATGCAAGCCGGCCCCCGCTCCAGGCCCGGGCCTTCCCATGCGCGAAAGTGAACTTTCGCGAACGGGCGCGGGGCGGTGGTCTAGAATGGGTCCATGACCAGCCCCCTGTCCCAGGCCGTTGCCCTCTTGGCGGAGGGGAAGGACCGGGAGGCGGAGGCCCTCCTCCTCGCCCCCCAGGAAGGCCCCCTGGAGGCCGAGCGCCTGGCCCTTTTGGGCTTCGTGGAGGCCCGCAAGGGGAACCTTCGGGCCTACCGCGCCCTGGCCCTGGAGGCCGCCCGAAGGGCCCAGACCCCCCTCACCCTCTACCACCTGGGCCTGGCCCTCCCCCCGAGGGCGGGCGCCCTGGCCCTGGATGAGGCCCTTCGGCGCACCGAGGACCCCCGGGCCCAAGGCCGCCTCGCCCTGGCCCTGGCCCACACCTTGAGGCGGCTCGGCCGCCTGAGGGAGGCCCTGGACTACGCCGCCTTAGCCCATGCCCGGGGGTTCACCCCCTTCGCCCTCCTGGAGTGGGCCTGGCTCAGCCTTCTCGCGGCGGAGGAGCCTTCCCTCCCCGACCTCCTCCGCCAGGTGGAGCCTTTGAGCCTGAGGGGAGGCACGGGGCTCTACGCCCGCCTCCTCATGGCCCACCTTCGCCTTCTCCAGGGAGAGGAGCCCACCGCCCGGGCCTACCTGCGGAAGGCCTTGGAGGAGGCCCCTCTTCCCGCCCTTCCCTACCTCGCCCCTGCCGGGGTGCGCCTCCTTGGGAAGGAAGCCCTCCCCTTCCTCCAGGCGGCGAGGCCCTGGGCCAAAGAGCCTCCCGTCCAGGCCCTCCTCGCCCTGGCCCAGGGGCTTTACCGGGGGGACGGGGAAGGGGTGGCTGGGGCCCTCCCCCTCCTCCTGGAGGAGGCGGCGGAGGAGGCCATGCGGGGCCTCCTCTTCCTGGGAAGGCCCCACCCCCTCCTGGGAGAGCTTTCCAAGCGGGGGCAGGAGTTTCTCTGGCCCGCAAGCCCTTCGGCCCACTTCCAGGCCCTGGGGGAGCCGAGGCTTGGGGGCGAGCCCCTCCCCCTGCGCCAGGCGGAGCTCCTCGTCCTCCTCCTCGTCCGAAAAGAGGGGTGGAGGGGGGAGGACCTGGCCCAGGCCCTTTACGGCGAGGCCAGGGAACCTGCCCTCCGCATGGAGGTCCTGCGCCTGAGGCAGCGGGGGCTGGCCGTGGAAAGCCGCCCCTACCGCCTGGCCCAGGCCCTGGCGGCGGACTTCCTGGAGGTGTGGGAGGCCCTTCTGGAGAGGCTACCCCCGGAAGACCCCCGCCTTCCCCTCGCCCGGGCCCGGGTGGCGCGGCTCCGCCGGGAGTACGGGGTGTGAACCGGGAGGGAAGCAGTCGGGACTCCAGCAGGCCAGGGAAGGGGCGGGACCAGGGCCTCTTAGAAGGGCCAGGAGAAGCCATCCCACGAGGAGAACCCAAGGCCACCTGTGCCTCATGCTTCCAGGGTGCCAAGGGGGAGGTTACGCGGGGAGTCCAAGGTTACGCGAGGTTACGCAGGGGCCATCGTTGGGAAGAGCTTCCACGTAACCTGGACGTAACCTCCCCCCTGCTACCCTGGGGCTAACCCGTAAGGGGGTGGAAGAAATGCACGAGAGGGGTTTACAACTTCCAAAGGTCGTAGGCCAGCAGCATGATTTCCTGATGGTTGCCATTGATACAGGCAATTTTATATTGGCTTACGAGGAGGACCTCGAAGAAGGATTAGGCTCGGAATACGAAAGGCTTTGGGTCGAAGACGTGCCCCTTGTCCTTGCCAGCGACGCTAGCGTTGTCCTACGCAGAGAGCGGTTCGGGGGAATACTCTACGGCTTTAAGAGGGGCATTTTTCTCAATCAGGAAGCCTTCGACCTTGTTAGATCCTTTGTAGTTGCTACTAGGCCATCGCTGGCCCTCAAGCAAGTTCTCAAAGAAGGAGGCTTAAGTGAAATTACCAAGGGATTTGTAGAGGCAGCGGGGCATTTAATCCTTTACTTGATTGCCGAGGGATACCTTCGCCCTTCTCAAGAAGGGCTGGAATCTAAAGCTTTGTTCCTAGACGATCAACACTTCTCCGATGACCGGTACTATAGGCCTCTATCCATGGAAATCGAGCTCACGAATAGGTGCTATAGGCGTTGTGCATACTGTGCATACGAATCCGGCCCTGAACCCAAAATACCTCTTCGGGAAGAGCTGACTTTCGATGAGTGGGGATATATCTTGGATTCCATAAGAAAGGAAGGGGTCTTCTACCTTGAATTCACAGGAGGTGATCCACTGAGTAGGCCAGATGGATTGGAGATCATCCGCCTAGCGGACGAGCTAGGGTTTAGCGTTCAAGTTAACACCGACTTGTCCGTGTTGCGAGATAGCGACTTAGATAAGATTGCGTCCACAAAAAATCTGAACTTCGTGGGTACCACTTTAGACGGATCTAGTCCGGATAGCCACGATTTGCTTCGGGGTAAGGGGGGATTTAAGACTACCTTGCGGCAGATAAGTCTCATTGCCAAAGCCGGTATCCCTCTGGCTGTCTTCACGGTAGTTCACAAGAAGAACTACACTGAGATTAGAAAGATAGGTGAAATCGCAACACAAAACAACGCTATGTATGGGATTGCGCCCATGTATCCCGCAGGGCGCGGGGCAAGCTTGAATCATCTCGTTCTTAGCCAGGAAGAGTGGGACTTCGCTGTAGGGGAATACATGGACATGGTTAGATTAGGTGCGATTAAGCCCCACCAAAGGCTGTGGTATAAGCTTTCTAGAGAACTTAGATCGGAAAACCCGGCCCGCGATCAGATATGGCTTACCTCTAGGGGTAATCGTGCTCTTCGCGTAGATCCGAGGGGTAATGTCTACGTTTCTGCCAAATTGCGTGAGTGGCGGCCCAGGTATTCGTTCTTCGGCAACCTTCTAACGAGCACTTTAGCCGACATTTGGGAGAATTCGCCTCTACTGCAAGAGCTACGGAAAATACCTGTTCAACCGAACTTCTTTGATGCCGTGGACATTCGGACTATCCCCAATTACACCAGCGAAATCCCTCTAGCTGATGGCTCAGCGTCCCAGCATGGCTAAGGATTTAACTCCGCCCTCGGGTACCTTCTCCTTCTTCCTCCTCGCCTTCCTTCTAACCCTGACCGGCCAGGGCCTGGTGGTGGCGGGCCTATGGCGGTTCCTGGAAGCGGGAGCCTCGGGGCTACAAACTTCGGTCCTCACCCTGGTTCAAGCCTTAGCGAGCATCCTGACCCCCTTTCTCCTCCAATCCTGGCTTGAGACCAGGCCCCAAATGGTGCTCCGCCTCCTCGCCTTTGGCCTTGGGGTAGCGGCCCTCCTCGCCCTGGGAAGCCCTGGCCTTAGCACCTTTCTTCTCCTTTACGCCGCCTTGCTCGCCCTCTTCCTCTTCCTTACGGCTGCTCTGGCCATCTACGGCGTTTTACTGGGAAGCGCCCTGCCCCGCCTCTTCCCTAAGGAGGCCCTGTCCCAGGCCAACGCCCGCTGGGAAATGGCCAATACCTTGGGCCTGGTCCTGGCCCCCCTCATAGGGGGCTTTGCCGTGGACCGCCTGGGGCCCTACGCCCTTCCCCTCTTCGCCCTTCCTCTGGGGGTGGCCCTGGTCCTCCTCCTGGGCCTGAAGGCCCCTCCTCCCCTAGGCCCTTCCGAAGGGAGGCGGAAGGCCTTTGGGGGTGTACCCTTGGGTGTTCTCCTCCCCGTTGCTCTACCTGCCCTTCTCCCTGCCCTGGCCCTCACGGGGGGCGGGGTCCTCACCGCTCTTCTCTTCCACGACCTCAAGCGGCCCGAGGGGCTAGGTATCGCCTGGGCGGGCTTTAGCCTGGGGGGCTTCCTTGTGGCCCAGGCCCTTACCCGCGTCTCCCTCCCCCCGGTCCTTGGCCTCCTCGGGGGGCTTGGCCTCCTGGGCCTGGGCAACCTGGGGAACGGCCTCCTCCCTTACCCCCACCTCCTCCTCGGGTCTTTGGTCTCGGGGGCGGGGGTTTCCGTGGCCCGGATCGCCTTCCGGACCTTCCTCCAGCGGCTTGCCCCCCCGGAGACCCTGGTGGGCCTCTTTGCCTACGTCAACGTCCTCACCCAGACGGCCCGGGTCCTGGGCTCCCCCTTGGGCGGGGGGCTTGGGGACCTCCTGGGGCCCAGGGGGGCCTTCGTGGCCTTTGGGAGCGTTTTCCTCCTGGCCTCCCTTCTCTTTCCCCCTCTCCTCCGCCTCTCCCAAAGGGTTCTCTCCCCTCGTGGTGACGCCGAGGGGCGTGGGTGAGGCCCTCCTGGGCTCCACGGGCGGTATTCCCCTGCTGCTACTCTGGGGCTAACCCGTAAGGGGGTGAATGGCGATGCCCAAGGCGGTGCAGGAGGTCAGGGTCGGCGGCCGGAGGCGGCGGGTCCACCAAAAGGCGAAAAAATGTTCGCTTGCTCTATCTCCGGCCTCCGGCGGGGTGGTCTGGGTAGTATGAGGGGGTTCTCTCCACTTGAGGCATAACGCGTCTGTCTTGGCCGAGGCCCTGAGCAACCTCGGGGCCTCCTTAGTTCTTCCTGGGGCCGTGGGAGGCGCTGCGGGCCTACCTTCCCCGCCTGGACGGGGAGGTGCTGGAGGTCTCCCGGGGGACGCCCAGCCTGGAAAGCCTCTTCCTCAGGCTCTTTGGGCCCGCCCCTAAGCTAAGTGGAGACCGATAGATCAGGGCTCCACTTCCGTTTCCCGTACCCAACCAGGCCGAAACCCCCCGCTGGTGGGCGGGGGGGAGTAAGGGTGGGCCCTTCGGGATAAGGGCATCCCTGAGGCCCGGAGATTCCACGGCTTGAAGGCCCGCAGGCCCTTTAGCCGCCGCCCGCGTCCAGTCCCCTCAGGGACCTTGGCGGACTTCCCCGTCTTCCACCCTCCGAGGGTGGGGCAGTCCCCCGGGGGTTCCCTGGCGCGACCCTCCCGGCCGCACCTACGCCCGGGACCGGGCGAGCCCGTGAGGTGGGCCAGACCTCCCTGTGGCGGCGCACCGCCCTTAGGCCCCTTTCGGCACCGGCTCCACCGCCCGAGGTGGGGGGTGAGCCTTCGCCTCACCCCAAGCGTGGCCCCAGCTTCCTGGCTGGAACCACCACCCCAAGCCACCGGCACCTACTGGCCAGGCCTACTGGGACGGCGAGCCCACCTGGCCCGGGACGGCCGTGGCTGTGGCGCTTTGGTGGCCACCCACCCTCCCTTGAGGCCGGGAGCGGCCGGCTGGGCCTCCGGGATCCCGGCGGGGAGTCCCCTCCCCCGTGGATCCTTTTGGCCCTCGCCCTTCCTTCGGGGCTCCACGCCCCGCAGATTCCGATACTCCCCTTCCGGGGAGGCCTTTTTCCCGTTGTCGGGGAAGGGCCCAAGGCCAGGCCCTCCCCCCAAGGGTGCCGAGGCCCCCTGGGCTGGAAACCCAGGGTAAGCCGGTCCGGGCTTTCCTAGCCACCGCATAGCGGCAGCGGGTTCGTGCACCGCAGGGGGTACGGGGCCCCCCACTGCAGCCATTCCCCCTCGTACTGGCCCGGTCTCCCCCTCTCCCTCACCGCAGTTTTCCCGGGTCCCTCCCGCGGTCAACGCCGCGGTACTGTACCGGCAGTACTCCCTACGGCTAACGTGGCCTCTTCATCGCCCCCGCCAAGGCTCAGAGGACACGCGGAGAGGTTCCCGCGTTAGAGCGTGGTACGCGCACCTTCCCGCCTTCACGCCCTCGCCGCCCGCTTGCTAGGCCTTTCCCCCTACGAGGTTCCGGAGCTCGGGGTACTCCGGCACGGGACGGCGGGGCAGGACCCCAGGCGGGGTGCTCGGCGAAGGGAGGGAGTCTCACCCTCCCCTGTTCGGCCTAGCTATCGTGGGCCCCCCTGTTGGCAGGGTGGGCGCCCAGGCAGGTCTCCCCCCTGGGCCTACGCCCTCGCAAGCGCATGACCACCGGCCGCCGCCGCACGCGTCATGGGGCTATGGGTTCGCCCCATCCCGCGGGGGGGATTCGCACCCCCTTTCCCACGCTCAGCCCTCGGGGTTCGCCCCGAGGACCCTTTCCGCGTCGCCCAACGTCTAGCCCTGGATCCCTCCAGGTGGAGTGCGGTCGAAGGAGGGTGTCCCCTCCAGCGCCGCGTTGAGTGCTGCACGAGCCAGGATATTCCCCCGGCATGCAGCTTCCCCGGCAGAGGGGGGAGGTGGCGGCCTCCCGTCCTCACGTCCGGCCCCGGCACCACCCGGGAAGTGGGTCTGCCCCCACCCTACCGCGCCGGCCACGCCGGGTCAAGGCCCGGCCCCATAGGAACCTCACTAAGGGCCCGGGAACGCCCCGGAACGCGTGAAAAAAAGCGTAATCTCTTGATAAACCCTTACCCCCCGCGCTACTCTGCACCTCAGAGGAGGCTTTTATGTCCACCTTGTCCCGCCTGGAGAAGAGGCTGAAGGAGAAAGCCCGCTCCCGCCTCGAGGAGCGCCTCACCCTGCGCCTGGATCCCGCCACCCATAGCGCTCTGGAAGCCCTCGCCAGGGAGCACGGTATGACGCTTTCCGAGCTCGCCCGAGAGGCCCTGACGATGCTTGCGGAGGAGTACCGAGCTAGGGCGACAAAAGAGAAGGCGCAAGAGCCGCCTAACGAGCAACCTGAAGAGCCTTCCGACACGCCCCCCTCCGACACGCCCCCCCTCTTCTCCGGGGCCGCCCAGGAGTAGACCGCCATGACCGACCCCGAGGACTACCCCCTCCTCAGGAGCCAGTCCGCCCTCCTGGCCCAGGCCCTGCGCCTGGTGAGCCGGGACGGGTACACCTGGTGGCAGGTCCAGATGGTCCCCGTGGAGAAAATCTTGGCCGCCGTGAAGAAGCTGGACAGCCGGTACGCGGTCCTCATCGGCCCCAAGGCCAGGGCCATCAGGAAGGAGGCCCGCCTGCCCGTGGCCCACCTCCTCCTGGCCCCGGTGAGCGTGATGCCCCCGGAGAACCCTCCTCCCACCTGGCCCCTCATGCTCCTGGCCCCGCACCCCCTCCCCGGGGAGGGGATGCGGCGGGTGGAGGCCTCCCTCGAACCCAAGCGCCCCCTCTACTGGGTGGCCTGGCGGGAGGGGGAGTGGAAGCCCACGTACGTCCTGCGGAAGGACCAGCGGGGGCGGTGGACCTGGTTCCTGGAGCCCTCCTTCCACCGGGCCCTCCTGGAGGAGGCCCTGGCCTACGCCGCCGAGGGGGACTGGAGGGCCCTCGTGGGCCACATGAAGGCCCTGGGGAACCTGCCCATGTTCAGCGGGGTGTGGAGCCAGGTCCAGGAGATCCGCCGCAGGGTGCAGAAGCTCTGGGGGGACCGGCACCTGCGGGATCCCTCGGGCCAATGGAAGGCCCCGCCCTGGCGGAAGGCCGTGGAGGAGTGGCCCAAGGCCCCCCTCTCCCCCATCGGGATGCGCCTCTACCCCGAGGAGCCTCCCCGGACCCTCGGGGAGTGGTGGGAGGCCCACCGGAAGGGGGGCGGAGGGTGATCCGGCGCCTCGCCGGGGTCCTCTGGGCCCTGGCCCAGACTCTCCCCGACCCCGAGCGGGACCCCGACCTGGGGCCCTTCTGCACCTACCTGCGCCAGCGGTACGGCCGCCATCCCCTCGCCCTCTCCCCCAAGGAGTGGGAGGAGGGCCTCCTGGACCTCATCGCCGAGACCATCGCCGAGGGGTGGGACCGGTACGGGGCCCCCTCGGCCGCCCGGGATCCCGAGGGGGAGGGGTACATCGCCAGCGCCGAGGGGCCGGGAGGGCCCATCCTCGTCCGGGCCCCCACGAAGCGTGAGGCCTACCAGGAGGCCCGCCGGGAGTGGATCCGCAGGCTCCTGGGGTGAGCGCCCTATGCCGGCCGGCGAAACTCATGGACCGGCCGGTATCATGCAAAAAGAAGCCCCGGCCAGTTAGGCCGAGACCTCCCCGACAGGAGGCCTCCATCCTAACCCGGCCGGGAGGAAGGAGGCAAGAGTGGAAACTCCAATCCGGCCGGGAAGCTTTCATAACGAGGAAGCCCGTAAAACCCTTGCCAGCATCCTGAACCTCCTCCAGAAGGACCGCGCCCTGGGGGAGAGGGCCTTGCGCCTTTGGGCCGCCATGCACGGCCTGGACCCCGAGGAGGCCCTGGCCCTGGCGCGGTCTGGGAAGACGGAGGCCCCCACCTCTCAGGAGGCCCCCCCTTCCCCGGCCCCGGAGGCCCCGTACACCCCCCCTTCCGGGAGCGCCGTCCAGGAGGGCACTTTTGCCGTGCAACATTCAGTTTCTACTCCCCCAAAGGTGGACCACCTTGAATTTCCCCTCGAGGCGGCTGGCGGGCGTTGTCCCCCCTCCGGCTTTACGCCGGGGCGTTGGGACAATGAATGTTGCACGGCAACCCCAAAGCCGATGATGACCGTCCAAGACGGAGAAAACCGCGCCCTGGCCTGGGTCAGGCGCCTCCTCCAGCAGACCCTGGCCGAGACCCCCGAGGACGACCCCAGGCATCAGGCCCTCCAGGACCTCCTGGCCCTGGCCGAGGAGAAGGGCCTGCAGGCGGGACCCCTCCGCCTCCTCCTCCTCCTCGCCGCCCTGGGCCGCCGCTACCTCCGGGAGAGGTTTGGCCCCAAGGCCGCCAGGAAGGCCGGCCAGGCCGTCTTCCACCTCCCCGTGGACCTCGTGGCCTCCTTCCTCGGGGTGCACCGCACCACCGTCTGGCGCTGGGCGGCCCCCCTGGAGGAGGCCGGCCTCATCCGGAGCAAGACCCACGTGGCCACGGCGGTGCGGGGCGGGGAGGCGCAGAACCTCAACACCGGCACCGTCTGGGCCGTGCGCCTCAAGCCCGGGCGGGCCCGCTTTGAGCACGGGGACCTCACCCACCCTTGGCGGGACATGGCCAAGGACCTGGAGGAGGGCAGGACCGCCTTCCGGGTCATCTACCCCAAGGGCAAGCGGCGAAAGAAGGGGGACCAGACGGAGCGCTTACGCCCCGAGCGGGTCTCCCTGGAGCTCCTGGTCAAGTGGACCCTGGGGATCCGGGAGGTGCCCGCCCTGGACTTTCTGCGGCCCGCCCCCACGGAGAACCCCACCATAGAGGCCGCCTTCCTCCTGGCGGAGATGGAGGCCCAGGACCGGCCCACTGTCATCGACCTCCTCTCCGAGCGCATGGCCCACGAGCTGGGCGACCCCCACTCCCGGCGCTTCTACGCGGGCCTCCTCTGGAAGGTGGTGGAGGGGAAGCTCAGCCCCCACGCCCTGGTGCACGCCTACCACCGGGCCCGGGCGGCCGTGCGGGAGGGGTACGCCAGACGAGGCGGGGCCTTCCTGCAACACCTCCTCAAGGCGGCGGCCTAGGCCCCCTACCTGGGCCCTTTCGAGAAGGCGAAAAGCAGTGCGGATCCCGGCGCAGGCAGGAGGCCGAGGAGAAGCTCACGGAGGCCCTGAAGCGCCTGCAGAGCCGGAACGAGGCCATCACCGCCCGGGCCCTAGCCAGGGAAGCGGGGGTGAGCCCCACCACGGCCGCCAACTGGCTCAAGCGGATGCGGGGACAGGGTTGAGTGCGGATGACTCAAGGGCCCCCCCAAAAATCGGGGTTTTCGCCGTCCAGCACGTGGCGGAGTGGTGTCCACAAGCTGGTGGCTATCAGAGTATACAGGCGGGGGGGGGGGGGGGGCGCCCCCCGCCCGGCCCCGAAGGGGCCGGGTCAAAACAGCGGGGAAAAACCCCAGGGGTTTCC
>Ga0080008_140694_pt1 | contig 10335 bp, 6 predicted proteins | sample ConCONMetagenome_FD_69211 | JGI IMG/M metagenome (GOLD analysis project Ga0080008, IMG submission 69211) | Hot spring microbial streamer communities from Conch Spring, Yellowstone National Park, USA - CON_C (SPADES assembly) (version 2) | ecosystem: Environmental > Aquatic > Thermal springs > Hot...
CGATGGTCTACCTATTCTCTTGATAGAGACTAAGAAGAAGTATGAGAGGGGTGGGTGGAGGGTTGAGAGACGCTTCGTACCAACATCCGAGGATGTTGTAGGTCAGGCTGTAGCCTACGCAACCATATTAAAACGTAGGGGTATCTATGTGCCCTTCGTGGCCACGGCTAACGAGTCGCAACTAGTCCTAATCACGATCCCGGAGGAAATAGAACAACTTGTAGTCTGGAGAGCCATAGAAGAGAGGAACTACGGCAAGGTTCTAAAGAACTTTTACGAGTTCAGACACAAATACTTAGTCTTCCACAGACCCCACAAGTTCTCCGAAGAGTTCTTCAAGGAGCTCCTGGAAACAGTAACGGGGATATACGCTAAGAGGTTTGGAGTCGAGGAAAGAAGGCAGGAGCTACACTGGGTTCTGATAGAGGATTTCAGAGGCTTCGTGGACTTCCTAGCGCCATTCATCCAGGACGCTATAGCCCCTGGTGGTAGGTTTAGGAATTATATTGCTAGGCTTGTCGAAGAGCACTCTAGGAGGACCGGCTATACCCCGACACCCGAAGGGCTAGCTAGGGAGATGGCGTACGTGTTGTTGAACAAGATCGTGTTCTACAAGGTCCTCGAGCGCTACTACAAGCTACCCAAACTGGAACCCCTATACGAGAGAGGAATAGCTCAGACGTGCCACACCTACCTAACCAAGCTGAAGGAGCTCTTCGATAAGGCTGTGGAGGTTTCAAGAGATTTCGAATCTATATTCAAGACAGGCGTATACGATGCAGTTGACGTTATTGAGAGCAGGGAGGTTCTCAAAACCCTAGACTGGCTTATAGGACTCATTGATCATTACGAAATAGAAAAGCTAGGGGATATCGTAGGGTTCATATACGAGGATTTAATCCCAGCTGAGGAGAGGCACAGGCGCGGACAGTTCTACACCCCTAGGCCCATAGCAGAGCTCATAGTAAAGTGGGCTGTTAAGAGTCCTGATGACAAAGTGTTGGATCCAGGTTGTGGTTCGGGGACATTCCTCGTAGAAGCCTACAAGAGGTTGGCTGAGCTCAAGCTCAAGAGGCCCTTCAGCGAGATCAAGCATGTGCCAAGCGATGTTCACAAGCAGATTCTAAGACAACTATACGCCATTGATATAAACGAGTTCCCAGCTCATTTAACGGCAATAAACCTCGCTATGAAGAATGTTAGGGTTCCAAGCCCTGAGACTAACATATTCGTTAGTGACTACTTTACGGTAATTCCTGGTCACAAGCTGAGAGCACCATATAGAGTTAGAACTCCCGATGGGGAGAGGGAGGTAGAGGTAGTGTTCGAAGACTTTGACGCTGTCGTGGGCAATCCTCCATACGCAAGGTGGGGTGAGTTAACAAGAGAAGTTCAAGACCACATCATAGCGAGTGTTGGTGACATGCTGAGTAGGTATGATCTAGTGCCACAGGCTGGGAGGAGGGGTGCGGAATACAACATGGTCGTATTCTGGATAGCGCACTCCATAGGATTCCTAAAAGAAGGTGGGAGGCTAGGGATGATAGTCTCAGATGCATGGTTACAAGCAGCGTACGGAGTGAGATTTGGGAGATTGCTGGCAGATTACTTCAAAATCCATGCAATCATAGATATCTCAACAAGGGTTTTCCCAGTACCATTGATAGGTACGAGTATAGTGCTCTTGGAGAGAAGCTCTAACGAGAGTGAACGCAATAACAATGATGTAGTATTTGTTTACTTAAACATTAGAAGTGGAGGTGTTAACGTTGCAGAGGTGTTAAGGCTTGTTGAGGAGAAGAAGCCCATTACTATATCCACTAATGATTATGTTATTATTGTTAGAGTTTATAAACAGAGGGAGGTGAAAGAGAGTAGAGAGCCTTGGATCAGATTCCTGTTCGATGTAGATAGTGTAACGAGCCAGCTGAGGGCGCTAGAGGGGAGGCTGTTAACAAGTCTGAACAACTACTTTGAACCCACATACGGCAATATCCTATACACGGTTCTCTACACGAGGAGGATTGTTAGAACGAGACATGCCGGTGTTGGCGGGGAGGGATTCTTCTACCTCACTGAGGAGGAAGCTAAGAATCATGGCATCCCTCAAGAGTTCCTAATACCACTTATACCATCACCAAGGTACATGAATTTCTTCAAGTATACCAAGGAGGATTGGGATAGGATTAGGAGGGAGGGTGCTAAGTGCCTGTTATTCCTCTGTCATAGACCTAGGGATCGACTACCCCGACAGGTCCTAAGGTACATACGACTGGGAGAGACAGAGATAGTACTCACCAAGGGTAATAGCCGAGGAGAGCCTGTTAGCAGAGCTAGAGCAGCTGAGGAGAGAAGGAGGTTAAGCAATTACTTCTACGACTGGTACGATCTTGGAGGTGTTGTAGAGACACCGATATACGTAACTCGTGGTACCCAGTACTGGGTGAGGTTTGTACTAGCTAGGTTCCAGTGTGCCCTAGACGATAGGATTCTCGCTCTGATACCTAGACAGGGAGTACGATTTGATGAGGTTGAGCTTAAGGCTCTACTAGCATATCTAAACTCCTCGTTTGTTCAACTTCAGGCCGAGGCTATGGGTAGGAGTACTGGTGGAGGTATGCTGGAGCTTGATGTGAGACCCCTCAGCTCATTCCTCGTACTCGACGTTAAAAGGTTGCCTAGGGGGGATGTTGAGAGGCTAGCACAGCTCTTCGACAAGCTTGAGTCTGAGGCTAGAAGGCTTGGGGGTGCTGACTCGGCCGAGAACGTCTACGGCTCTGAGCTTGCCGAGGAGCTCACGGGTAGAACCGATGTTAAGCCCGGTATCCAGGGGTTCTTCAACACTGTGATAAGGGAGATTGACTACGAGGTTGCAAGGATACTAGGGCTAGAGCACTTGGTCGAGCCAGTTAGAGTTCTAGTCCTAGCAATGGCTAAAAGGAGGCTGGCGAGAGCACAGGGGGCTAGGAGGGAGGCTATCATAGGCGAGGAGAGGGAGACGGAGCCTAGAGGGAGAAGGGCTAGGAGGAGAGCTGAAGGAGGGGGGAGTTCTGGGGTTGGAAGGAGGCTTGACGAGTTCTTCTAGGCTGAAAAATAGGGGTGGCTCTTGACTCCATAACTCTCCCCCTCTAGACTTTGATCAAGCCGTACGCCTCCTGACTTTCAATTCCATTAAGTGGATTGAAAGCTATAAGAATTTTACAGCCCCACCTCAACATTACAAAAACCTAACGAAAAAGCCGCATGAAGCTCGGCGCGAGGGGGAAGGACATCTCCGATAGAGAATTGAAATGTGTTTTCACGCTGAGGTTATTTGTGGTAAAGGCGTTAGACCTAAGTCTGGGGCGTCCTCGGCGGTTTTCTTGGGCATGTAACGGTGCGGCCAGTAGCTCTCGGCGCTCAGGGCCGAGGGAGGCTCCCGCTACGCTCGGGAGGGTAGACGAGGCAGAGGATGCCTCCCTATCGGGCCAGATAACCTCGGCTAGCTAAGCGGCTGTGCAACGGATCAATATACACTTTGTTTTCGCCGTTGTCTCCAGCTTTACCTTAGTCCCGCAGTTTTAAGAGTTTAGCACCTACAGCAGTTGTGGTTAAAATTTATGAACCTCATGTGAATTCGAATTCGATGTTGATTGAATTAGTCTTATTGGTCTTGGCAGTCGTCGCGGTTGCCATCTTTTTATTGCTAGGCCGCGCGACCCGCTTGTTCGGCTTCGGCTGTAGAAGCGTCGTAGGCATCGACCCTGATAATAAAATCATTTTTGTAAGTCGCGTAGACGACTGCGTAGTTAAGAAATACTTAGCGAAAGGCTGGAAACCGATTGAAGTGGGCGCAACGTCTCTGCTACAAGAGAGATCCAGAGACAACCCATGATTGAAATTCTTAAAATAATTACTAAGATAACCGATTTCGCAACATATGGTCCTGTTTGGCTAGTGTTAATTATATCGTTGATTGTGATGTATATAATAATAGCCAGAAGAGTCGGAAAAGCATTAACCTCGGTCGTTGACGGTATAAAGGATGCCTTGTTTGTACTCCTATCTGAACTTAGAGCTAGGAACATAATACCATATGAAGTGGTCAGAGATATCCTCGACAGGCTTCCGAAGTCACGTGAGGTGGTGACCGTTCTGCATGCTGAGAAGGTCGCTAGAAAGGCAAAGTTCAAGTACCTGTCTCTTAGCGATATCGAAAAGGCTAAGGCTATTCTGAGCAAGAAAGAGCTAAGCGAAGAGGACATCGCTGAGCTTAATCGCATTGCTCATCTGATTTTTTACGAGTGGAAAAGGAAACTTGCGCGTAGCGACTTGTTGACGGCGTACATTCTTCTGCGACTAATTGTCTCCTCTCGGCATTCCGAGGAACCAGCTCAGCGAAAGCAAACTTCAGAAGGCGCCAAGAGTTAACAGGCGATGCATACTGGGTCAAAGGAGCCTAAGGAGTTTATCTCGACAATAGGTCTGCCGTTATAGGCTCTGCCAACTTCACTAGAAGTGGTATATTAAGAGATCTGTTAAGACAGTTTCATCTTTATATTGCAATATTAAGGTGAAGGACGTGGATGCGGAGGACTTTGTCAGCGCCGTCTCTCGGAGGGTGGGAGATGAAGTGGGGGGCTTGCGCCACGGTGTCGTTGTCTTCGTGCCGCCGGGCTCCTCCCGCTTCGAGGTGGTGAAACGCTTGAAGGAGGAGAAGCTCGTGGATGTGGTCTATGCCTACGGAGAGGATGCCGGCGTCTCCAGCTACCGAGACGTTGAACAGCTCGCAGAGGCTGTGGTTGAGAAGTTTAGGAGTGCTGGGGATGGGCCGGTCTACCGCGTGGCCGTGGTGCCCCGAAGCACCTTAGAGGCCATCCTGCTGGTCGAAAGGCTTAAGGCGGCGAAGAGGGAGGATCTACGGGTGAAGATCCTCTACCTGCCCAAGTACTACGCCGAGGCGACGGAGGAGCTGGAGGAGAAGCTACGGGCCCTCGCCGAGGTGGAACACGACAAGCTGAAGACCGCGGCGAGAGGCGAGTACCGCGGCATCTCGCCCAAACCTTTGCGGAGCTGGGATGAAGAAACACTGAAAAGACTTCTGGAGGCTAGGAAGACGCTGGAGGAGCTGAGCCCGGGCAGGCTGGGGCTTAAGGACGTGCTTGCAGAGGCCTTCTGGATGGCCCTCAAGGCGGTGCCGGGGGCCGCCGCGGCGTCTGCCCTTGGCGGCTTCGTGGGCTACGTGATCGGCAACTTGTTGGGGTGGGCGGCGGAGATGACAAGTTCGAAGTTCATAGAGAAGCTGGCCGACTCGGTGCTGGAGAGCTGGGGGCTGGATGGGGTTAGGGATAAGGTGGCGGCGGGTATCGCCGAGTTACTGAGGAGGGCTGAGAGGGCGGCTGAGGTTCTGAAAGGCGGCGAGGTGGCCGACGTCCTTGAGGCTTTTGTCGACCAGCTGGCGCTGGAGTGGTGGATGGACGCCGAATCCTTCACCGTCTTCGTGGAGAATCTCGTCAGCATCAAAAGGAGACGCATAGCAACCGAAGACGACTTGGAGAGGCTCAAGAAGGAGCTCGCGGAAAAGCTTAAGGAGGTCTATAGAGAGCTTGAGGGGAGGCTGGCGCCTCTGGGGGTTTTTGCCGGCGTGTACCACGTGCCGGAGCAACTGGGCGTGTATTTCGGCGACGGTGAGATATACGTGGGGAACGTCTTGGCGAGGAACCGCGCAGTCTACGTGGACCACCCCGCCGAGGAGACGCTGGCCGAAAAACTAAGCCATCGCCAGCTGGTGGTGGTGCACGGCCCCAAGGGAGAGGGGAAGTCGGTACTCACGAAAGTGGCCCTGGCGAAGAAGACTGTGGCAGACCGCGCCGTGGTTGTGGAGGTGACGGAGGAGACCGATGAGGCTAGGCTGATGCGGGCAATAGACGCGATTAGAGGGGCAGGTAGGGAGCCCATCCTCTACTTCGACCCCTCCCCGCCGGAGCACTACCTACAGGTGTCTTGGGAGGAAGCTCGGCATAGGCCGCGTATCGGCGTGAAGAAGCTCGACCTCTTAAAGACTGTGGGGATGGTTGCACGTTACATGAAGGTGGCAGGTGTTGTGGTGCTAAGCGACGACTTGTACGCGCTTGAGGGAGATAAGCTGGGGGCGCATGTGGCTGTGGAGGTGCGCAGTGACGATATCATCTTTCTGCAGAGGCTGGTGGAGAGCTACAGCGGTTGCCCGGCCGAGGTGACAGCTGAGGTGGCTAAAGAAGTCGAGAGGTATGGTGACAACAGGGCTTTGGTGGCGGCGTTGGCGGGAGACTGGCTGATGAGACAGCAATGCCGGCGGGAGGCTGTGGCTGAGGCGTTGAGGAGGGCGCAGGACAGAGCCGTGGACTTCGCCCTAGACTACATCTGGTACGCGGTACTCGGAGGCGATAGGAAAAAGGCGAACGTCTACGCCCCGCTGATCGTGTTTAGAGGGCTTTATGGGCCTATACCTGTGAAACTCGCCGAGGAGATCTTGATAGATCTTGGAAAGAGCAGTGACGAAGTCAGAGGTAGCGAGGTGGTGAGGTGGCTTGCGAGGTGGCACCACAGCACTCTTGAAGAGGCGATAGGTGATGTGTCTTTCTTCCCCGCAATTGGGGGCAAAATAGAGCATAAGGAGCTTCACCAAGCGTTAGTCAACGGTTTTGCCGAATTGGAGAAACGTGGTTTAGTGGTGAGAGTTGCTAAAAAGATGGCGATCTACTCACCTCTAGATAAAATTATCGATCTGATAAGGAATGGTCTCGCTAGCGATATATCGCAACTTAGTGAGGATAAGAAACGTAGGTGCGCTAAGAGGGCGGCTCTTATCCTTGGTCACATCTTGGCTATGCATCCACAGCTACCTAGACGGGGTGATCTGCCTAAAGAGACGGAGGCTGTGTTGGGCGGGGCGCTTGAACCGTGCGTAGTGGATGACTACATGACGGCGGACGGCATAGTCGCGTCTCTCTTTGATAATTTCGTGGCATCCATGTACGAAGAGGCGGGGCGTCTCTACCTGAAAGGGAAGTCGGCGAAGGCGGCGAAGACGCTTCGAGAAGTAGTGAGCATATTCTCGCCGCTTATCTCCGCCGCTAGCACAGTCAATGCCGAGACCTTGAAGGCGCTGATAAATAACTGGAGAAAGAGAGGTTTCACGCCCCCCGAGACTTATTACGCCTTGGGTTTGGCGGCGTTGGTAGCCGGGGGTGAGGTTGTCGCGGAGACAGCCGACTTGCTACTTTACACGGCGTCATTTGCAGTGCGACGAATTGCAAGGCAAGCACCTATTCTGCTGGGTTTAATACCATTGGGACCTCCTCCCAACCTGCCAGTTTTGGCCGCGTTGAGATCTCTTGGCGATAAGGCACCCCATAGATACGTCACTGTGTTGGCCATCGCCGCCTCTGAGCTGGTGGTGACTGATGATGAAATGGACTACATCTACGCCGAGTTGCAACGGATCAAGAATCGCCTGCATGTGCCAGGTCGTAGCTGGCCTCTGGTAGAGGCCATCAGCGCTTATTCAAGCTTATTAAGAAGGCGAAGGGAGCACACCTGGAAGAGCGAGCGAGATGCCGTGGCGGAGATGTGCCAGCTTTACGACGATGTTAAAGGACGTGGTCTGCTCGGCGCAGTTGCTGGGGCGTTTGTGTTGGCCGTAGCGCTGGAACGTGACGATTTGGCGCCGTATGTGCATGAATACTGCAACTTGGTCGACTTGGTAGGGGAGGGCGATGCTGTAAAGAAAACACTAGAAAAAGTGGCGACGGCCAGCTCAGAGGAGCTAAAGGAGATCATGTATAACGACGCGGATTTTGCCGGGTGGATAGCAACACGGAGCCCAACCGAAGACGTCAAGGGTGTCATTGAGGATTTGTCGGTTTGGTTAACGCGTGACTTAGCCAGCTACAAGCTGGTCCACGCCGTAGACGAGAGAGGCGAGTTAGACGTAAAGAGACTTAATGAAGCGGCTGAGGAGTTGGAAAAAATAGCTGATACGTACAAAAGATGGGGAGAATGGGTAAGCTACTTTGCCGTCCGCAGACTTGCTCTGCAGGCCCGTATCATCGCCGCAAACAGCTGGGAGGAGTTCCTCAAGGCAGCGAAGGGCTTTCTGAAGCTGTGGGGGGAGGTAGAGAGACAGCCCATTTCAGAAGAGATATCTCTGTTAAATGTCGTACACTATCTTGTAAAACTTCTTGTATTCAGCGAGTATTTAATCTACCTTGCGTCATCTGGCAAGAGAGAACTGGCAAAGGAACAACTGAAAAAACTGAATCGCTTACTGTTCTCTGAAGCGATCGTGCTTATGTTGAAACTGCTTGGCGTAGGCGAGGGAGTCCCGCGGGAGAAAGTCTTGGAGGCGTTTACGGGGGAAGTTAATCCTGTGCTTCAGTTTTTCCAATCCGTCGTGGCTAGTCGTTTTCATAAAGACGAAGCGCTTGAAAAGTGTGAACAATCACTTAGGACGAAGATCCAAGCGATCGTCATGTCATCTGCCACAAGTGAACAGGCAGATATTGAGATGTTGAGATCATGTATAAAGAAGGTAGTACAGAACCCATCTGCGTTGTTGGATAAGGTGGATGGGAGAACTCTAGTGGAGGTCTTGACGCCAAAATACTCTCACGCACGGCTCGCTCTCATGTTGCTGGTTGCTGTAGAGGGTAGAGCCGAGGCGGTTAGGCTACATGGCCTAGTAGGCTCTGTGACGTATAAAGGCACGGTGCTTCAGCCGCTCTTTCGTGCTGTGTACGATAACTGCGGCGACCTAAACAGCAAAGAGTGCAGGCTGGCTCTGCTTAAGTTGTATTACTACCACTTCTAGCAACGCCTTCAGCGGCTGGGCTTTCCTCGATGCCGCGGGTCTCAAGTCCGCCATGTCACATCGCCGGCGGCGCGTTTAGCTACTACTCCAGCCCCGCGTCTTCGTAACCATCATACCTCCTCAACGACCCCGCGGCTTCTCTCAGCATGTCTCCGCCGGTCTATATGCCGCGGGAGGCAACCACTACGGGCTCCACTGCCTGTACGCCGAACGGCGTCTCCAGCAGAAGCCTTCTCTCAGCGGCCCTCGTCTCGACTGTGCATCTGCAGAGCTCGTGGAGGAGCCTTCTGACTCCTCCCGACAGCCTATAGGCGTCTCCTCTCTCCGCCGGTCTCCACCCGTAAGCCATGGGCGGCATGCACGTAGAGACCCCGCATGCGTTCGAACAGCGCGATGCGCGCCGATTTGTCTCTCGTCTCGAGCGTCCCCGACGCTTTAACCACGTCGCCGAGACGCAAAACGCAGACGTGGCCCCACCCAGCCTAATATACAGGCGAGCGAGGCCTCAGTAACCACGCTAGACGGGAGACTTTGCATAAGCTACAGCTGCGGCGGAATAAAGGGAGGGAAACATCATACCGAGATAATGAGGTTATACACCTAACAACCCTTATTAGCTTTTAAACCCTTGGCATAAGTTTGTACGTGGGGACGGGGGCCGGGCGTGACAGAGGTATGAGCCGCTGATCTTGATGAGGACTGGCCACGGACCCAGGCCCCCGCCCCTTACATACGTGTTACGTACGGGGTTTTAAGCTTTAAGGCTGTTGTTGTAGTTATATCAAAATCAAAGGCCGTCAACGTCGTATATCTGTCTATGCGCTTTCGTAATTAACTCCGGGACTAGCGCCGCTACCCCTCTCCACAGCCGCAACGATGTCTCCCAGCGCTCCGCGCTGAGGCGTCTACCGCGGGGCTTAGCAGATCTGCCACCATAGGCATAAAGCCCCCTGCATCCGGTTCCAAGTCGCTCCTACACATATGCCTGTCAACGACTTGTCTCTCCACGACCTAGGAGGTACACTTTATGATATAGAAGACTGGAATAATAGTGAGATAGTATTGACAGCCGTTGTAGAACACGATCTTGATTACTTGACGCTGTCTGTCTCCAGCCGGGCCGCAGGACCTGCGCGGCTGGATTTCCACAAATCTCTTCACGCGGCTATGCGGCGTTAGGGGGTCTAACCTCCTGCAAATCTCTCCACACGTCTATGGAGAAGATGTAGCCCAGCTGAGGGGATGATACGTGGCGTAGCCGCAAGACTCCTCAGAACTATTCGTAGAACTTAACCGCCTAATTATCCCCGAGACCTCGAAGATGGGCCGCGGCGGCTGTTGCGAGAACCCCCCTAGGTGGATGCCGACGTAGATGCCGACGTCCGCGGCGTTATGGAGAAACACGCCGAGGACTAGTAATACTGAAAGAGGGGCGGCAAGCCGCAGATGCAGCTTAGAAGCGCAGGCGTTGAGAAGCTTCTCATTGTTGGCGTTGTTTCTCGCCT
>Ga0080008_139208_pt1 | contig 10330 bp, 9 predicted proteins | sample ConCONMetagenome_FD_69211 | JGI IMG/M metagenome (GOLD analysis project Ga0080008, IMG submission 69211) | Hot spring microbial streamer communities from Conch Spring, Yellowstone National Park, USA - CON_C (SPADES assembly) (version 2) | ecosystem: Environmental > Aquatic > Thermal springs > Hot...
GCTGTCAGTAGAATGATGTGCATAGCTATAGCTATGGACATGCCCCAGGGGGGCAGCCCCTGTAGGAGTAGGGTCTCGTAGAGAGACCTGAACCTGGGAATGAGAGACCTGTAGGCTACCGTTACCAGAATTACGCACAAGATTAGGACTGCTGCCGCAGAGACTAGAGCCTCCGTAGTAATCACCTTAGCAAAACCCGCCACGGTTACCGAGTTCCCGCTGTAGTAATAAAGAGAGTCTACCTCCAGGAGCTCGGTAAACCTCTTTACCTGACCTAGGTCTGTCAGACCCTCAATAACCATATCCGTTATTAGGGTATTGTTGACGTCCAGGACTCTAGCAATAGTACGGGTATCTGATAGAAGCACCATATCCGGGGAGGGGGTTATAGGCTCAGCACCTAAGTAACCCAGTACCGGGAGCAGAGTCTCTAAGGGGGCTAATCTCAGTTTGAAGAGACCTTCATCAGCACACCTCACGTACGTCCTTAACCGGTCTATCCACACCTCAGTGTAATTCCCACGACACCCGGTTAGGACAACTCCGTACGTCAGGTTGAGTACTTCGGCTAAGCTCCCAGAGATACCCACAACTACCCACTTAACCCCAGGAACCCCCTCTATGATTAAACCCCTATCGAGAACGGACCGGTATAGTAGGGTTAGGGAGGCGTTCCTAGGTAGTACTTGGGCGGCGATTTCGGTGACCAGGTCCTCTGGGCACGGTTTAGCTAATTTAGCTACAGCTATGGGCCTATCCACGTAGGCTGCGAGATGCTGTACTACCTCGACACCTCTCTCGGCATACGTTACAGCAGCTATAACAGCTGAAAGGATTAGGCATAGGAAGACTATAGCTGTTGCAAGATTTAATACGGTTATCCTAAGGATCTTACCGAAGATGAGAAACCTCGTTGAGCTAAGTCTTCGATACGCCCTAAAGGTAAGTGGTTCGTGGAGTTCTATACCCTTCCTCTCCCTAAGTAGGAGTACTACAACTATTGCGAGTGCGGCGAGGTAGACTGCCGCGAAGACTAGGGAAACCACCTCCATACCTAAACACCTAGGAGCTCCAGCAGCGTGTAGAGCGCGACAGCTATGGTACTCCCAGCCAGGGCTATGGAGGAGTAAGCCACGACCCTTTCGTAAACGTCCGGACCTATCCTAAGAGCTAGGTACTTTATGAGAGACGCTACAATGAAGTGTAGACCTATGTCGGTTGTGATGGTCAAACCCACCAGGATCGCGTATATTGAGAGTCCTCTGAAGCCTGTAAGCTCTACAACAGCCAGCACAGTTATAGCTAGGATGGCGCCTATGACTAAGGGTTCTAGAGGCAGTGCCAGGATGTTCCCGCTGTAGATAGCCTTCATCCACGTAATTACGGGTAGCCACCTAATTAGCGGTAGTTTGGGTGAGTTCGTACCGTAGGCACTAAGTAGGAGGCCCCCATAGAGTAGTGTTATGGGGGCTCCGAGGAGTAGTCCTAGCATCATAGCTACCCCGATGAAGCCTGACCTCACACCTGCGTACTTACTGAGCTTAGCCAGGTTCATGAAGGAAGCTGCTATGAACTGGGGCATGGGCGTCCCTGTATACGGGTCTAGGAGTATGTAGGGAGTAGCCCCACGTATGCCGGCGGCAAACATGAGGCCCGTAATTGCTGGAAGCGTAGACTGCGAGACGATACCAACCTCACCAGCAACCCTACACGTCACTACCGTTATGATAACGTAGAGTACCAGTAAGGCAGGTGCCAGAAGGGCTAGTCTAATCGGGTCCTTGTAGACCATAGTAGCGGGTACTATAGGGAGGGATATTAGGATTATACCTAGAGTAAAGCTCCTCCTGAACTCCCTAATCTCCCTAAGGAGGGAGAATGAGCGTGCAAAGACCCTATGATACCTAACTAGGTAGTACGTAGCTACGAGCATTAGGTACCCTATTAGTGCCGAGGCTATTGATGAGGAGGCGGCCATAGCTATGTCGTAGGAGGACATAGTGGGTAGGGGGACCAGCAGCCCAAGGTACGTTAGGACGGGAGTAATTAGGAGGAAGGTCAGTAGGCTACCAAGACCCACCCCTAGGGATGAGTTTATGGGAAGTAGAAGAGCCAGTAGGAACACGGCAGGATTTATAGCTAGGCTGAATGCCGCACCCGGTACCAGTAGGTAGAGGGACGGGGTTATGTCTACCGAGAGTTCCCCGTAGAACGTAGCGAGTTGCGCGATAAACCCGAAGACCAGAGCCGCGACTACGTAACCCCTCCTAAGATGCTTAGCTGTGCCCATGACCCTCCACGAGGCACCACCTATAGGAAATACTAGCCTCTCCTCCTCTATGAAGTGGTCGCTCAGCGCCTGCGCGATGAGTACCCCTCCAGCTGAGATGGCACATGCGAATAGGTAGAAGGCTACTAACTCCGACCTTAGGCTACCGTAAGCCCAGGTAGCTAGGTTGAGGGTTAGCGGGTCAGCCCTTTCGGCTAGCAACGTATAGGTAATTAGCATACCCGATGTTAGCGTCGTGGTGACGTCAACCCCCACCGCAAATGCTAGGGAGACTACGAGATCGTATACGCTATACCTCCTTACAGCAACTACGTGTATTAGGTATGTAAGCACGCCAGCAACTATAGGTGTTAGCTCGGATGTAGTGTACCCGCTAATAGCATAGCCGTAGCTATTGAAGAACCCTAGTAGAGCACCTATAGAGGCTCCTATGACCAGGGAGCGCCAGAGGTTGACGGTTCTCCGAGCCTCCGAGACCTACACCCAGAGTAAGGTTCTGCGGGACATTTATCTACTGCAACAAACTCAGGTGAGGGCTACTTGAGTAGCGGTGCGCTAGCCGTTGGCGCCTTGGAGAAGGTGTTCAAGATGCTAAGATACGGGCACCACGAGGCCATAGTCGTAACCGTGGACGAAGCCGGCAGACCCCACGCTGCCGCTATGGGTGTAAGGGCCCAGGGGAGGGGTATAGCGATCTTTCCCTACGTCAATACAAGGACCTATAGGAACATAGTCCGAGGCTCACCCGTATCTATAGCATTTACCCAGGATTCCACCGTCTTCTGCAGGGTTGTGGTAGAACCCCAGAGGCTCAGGTTTAGGGAGGGTAGGATTAAAGGAGTTTACGTGCTCGATGATAGCGTGGATCTATACGTAGAGGCCGTACCGGAAACTCTTTCAAAGCACGGTACCAGAGCCTTGGTCTTACTTAAGGTTCTCGACGTGTATGAGGGCTGCGGCAGTTTGGTTGCGTTCAGCCGAGCCAACGCCATGGTGGTGGAGTCCCTGGTTTACCTCACCAAGTTGCGGGCACTTGCGGGGGGTTCGCTTAGCGGGGATCGTAGCGAGGTGGGCAGGTGGTTAGAGGCGCTAAGGTACAGCCTCTCGGTAGTTAAGAAGTTGGGGTCCGAGGAGCTTATTCGTTGCGCTAACGCTGTAGTGAATGAGCTACGTGGACTGGGTTTGGTTATATGAATCTCCGCGACCCTCTCCTCTGGGAGCACCTCTACGGAACCATCCTGACCAGCCTAGGGTTAAGTAGGGAGGAGGACTTCGTTTCGTGTCGTCTACTCGATACCCTCCTCTCCACTAGGGTGGATCTCCTAGAGAGATCCCTAAGGAGGCTTTCCGAGTTACTGGTAGGTAGGGACGTTGTTGTAGTCGGGGACTTCCTGGTAGGGCCGTGTCCGAAGTTACCTAGCGCCACCCTAGTGGCTGCTGATAGCGCCTTCGCCAAGTGCGTTGAGAGAGGGGTGGTACCGGAGGTCTTGGTGACGGACCTCGATGGGGTTACCGTAAGACACCTCAAGTTTAGGGATGTAGTGTACGTAGTGCACGCACATGGGGATAACTACGAGCGCTTGCTGAGGCTAGTACCGGAGGTAGAGGGGTACTTGGTCGGTACTGCTCAGTGTAAGTGCTCAGAGCGCGTGCGACTATTTGGAGGGTTTACCGATGGCGATAGAGCTGCCTACTTAGCCTACTATATGGGTGCTACGAGGGTTCTTCTCTACGGCTTCAACTTTAGTCAGGTTACGGAGGTGGTGAAGCCCTCCGGCATCTCGGTCAACCCGAGTAGTAAACTAGCTAAGCTCTCGTGGGCGAGATATTTGCTCTTTCTACTTAGGGAGAGCGGGTACAGAGTTGAGTGTCTCGGAGGTACGTGTGAGGGTTGGCTATAGGTTACACCTAGGCTTCTACAGGTACTTAGATGAGGGGTTGGCTTACGGGGCTATTGGTCTATCCGTGGAGGAACCCTACCTAGAGGTTCGGGCCACGAAGATTGCTGAGTCGAGCGGGATATCGATTAGCGCCCCCACGGAAGAGTCCTCGGAGGCTGTTAAGAGGGTCGTCAAGTACCTCGCAGTATCTCCAGCGAACCTAGTAATTACGGGCTACGTAAGGCATCACGTAGGGTTAGGTTCAATAACTAGGCTGTGCCTAGCAACAGCAGTGACCCTTTCGATGCTACATAGGAGGGCAGACCTAAACCTCGAGGAGTTACTGGTTAGGCTAGGTCGTTGCAAGTACAGCTGCGTAGGCTATTACACCTTCCTCTACGGTGGTCTAGCTGTAGATACCGGAGTGCCCCTGGGTCAGGTAGGTACTATACCTAAACCTCTAGCCCTGGTAAAGTTCCCTAGGTCGTGGTACGTAGTCATAGCTATACCAGAGGGTAGGGGCTTAAGGGAGGAGGAAGAGGAGCCCCACCTGAGGAGCCCTACCCCCGTTGACGAGCAGGGGGACCTCTACAGAGCTCTGGTATACGTTCTCTCAGGAGTTAAGCTGGAGAGACTGGACCTATTTACCCGGGGGGTTGAGACTATTCAGAGAGTAGCCGGCAACTACTTTAGCAAGGTGCAGGGAGGGGTCTTCAGTAGCGAATATGGGGAGGAGGTAGCTAGAGCGATGCTCGAGAGCGGTCTTAGAGGTATCGGGCAGAGTAGCTGGGGTCCGACGATCTACGGTTTTACAGACAGCTACTCTGTTGCGGAGTCCGCTAGAAGGAACGTATTGAAGATACTAGATAGACTGGGAGTAGGCTGTGATGTCTGGGTAAGTAAGGGCGCTGAGCTAGGCTACTCCGTGCAGATCCTGCACGCACGCTAACCGTGGGTGTGGAGCGGCTGTCGGCAGGTTTATTACGTGTGGAGAGCTGGAGGCTGAAGACTGCTGAGAACGTAGTAGAGTAATAGTGCTACTACATTAATTACTGCCTGAAGTGTTAGATAGCTCTTTACGAGCTCACTCTCCGTAAGCCCCCTGCTTAGTACTAAGAGCCTTACAAGGGATAGCGGTGCCCCCGGACTACAGTTGGGCAGTATTATACCGCGGTCTACCCGCGTAGGTCTCTCGATGAGCTCCTTACTCTTCATGCCTACCGAGGTTAGTATTAGGAATCCGTTAAGTATCTGGGGCATTAGAAGCATTACCGATAGGTACTCCCTACGTGATGCTATAGAGAGGGAAGCTGCCAGGGCGCCGATGAGGTGTGACCCAGCATTACCGTTTAGCATCTTCGCGGGGTAGATATTCAGCGGGTAGTAGCCCAGTACCGTAGCTGAGGCCAGAGCTAGTAGGGGGTAGAACCCCTTCAAAGGCTCAGGTCCGGGGAGGGCTGTTGCTACGAGAATCGAGACGCAGTACATCAGAAAAACCGATGGCACTACCCCATTATGGGTATCGCTCATGTTGAAGGCGTTGGCTAGGACGTCGTAGGCTAAAACTACGAGGATTGGGTAAACCACCGTAAGCCTTAGGTGCCCGACTAGTGGTACGTAGGGGCGGGGGCAGTACGCCTCGTAGACTAGTACCGGCAGGGATGGGATAGCGAATAGAGCTAACTTAAGCTTAACGCCTAGGTGTACTAGGTCGTCAATAAAGCCTATAGCCCCGGCTATTAGCGCGGCTACCAGGTACGGGGTGGGGGAACCATCTACAATCCCGAGAGACCCTCCTATGGCTAACCCCAGGGTTAGGGAGATCATAAGGGCAACACCCCCGGACTTCGCGACAATGGTCTTACTAGGCTTATGTACGTCCACGGCCGTGAAACCCAGCTCCATCTCTACTCGCAGGACGAGCTGGCTTATAGCGTAGCTTAACACCGCCGTAACCAGCATTAGTACTACTAGAGCTAGGTCCATCGCCGTAGCCAGAGCGTACTCTACCAGCTAGTTATAAGCCAGAAGTTCTAGAGGAGAGAGGGGGTCCATGGACCTCAGCAACCTCTGGGATCTGATTAAGAGAGCTAACGAAGTTCTAGAGGGTTTCATTCATAGAACCCCCGTGGTCAGCTCGTTATCGTTCTCGAGATTGTCGGGTAACAACGTGTACCTGAAGCTGGAGAATCTTCAGAAAACCGGGGCCTTTAAGGTTAGGGGGGCCTTCTTTAGGATCTACTCAGAGCTTGACCGTTGCAGAAAGTACGGAGTTGTAGCTGCCTCATCGGGTAATCACGCGCAGGGGGTTGCCTACTCGGCATCGGAACTCGGTGTTAGAGCCACCATAGTTATGCCCGAGACTACCCCTCCCTATAAGGTAAACGCTACTAGGTCATACGGAGCCGAGGTGCTACTCTACGGAAGTATATACGACGAAGCATATGAGAAGGCTATTGACATAGCTAACTCCACCGGCGCAGTCTTCGTACACCCCTTTGACGATCCCTACGTAATAGCTGGACAGGGAACTATAGGGGTTGAGATAGCGTCGAGCCTCCGAGACGTTGACGTAGTTCTGGTCCCAGTTGGAGGAGGGGGGCTTATCTCAGGGATAGGCGTGGCTGTTAAGAGGATGCTGGGTAGCAGGGTTAGGGTGGTCGCTGTTGAGCCCAGGAACTCCCCGAAGCTCTACGAGGCCTTTAGACACGGTAGACCCGTGCAGGTACAGGTAAGGCCCAGTATAGCCGATGGTGTTGTAACGAAGTCTGTTGGCGAGCTAACCTATAAAATAATGAGCGAGGTCGTCGATGACGTTGTCCTGGTGAGCGAGGACTCCATAGCTAGGGCCATGTTCCTACTTATGGAGAGGTCCAAGCTGGTCGTAGAGGGCGCTGGAGCTCTTCCAGTAGCAGCTCTCCTAGAGGGCTACGCATCGGGGTCCGGTAGGAACGTCGTTGCAGTAGTGAGCGGGGGTAACGCGGATCTAACTACTATATACAAAGTAATAATTAAGGGTCTCAGCGTAGATGGTAGGGTAGCGAAGCTAACTCTAATCCTGGACGACGTGCCGGGAGCTCTCTATAGAGTACTCGAGGTGCTCGCTAAGCACAGGTGCAACGTCATAGACGTGAGACACGATAGAGTAGGGCTAGAGGTACCTGTAGGCAAAGCCCTCGTAGAGATAGTATTTGAGATTCCGGAGAGGGGGCTACTGAGCACCGTAGAGAAAGAGCTTTCACAAAGAGCTGTGCTAGTTAAGCCCGGCTCTCCGGCAACCCAAGCTTAAGAGCTCTAAGTGGAGCCCCCGAAGACCGAACTCCCCCACCCTAAGAGGACGGGTCTTCGGCTGCGAGCCAGCGAAGGTCTCTGGCGGGTTCCTAAACCACCTAGACAGCACAGTGGCTATTAGGAACCTAGTAGCGCCCTAAATACAGCTCTGAGAGTCTAAACTGTACGAGGAGGTGAAGATCTGACTATGGGATCAGCCTCTTCTTGTCCCTTGGGAATGGTGTAACCTCCCTAACGTTCCTTGCTCCAGTCAGCATTAACCCTAGTCTTGCCAGCCCCATCCCCCAGCCAGCGTGGGGCGGCATACCGTAGTCGAACCACTTCAGGAAGAACTCAAAGTTCTCCGGGTTAAGCCCGCGTTCAAGTAGTCTCTTCACCAGGAGCTCCTTCCTATGTACTCTAGTACTTCCAGATGCTATCTCCAGGTACCTCCAAACCAGGTCAAACGACTCGCTGTATACCCCGTCGTCTTTAGGCATGGTATAGAACGGTCTAGCCTTATCAGGCCAGTCTACTATGAAGTACAGCTCCTCGCCGACTATCTCACAGAACCTCCTGAGGTGCGTTACGGAGAGGTCCTCCCCCAATTCTATCTTCTCCCCGTGTTCCCTAAGGGTCTTAACCACCTCCTCGTACCTAAACCTTTTCAGGGGGATCCTTACCTCAGGGGGTTCATAGTTTAGCACCTTAAGCTCTTTGGATGCCCTCTCCCTAACCTCGCTAACGGCTCTCCGAATCACTCTCTCGAGTACCTCCATGACGTCCTCGTAGTTAGCGTAGGCCATCTCTACATCTACTGATATGAATTCAGATAGGTGGTAGGGGGTGTCAGACTCCTCAGCTCTCCAAGCCGGTGCTATCTCAAAGACCCTCTCAAATGCTCCGGCTAGTAACTCCTTGTACAGCTGTGGACTCTGCGCTAGGTAGGCCTCGCGCCCAAAGTATGCTACCGGGAACAGGGCGGCACCCCCTTCAGTTGCTGCCGCGACTATCTTAGGCGTGAACACCTCTATGAACCCCAGGCTGTATAGCTCCTCCCTAATTGCCCTTAAAGCTATGGACATTATCTTAAATATCGCCCTGCCCTCCTCCCTCCTTAGGTCTAGAACTCTCTCCCTAAACCTAGTATCGAAGTCTGCCGGTACCTTACCGCTGACATCTAGCGGTAGCGGGGTCTTAGCTATGCTGTGTACGATTATCTTCGTTGGCACTATCTCAAAACCTCCGGGGGCCCTACTATCTGCCTTAACAACCCCCACTACGGAGACCGTGGACTCGGGCGTTAGCCTGTAGAATAGCTCCGACAGCTCCTCGCTCTCCTTACTTATGACGACCTGAATAAAGCCATCCTTATCCCTGATCACAAGGAACTTCTTACCCCCCAGGTCTCTCTTAAAGTGGACCCAGCCAGCTACTACTACCTCAGCTCCATCTAAGCTAGGGCCTAGCTCTGAGGAAAGGTGGGTTCTGTACTTACTCAACCTCTAGATCACCCTTATCCTAACGTTAGCACCCACCATAGCTGTCAGTAGGTTCTCTATCTCCTCCTGGGGTGCTGGCAGGTACCTAAGGTCTGACTTAGGTATTCTAACCACGTACTCCATAGTGCCATCTGGAAGCCATAGGGTATTTACTCCTAAAACCCTTGCCGGCTGTATGATGCTGCGGACCAGCTCCTTGGTACTAGCACCCTTGGAGTTAACTATCCGTATCCTCGATCCGAGCTCGCCCTCTAAGTACTTAGCTAGTTTAAGCAGGGATCTGCTATCTACATTAGGTACATCGAGCTGTACTACCACCATGCTGCCGAGTTTAATGGACCTCACGTACGCGGAATCGCGCAGGAACCTAAAGTCGGGTGCCGACTCAGCCTTGAGTAGGGCTCTCATGACCTCTACATCGAACTCCGTCACTGCGCCGCTTCTGACCAGAGACTCGCACCTAGGACACAGCACACCGGACTTCACACAGAGCTGGTCTAGCGGGATCCGCAACTCCTACCATCTCCGCGCTTTTTTCCTAGAGCGATTATTAAGGCTAACGCTTTTAAGTGCTAACTCAGCATACTCTCGGGGTCAGGATGCCTATAACCGACCCAGCACTACTCAAGATCGTGGAGAGCCGCATACTCGATAAGAAGGTGTGCCGCAAGTGTGGGGCCCTAAACCCCCCAGAGGCTGAGAAGTGTAGGAGGTGTAGGAGTAGGAACTTAAGATCTAAGCGTAAGAAGATTGGCGTGAAGAAGTAGGGGGAGGGTCTACAGCAGCCCATCGCTCTAACTTCTCAGAAGCCCAAGGATTCCGTAGTACATCATGAACCCTGTAGGGCTTATAGGCCCCCTTACGAGTCTCCGACGTGGATACGGCATTCACTCTTCTACTAAAAGGTGCAGACGACACGCGCGATTGTGGGAACTAAGTACCTTGTAGGGCGTACCCTAGTCTCTCCTAGTTCTAGTAGTGCGAGTCAAGTACCTTCTACTGCGACTTGGATAGAACCTTACATCTACGTGGTATATCAGGTCAGAGCACTCCCTTACTAACCGTATAATCCTCTCCCTGAGTCTGTGGAGCTCTAAGACCGATACCCTAGGGTTAACGTCTACGGAGACCTCTGCAACCATTAGCGAGCCGAACTTCCTTACAGCTACACCTCTAACCCTAACCTTCTCGGAGTTGAGTTCCGATAGTCTAACAATGACATGGGACTCTACCTCAGGGACCCTATTGGAGCCTGCTACTGTCTTAAAGTTGTCCTTGAAAACCTCCAGGAGGCTGTGTACTACAAACATCATGGGCACGAAGGTGAAGAGGATCTCTATGACGTAGCTTCGAGTAACTGTAGTTACCGCAACCCCAACGGCGCCCAG
>Ga0080008_131735_pt1 | contig 10280 bp, 8 predicted proteins | sample ConCONMetagenome_FD_69211 | JGI IMG/M metagenome (GOLD analysis project Ga0080008, IMG submission 69211) | Hot spring microbial streamer communities from Conch Spring, Yellowstone National Park, USA - CON_C (SPADES assembly) (version 2) | ecosystem: Environmental > Aquatic > Thermal springs > Hot...
GGAAGAGGTGGTGTATGAATTACGAAGAAATCGTTAATCGTTTTCTTACGAGATATAAACTAATCCTTGGAGTAAAGGAGGAAGTTAAGGTAAAGATAAGGCGGTACAGCACAAGGACGGCTTTTGTGGATTTGAGGTCGAAAATTATCTACATAAACCGAGATCTGCTGGATTTGGGTGAGGACGTTATTGAGTATCTGCTACTTCACGAACTACTTCATATAAAGCTGAGGGAGAAGCACCATACGGCACAGTTCTACGCTATTTTACACTTCTTCATACCGGAAGAAAAGGTAAATGAAATAAAAGAAAAAATAATAAAGAAACTAATAGAAATAAATAGAAATAATAAGAGGTAACAATACCTCGATAGAAATTGTATTTCTGGGCAAAATACCGACGTGTAATCCCGTCTCTTTGATCTGTATCCTTTGTAGCTTGGTTTTAGCGCGCCGTTCGCCGCCTGCCGGCTAGTGGTTCTTACTATGCGTCTTGTTCTCGGCAACGTCCGATTAGGGAGGCTGGGCTTAATTCTTCTGGCTCTGCATGGTTTACATGGCGTTGGGGGGGCGGTGTGGCTGGGGCGTTCTCTGTGGGCTCTGGGACTCGGTGGAGGCGGGAGAGGGGCTGCGTTTATAAACCGCGACGCTGAGAAAGCCGTAGTTGAGCTGGAGGAACATGCCGTGAGAAGCTGGGAGACAAGAGAGGCGGATGCGTTAGAGGAGCCGGGAAGCGTCTAGAGGAGGGTCTTGTAAGTCGCAAAGTGGAGTTCCAAAACAGTGTTCAGCAGATCTTTGGCAGACCCGACGCCAAGCCGACTGCCGTCTACCGCATATGAGTTGGCAGAGGCTCGTCGTGAAAAGCCGCGGTGATGTGCAGGCTGAAACGCCGCTAGGAGTGGAGGTAGTACAGCTTCAACAGAGCCATCCTGCACTCCTCGCTGTTTAAGTCGCCGCAGTTCTCGTAGACAGCGCGGAAAAGCCGCCGAAGTAGGGGCGTCTTAAGCCCCGCGGAACCCCACAGGCCGTGTAGCCTAACTGCGTCGGCCCTACCCTCCACAGCCGCCAGCAACATGAAGGCGAGATGTGCTGGAAAGTATCTAGGTGCCAGGACTTCCACTAGGGTCCTCCAGTCCACCTTATCCAGCAAGAGACGCGCCTCAGGCACTACTTTCTCTATAACCGATTTCAATCTCTCGGCGGCTACTCGATTGCCTGCGGCGGACGCCACGGCGTCAACGCAGAGTTCGGACTTGAATTTCACAGAGTAGGCAACAGCGTCTAGCGCCTCATCCCACGGCGGGATAAATTTGGCGCATTCTTCAAGGGCTCTGTCTCTCTGCAGGCGACCAGCCAGCAACCATAAAGCTGGTCGAAACTCCGGCGAAAGCCCTGGCTCAAACACGTACACGATTTCATACAGTTTCGCTCCCTCCCCCACGCCGAAAAGTTTAAGCACAAGCCGAGTAACAATGGATATCTCCGGGCTGTAGTACAGCAACCACCGCCACTCCTTCAACAACTTCTCTACTTCCTGCTTCTTGCCGGAGGCCGCGAGACAGACCAGATACCCACCGAATATGTTGGCCGTCGTTGCTAAATACTCAGCAGTGGATATAATGTTCTCACTTGCCTCCTTCCACAGCTTCGGGAAGCTCTTCGTTGTCTCGGGCGTCTGGAGACCCTCTGCCGACCTGAGGAATTCCTCACAGCTTTCTGCGGCGAGGATGTAAGCCCTAAGAGCCCAATAGCTGAACTTTAGGTAGTTTATCCACTGTTCCAGATCTTTGAACAGTTTTTCTTCACCTTGGCTTACAACAAGATGTCCGCTGGTGGAAGAGGCTATCTCTGCCGCGTCTTCGAACTCCTTTGCGGCTTGTTTTAGCTTCTCCTGGTCTAGGTCTCCTCTCTTGTTGAGGGCGTGGTGCAACTTGTAGAGGGCTATCTCACCAGTGAACCAAGTCCTTAAATCCTCGAATGCTTTCCGAGCGTCGCCTTTGATGCTCCGTGTTCTTACCCACTCGGCTAAGTCCTCGTTGTTTTCCACGGTTTTCAACTTTTCTGGATGGGCCATTACATCGTTCAGCGTCTCTCTCACGGCTTCGGCCTCCTTCACAAAGTCGCTTAAGCCGCAACGCTCCTGCACATGCGGCGCCAAGACGTCGCTACCCAGCGCTACGGCTACCACGCTTGCCCTAGCCGCCGTTTCGAGGAGATGTTGTGCCAAGGAGTCGCCATCGGGCGCCTCGGCAACGCGCTTTTTGACTTCGCCGTACAGACTACACATATCTTCAAAGGCCTCCTCCCAGCGATCCTCGATGTGTATCGAGTGTTTTCTCAGCAGGTTTGAATAGGCGTCGACAGCCTCCACCAGAGACCATACATGACTCATCTCCCGCAGACGGTCTTTGAGTTGTTGTAGCGCGTTGTAGATATACTGTGCGGTTTCTGGACGCCACTGACGTAGCTCTGAGGCGGCGGCCAGCGCAACGACGTATCTATGCGGCGCCTTTTCGCCCAGAAGACGCAACGCCGCCAATACTGGCAACACAGCCGCTGTATAAGTCACCTTTTGCACCGCGGTGGTCGCCGTGCGGAGTAGCAGATCGGCCGTTTTCTCATCCACCTCAGCCCCGGCGGCTAACGCGGTAAGACCCAAGGCGTAGAGAATCTCGGTCGATGCGACGTCTTCTCTTCTCCATCTCGCCAACAGCCCCTCAACCGTTTTCTTCACGATTTCCATGATGTCAGCGTCCACGAGGTTGGGGAGGACGCCTAGCCTTTCTCTTATCCTCCGAATCTGTGGAAGATCTCTGGCGTACTGCGCCTCAACAAAGTACGGGAACCAAACTACGTATGCTGAAAGCCACGGTATCTCGCCGTCTATCGTCAAGTAGTCGTCCACGGCGCAGGACTTCAAGGCGTCACCCAAAACCTCTGCGGTGTCCCCCGGCGGCTTCGTCGTAGGCAACTTGGGATATCTAGCCAGCGCGTGGCCAGCGATAAAGGCCACCCTCTGCCAACAACCACCGCTTTTGAAAACAGCGGCAAGCCTCCTGTTCACAAAGAACAGCAGAGACATCCACATAACCCGGTGCTCCTTGGGGACGCCGAGTTCGGCGAGGATTTTGTCGCCTTCTTTAAGCACCTCGCCGCGGGCCCAGTCCAGCGCCTCTATCAAGTAGCGTAAGGTCTCTCTGTAGGGCTTCCTCGCCTCTTCGCCGTTTAGGCCGGCTAGGTCTCTCAGCGTCTCCTCCACGAGGTCTTCGTGCCGCTGGGCGAGCCATTTGGCTATGGGCTCCAGCTCGTCTTCTCTCAGAGATTCCAGACTGAAGCCTTCCAGCTCCTCCGGCTTTAAGAAGTGCCAGACTCCGTTTTTTACCGCCTTTGTGATGTACGTCATGCCGACCGGCACCGGGCCGAAGTAGGCGTGAAGCAGAAGCGGCACAGCGGCCTTTCTAGCCAAGTTGCCGCTGCCACGAAGCAACACGTGCCAGATGTAGTGGGCGAGAAAAAGCTTCGGCTGAGACTTCGCCTCCTCCACAGCTCTCTCCACACTCTCCACCTTACACCCGTTGTCCCTCAGCCAGAGACCGGCGTATTTAGCCACCAGCGTATACCCGCCGTTGAACTGCGCTATTTCCTCCGCCAGCTTGCTGTAGTCGCCCTCGCATGAGGAGTACGTCTTTATCACCGAGTGAAGAAACTCCGCACCGTTCAGTGCAATCTTTAGCACCGCGTTTTTAAACGCCTTCTTCAACTCCTCATCTTTAAACGACTCAAACACCTTGTCCTCCACAACCTCATAGAGGTCGGTTGGCAGAACCACCAACAGTCTAACCCCGCCCCCTCCACTCTGCAGGAAGTCTGCAAGTTCCTCAAAGGTCTCTATCACCTCCTCCGGCCTCTCTGTCTCATCCATGTATTTATGCTTGTAGTACACCTCCAGCGGCGAGGGGTCGTACAGCACTACCGTCTTTCTCTCGACGAAACCCAACGTCCTTTTCAACGTAAGCTCCTTCGCCGACTTCTCCACGCGTATGGCCGCCTCCACCCCGCCGCCGCTGAGCATCTTCCACACCACATAGGCGGCTAGAGTGGATTTCCCAATCCCCTTGGGCCCCACCAAAACGGCCACCCCATCCCTCTCCAGCTTTTCCATAACACGCCTCGCCTCCTCCTCGAAGCGGCCCCCGGCCACAAGGGGGAAGAGACCCACCTGGAGATCCACATAGGGCTTTTCGTTAGGCACCACGAAGTTCTCGTAGAGGCCACCCATCTCCACATCCACCAGAAAAAGGACGCCCCTCTTGACGCTCTTCACCTTGATCCAAAGTCTCTCCACCTCGTCCTTAAGAGCCTTAACGTCCTCGGCGAGCTTCTGCACATCTGCCCCAGCCAAGGTTGCCAACGCCTTCTCCACAGCCCCTCTATCTAAGCCAAGCGCCAGGGCGAGACGCGCCGCCAAGATACACCTCAGCGTCTCGTCCAGCTCCCCCAGCCTCGCCACGAGCTTGATAAATTCGTTTCGACCCCCTCTAGAAAAGAGAAGTGCGGTCAACACCTCTGTGAGTATCGAGGCGGCCGCCCCGGCCCCAGGCGCCGCGGCGTCTATAAGCCGCTCAACCACCTCCTTCACTTGGCCGAGGAGGCTCTCCAAGGCGGATTCCGCCGCCTTGCGGAGGCGGCCTTCGGCTATGTCTAGCTCCTCCGCCAGCTCCTTGTAGAGCTTTAGCTGACGCCTCACGTAGTCCTCCCCCTTCTCGGCCAGCGCCTTGGCGAGGCCGGGCAGCAGGTAGGAAAGGCCGAACCACTTAAACTCAACCCCCACCTCCTCCATGACTGCGCGCAGCCTCTTCGCCTCTTCGTACTCCGCGTCGGGCTGGATGTAGAAGAGGTAGAGAGACCACCCGACGTACTTCTTCTTCAGATGCTCCACGAAATCCTGTGGGAGTTTGTCAAAGGCCTTGAGAAAGTCGGCGTCTCCTATGCCGTCCAGCTCCTCCTTCACCTTATCGCCCCGCACGTCTCTGCCCAGTACACGCCTGCGGAGCCGCTGAAGCAAACCCTCCTCCCGCGCCTCCTCCGCCCCAGGCGCCAAGCCCACGGTCTCTTCAGCCGTCTCAATGCCGCGAGGCTCAAGAAACTGCTTAATGAAGGTGGTCTTCCCAGCGCAGGGCGGCCCCACCACGACCACCTTCGCCCCGCCCTTCGTTGCCTCGTTGACCCTAAGCTTGTAGAGATCGCCGAAGAGCAGTTCCACGAAATCGTATAGAGACGCGAATAAAAACTTACACGTGAGCCCTCGGCGCATTGCGACAGAGAAGTCATTTTTAAATCTAAGGAACGTGAAGTCGACTTCTCCTCTTTTTCCTTGTTTTCCGCTCCGCCTCGGTGGGGGTGGTGAGCTGTATTTGTTGAAAAAGGTCTGGTTTTTGTTTAGGGCTTGGCTTCTCTGGAGTGTGCCGTAGGTCTACTGCGTGTTAGGTAGGCCGCCAAAACTGCCGCCGCCACCGCCGCGGCTATTACGACGTATGTGATGGGGTGTAGGTAGGGCTTTTCAACTAAGACTGTGGTGGTGGCTGTCTTCGTGACTACGTACGTCGCCGTTGTCGTCTCTCTTAAAGTCCGGATCAACGTAGTTGTTGAAGTTATCGTGCGCGTAGTGGTCGTGGTAACTGTTCTGGTGACTGTCTGAGTCATGGTGACGGTGATCTGTTGCGCCTCCGTAGGGGCGGTGGCCGGCGCGGCCCCGGCGGTGGTGTTTGCAGTTGGTAGGTTTATGGTGGTGGTGTTGGGGGTGTGGCTCATCAGCCTCAGCCTGGCCACTAGCTGGCCGCCGTAGTACACCTCATAGACTCCGCTTGTCAACACCAGTGTATCGCCGTGTAGCTTGTGCGGCGACTTCGTGTCGTTGTACACCTGGATCTCTATAACTTTGTCAAATTTCACGACGTGGCGGACCATCCACAGAGTGTAGGGATGTTCGTCGGGAGGGATGTGGAGAGGCCTCTTCACGTATCTGCGCCCGTCGCCGACTACGAAGTGTTTCTGGACGCTGACGTACCACGTGATGTTTCCAGCGCTACGGCGGCACCACAAGTAGCCCAACACGCGGCCGTATCTATCTTGCGGCTCCAAATCGTCAACGTCTAGGTAAGCCTCGCCGAGACAGAGACTTCTGAGTTCCTGCCTAGCCAGTGCCCCAAGCGGCTCCGAGAGCTCATACGCGTCGTAGCCTACGAGTCTCACGCGTCGGCCATCCGCCAGCTCCACCGTGTCGCCGTCTATCACATTCCTAATGACGACGGGTTTCGCGTCGTCATCAGGCACCTCCACGATTACCACAGACGCGTAGAGATATGCTACCAACAAGAGGGCTAACACAAACACGACGCGCCGCATGTCGAGACGTAACTAAGTGTTAAAAAACTCTACACAATACGCCAGCCGCCTACACACATGTAAAGCCCTTTGCCTATAGAGCCGCCCCGCCCGACACAACGCGGTGACGCAGCGGCGAGAGAAGCCGCGGCTGTTACGGCTTCTACAACCTTCTATAAAGAGGAGGGGAGAGGTATGTGGGCCGGGTGGAGGCGTTGGGTGTCCAGCCTGTGGGGGCTGTTCTAGAGATGGTGGTGGTTTAAATTTCTAACGTCCAAAAAGACGACAGGCGCAGGTGGATGAGCACATACGCCTCATACACAACAGCGCCCCGCCTAGACGTCTAGCCGCCACAGCCGCAGGGAGGTCGGCGGGCTTTCTGCCTTGTTAAATAAATTTGTCAATTTGAAAATTAGGCGTCTTAAACTGCGTCTAGTCGCCGGCTTAACAAAATATGTTAATTGAAAAATACGGCGTTTTAAACTTTGTTTTTTGGCCTGACTTGACTAATTTATTGCTTTTTGGCCTTATTATATTAGCAGTTTTGCTAAATGTTTTTAATGGTGTGTTTTTCTAAGGGTTATGGGTCGGGTGGAGGTGTTGATGATGCCTGAGGTGCGGTTCGCGAGGCGGTGTTGGGTGTCTGTGCGTGGTGTGGATGAGGATGAAGTGGTGGTGGTTAAGGTCGGCGATGTGTATGTGGTGGGTACGGTGCTTGACGACTGGTATGTGGTGCCGGCGCACGCCGTGAGGCGGCTTCTGGCGAAGTTGCTTAACGTCAAGGAAGAAGACATCTCGCTGAAGTGTTGACATGGAGCTTTGGCAGTTCTATCAGCAGGCGTGGGAGGCGGAGAGGGCGCTTAGAGCCGCCGTGCCGACGGCGTGGCTTGTGAAGGGCGGCGTGGCTTTTGCCGCCGTTAGGTTTCCGCGTGAAGCAGAGCCGGGTGAGCGTTGGGTGGAGAAGACGTGGGTGGCGGTGCCGTGGGTGTTTGGCAATGGCTTATTCGGCGTGGAGGTGGTGTTTGAAGATGCCAGGTTTACAGCAATCGCGTGTCCCCAGCCCGGAGAGAGGCTGTCAGAGGTGGAGGAGGTCCACGTCCTGCTAGACACGGAGCCCGTCGTGGGCTTTAGGCTACACGACGAGGCTGTCCAGTGGCTCAAGGGATGGGCACAGGCGCTTCAGAACAAAGACATTAGGCAGAAGGCGGTGGAGAAGGCTAGGCGCGTAAAGCACTGCCGCCTCTAAACAACCTTTTTTGTCAAACCCCCTCCCCCCGCCGTCTTAAACTGTATTCTCTTTCATGCTTTACATTTTTTGTTGTTTTTGAGAGTTGGCGTCTTAAACTGCGTATATTTTAGATTGCTTAACTATTTAGTCGCTTTTCCTCTTTATTATTATATCGGTTTTGCGAAAACTTTTTAAAGGTGGGTTTTTCTCCAGGTCATGGCCGGGTGTCCGGCCTGTGGGGGTCCCCTGGTAAACGACCGGGAGAGGGGAGAAACAGTGTGTGCGCAATGCGGCTTGGTGGTGGCTGAATCAGCAGTAGACACGGGGCCGGAGTGGAGGGTTTTTGACGAGAGGGAGAAGAGACGCGTTAGGACGGCCCCACTTAAGCTGGTTGTGAAGACAGACATGGCCGTTAAGCCGGAGCACGGCGTGCAGTGGCGCAGGCTAGCGAAGTTTCACAGAGAGACTCTGCATGGTTACGAGAGGAGGCTGGTTAAAATCGGGGCTGAGCTGAAGCGTATTAGGGAGTGCGTTGGTTTGCCGCAGAGCGTGGTGGAGGAGGCTGAATCGCTAGTGAAGAAGTATTTCGAGGTGGTGGCTGGGTTCCCGCCGGAGGTGGTGGCGGTGGCTGTCCTATGGACAGCCGCTAAGGCGGCTGGCGTGCCGAGGCCGCTGGAGGACTTCCTTAAATGTAGCAAAGCTAACGAGCGTCGGGTGAGGAGGGTGGCGTGGAAACTGAAGGAGGCGGTGAGGCTGGGGAGGAGGCCTATTGAAGACTACGTGAAGACGTTGGCGGCTAGAGTTAATCTGCCGGCGCCTGTGGTCAAGTCGGCGGTGGAGCTTCTGGAGCGGAATAGGCGTGTTTTGTTTGGTAAGAATCCGTGGGTTTCTGCGGCCGCCGCCTTATGGCTGGCGTCGTTGAAGAAGCTGGGGCTTCTGAAGGCGCTGGCGGAGGCGGCAGGCACAACTCCGGTCAGCATAAGGAAAGCCGCCGATAGGATGAGGATATGATGGGCGCCCGGAAGATAAAGCAGTATCTGCCGGCTTTGCTTTTGTACATACAGAGGCGTGTGGGTGGTGAGAGGGAGTTTTTGGTCGCGGTGAGGACGCGGGATATATGTGGGGTGGATAGGAGGTGTGGGAGGGCTGTGCACAGCCTCATGATGAGGCTAGTGGAGAAGGGGCTGGCGAGGCGGTTCAAAAAGGGAACATACATAATCGAGAAGAGGGCGGTGGAGGAGGTCATATCGGCTTTGAAGGAGTGGATATGACGACAACAGCCAGAAGGATTAGGGCCACGGCCTCTGTTTTTGAACTGCCTCAGAGGCTGGGTATTCTTCAGTATGTGGAGTATGAGCCGCCGCCCAAAGAATGGTATACCAACGACGGATGTCTCTACGAGGGTGTGTTGACGGCGGAGGGGTGCCGCAGAGGGGTGTGTGTAAAGTACCGCGTGTGGGTTCATTCGAGGGATAGGAGGAGGTGGGAGGTGAGGGAGAGGTGGAGGAGGCGTAGGGATGAGGATGTGGGTGGGTGTATTAGGCAACTGGCGGCTGACGCCTTGTGGGAGTTGTCGGGGAAATACGACGTCGGGGTGTGGTATGAGTATGTAAGGGTGGGTGCGTGGTCGCACCAGTTTGATGTCTTCTGCGGCGTTGTCGTAAACGGGGTGAAGCTGGATCAGCCGTATTGCCGCACGGTGGAGGAGTGTGTTGAGGAGATGCTAAGAGACTATAGGAGGGAGGTGGAGAGGCTTAGGGAGCCGCCTAAGCCGGCTTTAGTTATCAAGATCGACCCCGTGGAGGAGCTTCTAAAGGAGTGGCCGGAGCTGAGCGCCTTCGGTGTGGAGTGGGTTAAGAAGTGGCTGGATCTCAGGGAGAGGTTGATCGAGATCGCCAAGGTTATGCGCAGATTCCCGTGGATGGTTGATGCGGTGAGGCAGAGGCCGATGAGCGTCCTCCATCCCTACATGGTAAATGCATACGTGGCGAGGGACGGCTCCGAGACGTGTCTCCAGCTCGTCTCGAGGACGTTCTGCGCGAGGGGCGGCGAGATGAGGGAGGTCAAGCTAGAGCTTGAGAGAGCCAGGCTCGAGCCCTACGAGGGCGCGTTGCGGGAGGTGTACCGCCCCAAAGGCCTCTTTGCATTCACCGCAAATGCGAGGGAGTACGTAGAGATACTCTAAGCGCCACCTCCAACCTTTTTCGTCAAACCCCCTCTCCCGCCGTCTTAAACTGTGTTTTCCCTCCTCATTTCAAAATCGGCGTCCTAAACTGCATATTGGCGCCCTCTCTACGTTGGACCTCTACGGCGACGTGTGGTCTAGGAGGCTCCTAGCCGCCCCCGCCGCCCGACCCAGCCGAGGAGCTTCTACGGGAGCGGCTGGAGTTAGGCGCGTTGGGCGATTTTGAGAGATAGGTTGGTTGGAACCGCAGAGGTTATGCACAGACTCCCGTGGATGGCTGATGCGGTGAGGAGGCCGTACCTCGGAACCTAACCCCCCAGCCACGATATACGGCGGAGGCGTCGCCAGAGGAGGCGCCATACCGCCCACAACGGCTAACTCCATGGATAAGCTTATTAACTAGGTTTTAAAGCTGTGCGGAGAAATGATCGAGAAGGCGGTAAGGAAGATACTGGGGGTCGAAGACTCGCCTAAGTGGCTGGAG
>Ga0080008_140728_pt1 | contig 10275 bp, 11 predicted proteins | sample ConCONMetagenome_FD_69211 | JGI IMG/M metagenome (GOLD analysis project Ga0080008, IMG submission 69211) | Hot spring microbial streamer communities from Conch Spring, Yellowstone National Park, USA - CON_C (SPADES assembly) (version 2) | ecosystem: Environmental > Aquatic > Thermal springs > Hot...
CCGCAACTCCTACGCCTACCCCCTCGCCGTCTCCGCCTGCTGCAACTCCTACGCCTACCCCCTCGCCGTCTCCGCCTGCTGCAACTCCTACGCCTACCCCCTCGCCGTCTCCACCTGCTGCAACTCCTACGCCTACCCCCACCCCGCCGCCTACTAGGTTGAGCGGTGCGTTGACTGGGGGCGGCGCGACGTTTGTGGCTCCTCAGATGTTTAGCTGGTCAAGGACGTTTCATCGAGTCACAGAGGGCAGGATCCAAGTTAACTACCAGTCCATAGGGTCCGGCGCCGGCGCCGCCCAGTTCCTGGAGAAGAAGCTAGACTTCGGCGCCTCGGACGTGCCGATGCCCAGGGCTAGGTATGAACAGGCGGCTGGCCGGTTTGTCCAGTTCCCCGTAATCATAGGCTCAATCGTGCTTGTCTACAACATACCGGAGCTCACGTATAGCAAGACCGGCAAATACCTCAACCTCACCTCCGAGGTCATTTCGCTTATCTACATGGGCGAGATCAAGGAGTGGTGTGACCCGAAGATTAAGGCGCTAAACCCCGGCCTTGCCGATAAGCTACCGTGCAAGGAAATCGTGGCCGTTCACAGAAGCGACGGCTCCGGCACCACTGCCGCCTTCACCCTGTATCTCAGCAGAGCCTACCAGCCGTGGAACCAGACGGTGGGCTGGGGCTTCACGGTGAAGTGGCCCGCCGACGAGAAGGCGAAGGGCATGGGCGCCAAGGGCAACGAGGGCGTGGCCCAGGCAGTTCTACAGACGCCGTACTCCATTGGCTACGTAGAGTTCGCCTATTGGTCTAAAAACAAGGATAAATACGACCGGGTCGGCGGCGTTTCTTTCGTGCGCAACGACAACGACGGCAAGTACTACTTCCCCACCGCTGAGAACGTGGCCATGGGCGCCGCCGCTGGCCTTGAGAGATACAAGAGGAAGTACGGAGCAAAGCCCGCGCCCGATGCAGACTGGAACCCCGTGTCCATAGAGCTCTCCAACCCGCCGCGGGGCTATCCCATACTGGCCTTTACATACGTCTTCTTGTGGAAGGACTACGCGGCTGAAGGCTACGGCGACGCCGCCACAAAGGTGGCGCTTCTAAAGGAGTTCTTCAGATGGGTGCTCACCGAGGGCCAGAAGCCGGCGAACGTAGTAGAGGGCTACATCCCGTTGCCGCCCGAGGTCGCCAAGTTAGGTCTGGAGGCGCTTGAGCTCGTAAAGTCATAAAAAACAAAATATTTTTTCCCCATGCTCGGGTTTCTCCTCGTTGTCCTTCTAATCCCGTACCTAATCGCCGCATATGCGCTCCTCCTTGTGAAGCTGAAGTGGGGCTTGAGGCAGTTCGGCGCGTTTATTGTAGCAACTATCGGCTTATTGACTGCTACGTTTTTCGTGGAGGCCTACCCAATAATTGAGCGCGACGGTCTCGCAGTATTCCTCGAAGCCCGCTGGGACCCCGTAAGGGAGAGCTACGGAGTGATCCAGGCCCTTACGGGCACGATCTTGACGTCCGCCGTGGCCATAGCGCTGGCCATGCCGATGGCCCTAGGGGTCGCGGTGACTATAAACGAAATTCTGCCCGCTAGGTTGAAAGGCATATTCGGCTCCTTAGTAGACTTAACGGCAACGATGCCCACAGTGATCTTCGGCCTCTGGGGCCTTTTCGTGCTGGGGCCTTTCCTCCACGATGTGGTCAACTCTGTGTCCAGGTTCCTGGTAGGCGACGACGTGATGACTTCTCCATATACGCTCTTTACGGCCGGGGTCTTGCTGGCCATAATGATCACCCCCTACGCCGCCGCGGTGATCAGAGAGGGCTACGCCCTAGTTCCCAAGCCCGTCGAGGAGGCGATATATGCAATGGGTGCCACAAAGTTCGAGGCGGCGCTCATAAAGCTGAGGTACGCCCGGAACTACATACTCGGCGGCTTCTTCCTCGCCCTTGGCAGAGCCATGGGGGAGACGGTCGCGGTGGCCATGGTGGTGGGCGGCAACTTCTCCAGATTCACCACAAACATCTTCGAGAGCGGCATCACCATCTCCTCGCTCATAGCACTTCAGTTCCCCAACGCCGCTGCATATCAATACATGGTGCCTGCGTTATTTGCTGGTGCGTTGCTCCTCACCTTGTTCGGCCTAGCCATAAACGCAGTTGCGATATACATAATCCAGAGGGGGCAGATATGACCGCCAAATCTCACGATCGCGTCCAGGTTGTAGACGCCGAGCGGCAGTTGATCAACTGGCTAGGACTGGGGCTCTTCGCCTTTCTCGGCGTGGTTGCCGTGGTGCCGCTTTTCTTGATAATAAGCGACGTCTACATCAAGGGTATAGACGCCATCAACAGCCTCGGCGGCCTCTGGGTCTTCCTCACGGAGCTTCCGCCTACCCCCTACGACGAGAGTGGCGGCATAGGGCCTATGCTCGTGGGCACGTTGTACATGACCGCGCTGGGCGCCCTCCTCGGCATCGCCGTGGGATTTCCGCTGGGCGTCTACATCGGCGAGATGCGCAAAGAGAAATTCGCCAACGTCGCGAGGGCGGGGGTAAACGTCTTGGTGGAGTTTCCCACCATAGTGGTGGGCCTCTTCGTCTATGCCGTGATGAGTCTCGCAAAGGAGGACCTCAACCGATACATGTTGGGTCCGCTCTCCAACGCCATCTCGTCGCTGGGCGAATGGACACCTCGGTTCATAGGTCCGCTAGACAACGTCATCTCGCTACTGGGCGAGTGGATACCTTGGTTCATAGGTCCGCTTGACGGTTTTAACGCCTACGCGGGCGCTGTGGCTCTTACACTTATAATGATTCCGTATGTGGCTTTGATCACGGCAAGCGCTTACGCCTCCGTAGAGCAGCCGCTACGCGAGGCGGCTTACGCCACGGCTGGCCGGGAGTTCAACGCGTTGTTTGTAGTTCTGCGTAAGGCTGTCTCCAGGGCTGTCCTCACCGCGGCGTTGCTGGGGACGGCGAAGATCGCGGGGGAGACGGCGCCGCTTTTATTCACCGCCTTCGGCAACTTCTACTACGCTCCCTTCACCGGTCCCACGGGTGCGGTGCCGCTCTGGATTTGGTACGCGGCGCAAACTCCATATGATGTCCAGATAGTATCAGCCTACGGCGCAGCCGCCGTCTTGCTTACAATCATATTAACAATATTTATAATTGCCCGCATCAGGGGTTGACCATGGCCAAGATAGAGGTCAAGGATCTGCGTGTCTCCTTCGGTGCGCTCCCGGTCACAACGGGGGTTAACCTCTCTATACCAGATCGGAGCATAACGGCGCTCATGGGGCCCTCTGGAAGTGGCAAATCTACCATCTTGAGGGTTCTCAACAGGCTTATAGAGCTCTACCCCGAGGCCAAGGTCAGCGGCGAGGTCTATCTAGACGGGCAGAACATCTTCGACATGAACGTGTTGGAGCTGAGGAGGAAGGTCCAGATGATTTTCCAGATCCCCAACCCCATCCCCAACCTATCCGTCTTTGAAAACGTGGCGCTCGGCCTTAAGCTCAACCGCCTGGTCAGGGGCAGGAGGGAGCTCTTTGAGCGGGTCAAATCTGCGCTTGAGAAGGCCCAGCTCTGGGACGAGGTTAAGGACAGGCTGGGGGCGCCGGCCGGCAAGCTGTCTGGCGGCCAGCAGCAGAGGCTCTGCGTCGCGAGGGCACTCGCCTTCGAGCCTGAGGTTCTGCTCGCCGACGAGCCCACCGCCAACCTGGATCCGGAAAACACGGCTAAGGTGGAGGCGCTTTTCCTGGAACTAAAGAAGGAGATGAGCATCGTGCTGGTCACCCACTACCCGCCGCAGGCGGCGCGGATAAGCGACTACGCGGCCTTCCTGTACAAAGGTCAAATCGTCGAGTGGGGGCCGACAAGGGACGTATTTACAAAGCCAAGACATGAACTTACGGAAAAATACGTAACTGGAAGACTATATTAACGCGTAGTAACAATAAAAATTAAAATAACAGTTTTTAAAATCTTAAATTTACTGTGGCAAAGATATTTCACATCCTGTATCTTGTTTTGTGATTAGTCTATAATTATATATAATGATGAACGACGTTTAAATAATTTAACAACCTTAAACCTATGGTTGGTTCAAAAGCTCTCTGGGGTGTGATTGCGGCTGTAGTTGTGATCGTGTTGGGTGTGGTTGCTTAGATAGCGACTCAACCTCCCGCCGGCGCTCCCACTGCGACGCCGCCGGTGCCGACCACGTCTCCATCGCCGACTTCTCCAGCTCAGACGCCTACCGCGGGCCAGACTCCTCCGCCGGCCACCCCACCTCCGGGTAAATGTCCCGACGAGATTGTGATCGGCATATCTGCCAGAGATGGCCATGGGCGTGCCCCCTTTCAACTCCCGGCCGGACGAGGGGGCACTCGGGCCCGGGGAGCCATTGGCTCCTCGGGCCGGGGCTCCGGCCGGGTGGGGCGCCATGCCCCCTCCTCAGCTGGCGCGTAAGAGCGGCTGGGCGGGGCTCTCCGGCCCCGCCCTGGGCGGCAGGAGGCTGAGCCGGGCCTGCCCCTCAGCCCGGCGGGGGCGCGTCTACCTGAGGAGAGAGACGCTTCTATGTATAACGAATCGCGTCGTTATAGAGGTCGATGCGTTGGTTCAACTTGCTTTCTGACCAAAACCACGCTTCTCAACTTAATAAACGGGGTCTACAAGCCGGACGAGGGAAGGATATTCTTCGAGGGGGTTGACATAACGGAGTTGCCGCCTTACAAGAGGGCGAGACTGGGCATGTCCCGCGCCTTCCAGGTGCCCCGGCCGTTGCCTGAAAGCACGGTGCTTGACAACGTCGTTGTAGGGGCGCTTTTCAACGGCGGTTACGACCTGAGGAGAGCTAGGGAGGTGGCGGAGGAGGCGCTTAGGTATGTGGGTCTATACGACAAGCGGCACGAGCTAGCCGGCAGGCTCACGTTTAACGAACTGCGTCTTCTTGAACTCGCCCGCGCGCTCGCGGGCAACCCGAAGCTGTTGCTCCTTGACGAGGTGATGGCTGGCTTAACTCTTAGGGAGATAGACGCCTTGGTTCAGCTGATTAAGAGGTTGGCGGAGGAGCGGGGCATCGCCGCGATTTCGCTGGTTGAGCACAGAATGCGTGCTGTGGCGTAGCTGGCGCACAGAGTAATCGTGATGCACCAGGGGAAGATGATAGCTGAGGGCCCCCCCGAGAAGGCTCTGAACGACCCCAAGGTGGTGGAGGTGTATCCGGGGAGGCCATAGCGCTGAGCGTTCAGAACCTCTCCTCGGGCTACGGGAGGCTTCAGGTGCTGTTTGGCATCAGCCTGGAGGTGCCGCATAAGTCCATAATATCGCCCCTGGGACCAAACGGCGCCGGGAAGTCCACCACCCTCTGGACAGTCATGGGCGTTGTGAGGCCCTGGGAGGGGAGGATACTGCTGGAGGGCACAGACGTGACGGAGGTGCCGCCTCATAAGAAGGTGGAGCTGGGGCTTGCGCTGGCACCTGAGGGGCGGCGCCTATTCCCCGAGATGACCGTGGAGGAGAATCTGCTGATGGGGGCCTTCACGAAGAGGGCCAGGGATGAGATGCAGGACGCCCTGGAGTTTGTATATGCGCTCTTTCCGCGGCTGAAGGAGCGCAGGCGCCAGAAGGCGGGGACCACGAGCGGCGGCGAGCAACAGATGCTGGCCATCGCCCGGGCGCTTATGTCGAGGCCCAGGGTGTTGCTGATAGACGAGCCCAGCGCCGGACTCGCGCCCAAGGTAGTCAGCGACCTCTTCCAGACGGTGAAGCGGCTTAAGGAGGAGATGTCGGTGTTGCTGGTGGAGCAGAACGTGGCGGCGGCGCTGGAGATAAGCGACTATGCATATGTAATTGAAAACGGGAGGATCATCCTCCAGGGCATGCCGGAGGAGCTAGCCGCGAACGAACACGTAAAGAAGGCGTACCTAGGCGTGTGACATATGAAAACAATTTTTAAAGACGTGGGTTGAGGCTTCCATGAGGAGGTTGCTGGACATCGCCGAGGAGGAGATCTCGCAGAGGCTGAGGGAGGGCGTTAAGCTGGCTATGGAGGCGCTCTCCATGGCGCTTAAGGAGGAGGCTAAGGCGGAGGAGATAAGGGAACTTGCCTCCAAGCTCCACAGGCTCCACGACGATGTGTCGGACCTCGTGATGGAGGCTGTCGCTAGGTACTCGCCAGTGGCTACGGACCTCCGCTTCTTAAAAAGTGCTTTGTTTGTCTCGTACGACCTATACAGGGTTGCCCGCTACGCCTTTGACATAGCGGCTGTGGCTGAGAAACTGGGGGGAGGTTGCTGGTCGAAAAGGGTTGAGGCTGTGGGCGGGGTGGTTAAGGAAATGGTGGCTAAGGCCGTTGACATGTTTCTCAGCCGCGACGTTTCGGCGTTGGAGGAGGTGGAGAGGCTAGACGACGAGGTGGTGGACAAGAGCTACGAGGAGGCTCTGCTGGACGTGTTGAAGGGCGCCGACAGGTGCAAGGTGATGGAGGCCGTGGTGTTGCGCCTCCTGGAGAGAGCCTCCGACCACGCCGTCTACATCGCAAACCACGCCTACTACCTCGTAACGGGGCAGACGAGGCGCAGATAACCGATACAGGTGGACCGGTTTCACATCTGTGTTAGGTAACGTGCGCACTCCACGCCTCTAGTGAGGCAGAGGTAGCGGGGGAGGTTTTGTCCGATTTTTTCGTTGCGGTATTTCAAGAGCCGTTTCAAGGCCTCGCTTTTGACCGCCCTCCAGTTTTCGCCGGGCGGTATCTCTAGCTTCACCCTCACAATGACGAAGTCCTTGTCGCTCTGCTCGGTGTAGTCCACCGCCACGACGTTAAGCCCATCCAAAACCTTCCTTATCTCCTCCTCGAGCTTATCCAGGTCGATGACGGAGAGGGGGAGCTCCAACCTGACAAAAACTACCTGCTTCTCGCTCCACTTAGGCGTGAAGTCCACGACGCCCGAGCTCAGGAGAACCATGTTTGGTATTCTTAATTCGTAGCCCGTGTCTAGGATTAAGGTCGTGTAGATGAGCCCTATTTCGACAACCCTCCCCTTGTATCCCGGCGCCACGTAGTCAGGCGAGAAGTACTTGTAGACGGGGAAAAAGATCACCTGGTAAGGTATTTGAGAGGCAACTATCCTAACCGTGTCGCCCACCTCCACAAACCGCGTGGTTAATATGATGATGCCTGCGAATAGGTTGCCCAAGACGGGCTGGAGGGCCAGACCCAGCACGAGGCCCGTCACAGCGCCGCCGAGCAGGGCGAGCTCGGCGCCCAGGCGGGAGGTGGATATTGCAAACAGCAACACCGCCAGTATGCCGATGACCTTTATCACGTTGCCCACGGCGTACGCCTTCTCCTTCACCCTATCTCTCAGGTAGACAATAATCGCGTTTCCCACTATGTTTATGGCGACGACCCCGGCGACCACTATAATCAGGGACTTCACCAAGTTGAGCTGCTCCGCGTCTAGGACTACACCAAAAAGAGGCAGAAACAGCTTAGCGAAGTAGTACAGAGTGACAGAAATTATGACAATAACTACAAGCTTGAATAGAGTTACTGCTATCAGCCGCCTCTTCATTTGACTCTCCTCTCTAAGAACTTGTCTATGACTGGGGGCGGCGTCTTCTCGATCACGTGTCTAAGCAACGTGGCGGCGTTGACCGCATCTCTTACGTCCTGCAACTCCACCGGCGAGTGGACGTATCTCGTCGGTATGGAGATGGCCACGGCCGGCACCCCCTCTCTCCTAAAGGCTATGGCCATGGCGTCTGTGGTGCCGCCATACAGAACCTCAAGCTGATAGGAAATGCCGACCTCTCTCGCTATGTTTATGATGTGGTCTCTGAGGGCTGGGTGTGCGATGAAGAGGCCGCCGCGGCCCCCGTCGAGCACCTTTATGGCCACCCCCCTCCCCATCTTCGTAACATGTTGCCGCTCCTCCACGCCCGGGACGTCGGCGGCTATTGTGGTGTCCAACGCCACGGCGTAGTGCGGATTAATCCTCTCCGCCGCTATCTGAGCACCTCGTAGACCTACCTCCCCCTGCACGGTGGCCACGGCGTAGAGAGTCACGGGCACCTCCTTCAGTTGCCTAAGTGCGTACAGCATGACAGCGACGCCAACTCTGTCGTCAAAGGCCTTGCCTGTGACGACGCCTCCGTTAAGCACGGCAAACTCCCTATCTAGCACCGCCACGGAGCCCACGGCGATGCCCATTCTCTCCACCTCCTCCTTGCTCCTAGCCCCGACGTCGACGTACATGTCCTTAATCTCAGGCGTCTCCCTCTCCTTGTCAGACGGCGTGACGTGCGGCGGCATGACCCCACGACGCCCCTCACCCACCTCCCATTGGCGGCCCGCACCCACACCCGCTGCCCCGCGAGAGTCACCTCGCTCCACCCCCCAATAGGTCTGATCCGGAGGAACCCATCCTTGTCGATATAGTCGACCACGAGCCCTATCTCGTCCATATGCGCCGCCGCCATGGCCCTGTAATCCGAGCTCCCCCTCTTGACGCCGATGACTTTACCCCACCTATCCACCAGCACCTCGTCCACGTACGGCTCCATCTCCTTAATCACTACCTCCCTCACCTCATCCTCGAAGCCAGAGGGCCCACGCGCCTCCGACAGCGTCTTGAGAAGCCTTATGAAATCCTCCACGGCCCCCAGTTGGTAGAAATTTAAATCAGTAGCCCCACTTGTTTACGTGACGTTAACCTACGCCCCTCCCTGGCGAGATATTTCCCAATATGTAAAAATAAGGCTGGAGGAGGCTCTACGGGAGGCCGAGCTGGCGCTTAAATTCCTCGAACAAGGTCTCCACAGAAACGCGGCTGGAAAGGCGTTCCAGGCGTGGAAGGCGTTGCTGGCCGCATTTGCGGCCCAACACAGAGAGGCAATAGCCAGGCGGTACGCCGGCGCCGTTAGAGACAAGACCGGCAGGCTGAGGTCCAGAGCCGACATGGTCATAGCCCTCATGCCCACCACCAAAATGAGAGAAGCGGCCTCCGCACTGGAGGAGGTATATGGAAGAGAGTTAATTCATCTCACAGACGTCGCGTTGAATTTACACGAGTTTCAATACAACGGCCTAGACCCCGAGGGGATAGCCAGCCGTTACTCAAACCTAGCGGACGTCGAAAAGGATATCAAGTATCTGGCAGAGAAAACTATAGAGTGGGCGAAAAAAGAGATGAGTTACCAAACGATATAGGGCACTTCAAAGTTGTGTTTCTTCCCGGTCTTAACGATCCTCGCCGGGGTGTCGAAGTATGTCTGCCCGGCCCCCAGCCACGTCAGCAAAGGCCAGTTTCCAAGCGAGGAGTCGCCGAGCTGAACCACGTTTGCCGTAACGCTGTTGAACCTCCACTTGTCCGGCGCCAGTCTCTTCTCGTAGTACTCGGCGGGCGACTTCGTAAACAGAATCTTCTTCACAAGCTCCGGCAGGCTCTTCACCGGGTTAACCGCGTCTTCTGGAATCTCGACACGCTCCAGCAGTTCGGCGACGAACCTCGCCACTGCCGGGTCCTTCACTTCGAAGTACTTCGGCTTTACGACGACTGTCTCTGCCCATGCCATACGGCACCATTAAGACGCCCGGCGCTGCAGTCGGCTCGACGACCGCAGGCGCCTCAAAGGCGCCCTCCGGAGTCTCCACACGCACCACGTCGCTAGTCTTAACACCGAACCTCGCCGCATCGGCCAAGTGGATAACCACGAAGTTTTCAGGCGCTACCTGCTTGAGCCAGTAGTAGAACGGGCTACGGTGCTTCGTATAGTCTAGTTAAGACATAAATAAAGATTTTAAAAAACACTATCTGCCTTTGAACTGGGGCCTCCTCTTTTGGAGGAACGACGAGACGCCCTCTACTACGTCTTCGGTGCTGAAGAGTATGCCGAATTGCGCGGCTTCTAACATCATGCCGACCCACTGCGGCGTCTCTAGGCCGAAGTTTATGGCGTATTTCGCCATGGCGAGAGCCAGAGGCGGCTTCTCGGCGAGTTTGTTGGCGAAGGACCTGAGCTCCTGCTCCAGCTTGTCGGCGGGCACCACCTTGTTGACTAGGCCGAGCCGCTCAGCCTCTCTGGCGGGAATCCTGTCGCCGGTGAATATCAACTCCTTGGCTCTATCTCTGCCGATGAGTCTCGGCAGTCTCTGGGTTCCGCCTGCGCCGGGTATGAAGCCGAGGTTTATCTCAGGCTGGCCCAGCTCGGCCGTTTCGGCGGCTATTCTGAAGTCGCACGACATAGCCAGCTCGAGCCCGCCGCCTAA
>Ga0080008_140025_pt1 | contig 10270 bp, 8 predicted proteins | sample ConCONMetagenome_FD_69211 | JGI IMG/M metagenome (GOLD analysis project Ga0080008, IMG submission 69211) | Hot spring microbial streamer communities from Conch Spring, Yellowstone National Park, USA - CON_C (SPADES assembly) (version 2) | ecosystem: Environmental > Aquatic > Thermal springs > Hot...
GGAGGATTCCGCCTGGCGAAAACCACGAATTTGTGAGAGGCACAAAGTGGGAAGTCGAGGGTAAGGGTATAAGCCTCGTGTACAGGAGGCTCCACCCCCTCAAGCCCTCCTACACCATAGTCGCCTACGGCGGCGGCGGCACCCACGGCTACCACTACGAAAGGCCGCGGGGCACCCTCACCCTCAGGGAGCGCGCCAGACTGCAGACCTTTCCCGACAGCTTCCTCTTCAAAGGCTCCAAGACTGAGATAAGGGCGCAGATAGGCGAGGCAGTCCCTCCGCTGGCGGCTAAGAGGCTTGGCGAGGCGCTGAGAACCGTGCTGGAAGCCTTGACGCAAGCCTAGAGCAACTGCAGAAGGGCACTCCACTCGTCATCTCTGCGCTTCAGCCTGCCGGAGTTCGCCAAGAAGTGCCAAGCCCTAGTGAAGTCGCCTATGCCGGCAAACTCTATCTTCTTACCCTCCACATTTCTGCCTTTTCTTTTCAATATGTCAACAAGTTGCTCACGGCACTCCTGCTGGCCTGGATGCCAGAACCCTAAGAATGAATTTACTTCAGCCCTCTTCACCTTGACTTCACAATCTGCATCATATATGCGACACTGAATGGACTGCGGAAGTTCCTCCAACATGTCGGGGAAGTCCGCCGCGGGGCCGCCTCTCTTTATGGGGAGGAAGCCAGCCACATAGGCGGGCACAGGCCTGAACTCCGGCAGGCTTTCCCAGACCTGCTCTAAGAATTTCTCGTCCACTACGCCGTGCTCAACCGCCTTGCTGAACAGCTTGTCTCTTATTACGCTTATTGCCTTCAGAAAGGCTATAAAGTGCTCTCTTGTAACGCCGACTCTCACCAGCACGTAGACGTCGCTGTGCATTATCTGGGCACCAGGCACGTCGAGCCAGATGCCGCTCAGCTTCGTGGTCTTTACACTTACATTCAGCCTAGGCTCCCTCCCGTCGACGCTTTTAATGTCCCGCGGCAGATACTCCTCTAAGGGCCCCACACTGTAATCAAGCTCTACCCTTATGCGATACCTCTCTCTTAGCCACTTAACAAAAGCAATCTCGCCCAGGAAGCCCCGTATTGTATCGGTCCACAGCTGGCCCAAGTCTCTCTGCCGAGCTGTGCCGTAGTCAGTTGCGGCGAGCTTAGGCGCTAGACCCAGCGCGTAGACCGCTGCAGAAAGATAGTCCATTTGCTCCAGAGTGACCTCAGCCGATTTGAGCCATTCGAGCCACATCTGCAGACAGCTACGCCAGCTCTGACTCTGCTGAGGACCGCACAGGGCGTCTACATCAAGACCCCTAACCGCGCCCTCGCACAGCTCCTCCTCAAACCCTGAAAACACGCCTAACTCAGAAGATTGTTTCAGCTCTACCTGCAGGAACCCAACACAATCTGAAAGTCTACCCATACTTCTACTTCATGAAGCCTAAGAATATTAATATGATAATGACGTGAGGATATTGATGCATTGCACAGAGCTCTAGATATTAAGCTCTTGAGAGCTCTGCGTCTATTGCGCAAAAATCGCGAAATATTCCAGGAGGTGTTTGGGGGCATCAGCAGTATATCGCCGGCAAGGTAAAATCAAGGCGCCATTCTTCGGCGCACCAAAGAAACAAAAGAGGAGAGAGGCGGGAAAAGCACGCCACTCTTCGCAGTGCTGTATGTTGGGTTCGAGACTTGTGGGGTGGCATGTGCCGCAGTCTGTGCCGCGGCTGTGCCGGGGGCTGTCCCCGCGCTGAGCTTCGCCGACGTCGCTGTGCTGTCTCGGCGCCGGTCAATGCCTAGGTCTAGGGCGGCTCTGCGCCTAACAGCGGCTCGTCTTAGTCTACGGCCGCCTCAATCTTCAGCAGAGGCACCTCCACCACCTCAAGCCTAAGGCCGAAGAGCCGCCTCTCAGCCGCCTCAATAACCTCCCCCGCCTCTGCGCCTTCGGCGAATTCCCTCTTGATTTGCGCATAGACAGCCGTCGCACTCCTAAACTACTAGTCCTCGTACAAGATGTCTCTAACCGCAGACAGCTCCCCCACCCGCCGCCGCGCCTAGCCTCAGCCGGCTCCCCTCCACTTGTTTAATCTCCGCCTCCACCTCCTCAGCCACACGCCGCAACAAGCCTCTAAGAGCTTCAAAATCCACAGATGGCTAGGGAGGGGGGTTTAAAACTTCCTTAATGCCGGAGGCTACTCCCCCACGTCGAGCATCCATCGCACTCCAACGTCTGCGGCCAAGAGTTTGAAGGACGCGGCGGACGCCGTTTTGTTGCAGACCGCTTTATTTGAAAATATGGGTGTATAAGAGATGCCGGCAGATCTTTAAAAACCCGCCACCAGCGAATTAGGAGCGAGGAGGGTGCGGGGTCTGGGGCCGCCTTCGCCGGCCGCCCCGTCCAGAGGCGACGGAGACCCTCCTCGGCGGCCTTGCTTGGGATTAGACGTCTCGGGCTGGGGACGTGGAGGACGTGACGTAGCATACTATCCCACTCTTTTCCACAGGTTGTGCAACCCGCCGGTGGTTGTGGAGGAGAGATACAGTGAGGGTGGGCGGGTCTCTGCACAGCTGGCCCCCGTGTGGGATTCGCCTGGCCCCAGTGGCGCCCGCTGGAGCCACTATGTATCTGGGAACCGCAGGGCGGAGTCTATCTCCCGGTGAATAACTGCTGGAACATCAGCCCCCGCTCCGAGCCTCCTGCCGAGCTGACAGACGGCGAAGGCTCCCTCTGGAGGCAACGCACTACGGTGCACGCCTAGCCGAGACGCCCCTCTACTGCCTCAGAGGGTTGCAACGTCCATAAGAGACTCTACACGACCTACACCCCTCTCTAGAAACTTCCCAAAAGCCGCCACTGATGTAGTCACGGCGCCGTGGTTTAACTAGCTGTTTAAAGTCCTACGCCGCAGAATGTGGAGGACGTTCAAATCGTATTGACGCACATTCTAGGCGCCAGGTGAAAAGATTGCGAATAAATAATCATATCAAAATTCTAAGCAAATTGTTTAATTCCACTTCGTCTATTTTCTTTTCGGCGTTTTGAATTAAATATATCAAGATCGCATCTCTAATGGCGTCGGCTGAATCGTAATATGTCTCTGCATCTCTGAGATATAGCTTTGGGGCTGTTTTTACAGACTCCATGATCTGCGCCCTTATTCTCTTATACCTCGCCAAGGCCTCCATAACCACAGACCGCACTTCGCTAGTAGTCTTCACGTAATTCCACATCTCAACAAGAAGCGCGTTCCCTAGCAAAGAGCTTAAGTAGAAGTTAACCACATACATGCTAGAGCGCGTGGCAACGCCGTGCAGAAGCGCCTTAGCCAAGGTGGCCCCCATACCTGTCAGCACTATAGGCTTAGAGGTAAAGCCCCCGCTTATTGATAACTTTTTCAAAGTAGTATATTGGGCGAAAACCTCATCAGCCGCATGCGTCACCAAATTTAGAGCCGATAAAAATGCATAAAGAGCTGGCGCAATATGTTTAGTAATTCGTTTTTCATGAAGTTCTTCAAAATCTTCACCCTTCTCCAACATTTTTTCCCTTAACGACATGGCCTCTGAGCGAAACTGTGAAGAACCGTAGAGATATACGTGGGCAGCTGCAGAGCGCAGAAATACGAACTGAGTCATAACGGCCTCAGCAAGGTCATAAAAAGTCAACGGAAGTCCTTCTACTACGTCATATATCTTAGCTCTAAGTCTGTCCCAATATACGACCGGCGAAAGCGCTAAAACGAATACGACTTGTCTAGAGACCATGTCTATAAATATATTGTTAAATTCGTCAAAATTTGTTGATATATTTAGTGTAATTTTTTCTATGAGTTTGCTGAGAAACTCTTCAGAGTCCAAAAACCTTTGAAACAGCCCGCGTATATGGACGGAATATTTATCGCTAAGTAGCTTAGCCACTTGGTGAACCTTATCATCAAAGGAAAGCAGGCAACAGATCCGCTCACTTGGGTGTTTGCGACCTAAGCCTTTCCAGCCCGTGATTACCTCTGAGATGGCAGGTATCAACGCCCTTCTGGCTTCCTCGAACAGAGCCTCACTCACAGTAACTCCGGAAGAGTCGCGACCTTAAATAGCCACTTAGATATCTAAGCGTAACCATGCGAATCTCTTCGTGTAGCTTCATGAGACCTTCTATGTGAGGTCTCAAGTCTGAATATGCGGCTATCATTAAGCGAAAATCTATACCTAGCGACCTGCCATTTATCAAGAGATTTCCGACTTCATCTCTTTCAATTCGTATCTGGCAATCATTAAGCACTTCTAAGCCACTACGTCTATTCTCTCGAAAATCAATGCATAATTTTACCGTAGTTTCATTCGTAGTTTCGCGTCTTTTAGTAGGACACTGCAACCGGAATATTAATTCGTACACATATACGTTGCTTCTGGCATCTCTGCGAAGATCTCTAGTTCCTATTATTGTAACGTTTGCGGCCTCTTCTAAATTCTTTTTTAATTCGTTCAAAAAGTAATCAATAGATCTTTTTACTTTTTTATTACGTGGATAAAGTATTAGCTCCTCGGCAACTCCCTTTAAAGAATTTAAAGAATCCTCAATTTCGCTGAGTGTTTTAGCGCCATAAAATACACTAAATACGAGACGCGGCGGAAGTTTTTCTAGCTTTTTCGCTACCTTTTTCAACAGATCATCATTATCTTCTATTCCGATTTGATTGATAATTTTCACGTAATCCTCAGCCGTGTACCCTCTAAGTTTAGCAAGACTTGTAACACCCTGACCTGCATGCGACGATCCACATGGCGATTTACCTTCTAAAAACCCAGGAAATGACGAAATGAGTAGAGCTTCTTGAAGTAATAGATATATCCTTATGTGCTCCTTTAGAGCTGTATCTAATTGCTTAGCTTCATCGCATATTCTTGTAAGTGCGCCAACAAGATCTGGCACAACCTGCTCAAGCTCATCTATTACTATATACAGCCTTTTTTCTGAAATTTCTGGAAGAAAGTTCACTATTATTGAAGCTAAAGGAACCTCCACGCTGTTTATTTCATTTATGATTTTTGATGCTCTTTCTTGAATTTCTGGTATGTTTGTATCAAGTATATTATTTCTCATTAATATATGTATTGGGTATTTTATATCTACTAATGCGATAACGATTGACTTCAACACGTCGCGTAACGATAGCGGCTCTATCTGTAGCCCACTCACAGCACTCTTAAGTTCGCGCAAATTTACATAGAGGTAGAAGTCGTTTTCTCTTTTGGCTTTGCATATCACATATCCGCCGATTCCAATCGTCTTTCCATATCCATAATAACCTGTAACTATATTCAAAGCGAGAGGTGCCCGAATCACCCTCTTGGTAGTCTCCGTTTCGAATATTCTCGTGCCTAGCGCATAACATGGCCTATCTGTCTCAGTTTTTTTCAAAAAATCTACTTCTTCCGAGAAATCTACCACCTCGCTAGCCACGTCGCGGTTTGAAGATAAACTCACAGTTCTAATCAAGTGGTGTTTTTAAAATTTCCCTCTTGATTAAGTCATATAACTGCCGATAATGATCAACCATATTACGCATTGCTGGGTGATTTGCAAGATGCATCTTGGTCTTCCCCTCGTTTGTGATATAGGCTACTTCAAAATGTTGCGTTGAGCTACCAAAATTTGCCACTAGAAATTGAAGAAATCCTATAAACTTTATTGAATGTTCAAGACTAGAAAGAAAGCTCTCGCCTCTTAGTACTGTATATAAGTCGCTCAACTGCCGTTTAACTGAACCTGCAAAAATACACATCCGCCTAGGTCCGCCAGAGCTACCTGCACCTGCCAGCTCACATTTCCATCCCTTATCAATATTATGTTTGAAACATCTAAATCCTATAACATCTCTGTATATCGTACCCTTAAATTTGAATCCATATATCATTACTATCTCAAGATCTTCTGTTGTATCATTTTCTATGCTTTTAATTATTTTATTAACATTATTCGCTACTATCTCTGGAAATTTTGATGGCCCATGTTCTATAAGCGGCTTTTTGATTTCTGCTATAACTCGATGAAGCGCTCCAGAGAGCCTAACTATAGCATCTTCATTGCCTGCCATAGCCACATACGCAATCGGCCGCCCCCCTACCTTAAGGAGAGTAATTTTACCAACGCCGCTATGTATACCGATTTCTTCGCTGATATAGCCGGTGTCTGCCGAGAGCACCACGCCATCAAAGGTGTTACATGCGATTATGGAGGTCACAAAAAATTTATATGTTTTATATGCTACTATACAATGGATCTTTCACGATGTCTCGAGGGATTTTCCCAGAGGCCGTTATTAATACCTGCAAAAACCATAGCTCTCGGCGCCTCCTTCTGCGTTAAGAAGGCATTTCTCTCGTTGATGGTAGATGGGGCTCCCTCTTCTCATGTGCCCTATAGCCAGCCGCTCCATGCCCAAAGGGTTCATGACCTATTGTCATACCTCCTGCCACATATTACATATAGTCTGTTGGATGGGAGGCAAGACCTCAAAGGAGCTGTCGAAGAGGCTTGGGCGTCTATGCGGGATGCCGTGGAACAGTATGGGAACCTCACCGCAAGCGACTACGAAAACTACAGGGATGCCGCGCTGGGGTTTCTGCAGATCTACGCCGCGTTGTTGAGTTGGTTGCAAAGATACAGGGGATTCTCACCTGACAACACGTTAGTCTATACGGAGCGTATGCTTGTTAGCATGCCGCAGAAATCGCTCCTGGAGGGATATACCGATTTCCTACCTATGGTGGGAATTCCAGATGTTATCCTAGTAAATGCTAGAAGCGGATATGTTGCGTTAATCGACTGGAAGACGTCCTTGGAACAACGGAATCAACTGCATTATTACCAGCTGATGGCATACCGCTACGTCTTGCAGAAAGTGGCGACAGACGTCGACGTCTTCCTTGCATATCTCACTCCGTCGGGCGGAAAGAAACTTGTATCGTTAACACGACCTCTAGGAGACATATCAGGTATAGAGGCGGAATATAGAGATGTTGGCGATATGGCCGAGAAGATTAAGGCTATTGCATCGCTGTTGTACGGCTTAACATTTTGCAAAGGGATGCTTAAGGTAGCCGTGGAGATGGGCAATCAGTACGGCTTCCGTCTTTTTAACCCGCGGAAGGAGAAGCGTCCTTGTATTAACTGTAATTACCGTGATGTGTGCAAATACCGCTTCGCAAAGAAGAGCGAACTAAAACCCGAAGAGGTGAAGCTGAGAAGTGCCTTCTATAAATTGTACAGAATAGTGCTTAAGAAAAAAAGTGATGAATATAAACAATTCATAGAATTTGAGAAATGCATAAAGTTTGATAGACTTACGTTCGACGGACCCACCACGATTAGGCTTTTTGCATCACTAAATGCAAGAGATCCGCTCTCAAACGACGTTATGAAGTATTCGTTAGGCAAAAAAACGGTTTATGTGTTTAGTATGAATGATCGGTTGAACATTAAATTGGATAATGGTATTTATTCGCCAATGTTATTTGGAAGGTATGAAGATGATGAGGTTGAATTGACGCGAGACATGAACCAGTATAAGCTTGAGGCAAAGATACGCATGGTATCCCCTACGTTTGCGGTGCGTTGGCTACCTATTTACATACTTTACCGTTTAAAGCCGAATTCAGAAATTTTCAACAATATCGTTGTATGTCCCGGGAGGGTGCCAATGAACATTGAGCTAAAGGCCATCGCTACAGTAGAAAATGCTATAGTAAAATATCAACAGATAAACGTTGATGAAAATCTAAAATGGACCATAGATACTTTACGTAAAATCATCCTTAGTACTATAGATGAATATGACTAATTTTTACGACATAGGTGCTCTACTCAATAGAAATTACAGCAGTCGTGGCCAGCTATACTACGAAATGTTGTATGGAGCATCACCGTATAAACAATTGAAAGAAAGAGTAGAAGAAATTCTAGCAGGAAATCAAGCTGTTGTCGCAGCACCTGGAGTTCCAGGTGCTGGGAAGACGACGTTTTATGCATATATATTAGCAAAGCATCTAAAAAGCGAGATCTGTAGAGAAAGTATAAGGTTTGATTATCTCTATATATACATAGCTCCTACTAATGATTTAGTTAGAGACTTTATAGAGAAATTCCTTGGATTCCTAAGGGGAACATTCGGCGTTGAGTGTCGGCCGGAGATACTTAGCAGAAGGATTCGTGTGTATGGTTCTAAAGTCTCGGCGCCAAGTTATCCACAGCTTCTAAAGGCCATTGACGATGAGGTGCTTTTGGTCGCCTCGACAGATTGGCAGAGGGTGGCGGCGCGTATTCTGACGCGGAAGGTGCAGATCTACCTTATAGACGAGGCAAGCCGCATGACCTTTACGCGGTTTTTTATATCTATCGCAGATGCAATAGCCAAGGGTAACGCTAAGGGCGACATACGCGGCTTTACCGTAATCGGCGATGAGAACCAGGCTATCGGTCTCGACGAGGAGGAGCGTAGATTCCTCCTCTTAAGCTCTATCAGAGAAATAGCTGAAAAAGGTAGTGACCGTGTATACATAATTCCTCTCAATGTGAGCTGGCGCCTGCCAGAAGATACGGCGAAGCCGATTAATGTTGGCTTTTACGACGGCAACCTCATAGGAAAGGGAACTCCCTTCAAAGTTAATCTAGACGAAGCGGTATTACGAATGTTGATGCGTGAAAAACTTTGCCAGAAATATTCAAAATATATTTACGACATCCTACAAGTTGCGTCAAGATATCCGTTAGTTCATATTGAGCTTAGTGAACACTTTCGGACAGGCGAAAAGTTCGACGAAAAACGTGCCGAGCTCGGCTGGTGCCTGGCGTATGTGCTTTCAAATCTAGTGGGTAGTAGGCAAGTCTCTGTGGTAGTGCCCTATACGCAAATGGCCTTTGCGATCCGTATACTGAGCTCTGCGACCCGTATGCCAAGACCTCCTCAAAACGTTAGGGTGGCGACCATCGCTAGCTACTTGGGTCGGGAAGACGACATTATAATATCCATTTTTGGCAAAGAGCAAGTCTCGCAGTGTAATACATACTACCTCACAGATCCATATACCTTCAACGTACAGCTAAGTAGGCAACGGAATGCGCTATTTACGATAGGCTCCGCAGATATATTAAAAATGTCCGCAGAATATTGTATAAAAATTTCAGAGAGAAAGCCTAGAAAGAAGATATTGTCTTCAGGCTGGGAAAAGCTGGCAAGAACCTTAAATGAGATACAGACGATAGAGAGTTCAGTTACCGTCGACCGGGCGTAAGCACGAGATTTTGCATGTCTTTTCTTACATTACGCCTAACAACCTCCCAACCGTCTAGTAGGCCTAGGAGCTCGTCCACAGTGTAGCTTATTGCTCCTCTGTGGTTTACGGCGTATGTCTCTAGGACTAGATATTTTCTGATAATTCTTGCCGCTTCCTCAAGGGCGCTGGGCCAGTGGCTTTTGCTTTCTAGGAACATGAGTACATGCGTGTAGAGGACTACGTCGAAAGCTTTGTCTCTGAAGGGGAGGTGTGTGGGGTACGCCACCACGTCTGGTTTCGTGTCAGTTATCGCGTCCATCCTAACGGCGTATGCCCCAAGCGACTCCAGATATTTTGAGTTTCTCCAGTTGCTACACCCGAAGTCCAGAACGCGCCAACTCCTCACGTCAGCTACGCCTAATAATAACTTGACGCCTGTACTTCTAGGACTCCTCTTCACTATGGGGCAACGGGCGCAGTAGTGATCGCGAAGTATCTTAATCCTCATGGATCTTTACCACGGCTTGGAACTGTGTGTTGCCTAGTCTCTTCACCACCTTTGGGACTCCCCACCGCGACGCTATTGAGATGAACTCCCTAAAGACTATATATCTGCCGCTTCCCGCGTTATAGGTTGAGAACACTGTCTCCCGCCGCGTCACGCGTCTTATCTCCTCCACGGCCTCGTCGGGGCGGGCTAAGAAGTTGAGAACGTTCCAGAACACCGCCGCGTCAATAGATTTAGTGCGGAGCGGTAACATGTGGGCGTCGGCAACAACCTTGTCTATCAATAGGCCGTTGCCTCTGCTTTTGAGCACTTCCTCGTCTATGTCAAGGAGCACCACGTATTTGGCGCCCCATCTGAGCGAGGCCGCCCCCTTCGTGCCGAAGCCGCTACCGACGTCGGCGACCACGGCGTCTTTGAAATCGGCGTGGGCGAGGAGCGCCGGTATGGAGTAGCGCGCCGCTTGCGACCTCACAACCCTCACCGTGCGGGGCAGAG
>Ga0080008_146279_pt1 | contig 10270 bp, 16 predicted proteins | sample ConCONMetagenome_FD_69211 | JGI IMG/M metagenome (GOLD analysis project Ga0080008, IMG submission 69211) | Hot spring microbial streamer communities from Conch Spring, Yellowstone National Park, USA - CON_C (SPADES assembly) (version 2) | ecosystem: Environmental > Aquatic > Thermal springs > Hot...
GCGAGTTGCGCAACTCCTTCAAAGCGGCCAGCTGGGGGTAGGGACAGACGTAGCCTCTTAAGTCAAGTCTTTTCACAGCCACCTCCATGAGTGCAGTTCAGTTTTGCGCTTAAAAATACATTCAAAAGTGCAAATATGTCACACCTTCACTTAGTTTGTGGAATAAAGCATTTATAGGGCCAACGCGGCAGTATATAATGCTGGCGGCTAGCTACGACGAGGTGGTATCCACCCTGTGTCTATGCGACGTGGTGGCGTACATAAAGGCTCGGGAGGGGCGGGTGGTGTTCCCAAAGGAGTACGCCGGCAGGAGGCTAGAGGAGGTAGTTGCGGCCTTCCGCGGGGTGAAGCTTGTGGCGGAGAGAGGTGGCTTCACCCATGTCTTTGTCGTGAGGCCGTCCGCTGTGGAGAAGAAGCTCAAACCTGTCGCTACACCGGCGTAAACTTCCAAGGGCAGACTTGAAATAAAAGATTTTTTCCACAACTACTACAAATTAACATGCTGAAGTTGATTTCTACCTGCCGTCTCGACCATGACCAGCTTCTTTCCGAGGTTTTGCGATATATAATACTCAGGGGGCCCGCCACTGCCTACAGAATCGCGCGGGATCTCAACCTGCACTTCACCCAGGCGTACAGAAAGGCGGCCCGGCTGGAGAGCCTCGGCATGGCTAAGCGGGTGGCCAACCATAGAGGCAGTATTTTCGAGGCCACAGAGAGGGGGGTCGTGATGTGTTACTACTTCGGGTGCGCCAACTGGGAGCTCTTGATAGACAAGCTAGCGGCTCGGCACAGGCTCCCCGGGCCCGTCTTGAGGGCGTTTCTAGACGCGTATCTCGACTACTTCAAGAACGACGCAGTTGTAGACGACATACCCGTCATGGCGTTCTACGCTACCTATAGGGGGATGGAGATCCCCGAGGAGCTGGCGTCTGCGGTTGCTAGATTTCTGCCTAAGGCGGTCTATGTTTCTCACTAATTGTTAGCAAGATTTTTTAATGTCTAACAAGAGAGGCTTATGCCGGTCAAATGTCCAGGTGAATACGAAGTTGCGGGGAAAAAGATCCTCCTAGACGAGGACTGCTTTGTGCAGAATTCCGAGGACTGGGATGAAAAAGTAGCCGAGTGGCTGGCTAGGGAGTTGGAGGGCATACCTCAGATGACGGAGGAGCACTGGAAGGTCGTAAGATACCTCAGGGAGTACATGGAGACCTACGGGTCGTGCCCCCCCATTAAGATGTTGACCAAGGAGACTGGCTTCTCCCTCGAGAAGATCTATCAGCTGTTCCCCTCGGGGCCAGCCCACGGAGCTTGCAAAGTGGCAGGCGCGCCGAAGCCCACTGGTTGCGTCTAAATAAGCATTTTTGGGCGCGGAAACTTTTTTAACTATCTTAAGTTGTCGACAAGTGCGTATAGTTTCTCCGCGGCCCGTCTCAGTTGACGCACTCCCCTGCCGAGTCCCCAATCTAGAGGTTCTGGACCTTCTCTCTTTTCTTGTGAGAAGACCCGCCTCTGCGTACAGAGCCTCAAATGCCCTTGGTCTCTCGCTCTCCACAGCCTACGCCAAGGCCGCAAGGGCGAGGCGACACGGCCTGGTGGAGGCCAGGGGACGTAGCCTCCACATAACTACGAGGGGCCTCATATACTGCCTATGTAAAAACTGCGAAGAGAAACGACTCGTCTTGGAGAGACTCATGCAGAGGTTCGAGATGAAGACAGAACCTGCGTACGTAGAGGCCTACGTATATCTATTGCTCAAGGCCCTCGAAGCTCTGTCTATGCCGCTGGAAGAGGCGCCGGTGGAGAAGCTCTGTAGCTCGGCCGCCCTCGTGCTGGCGGTGCTGAGGAGGGCCCCCCTCGGGGAGCTTCCCAAGTTCCTCCAGCTAGACTGGGGGGTGTATTCGGCGGCCCTCCCGGTGCTTGCCGAGGGCCTGGCCAGACTTGGCCTCGCCATGGATCTAGGCACGCACTACTACTTCCCCGCCTTCGGCCTCGTGGTCTGCAAGACGCCGTGTAACAAGCATTGCACGATTCGCGCTGAGCTCAAGGCGGCGAAAAGGAAAATTCGGCTGAACCTCAGGGACTAAAGCCCCAGCGACAACGCGCTTTCTGCGGCGAAGGCCGCGGCTACGCCGGCGGTCAGAGCCAGTCAGAAGCGGGGCTCGACACGTTGCCTAACATAGCGCTGAGGCTCACGCGCAGTGGCGTCTAAACCGGCGAGGCTTCGGCGGCGGTGCTCGACGCGGCGAGAAAGGTCTCACTATATATGCCGAGGTGATACGCGGCGGCGCCCGGCATAACGGGCAGTCCAGCCAGGGGAGACAGACCCACAGGCATCTTGAGGTCGGCGCGCCCTCCCATCCCCAAGCAACGGGGCGGCTATGCTGAAGCCCTCGGTGGCGCTGTGTATGGCGAACCCCACAGTGAAGAGAAGCGCATTAGCCACGGCCTTAGAAACCAGGTCGCCGGCGATGGCGAAGCCCTCATCCACGCTGTGGACGCCGTAGGCCAAAGCCACTATGAACGCCGTAAGGAGGGATTGCGGCATGCCTCTTGCCGTCGCCCGCCTCTCGACCCACGAACGCAACGAGAAGACGCCGGCAAACACCGCCGTGGTAAGCACCGCGTCCCGCAGAAACAGCCTAAAGGTCTCCCACTTCGCCAATCTCTCCACGTATTCCGCAACCTCAGCCCCTATCTCCAGCGCAACGCAGGCAAGGATGCCTCCTGCAAAAGCCCGCACCGCCCCCTAAGCCATCTGCGAAGTCCACACCCTAACACATACAGTAGCATCATGCCTGCAAAGACCGTAATCCCGGCCACGAAGCCGTATAGTACATGAGATAGAAAGTTTAAAACTCTTAATATTTACATTTGCTTATTTATCACGTAGGTCCAAGATCTGAATAGGCGTGGGGCGTGGTTTTAGTCAGCCGTCAAGTTGCTGGCCCCTTCCCCTTGGGCAGGTGCCCCTTGGGAGGTTCTTCGCCCAGCCTTTACCGGTTCCTCGGGCGGGGGTCGGCCGGGCAGTCGTCGCGAGCCAACTGCCACGGACGGCTAGTTCCTGTCACACATGTGGTGCTGTGCGCGGGTGCTGAAGCCGACGGGCGTAGGTTTTTCGGTAGACGCGTCTCCTCCCGGGGTACTGCTAGGTGTTTTTGGTTATGGAGACGATACGCTGTGTCGCCAGCGTCTCTTGTGTTAACTTAGTTAAAGCAATCAGGCGGTATATAAGAAGACTCTTTCTTTTACATTTTTAATGTTTAGATGGTAACGGCGTGTCGTGGATTACATCCCCATGATATGTCGATTCGCGCCACGAGCCTTCTCTGCGGATCTGGTCGTGGAGAATGTATCTTGCTAAAGGGTCGCACTTCACAGTAATGTTATACGCGCTTCACACACGCTCCAAGTCAGGATCGTTCCCGACGAGCCAACACAACGGCGCTCCCAGCTTTTTAGTATAGAACTTTTTCGGGCGTGTTTGTGTCAGCGTATGCAGTCACAACCCGCACCTCCGCCTTGCCAGACAGCAGAAGACCCGGGGCGTAGAAAGAGACTGGTTAATCCGCGTCACAGTGACGTACCACGTCGGGACCACCCGTGTATCTAAATATAAGAACTATATAGCGATATATAGTTACCATATTGATCTCTCAAGTTTATCCCAGGTGGCGTTAGGATTACCGTGCATCTCTTGGCCGTCTCGGCACCTTCGCGGGATTGCACTCTGGACGGTGGTCCGGGCTGACCACGTGGTAATGCCTGAGCAGTTCAAGAGGCGACACAGGCGTTTTCTCGGCGGGCTTGAGGACGCATGCCGAGGCGGCGCCGAGACTACTCGATCTCAAAGCAGGTGAACTTCCCCCGGAGGTCTCCCGGACGGCCTCGGCGATTTTGCAGTTGAATCTGGAGCAGAGGTCCTGGAAGAACTTCTCGAGCCTCTCCCTGTTGCCTTCAGCCACTATCTCGACACGGCCGTCGGAAGATTAGACGCCGTAAGCCGTCGCGCCGAGGACCAGATAGCCGCGGCTGGGGGCCTCCGCCACCCGCAGGCGGCGTCCCCGGACTATCACCGCTCAGGCATAACTATACTTATATCATCGGTAAATATCATCAAGTAGGTCCCCCCGGACTTGCGCCGCAGATACTCGAAGTAGACGGCGCTGGAGCTACATATGGCACCTTGACCCTCACTATAGGCCCGAGCTCGCGACCATCCAAAGAAAGCCGGCGACAACTATGTCACAATCAGACGATATAGACGCCCCTGAGGAGCTGGAGCAACACTATTAAATATAGCTGTTGTTTTATACATGCGGCGGTATGAAGTCAAGGGGCCTTGTCCCGAGCTCGGGATGGTGTTGTCCAGATTGGTGGCGGAGATGTCTCCGGGCGAAAGCGCCGTGGTGGTCAGCAAATGGCGCTACGTCCTTGAGGATGTCAAAAACGCGGCCGGGCTCCTCGGGCTGGAGGTGGTGTCCACCGGCGAGGGGCCAGACGGCGTCGAGGTGGTGGTGAGGAAGCCGACAAAACATGAGCACTAGGCCGGCATCTTTGCTAAGGGCAGGGAGCTGAGGGCGCTGGAGCACTTGACCCCTTACCGAGCATCTCGGCCACCGGCTCGTCGACGTGGACCACGACGCACATCTTCAACGGCCAGCCACCCGGCGGCTTGACCCACCTCCCAACTGTCGAATCTGTAGCCCAGTAGCCTGCATGTCTCGACGTATACCCTGAACTGTCTTTGGCTCATCGCCCCGGTCTACTTCGCCTCATCATAGACAGCCAGGTACGCTTTCTTCATTTCATCCAATATCAGCTCCAACCTAATGATCGCCCGACTTGGTGCTTTTCGGAGCGGTGTCTCTGTACTCCGTACTACCTGGAACATTGTGAAAATGGCTTCATACATCTTTATTAAAAACCGCGCCCCGCGCCCTCCTGGACCTACGTGATCAATGAATATAAGAACTTTAAGTCTAGCTTAGGGACTCCGTCAATTCTTGCCATGAGTCTTTCCTGCGGATCTATGAGGTGTACCCGCACGTCGTGGGCTATGTACCTTGCCATAGGTTCGTACTTTACAGTAATGTTATACGCACTCCACATGCGCTGCAGGTCAGACTTGTTCCCGACAAGCCAACGAAACGGCGATCCCAGCTTTTTAGCATGCCAGTAACACATGGACTAAAGGCGCGATAAAAAGAGATCTTTTAACGACATATCACGCGGGTTCTATCTCTAGGAACCCGACCATTTCTAGGTGTAGCGGCGAGCAGAACTCTACGCAGTAGAAGGTGTATACGTGGGTGTGCGCGGCTTCGAATTCTACATCTACGGTCTCTCCAGGGTTTAAGGATGCCAAGATGCCGTATTCGGGTATGCTGAGGTCGTGAGTGGCGTCTCTCTCCTTCTCCACGTTAGTTATGTGAAGTCTAATAACGTCGCCTTGCTTGGCCCTTAAGACCTACGGCCTTATGGTGTTTCTTGTAAGGGTCATCCAGCCTCAGTGACCCACCTCCCCCCTCCCTGCTTCCGCTCCACCTGCTCATGCCCGAGCTCTATGGCGTGCGGATGGCGCTTAAAGGCGTAGATGTCGGTGCCTGGCGGATACGCATCAAGCGCCTTTATCTCCTCGGCGTGGATGATCTTCGCGTGGTGCGGCTTGCCAAGCGGGATAGGCATGTCGTACACAACCCTCATTTTCTCGCCCGTGATGTTTATTAGCTGGAAGTTCTGAGGCAACAGCGGCCCCACGAGTCTAAACCTGTCGATAGACCATATATTAAGCGCCACAAGCCACTTGCTGACGGGGTCTGGACTACTGCTCTCAAGTACGGTTATGTGGCCCATGTTGTATTGGATATCCACCTTATCCGCGACGGTCCAAGGCTTGTCCCCTGTGTAGTCGGGCGGGTCGAGGTCGTACTTAACCACCTTATTGTCTATAAACATGCTCACATAGCCGTGTCCTCTTCCGTCGAACTCATTATGAAGCGGACCCAACCCCGTCTCGACCTAAGCCGCCATCGCGTCTTCCAGCCTAATTATGGGGACGCCGTAGTCGTCGGTGCCGGCGAATTTCTTATCGGCTATAGCCTTCTATCTTCTCCCCGTCATAAGCGGTCACCGTGGGGGACAGCTTTCCGCCGATAATGTTATACCCACCGCTGGGGGTTATGTCGTTGCCGTGCGGGCTCTTCGGCTCAGGCACGAAGAAGAGGATGTCCTCTTTTACCGCGGTCTCGAGCCTTATCACCTTTATCCCGTTGAGCCCCTGCGCCTTGCCCTGCCTCACCAGATCCTCGGCCTTTCTCCAAAGAACAACATGTAGATAGTCGTACCCGAGCTGGCGACCACAGACGTCTTAGATGGGAAGGTGCCTCTCGGGGTGTGGTGGGGGAGAAGCGATGCCGAATGAGTTGCAGAAGGCGAGGCCGTCGGAGGGGCCCCAGCCCACCGAGGCCAGAACCTGCACGTAGGGCGGGAGCTCTATCTGGAAGCCCCCGGAGAGGTCCCAGCGCATGTTCCACCTGTCGAAGTATAGGAAGGTCATGGCGCCTCTGAAGTAGTTCTTATAGTTATCCGCAGTAAGCTTCACGTAGGTTTTGTCATGCTTGTAGCTTCCCTTCTGCGGGCCCCAAGGAGTTGGGTGCTGGCTCACGAAGACAACGTACTCTGTGTTGGGCGTAGTGAAGCCGCCGCCGTGTGTCGTCTGCACGTTTGGGATCTTTATTACGTCTTTAGTTTTGAAGTCCTTTAGGCTTATGGCCGCGGCTTGCCCGCCCAGCTTGTCTCCTATAAACGCCCACTCGCCTACGTATTTCGCGTCGCGCCTATCGAAATCAGGTTGATAGGTATCTCCCCCGAAGAGGATCTTCGGCGGAACAGCCTCCTTAAGTCTCTGGAATATCTCCACGCTTCTCTTCTCGCCGTGCCCCCACTCTTGCAACGGCTCCGGCGTATTGACGCCGATGACTTTTAATATGCGCATAGACGGGATCGCGATCACGAGGACTTGGCCGCTGTGGCCGCCCGACGAAATCATAATAAACTCGTCCAGCTCCGGCCTGCCCGGAGGCACGAAGGTCTGTAAGGCGGCTCTGGCCTCGTCAGGAGTAAGCCCCCTCGCCTTGAGTGCGTCGTCGAAGGCCGTTGCCGGCGCCGCCGGAGGCCTCCCAGCCACCCCAGCGAGGTATCCCAAGGCGCCGCCCACCGCCAGACCCGCAACACTCGCCAGCAGCGTCCTTCTATTGATCTTAAAGGGGTTTCTCCCGCCGCTTGGCGCAGATGCACCACCGCCCGACAACCTATAGCTGCGCGACCTAAACTGGACTCGTTCGCCCATGAACCACATCTTAGGGAGAGAAAAAACCTTCTAGGTAAACTGGTTAACAAACAAGTTTATAAAATACTTTATTAATGTTGCATCAGCCTCCGTGGCCGTGGTGGTCGTGGCTTCCGTAGCTGTGCATTCCTCCCATCCCTCCTCTGCACCAGTTGGGCCGTGGCATGCCGGTTTTCTGCATAACTTCTCTATACAGCTGGAGCATCTGGTCATATATGTAGACCGTGGCGTTCACCTTGGCGGCCATCCACCAGTCTCTAAAGGCGAAGACACAGTCCCCCATGGGCGTCTTCATATCTTGCCTAATGAGATAAAACGCCCTCTGCGCCTCCACGTACTCGCCGGTGTGGGAATCCGGCACAAACACCTTCTCCACCTGGATACGCCGCTTCACGTTCTCTGGCGGATACCTCTGGAGGACCCTCCACCTCTCGGGCGGTAGGAGAGCCATTCGGTAGACGCAACCTATATCGTCCGTCCTCACAGCGTAGCCGCCCTTGAGGACCACAAGCGCCGCATATTTCGTGTCGTTTATGACTATGCCGCAGAAGATACATCTGTTCCAGTACGTGCCGTTTCTAAGGGCTTCCTCCAGCGCTGAGGCGAGCGAGGCCGTCGTAAACGCCATAACGCTGGGGGCCTTGGGCATGTTGCTGTACTACTTCCCCCACATCACCGGCAGATGGTACGAGGAGAGGCTGGTTAAGGGCAGTTGGTTGCTCCTCACGGTTGGAGGCGGCATCACGTACATCTTCAAGCTTGCCGCCGGCGTTTTGGGCAAGCCGGGGAGATACGCCGCGGCCCCCGACTCCCTGTATTATCCATACCACGTGGTTATGACAGTGGGCACTTGGCTGATAGCCGCCGGCGTGGTGCTCTACCTGCTGAGCCTGCCGTGGGGCCACCTGCACGGCCGCCCCGTGGCCAACCGGGAGGATCCCTGGGGCGTGTCGAAGTTCGGGCTTAAAGATGTGGTGCCTCCCGCCCTCCATCCGCCGCACATCCACACTCCCTGGCCCGCCGTTGTGGGTCTGGCCGCAATGCCGCTTGCCTTCGGGCTTCTGAACATCCTCGCCGCTATGCCGACCAGCGTCCTCAGCGGCGCCGTGTCGTCCTCTCCCTCGCTCGGCTAGGGCCTGGTGGCGCTCTTCGTGGCGCTGGGGCTGGCTTGGTTTAAGTTTGGCATGATGAACAGGGCCCTTGCGATTAGAGTTATGAACGGTGCCCACCACTTAGAAATTCCGAAGCCGCCGAGCGGCCGGGGCGACCTCCGGGTCACCATGGCGCGGATGATATTCTCCGAAGCCGTGCTCTTTCTGACGCTCATCACCTTGGCCTACTACGGCCAGGCTTGTGCTCTACCAGAACCGGAGCGCCGCGCTCTCACACGTACCGCATCTCTTGACGCCTCTAGCTATATTCCAGTAGAGCCACGCGGAGATGAGCCAGGCCGTAGCCGCGGTCAAGGCGGCCTCCCTCTCGAAGGGGTAAGGGGCGAGGAGGAGTCTCACGGGGGTTATGGCCAGCAGTGTCGAGGTGAGGACAGAGGCGGCTCCGGCCGCGGCGAACCAGAGGAGCGAATCTCTCAACGGCGCGAATCTACGAAACACTAGGAAGAACAGGTCGTGCGCGGCTATGGAGACGGGGAGCACCACACCCTCCAGCACGAAGGTCAAGGCGCCCACGCCGCCGAGAAGCCTATAGAGATCCTCCTCCATGCTACAGCTGGGTGAAGAGGTTTATGAATGCGTCCACCAGGTCCCGCCTGACGCATGGATACGTCTCCACCACTGCCCTAAGAACTTCCGGCCTTATGTCTATAGCCAGCCGAAGTGTGGGGGCCGGGCTGAGGCTGGCCTCCCTCACTGCGTATATCGCCCGGGCCTCCTCCTCTGGGACAGTGCGGTGGAAGTCCTCGGCCGTTGCGCCAGCCTCAGGAGGTAGAGCTCGTCCGCCTCCAGTAGCTTGCTCAACCAGTACTGCAAATTCCGAGCTCCCGCGTCAGCTCTCTGAAGTGGGGCCCGGGGCAACGCTTTACGTAGTCGATAATGGCCTCGTAATACAGCACAGGTATAGTCAGTGTCTTGGTTTAAAGCTTATCGTCCGTGTATGTGGACGCCGCCCGTGCCCCTCGCGGCCGCCACCGGGATCCTCCTCCCGTCTGAGAGGACGAGCTGGAGCCTTATCTCGTCGCCTATCTAGGCGACGTCTCCCACGAGCATTATGTGGTAGGTAAGCGACCCGAGCCTCACCGTGGAGAAGGGGCCGGCGCATACGCGGTCCACGGTCTTCATGACGACCAGAGTTCCGTTGAACTCAGTTACGTGAAGCTCGGCTCTTAGGCCGGCCGGGGCTTCAACCCCCACTATGCAGACCTCCCCCGAGGCCCCGGTTGGCGAAGGTGAGCCGACTATGGCGAGGTCAAGCGGGACAACTTCCACGTATGCCCCGCTGATGGCGACCGGCGGCTGGAAGAAGAGTAGAACTGCCAACGCGGCCGCGGCGGCAGCCGCCAGCCGGAGCGTCTTCATGGGGCCGCCATGAGCAGTATGAGGAATACGGCGAGTATGGGGCTAGACGCCTTAAACATCAGCCAGAAAGACCTCTCATCCCTCGCCCTCAACGCCTTGGCCGAGGTGTAAATTGCGGCGGCCACGAGGAGCGCGACCACTGCGACTAGGTACGTGCCGCCTAGAGCCACGGCGAGGGCCGCCATGTAGACCGCGGCCAATATGTTCACGACCGCTATTACCGCCAGAGCCGTCTTCTCAGACACCACAGCGGGCAACATGGGGACACCTGCCTTTCTGTAGTCGTCGCGTCTGGCGTAGGCCAGGGACCAGATGTGGGCAGGTATCCATAAATAGACCGCGAAGGAGAGCAGGATGCCCGCCGCGTCGAGCGGCTTCGCCGCCACGT
>Ga0080008_120274_pt1 | contig 10239 bp, 9 predicted proteins | sample ConCONMetagenome_FD_69211 | JGI IMG/M metagenome (GOLD analysis project Ga0080008, IMG submission 69211) | Hot spring microbial streamer communities from Conch Spring, Yellowstone National Park, USA - CON_C (SPADES assembly) (version 2) | ecosystem: Environmental > Aquatic > Thermal springs > Hot...
GAGCCCGGCTCTGACGATAACAGGGCAGCGCTCTGCCTTCTCTCATCCCTTTGCTTTTCCATATTAGTAAAAAAGTGTTTCACGCGTTGATGCTCCCCCGCTCCACACCTATCCTTCAAGAAACCCGGGAAGAGCATGATGCTTCACGCCCGAGGCTTCCACAAGGCAATGCCAGCCCCGGAAGCCGCGACCACAGGGCCGCCTTACATCGAGAAAGTGGTGGGGAGGCGGGGAGAGCCTCGCCAGCGAACAGCCTGTTAAAGGCGCTCCCAGAGCTCTCTCTATAACCGATGGAATGCACAAACCCATGAAGAGCGCTAGCCGCAAGACTCGCTGGGCCAGGGTCAGCTACGGCCGCTCTCCTCACCGCTCAGCGACGGAATTGCACATCATCACACACCGTCAGCGCAACACGTGCTAAAAGTATTACCCTTGCACTAGGAATAGCGGAGGAGCCCTCTGCACCTAGCATGCTCAGCATAGCAATGATGAAGACAAAGCCGCTGAACGCCCAACAAGCTCGCGCTGGCGCTCTGATGCAGAGCCATATTCCTAATACACCGCCAGACCCAGATGTAACGGATAAATCTACTACGCAGCGAGTTAACGACCTACATAAGAAGATAAAAAATATTTTTAACGCACCTCTGCTTATCCTCCAGCTCTATATTCCTGTAGGACTATTAGCTTGGGATAGTCTTTACCACTAGCTGTGTGCAGCTTTATCTCAAGGCTAACGCCTGGCCGGACTATAAAGGGAGGATTATTCAATGTGATACGTAGAGTCGCTGAGGAGCCTGGCTGAAATACTATTCCACCATTTACTAAGTCACCCTCAACTCTGCCTTGAGTATGTAGCAATTCAACCTGTAATCCAACCTGAGTGCCGGGGCGCCCGTTCACTAATATGTCTGTTATTGCTGCAGCGGATGTTCCAGTGTTCTGGACAGTAACATAGATGCCGTCAGCCCCATCGTATATTGATGTTATTTGGAGCTGCTCGAAGCCTGTGAAGAGCCCGACGATGCCTGTCATCCAGAAGGCTACCGCTATCGCTACGGCGATCGTGACTGCGACGATGATGACGGTGGCTATTACGGGGCTTATACCCCTTCTCTTGACCATGCTCTACCGTGTATATATGGTGGGAGTGGTATATAAATTTTTAGCTTGCGGCGTGCAGGGGCTTTGCTCTCGCGCGGGCGCTAAGGTATGAGTTACGTTTTCCGCGTGGGTGGGCTGGGCGGCTTCGCGTGCTCGGTGTTCGTGTGGGCTGGGGAGGCGCTGGCGGGGATGCCCCGTGTACGCCAGCGGGCTCGCGGAGCGCGTCCCCGCTCCTGGACACGATTCGGGGGGTGCTCTCGCGGTCCCTGTGCCAGGCGTGGGTGGACCTGTCGGCGCCGTCGCAGCTGGAGTCCTAGCCGCGCGTGAGCACCTCGATGGCCAGTAGCCGACTAGGCCCCTCTCGATGTGGTCTCGGCGCGTGGGCCTGTGCTTCTCCGCCGTCCTCGTCGCTCGGTAGTGTGCTGCCTGCGTCTGCCTCGGGCGCGCTTCGCGTGGCGGCCCTACAGCGGGGGCTTTGTCTTCTCGCGCATTGACTCGAGGAGCCAGACGCCCAGCTTCTCGGCTTCCTCGGTGGTGCCGGGCGCCGCTCTCAGGCAGTAGAGCACCGCCACGACCCTGCCGGGCAGCTTCTCCGGCCACCTCCTCTTCGCCTCCTCGACCCTCTCGACCAGCTTCCTGACGGCGCGGGGGCCCGCCCTCACCTTCGCGTCGCCGACTACTGTCAGCTGGCCGGTCGTCCCGTAGATGTCGAACTCGTACCTCTTGTCGAAGACGGCGGGGCCTGTCTCGATGCTGATGCCCCTCTCCTTCAAGAGGTGGGTGACTACGAGGTTCGCTTCCTCCTCCTCGCTTATCGTCAGGTTCTCAAGTGTTCTGCGCATTGAGCGCAGCTCGCGCTCCACCTTCCCCATCCTCTCGTTGAGGGATGAAACATCGGCCTCCACCTTCTCCATTCTTTTGTTGAGGGAAGAGACATCAGCCTCGAGCTTCCCCATCCGCTCGTTAAGGGAGGAGATATCGGCTTCCACCTTCCCCATCCTCTCGTTGAGGGATGAAACATCGGCCTCAAGCTTTCCTACTCTCTCGCTTAGGGATGAGACGTTAGCTTCCAGCCTCCCAACCCGCTCGTTGAGGGAGGAGACGCTGGCTTTCACCTCCTTGAGGCCTTCCTCCAGGCTCTCGACTCTGGAGTTCAGCGCGTTGACGGCGTCTATGAGGGTTTTCACAGCTTCCGCCAGCTGTGCTAGGGTTGTCCTTATGTCCTGTAGGCCTAGGTAGCCGGCTACCGCGTACCTGAACTCCTCGTCCTCCCGGAGGAGGCGCAGGATCTCTCGCTTCAGCTCGGCGCTCATCCCTGAGCTAGCAGGGGCGCCGGGGTATATAAGGCTCGCTCGGGCGCAGCTCCGGGCTCTCCCGGGGCTAAGTATAAGTAGTGCTGGCGGGGCTCCTCCCTTGTGGCTAGCCTGGACGGCTTCGCGTACTCTGTGTTCGGGTGGGCTGGTGAGGCGCTGGCGAGGATGTTCCCGTGGCTGAGGAGCGACATCGTGTCCGCCGACATGCGGGTGTACCCTGCTGCGTACGCGTCGCGGGTGGTGCTGCTCTCGGTGCTCGGCTTCGCCGCTGGGCTGGGGGTGGCGGCGCCCGTCTCCTTCGCGCTGGCGGGAGTTGGCGTGTTGTCCCCCCTGCAGGCTGCCGCGCTCTCGGCCTTCCTGCCCCTGGGCGTGGCGGCGGCGGTGTTCGGGCTGGGGCTGGTCTATCCGAAGGTGAAGCTGAGCTCGAGGGCTTCGCAGCTCGACCTGGAGACCGCCTACCTGGCTGTCTACGTGACGGTGATGGCTACCGGTGGCATCTCGCCGTACACGAGCTTTGAGCGGCTGGCGAGGGCCCCGGAGACACTGTTCAGGGAGGTGAGGAGGGAGGCGAGGCGGTTCTTCCTGCTCGTGAGGTCGATAGGCTGGGACCCGCTGTCGGCCATCGAGTTCATCGCGAAGCGGGCGCCGCACGAGGGCTTCAGGCAGCTGCTGCTGGGCTACGCGGCGACGCTGAGGGTTGGGGGTGACGTGGTGCACTACCTGCAGAGGCAGACAGAGATCATGCTGAGGGAGCGGGTCTCGCAGGTGAAGGTGGTGGGGGAGAGGATTGCGACGCTGCTCGAGGCCTACATGGCGATGGTGCTGCTGACCTCGATGACGATCTACGTGATGTACGTGGTGGGGATGGCGCTGGCGCAGGCGGGCCTGGGCCTGGCGGGCAGCGAGCTGCAGTTCGTCCTCTTCTCCTACATCCTGATGCCGATGCTCTCGGGGATCTTCATCTACCTGGCCGACCTGATGCAGCCCAAGTACCCGGTGTACGACGCGGCGCCCTACTACGTCTACTTCGGGGCCAGCCTCCCCATCACGCTCTTCCTCTTCTTCTCGATGGCCCTGCCCTTCATGGTCCCCCCGCCGCTCTCCGACGCCTTGAAGGCCGTCTTCCACCCCTTCGCCTCGCTGACCGTAGGGCTTGCCCGCTCGCTAGGCCTGGGTAGGGGGTTCGAGGCGGGCGTGGGGATGGTGGTGGCGATGAGCATCGGCCTGGTCCCGGCCCTGGTCGCGGAGGCCTACTCGGCCGCGAAGTTCGGCGGGATCCAGTACGGCTTGACGAGGTTCCTGAGGGACCTCGTCGAGGTGAGGAAGACGGGGATGTCGCCGGAGAAGTGCATCATCAGCCTGAAGGACAGGGACTACGGGCGCTTCACACCCTACCTGCGCGACATGGCGAAGCAGGTTGGCTGGGGCGTCTCGCTGGGCGAGATCTTCAAGAGGTTCTCGAGGGGGATGAAGAACTGGTTCGCCCTGATCTCGATGTACCTGCTCGTGGAGAGCATCGAGGTGGGCGGGGGCATGCCGGAGACCCTGGAGGCCCTGGCCAGCTACGCGGAGACGCTGGAGCACGTGGAGAGGGAGAAGCGGACGACCCTCAGGCCGCTCATCCTCATGCCCTACATCGGCGCGATCATCATCACGGTGGTGGTGATCATCCTCGTCTCCTTCATGGGCTCGATGATGCGTTTCGCGGGCGCGGCGATCTCCGAGGCGCAGCTCATCAACATGTTCATGCCCCCGGTGATCCTGAACAGCTACCTGATGGGCCTGGCCGCCGGGAAGCTCAGCAGCGAGAGGGTCTCCGCGGGCTTCAAGCACGCGCTCCTCCTCACCCTCTCCAACCTCGTCGCCATGATGATGGGGCCGGCGATCGTCTCCGGCCTCATGCCGAGGCTCTAGCGCGCCGGGAAGCCGTCGAGCTGCACAGCGGCTTAAGCGACAGCAGGCTAACCTCCCCGGCTGCCCCCACTTAGCTAGGTCTTCCGCAGAGTTGATAGCTTAGCGCGCTTTCAGAGCCGCGGAATCAGGGGCTCGCACTTGCTCTCGATGATCCTGGCGAGCTCCTCGTCCCGCAGCGAGTCCAGCGCGATGCACTCGCTGCCGAACCAGAGGAGGTAGCCGCACTCCCCTATCTCCTCGCACCTGTCACACTCCTCGAAGAGCCTCCTCAGCAAGGCCAGGAGCTCCTCCCTCCTCACGCGAGCAAAGCCCCAGGGGGCTGCTTAAAGCTTCGCTTGCCGGGCGCGCGGCAAGGCATTTAAGAGGCGTGCAGGAGTGGTGCTTTGGGTGGGTGGCCTGCTGTGGCTGAGACTATCGCCATCATAGCCTCGGTTGTGGGCTCTGCGGCGGGCACCTCCTACTGGCTGGGCAGGAAGCTGTCGAGACTGGAGCTCGAGGTTAGGGAGCTCAGAGGGAGAGTGAGCAGCGTGGAGGGGGAGCTCAGCGGGCTCAGGTCCAGGGTGACGGGCGTCGAGGGGAGGCTCGAGCGGCTGGAGGAGAGGATGGGCGCCGTCGAGGCGGGGGTTGCTGAGCTCAGGGAGAGAGTGAGGGGGCCTGGAGGTGGAGGTCGCTGAGCTGAGGAGGGGCTTGGCGGGCGCTGAGCAGCGGCTCTCGCGGCTCGAGGAAAGGATGAGCGGTGTCGAAGCAGGAGTAGCGAAGCTGAGGGAAATGGTAGCGGAGCTGAGGGAAAAGGTCGCGAGCGTCGAGAAACAGCTGCCCACGCTGGAGGAGAGGGTGAGCGGCGTGGAGGGGGGCTCTCCTCCCTGAGGGGGGCTTCGCCGAGCTAAAGGCGGGGGTTGCGGCGCGCTTCGACAGACTGGAGAGAAGGATGGAGAGGATGGGGAGGGCTGTGAGGAGTGCGAACGAGCTCTTCGTGGACCTGCTCGGCTACGAGGGTGTCCTCAGGGCGGAGGCAGTCACCTTCGCGAAGACCAAGCTGGCGCGCGTGCTCGAGCTCGCCAGCGGGAACCCCCTGACCAAGGAGGAGAGGGAGAGGCTCAAGCAGCTCCTCGAGAAGGACGACCTCACCCTGGAGGAGGCGCAGGAGCTGTACAGGATAGCGGACAAGCTGGTGGAGGAGCACGGCGACAGAATCGAGGCGTGGAAGCTCCTCTGGTACTCCAGAGCCTGGATCGGCATAAACTGGAGGAGGATGGCGGAGCAGCGCAGGAAAGCCGCGCAGCAGGGCGGCCAGCCGCAAACCGCTTAGCACAGGGAGGCTACCGGGGTTTCCCGCCGGCGGCCGCAATCACGGCCTAACCACTCTCGGAGCGTAATCCTCGAGGAACATTGGCGTGTAAATGTAAGCGTTCTGCCACGCGCTAGACACGGGCAGCGACAGAAAGCCTGAGCCGCTGGATCTGAAGTCGAACAGCACCGCCCAGTACCTCAGCAGCGTCCCCTGCTGCACGGTCTTAGACGTAGTGTACGGCCAGAAGTCAGCCTCGATCGACCCCTGCCGCTGACCTCCCGGCGCAGCTGCCGTGCTCGAGAAGCTCGCGCTGCTCCCGCCAATGCTCCTCAGCAGCTCCACAGCCGCCTTGTTCAGCACCACCGCCCTCCCCACGCCCCCTGAGCTCCAGTGGGCCATCAGCACGCCCGGGTCGGGCCGTATTAAAACGCCTCCAGGAGATCCTGAGACGTCGCTGTACGTGTACACGAACGTCTGGTTCCGCCTGTACTGGTAGCCGGCTGCCGTGTACACGAAGTAGTCGGCGTAGCCCCTCCCCATCCCGGTGCACAGCCAGTAGCCGTAGCCGCTGCGGGTGTTTTTCCAGTAGATGTAGGTTATAACTGGTATGTATCGGGTTCCGTTCACCACCTGGACTATGGCTAGCGTGTCATAGTAGTCGCTTCTAACGTCGCCAGCCGCGTAGACGTTGCCGACTTGCGTCGTGTCGAGGATGGCGAAGATCCTGATGGGGGCCTGTATCCACGAGTACCTCATGTAGTTGTAGTAGACCTGCCAGGTGCCGTACGGCCGGTAGCGGCCAAGGTAGCGGCCGTAAAAAACGTCGAAGGCGTGGAGGTTGAAGGGGCCGAACGCGAAGTCCGTTACCGGGTCTCGGAGAACGAAGGCCACGACGCCTCCGTAGTCGTGGTAATCTCTCGATCGCTGGTGCTCTAGGTCGACGAACTCCACGTCGTAGAGCGGGTGCCAGACGTCCTTCCACGTGACCTGCCCTCTCTCCTCCCTGTAGATGTACTGTATCTGAGTGGGGTACGCCGCGGGCTCCGCGTCCAGGTCGTCGTACCACCAAAGTACCACGTACTGCCTCCTAATGCTCGTGGTGGGGAACTTCACCTGGAAGACGAGTCTCACGTTGTACTTATCACCCTTCACGAGGTCCATCTGGGGGTCCGCGAGGCCGACAGGGATATCCACCTGCACGCCACGCCAGGGGACAGTGGTCCAGTTCTCGTACTGTATGGGTCTCTCCGCCAGCGTGCTCAGGGTCCCGTCTAGAGACACGTTCACGCGCACCTGCTTGATCGGCACGTAAGGGAAGGGCGGGAGCTTCAACTGGGGGTCCACGGCGAGCTTCATTCCAAGCCAGTAGAGGGAGAGATTCGCGCTCATCTCCAGCGTGTAAACCTCGTTGCTGATGTCGCTGGGCCTGGCAAGCGTCCGCCTGTTTCCCGCGGAGTCGTAATAGATCAGTATGTCTGGCGTGCGCCTCCCGATGGCAAACATGAGGTAGTCGTACGTCGATGCCTCGACGACAATCCCCCTCTCGTCCGAGATCACGACCATCAGGGGGGCGTACCGCTGACCCGTAACAGGGTCCGTCAGGATCTCCACAGCCGGCTCGAAGGTTATGCTGTAGTTGCCCATGCCGAGGTACGTGACGTCCTTGATCTTCGCGAGCTTCCAAGCGCCCGTGTACCTCCCAGCAGAGTCCCTCTCCGGGTAGTACACGCGAACCCAGCCCCTCGCGATCAGGTTGCCGTAGGGATAGCCTCTAACCGTGGGCGGGTACGTGCTGGTATCGACGTCCCCGTCGAACCTCACGCTGATCTGGATCGTCGTGTTCGTGCTGGTGACGCTCACGGGAGCCCTGTTCACCACGAGGGTTAAGCCGACGAACACGTCGCTCTCCCAGTTGTAGAAGCCGAGCGCGGTGAGGTTGAGCCTGAGCTTTGCGTAGGCGTAGCTGCCCGAGATGGGGAGGTACCAGTAGCCCTTCATAAGGTTCTTAACGCTCCTGGGCCTGCCCAGCTCCCTGGAGAGGTCGAGGGTCAGGAGCTCGTAAGAGACTTGAAGGCCGTAGGCGCCGTAAGCCTCGATGGCGCTCCGCCTCCAGTACTCCAGGAACGTCAGCGCGGCCAGCCTGGCCACCGTGAAGTTGTGCCTGTTGTACATCGACATGCCGTAGGAGGCGAACCTCTCGGCGAGGTCGGAGAACTCGGTGTAGTTGAAGTAGGCGCGCGTCGCCAGGGCCAGCATGGCGGCGAGGGCCCTCTTGAAGTCCGCTGTTACGGCTGCGACGACCTCGCGGACGACCGGGCTCCTCGTCCTGAGGAAGAGGGTGTGCATCTGGTAGACGTTCACCAGGAGCGCCATGATTATGATGCCGACGATCAGCACTGTGACGACGAGTATCTGTCCTCTCCTAGCCCTCCGCCCGCGCACGGTCTCACCCGGAGTACCCTATTGTCAGGTGTACGAGCAGCACGGATCCCCTCACCCTGTCCGGGTCGCCCGTGCAAACGTAGGTGTAGGTGATGGGCTCCGCCTCCGTCATGCTCACCTTACCAACGTCGAAGTTAGCCGCGTAGCCAAGCGGGCATAGGACCGCGCGGCCCCCCGCCAGGTCGTACTGGACGGTGTAGACATCCACCCGGAAGAGCAGGCCCTGCGGGAGCACTGTGGACGCGAAGAACGCCAGGTCGTTCAGCCTGTTCTCCTCCCAGCCCTCGGGGCACCTGCCGATAGAGCTGAAACGCTTGCTCGCCTCGTAGATGAGGTTGCCGAGCACCTTCTCGTAGACGTTGTTTTCAGCCATGCTGTTCAGGAAGTTGTAGCCGAGCCTTCGCAGATCGCTCGTCTCCCTGATGTACACGCTCCTCAGCGGCTTCGTGAACTGCATGAGCAGAAGCACGACAGCGACCACCATAAAGACAGCGAGCACTGCCTCAACAACCCTGACCTGGCCCCTCCGGGCGGTCACGGGAACCCTTCCACCTCACGCCACACTGTGAGCTCGACGAGGAACGGGTAGTTGTACACGGTGCACATCCTCGTCAGTCTCACAGCGTTCGCCGGCACAGCCCCTCTTTCGCTCGATATGTCGATGCTGGGTATGCGGTTGACCACTATGGCTATGGGGTTTCCTCTGAACTGGGCGAATACGAACACGTGGCTAGCGAGCGGCTCGACGTACCTTATATAGCCGATGAGGTACCACTGCTTGGCTGACGGGAGGACCTTCCCAGCGTTGTTGCAGAGCGGGTCGTCGTCCCTGAAGTTCCCAGTCGAGTCCCTGCACCAGACCACGGAGGTGAAGTTTAACAGCTCCTGGTACTCGGGCACTGCCTGCAGGAGCTCATCCTTGACGAGGACTGCGCCCGACCGCTTGTTACCCTTCTTTATGGAAATGGGGTCTACAGCTCTGTTCACGAACACGTAGTTGCCGATGATGTAGCCTTCAGCTGGCGCGTTGCCGTAAGCGTTCGTAGCATAGCCAGCTACGCTCGCGAAGCCCCTCCACTCCACATGGACTATGAGGAAGGTGAAGTACCACTTGTTCGGCCTGTTTCTGGGGCTGCTGAAGTACTGCTGGAGGCTGGGTGTGAAGTCCAGCACGCACTCGCCTAGAGCGTCCGTGAGCGCCCTGGCCGTGGACACGTTCTTCGCCTCCACGGTGGCATCGCCAGCCCCTGGCCGCACGCGCACAATGACGTACATCCCCGTCACATTCGCGTTGGGCACCCCAAGCCCCTGGATGTTCTCTACTCTCACCCTGAAGGTCGAGGCATACCTGTAGTTGCCGTAGGTGTAGTAGCCGATCGGCGTTATGATCACCCTGAGCATGGGTACTATCCTGAGACGGTAGCCGTAGCCCTCGAGGCCGAGGAGCTGCGCTAGCCTGGAGGCATTGAGGAGGAGCGGGTTGGGGAGGGTGGAGAGGTTGGCTAAGCGCATAACCTTGTCGGGGTCGACCCTGTAGGGCTCTCTGCTCCCGGCGAGGGCTAGGCCGAAGTCCTGCAGGTTATCGGCGGTGACCGCGATGTTTGTGCCCCAGTCCTCCGGGAAGCCCGGAGTCAAGACGATCTTATCGAGAACCCTCTCCGCGACTGTGTAGAGCTGCTCCTGCCTAACGGTGTCGAGTGTCGCGGCTGGCGCGCTCAGCATCTGGTGGGCCGCCAGGATGATGACGACCAGCAGGAGCGCCACAGCCAGGTATTCCAGTACAGTCTCCACAAGTTACTCTCCCGTCGCGGGTTAATAAGCTTTACCTACCCCTGGGGCATGACCGCGAAGCCCACGCACACGCTGCCTCCGTACCTGTACGCCACGATAACCGGTCGGCCCGAGGGGAGGGGTAGGCGGATGCTGCTCGAGGGAGTGCCAAGGCCCGGTATCTCAACCGGTTGGGCGCAGTTAGCCGCACCCACCACGTGGACAGGCTCCTTTCCGAAGTTAGGGGTGACGATGACCCTGACTTGCTGGTAGATCTGGAGCCTGGCTACGACTTTCAGCGCGTTCTCCCCCTCCTCGCTGAGCTGTAGCTCGTAAGGCTGGCCTGCTAGGGTGCTCGGAAGCGTCATTGCCATGTAGCTGTAGCTGCCTCCGCCGAGGGGTGAG
>Ga0080008_143160_pt1 | contig 10226 bp, 15 predicted proteins | sample ConCONMetagenome_FD_69211 | JGI IMG/M metagenome (GOLD analysis project Ga0080008, IMG submission 69211) | Hot spring microbial streamer communities from Conch Spring, Yellowstone National Park, USA - CON_C (SPADES assembly) (version 2) | ecosystem: Environmental > Aquatic > Thermal springs > Hot...
ATGAGCTTTTAAAACTTATGCGGGACCATGCAAAAGCCTTTGGTGCCAAGTTTGTAAGGGGTAAAGTTATTGCCACAGACCTGTTGGGAGATATAAAGAAGGTCTATACCATAGACGGAAGGGAGTTCAAGGGCAGGGCGGTTATAGTAGCCTCTGGGGCTATGGAAAGAACCAACAAATACAAGGGAGAGGAGGAATTCTTAGGAAGGGGTGTGTCTTACTGTGGCGTTTGCGATGCGGCATTCTTTAAAGGAAAGCCCGTGGCGGTAATAGGGGAGGACGATTACGCTTTAGAGGAGACGGAGTTTATAAGCAGGTTTGCCAGCAAGATATACTTGGTGGTTCCCTCCTCCCGCATAAAGGCACCACCAGAGATGGTAGAGGAGATAAAGTCCCATCCCAACGTGGAAATCCTCACCCACCACAGGGTTATCCAGATCGTAGGTTCCTCCTTTGTGGAGGGCTTGGAAGTCCAAAACGTAGAAACCAAAGAGAAAAAGGTCCTACCTGTGGATGGTGTGTTTATATTCTTGGGAGGGAACAAGCCTTCGGTGGATTTCCTTATGAACCAAGTGGAGATGACGGACGGACACTGTATAGTGGTAAATGAGGAGATGATGACCTCCGTGCCCGGTGTTTTTGCGGCGGGGGGTGTGCTCTGCAACAACATAAAGCAGGCGGTTATTGCAGCGGCGGATGGTGTAAAAGCAGCGTTGGCGGTGGATAAATACCTAAACAAGAAGGCAAAGATCAGCTCCCAATGGTGAATGTTTGTCAAAGAGCTTCCGGAGGAGGTAAGGTTCAAAATATCCGCGGGTGAAGTTATAGAGAGCCCTGCGGACTGTGTAAAGGAGCTAATAGAGAACTCCCTTGACGCAAAGGCAAAAAGGATAGAGATAGAAGTAATCAAGGGTGGAAAGCACTACATTTCCGTCAAAGATGACGGCGTGGGCATACACCCGGAGGACCTCCCTAAGGTAATCCTGCCCTTTCACACCAGCAAGATAGAGAGGTTTGAGGATTTGCTTTCGTTGAAAACCTACGGCTTTAGGGGAGAAGCCCTCCACGCTATAGCCCAAGTTAGCAGGATGGTCATAAGCTCTCGTTTTTATCAAGAGGACAGGGGCTACGAAATGAGGGTAGAAGAGGGAAAGGTGGTGCATATGAGAGAAAAGGGTATGGCGGTGGGCACAAGGGTGGAGGTCTTTGACCTTTTTTACAACCTGCCAGTAAGAAGGAACCTTTTGAAGAAGGAAGATACAGAGAGGGCAAGGATTCTGAGGCTCGTAAGAGACTACGCAATGGCAAGACCGGAGGTATCCTTCAAGCTTACAGCGGAAGGAAGGGAGCTTTTGAACCTTCCCTCCACCCAAAGCGCAAGGGATCGGTTGGAAGAGATATACAAAACCAAGTTTGAGGAGAGGGAGATTGAAAGGGATGGCTTACACTTGAGGGTCTTTGTTTCCCTCTCCCAAAAGAAAGGGGAGGTGAAGCTTTTTGTGAATTCAAGACCTGTTCAAAACAGGGGCTTAACGGAGTACATAAAAAGGACGGTGGGAAGACGCATAGCGGTCTGCCTTTTGGAGGTCCCACCCTTTGCGGTGGATGCCAACATCCATCCCAAAAAGCTTGAGGTGAAACTCCAAAAGGAAGGAAACATCAAAGAGCTTTTCAGAGAACTTTTTAAAGGACATAAAACACACATACCATCCTTGAACCAAGAGAGACACCCATACAAGGCTGAGCCGGAGCTTTTGGGCATCTTGGAGGATACAATACTTATAGTGAATTGGATGGAGAGCCTTTACTTCATAGACCAGCATCTGCTTGCGGAACGCATAAACTACGAAAAGGGACAAACCTCCAATAAGGCATGCAAAGGTGCCATAAAGGCAGGGGACAAACTATCGCCCACCCAAGTTAGGGCTATGCTTAAAGAGTGGGTGGGACTACAGAACCCTCACACCTGCCCTCACGGAAGACCCATATACTACCGCCTGCCTCTTAAAGAGATCTACCAACAGATAGGAAGGGAACGCTGATGCTTGCCAAGAGAATAATTCCGTGCTTGGATGTGGATAAAGGGAGGGTGGTAAAGGGTGTAAAGTTTCAGAACCTTAGGGATGCGGGGGACCCGGTGGAGGTGGCAAAGGGCTACGAAGAGCAATCTGCCGATGAGCTTGTCTTTTTGGACATAACCGCCTCCGCAGAAGAAAGAAAGATCATGATAGAGGTGGTGCAAAGGGTAGCGGAAACGATCTTTATACCTTTCACGGTGGGGGGTGGCGTGTCCTCCTTGGAGGACATAAGAAGGCTTTTGTCTGCCGGTGCGGACAAGGTTTCCATAAACACCGCAGCAGTAAAAAACCCACAGTTGATTTACGAGTCCGCAAAAAGGTTTGGTTCCCAGTGCATAGTGGTAGCCATAGACGCCAAAAGGTCCGAAAGGGGATGGGAGGTTTATATTCACGGTGGGAGGACGCCCACAGGGCTTGATGCGGTAGAGTGGGCAAAGAGGGTAGAGAGCCTGGGAGCGGGGGAGATCCTGCTCACTTCAATGGACGCAGACGGCACAAAGAAGGGCTACGATATAGAGTTATGCAGGGCTGTAGCGTCGGCGGTGAGCATCCCTGTGATAGCCTCCGGGGGTGCGGGCACAATGGAACACTTTTACGAAGTCTTCACAAAAACAAACGTAGACGCAGCCCTCGCAGCGTCCCTCTTTCACTTCAAAGAGGTCAGCATCCCAGAGCTAAAGGCATATCTTAAAAACAAAGGTGTTCATGTGAGGCTTTAAGATGTTTGAGCCAAAAACTCCGTACTTGGCGGTGGATGGTGTGGTCAGACTTTGGGAGGGAGAAAGGTTTAAGGGCATTGTGCTTATAGAGAGAAGGTATGAACCCTTGGGCTATGCCCTGCCGGGAGGCTTTGTGGAGGTGGGAGAGACGGTGGAAAAGGCAGTCCTGCGGGAAGTCAAAGAAGAGACAGGACTTGATGCACAGATTGTTAAACTTTTGGGTGTGTATTCGGAACCCAACAGGGACCCACGCTTTCATGTGGTGTCTGTGGTCTTTGTTTTGGATGCCTCTGGAGAGATAAAAAGTGGCGATGATGCAAAGAAGGCTGTAGTCTTTCCCTTAGAGGACTTGCCCTTTGATAAAATAGTCTTTGACCACGCAAAAATTTTGAAGGATTTCCTAAGATGCCCGTAGAGAGAGAAGTGCCAGAGGAAATAAAGAGAAAAGTATTGGAAAAGGTCTCCAACAAAAGCTTGGCAGAGATCGCCTTTAAGTACATAAAGCTTGTGGAGAAAGAGGACGGTACCATTTGGGTAAAGGAAGAGCTACCAGACACCAACAACCACGCCCTCATGTTTATGGTCCTTGCCTGCGTCAATTACACCCAAAGAATACTGAGAGGAGAGGACATAGAATGACTACCATTATTGCAGTAAAAAGAGACGGTGTGGTAGTTATGGGCGGAGACGGACAGGTCACCCTTGGTTCTTCTGTGCTAAAGCATGGGGCAAAAAAGGTCAGAAAGATCTACAACGGCAGTGTGTTGGTGGGCTTTGCGGGTTCCGCCGCCGATGGTCTTGCCCTAATGGAAAGGCTGGAGGGAAAGCTGGAGGAGTTCAGAGGAAACCTTTTGAGGGCTTCAGTGGAGTTGGCAAAGGAGTGGAGAACAGACAGGGCTCTAAGAAGACTTGACGCCATGCTATTGTGTGCAAACTTGGAACACCTCTTGGTAATTTCTGGCACGGGGGATGTGATGGAACCAGACGAGCCCATCATGGCAATAGGCTCCGGTGGAGACTACGCAAGGGCTTGCGCCTTGGCTCTTTACAAACACACCAACCTATCTGCAGAAGAGATCGTCAAAGAATCCCTCTCCATCGCAGCAAAGATCTGCATATACACCAACGAAAGCTTTTTCTTGGAAAAAATACCTTAAGGTGGTATAATATAGACACGGTAGTTTGAGGGTTCCTTTGGGACCCTTGTCAACTTGGCAACTGAATATGGGTTAGTGTATCCTCTCGGTGGGCTGTTTTAATTTTGAGAGGGTTAAGGCTTTGATTTTCAAGTTTTTTGGGAGGTAGTCTCACCGTAAAGCCGTAATTCTGTAATGCCGTAATGCTGTAATTATGGTCAGTGGCGGAAAGTGTTGAAGGACAAGGATTCAAATTTGACAATAACAGACTCAACTTTGCATGATCTCGGATTTCGGAAAATTAACTTCATTTGAAAAGGGTGCCACCTTGACAAAATGGTTGATATGTCTTATTTTAGTTAATGTGGTCGTTTAGGGTTCCTAATGCACCGTGTGGAGTTGAAAGTGGTGGTATTGGGTGGGTAATCTCCCAGAAATTGGGTTCCTAATGCACCGTGTGGAGTTGAAAGCTGCCCCTTAGAAGAAATGAACGCGGTGGAAATTTTGGTTCCTAATGCACCGTGTGGAGTTGAAAGGACGGTGCAGTGGTGGTAAAGAAATTTCCATATATTGTTCCTAATGCACCGTGTGGAGTTGAAAGCACATACAGCATTGCAACAAGGTATAGCACCGAGATTGTTCCTAATGCACCGTGTGGAGTTGAAAGATAATAATCCCAGTCTTTCCATTCCTTCACATTTTTGTTCCTAATGCACCGTGTGGAGTTGAAAGTTGCCACGATTTCTTGGACAGACACCTCCCTTATTGGTTCCTAATGCACCGTGTGGAGTTGAAAGAGCAAAGGTGGGATGGCTTGGGTTGATGTTAGACCTGTTCCTAATGCACCGTGTGGAGTTGAAAGGTATGGCGGTATAGTCAATAAGGACTTCGTCAAAGAGTTCCTAATGCACCGTGTGGAGTTGAAAGACATCTTTATAGACGGGACTATGCGATTGTATAATGGTTCCTAATGCACCGTGTGGAGTTGAAAGTGGTTGTCTTCACGTATGTGCGTGAAGACTGAGTAGGTTCCTAATGCACCGTGTGGAGTTGAAAGACAGATGCTGGGCATCAGTCCGTGGGTAGGATATGGTTCCTAATGCACCGTGTGGAGTTGAAAGTGCTTTCTCAAAAAGGCCCTCAAAACTCCAGAGGGAGTTCCTAATGCACCGTGTGGAGTTGAAAGTCTTTCCTTGGTTCAAGTTCAGCCACTTTCCCATCCGTTCCTAATGCACCGTGTGGAGTTGAAAGTATTTCTCATACCATATAGGATACAACTTGGCAAGGGTTCCTAATGCACCGTGTGGAGTTGAAAGGTGAAGGTTCTCAATTTGCACATACATCAACCGCATGTTCCTAATGCACCGTGTGGAGTTGAAAGGTATATTGGACTTTCTTCAGCAAGACCAAGGCGCCAGCGTTCCTAATGCACCGTGTGGAGTTGAAAGGCGTGAGATTATAGAGAGGTTTTTGAAGGAGAAGTGTTCCTAATGCACCGTGTGGAGTTGAAAGATTTTAGGAAGCATTACTTATTCAGAGTTGCTTTGCGTTCCTAATGCACCGTGTGGAGTTGAAAGACATAGTAGGAGAGTTCTCCCTCCCTTAGCAATCTCGTTCCTAATGCACCGTGTGGAGTTGAAAGGAAAAGTGCTTGAAGCAAGACAAGTAGAAAAGTCTTTGTTCCTAATGCACCGTGTGGAGTTGAAAGCCCCACTTCAGGAAAGGGGCGAGGAGGCTACTATGGGTTCCTAATGCACCGTGTGGAGTTGAAAGGCTTTAGCACAAAACGAAAATATGGTTAGACTGTTTGTTCCTAATGCACCGTGTGGAGTTGAAAGAAACATTGCAATTTTCTAAGGAAAGGCTTGAAAGCGTTCCTAATGCACCGTGTGGAGTTGAAAGTATAGGGAACTCCTTCGGGGAGGGAGGGTTCTGTTGGTTCCTAATGCACCGTGTGGAGTTGAAAGTTGAGGAAAAGCTGGATGTCCATGCAAGCAGTATAGGTTCCTAATGCACCGTGTGGAGTTGAAAGTCGGCGAGGAGCAAATGAAAAGATACGGCGCCGACTATGAGTTCCTAATGCACCGTGTGGAGTTGAAAGCTGTGGGCATTTTCAGGTTCGGGTTGGGTGCCTTTTGGTTCCTAATGCACCGTGTGGAGTTGAAAGTTTTAAAAACCAAGCAAAGGAGGATTAAGCCATGAGGTTCCTAATGCACCGTGTGGAGTTGAAAGTGCCCTGCCCTGTATAGTTTTGTCCTTCTTAGTTCTCAGTTCCTAATGCACCGTGTGGAGTTGAAAGGACAATAACGCATCTTAGCTTTTGTTCACAAGCTTGATAGTTCCTAATGCACCGTGTGGAGTTGAAAGATGAGTTTTGATAAGCGGTTCAGGTTGCATGTAAGCGGTTCCTAATGCACCGTGTGGAGTTGAAAGAGCAGAGTTCTTTGAAAAGTTCCCATCCCTCCAAGGCGTTCCTAATGCACCGTGTGGAGTTGAAAGCTTGTTCTTCTGGTGTTAGCATCATAAAAATTTCATCGTTCCTAATGCACCGTGTGGAGTTGAAAGCAAGATTGAAGTAATACACCTCTTTCCCGACATTTTTCGTTCCTAATGCACCGTGTGGAGTTGAAAGTCTTCAAATTCAATATAACTCTCTTTTGGAATTGTGTTCCTAATGCACCGTGTGGAGTTGAAAGATCGTTTCTTCTACCTCTGCGGTGCAGGAGTATGCGTTCCTAATGCACCGTGTGGAGTTGAAAGGGTTTCTTGTAAATTCCCTCTGATAGGCAAGGGTTAGTTCCTAATGCACCGTGTTGAGTTGAAAGGAGGATAACTCCCATAAAGAAGGCAAAAGAAGACGGGTTCCTAATGCACCGTGTGGAGTTGAAAGATTGCTTATAATATCCTCAGCAAACTCCATTATTTTGTTCCTAATGCACCGTGTGGAGTTGAAAGAGCCTCATGTTCTGTCTTGATTGTTCTGTTTGAATTGTTCCTAATGCACCGTGTGGAGTTGAAAGACTTTTGCTGGGCAGGATTACATGCGGTTTCATACAGTTCCTAATGCACCGTGTGGAGTTGAAAGTCAACAGATACCTCGTAGATTAAGACAGTTTATTGGCGTTCCTAATGCACCGTGTGGAGTTGAAAGAAGCATGAAGTATATGTAGAAGCGTTTGGCGGTTCAGTTCCTAATGCACCGTGTGGAGTTGAAAGGTTAATTCACCACCAGCTAAGTATTTAGCCACTTCTGTTCCTAATGCACCGTGTGGAGTTGAAAGCGAAATAATTGCCTCTCTTGTGTGCATATCTTTGAGAGTTCCTAATGCACCGTGTGGAGTTGAAAGTCTACAAAGTTGTTAGGTAGTGTAGTTATGTTGAGGTTCCTAATGCACCGTGTGGAGTTGAAAGAATGCTACTTCTTCTCAATTGCAAATAATTCTCAGGTGTTCCTAATGCACCGTGTGGAGTTGAAAGCTTTGTTTAACACCACATCCGCAAAGTTTGTCATTGCGTTCCTAATGCACCGTGTGGAGTTGAAAGACTGTTCTGCGAATTCCCTCAAAGTCCTCAACACACCGTTCCTAATGCACCGTGTGGAGTTGAAAGCGTAATACACATGGTAAGCATTGCGTGGGTATAGCTGGTTCCTAATGCACCGTGTGGAGTTGAAAGAATCCACACACTTTCCATCTATCCACTCATCAAGCCAGTTCCTAATGCACCGTGTGGAGTTGAAAGTGAAATACCAAATAAACAAGGTAGAAAGCCGAACCTTGTTCCTAATGCACCGTGTGGAGTTGAAAGTAAGCAGTAAGAAAAGCGTCTTAAACAAGCTAACATGTTCCTAATGCACCGTGTGGAGTTGAAAGCCGACTCGGTCTAACCGAGGAGGAGGTAAAGGCCATTGTTCCTAATGCACCGTGTGGAGTTGAAAGTGGGCAAGGAGGTATTGCTTTACCTCCTCCCAGCGGCGTTCCTAATGCACCGTGTGGAGTTGAAAGAAGTTTCCATATCGTAAGTTTCAAGTCTGTAGTATCTGTGTTCCTAATGCACCGTGTGGAGTTGAAAGGCTTTGCCCCCTCTGAAAGGTCTTTTATTGGCCACAGGTTCCTAATGCACCGTGTGGAGTTGAAAGTTTGGTTTTCTTATCCTTCTGAATTTTAATTTTGTATGTTCCTAATGCACCGTGTGGAGTTGAAAGTCCCTCTTCCCTTTTTAAATTCTAAGGAGTATTTTTTGGTTCCTAATGCACCGTGTGGAGTTGAAAGAGAGTATGAAGGAGTAGGCATAACTGCCCGCTTGGCTGTTCCTAATGCACCGTGTGGAGTTGAAAGAGAGGTCGGGAGGGCACGGTTTTCCGCACCCTCTCTTGTTCCTAATGCACCGTGTGGAGTTGAAAGGCAGGTGCACACGGCGTCTCCGCCGTCATAGATGCGGACCTGTTCCTAATGCACCGTGTGGAGTTGAAAGGGTCAAAATGGAAAGCAAAACTATCGGCAACAGTTCGTTCCTAATGCACCGTGTGGAGTTGAAAGTTTCTCCATATCTCCTCTCACGCTTTCAATATCTAACGGTTCCTAATGCACCGTGTGGAGTTGAAAGTTTTTGGCATTTTGGCATTGTCAAGTCCTTGTCTGTCAGTTCCTAATGCACCGTGTGGAGTTGAAAGAGCAATTCTTCTATTTCATACTGCTTTTTGCCCTGGGTTCCTAATGCACCGTGTGGAGTTGAAAGACCAAACCTATCAGAAATCTCTTGTTCCAGTTTTATCGTTCCTAATGCACCGTGTGGAGTTGAAAGGAGTGGGAAAGGGTAGAAGTCTCAAGGGAAGGGCTTTTGTTCCTAATGCACCGTGTGGAGTTGAAAGTTATGTTGATACCGTTTGTAATACAATACTCTGCAAGTTCCTAATGCACCGTGTGGAGTTGAAAGGGGAGATTCTCTAATTATGATTACATCGTTGCCCAGTTCCTAATGCACCGTGTGGAGTTGAAAGAGCTATCGTAATCTTTGAAGAGTATTGCGAAACCTGTTCCTAATGCACCGTGTGGAGTTGAAAGCAACGCAGTGGACACGTCATAAACAGAAAGGCTTGCGTTCCTAATGCACCGTGTGGAGTTGAAAGCGTCCTTTCGGGTGTAATTATCCGTTGGGTTAAGATGTTCATAATGCACCGTGTGGAGTTGAAAGTGAGTATCATCTGTCTGAAAGGTAATGCATTCGGGTGTTCATAATGCACCGTGTGGAGTTGAAAGTAGCATCAAGATACTCCCATATGCTCGCATTGTCTGGTTCCTAATGCACCGTGTGGAGTTGAAAGTATAGCTCGGCCTGCATGAGTAGTTCCTCACTCGGCGTTCCTAATGCACCGTGTGGAGTTGAAAGTATCCTATCACTCTCCACATACAGCCCACCAATAACCTCGTTCCTAATGCACCGTGTGGAGTTGAAAGTTTTCTCTTTGATAAGCTTAACTACATCTTGTGCATCTATTCCTAATGTACCGTGTGGAATTGAAAAAGAGTTGTCAGAAACTGCTTAATTTTTGCGTTTTATAAACTATATGAAGTTTTTTGTGTTTTTTAGACCAGTTTCTATAAGGCTTTTTGAACCTTACTGTCCAAACAGGTTGGAGCTTCAGTATGACAGAAAGTTTATGCCTATACTCAAGAAGGCACTAAGGCGGGCATTGAAAAGAAGGCACGAGTTAAGAACTATGAGACCGATAGACTTTTACAGATTGGAAAGGGGAAAAAGTAAGGCTTTTCGTGTTGTGGTTAGTTTTTATCTTGCAGAGCAGATAGAGAGCATCCCACCCGAGTTAAAAAGGCACTTTTGGCTTATCCTTCACGAAGAACTGAGCAACGCTATAAAAGAAGAGCTCGCTATGATAAACTGAGTTCAAAAGGGTTTTATTCTCTTCCAAAAGCTCCAAAGCAAGTCAAGGCTTATGTGGGTAAGTTCAGAGGCTATTAGACCTAAGAGGGCGTAAAAGGTCCATTCTTTGTATGTAAGCTCCTCCACAAGAATAAGGGGGTGGAATTGGGATATTTTTTGGGTGCCCTCCTGCCAATAATAGGAAAGGAAAAAGTAAAGCAGGTAATAAAGGACTGTGATTATAAGGAAGATGTATAAAAGCCTTGTGAAGGTGCCCAAGATTGGGATGTGAGAAATGCCTCTATGTTTTGACTTTTTTTGATAGGGGCGCCAGAGGATTTTTAGTGCTTTCCATCTTTTGGAAGGTTTGGAGTGCTTTAGGTCCAAATCGGGGGATAGAAAAAAGGTACCCA
>Ga0080008_153866_pt1 | contig 10218 bp, 11 predicted proteins | sample ConCONMetagenome_FD_69211 | JGI IMG/M metagenome (GOLD analysis project Ga0080008, IMG submission 69211) | Hot spring microbial streamer communities from Conch Spring, Yellowstone National Park, USA - CON_C (SPADES assembly) (version 2) | ecosystem: Environmental > Aquatic > Thermal springs > Hot...
AAGGGAGAAGACAGTAGAGGAGACAGAGGCTAAGGGTAGCGAGGACACCCAGATACACGCGGCCCTAGCGTTAGTAGCAACAATAGTAATAGCACTCCTAGCACTCACACTACTGAGAAGATCCAAACGTTAAACCTGACAACAGGATAGCTAGTAGAGTGTATAAAGTAACCCCCATGATGATGGCCATAGCTATCAACGTTAAACCCAAGCACTTACAGCCCAACCCCCCAGGGCCAGTGGGCATCGAGGTCACTTGGAGTCCTTCGAACACCTACCACATCCAGTGGGAGGGTGTAGAACACTAAGCTCCACCTAGAGAGCTCATGATACCAACGGGGGGTTACTATAGCTTAAGCTCACCCATCACAGTCGTATGATAGACTTTGAGGAGCATGCTAAACAAGTTTATAAGGCTTTGCAACTACTAGGGGTATAATGGCAGACAGGAAGCCTGAGGAGGATAACTGGATGGTGACATGGGAAGACTTACTAGTTTCATTCGTATCCCAGGCTCCATGGGCTCTGGTTATACTCATCGTAGTTATAGTTATGCATGTGAGGTTAAGAGATGAGCTAAATGGGAGGATTGAAAGGTTGGAGAGAGAGCTGGATCAGAGGATTAACAAGTTGTATGGGGAGCTAGATGGGAGGATTAATGAGCTGGAGAGGGAGCTAGATGGGAGGATTAGTAGGCTAGAGAGGAGGATTGATTCTCTTGAGAGGCTCCTACTAGGGATTGCAGCCATCCTGGTATCTAAGGGTCTCCTGACTAGGGAGGAGTTCGAGTTCATAAGATCTATATCTGAGATACCAGGGCCTAAGAGCAAGTACTACACGAAGGCTGAGGAGGAGGAGCTTAGGAGACTTTGGAGCAAGGATATAGATGAGTATACTGAGGAGGATGTGGAGAAGATACTGGAGATAGCGTTGAAGATTAGAGCTGAGGGGGTGGAGACGGGTAGAAGGGATTTAATAGACGCGTACTACATGATAGGAGCGTTCGCAGAGCTCATGAAGGTATACCTGTTAGTCAAAAGGATGAAGGCTAGGAAGGCGCAGAAGGAAACCAGCACACAACCCCCAATCCTTAAAGGCGATGAGCCTTGAGATCTAGGCTCTAGGGCCTTGAGTAGCGGAATCTAGTTCTTAGCTCTTCTAGCTTTGAGTTGCTGGTACACCGTGTACGCTAAGGCTAGTGCTAGCGATGTGGTTGTAGACGCTAGTAGTATTGTTCTCACGGTTTGCTCTGGCTGAGCGTACTGGAATACGTTTAGAACACCGTTAACCCTTGGGGCCTCGCAACCTTCAATAGGCCTCATCTTAGCGTTTCCCCGCTAACGGTACTTGATGGTATCTGTAAATATTTGCAATCCCGTTAGCGGGGTTGGGCCTAGGTGCGGGATCACCAGCCTCACCCGCACCTCATGGGCCCCGGTCGAGCCCAACGCCATGGGGCTCCCATCTGAGGATAGGTACTTCAAGCCAATGTTTATAGCTCCAACGACATCCCTCTCAACAATCCTACCGTCTACATACGCAATCCTTAGAACAACCTTTACTACCTTGAACCTGCCTTTAGCCCCCCTCACCGCAGTGCGGATCACCAGGGGGCTGTAGCCATCAATCCTCTTCCCTGTGAAAGGGTCTACGCTTGAGGAACCCCTCTCTGATATCCTTACAACGTGTACCGGTCTATCCTCTAACAGTTTTATTAACGTGGCAACACTCCACTGATGAATCCTATGTCTAAGCTTCCTACTCTTATTCTTCTCCATCCTCCCCTTATCATCACCATCAATATCACCTATTACAACAACAGCGTTGTTCTCCCTCGCAAGCTCCTCTATGAAGCTAGCAACCTTGTATAGTATGTCTTGCTTTCTATTCCTCTCTCTAAGTATCTTAAGCTTCTTCTTAACCTCTCTTGTCTTAGTTGATTTACCCCTTGAAATCCTCTTCCTCCTAACAGCGTAAGCTATGACAATCCTACCAAGACCAGTCTCAATCCTAATAACCTCTACTAGAACACCATTCTTGAATACAGCTATTGTTATGTTGTTCTCATTAACATCAACTGCAATAACATTAGTTTTATCGTAGAGTATGGCGTATACCTTCACGAATGTTATGTATGCTAGCACCCTCCTACCCCCACTTGTTTTCAATTTAAGCTCACTTGCGGGGATCCAACCACCGTAGAGGTATCTGTGTAGTTGCCTGTTATTAGCGTATCTAAGCTCAACCCACCCCCTGTGGGTTCTAATCTTCAAGCTTCCACTCTCAATCCTCCAATCTTGGTTGTCCGAGTATACTATTGTTACCCTTCTAACCTCTGGTTTACTTGTGCGGGCTTTACCTTTCTTCAAACGTTCTCTGAAGGATTTAGCTCTTCTAACTGCATCCCTGTAAGCACCTTTTATAACCCTTGTTGGTATCCATGGGTACTCTCTCCTATACCTCTCGTAGAATACCCTATGCAAAGTCTTCTGGGATGCACTATGCTCCAGCGCGTACTCGACCATCTCACCGATCATTGTCTTCAAAGGTTCAACTATATCCCTTAGGGCCTCTCTAGCAACCCTGTTGGCATAGCATTCCAGTACAACAGTTCTACGAAGCACCTTAAACTCCAAAAAGTACACCTCAAACCCGTAGCTTCTAAAACCGGAGCATATCTGAAGCTCCAAAGCTTAAATACCCACACACTAGATCTCAATGGTAATCACATCTACTCATAGATGTCTGGGTTTAATTGTAAAACTACAACAACCTCCCACATAGGTCCCTCTGGGAGCTCTTGGATCCTATAGGGTGTTTAGAGTAAAGCAACCTCCCCCTGGATTTAAGTATGTCAACTTGAGATCTACTACCCACAAGTCTAGAACCACTGTTCTAGTTAGAGTCTTTGACGGCTCACCCAACACATTACACCATTACACCAAGTATTTACGGCTACCTACACCTATTTAAATCTACCGTCAGCTCTGTAACTGCCTGGGTGTGGTGTCTTGAACGTGTATACCTCCCTGAGGGGGTTATCGAGGGCTTCTACATAGAGCCTGTAGATTATGCTACCACTACCCTTAGAGTAGACTATTAAGCTTAACCTATTACACGGGGGGTGAACAAGCTCATATTGACGTAGCCCTCAAGAAGCCATAAGCTCATCTCACTATCCATGTCTACTGTGAGAGGCATCGAACCGCGGGCGACGAAGACACTATTATCCCTAGAGTAGACTGTAGCCCACGATACCAGGAAGAACAAGGATAAAGCTAGTAGGAGGTATGAGAGGGGCCTCAAAAGCTACCGCCTCACAGTCCTAAGGTAGATTGCTGTGAGAGATACTGCTATGATGAGGGTCACGGCTACCAGCATTAGCTCAAGTGAGAGTATAGAACCCCTAGGAGGCTGTGCAGGCGTAGCTGGGAGAGGAGGCATAGGCGTAACAATAGCCTGCACAGGGGTACCAGGAGGCTGTGGAGGCTGTATCGTAGTAGGAGTTCGAACAATAACAGTGGGGGGAGCTGTAGCAGTAGGAGTAGTAACATTAACCTGGGTTATAGCCTGAGTAACCCCAACACCAACAGTAGTAGCATTAGCAGGGCTAGTAGCATCCCCAACCACATCAGTAGGCTGAACACTAGTAACCTCAGTGCTAGTAGCATAAGCTGTTGTAACAACAGGAGGAGCCACATACTTGAGAGACCTTAAAATCCACGCTGGACAGTTGTCACCTCCCACATAATAGCTACCCCATACTGGGATTACATATTCTAGTGGATCTAGCATACGTGGGGAAAATGAGGAAGGCTGGAGGTACACGGCTACACCAGTCTTAACATCATATTCTAACTTTATAGGTATGACTCCGCTTCCGCTGACAGACACATTTATGTCATCAGGGGATTTAGGGCCTATAAGCCAGTATGTGAAGCCCAGTGACTCATAAAACCTCCTCGCCATGAGATATTCGGCAAAAAGCCGTTCCTTATAGAACTGAATATCCGATATGTTAAATAAGATCGTGGCAGTCAAAATACTCTCAGACCTTATATCGATCCCAACAACCTCCTTGAAGTAACGCTTCCTATTCTCCCATATCCTTCTTAGAATTTCATGTTCATGCCAAGCGCTTCCCTCTGATTTTAGGGTTGCGTTTACCCTATCTATAGGCGGTTTTACATCAAACACCTTGTAGGCAACCATATCTGATAATACAACATTAGACCCCTCGTAAACCTCCCATGGTAGTAGGAAGAATGGCCAAAAACCAGCATAGGAGCCCTTATAAACCATACTTCTATCCCTAGCAGAAACCTTAACAAACTCCTCAACAAAAGGAGATCTGTAGAGGACATAGGAGAGGTTCCTGGTATGAACAATACTAAAACCAAACCTCAAAACAACATCATAGTAAACACCATCAAAACCAACAACATGGAAGGAGAGGTTATAGTGAAACGTGTAACCCGCCTTTTCAAGCCTCCCATAGAAGAGGTCCCCCAGGTAGAAAGTTACGAGCAGGGGGTCTCTAACAGCATTCCTATTCCTATTAAACCTTATAATCTCGTCACCCCACTTATCAACTATACTCTTGTAGAGCTCACTATCATAATACTTGGCTAGGAGAATAGCAGAGGGAGGACCGACACGATAAAGCCCATAGTAATCATACATATTATACCTGTTAATAAGTGTTAGCAAAGGGCACTCGTACTCAACGTATAAGCCGACTAAACCATAAGGGTCCCTCACATTACTGGAAACATTGCCGGGAACACCATTAAACATAACGAGTAGAGCTAGTAGGATGAGCGTGATAGCAAAAGCAAACCTGAACCTCAACATAGACCACCACACACCCATGGAAGAAAGAATGTATGGAGAGAGGTTAAAACGCTTATCTAACACGCTCCTGAAGGAGCAAAAATCCAAGCCACATCCCTAGCGTATCCGACTCGTCGACCGTCTATGAAAGCCTCTCCTACAGTTACTGTCGTAGCGCTATTAAACACTACGGCAGGCGGTGTTGAAACGCTAATGCTACCTGATGCTGGGGAACTTATGAAGCCCCCACCGGCACCCCAAACATTGAATATCCACCCGGTGAAACAGCCGAACTCATCCAGCTCAGCATCACCACGAACATAAGACCAAACATACACATAGTTACCGCTAGCTGAAGCATAGTTCGATAAGGGTATATAGCCTGAGGCGAGGGCTACGAGGGATCCCAGGGTCAACGCTATCACAGATACCACTACAATCGATATGCCCTTCTTTTTAGGGAAGCCCGAAACCACACATATAGTGAGCCCCTAGAGGGGTGGGTATAATGGGTGTGGTTTTGGGCTTCCCTAAAAAGAGGAGTATATACTTTTATTTATGTCAGAGTATTTATACTAGTATTTCTGCCTGTGTGTGCTTGTGACTGCTGGTATGTGTTTTTACTCTATCTTTTTGATTTCCACTATTCTTCCTAGCTCCATTTTTATTGTTGTTTTTACTTGTTTTTCTAGTTTTTCTGGTATTATGTGTGTTGCTACTAGTACTGTGGTTCCTTTTTCTGCTCTTTCGCTTATCATGTCTACTATTGTTTCTCTTGATTTCATGTCTAGTGCTTGGAATGGCTCGTCTAGCATTATGACCTCTGGTTTTCCTGTTAGTGCTAGTAGTAGTAGGCATTTTCTCCTCATCCCCGTGCTGTACGCCCCGTATGGTCTCTCCCAGTACGTGTCTACTCCTAGGGCTTCTGCTACCCCTAGGATCTCCTGCCATGGTGTTCTCGTTATCTTTGCTGTAGCTCTGGCTATGTCTATGCATGGTAGCCATACTGGTAGGCTAACCCTGTCTAGGAGTGCTCTAACCCTAGGGGCTAGCTTGGAGGAATCCCTCCAGGGGTCCAGGCCTAGGACCCTGACGTAGCCCGAGCTAGGCCTCTCAGCACCAGCTAGTATTGATAGTAGTGTGCTCTTACCACTACCATTAGGGCCCACCACTATGGTCAAACCACTACCCTCGATATCGAAGCTAACGTTATCCAAGGCCACTGTGAAGAGGTACCTTTTAGTCAAACCCCTAGCCTCGATTACAGGCACTCACCTCTCACCCCTAGCCAAACCCACTATGATCAAGGCCGTTAAGACTAGGAGGTTTAAGGCTATGAGAGCTGATAGGATGGTCCTAACGGTAACCTCTGTCTGGGCAACCTGGTATACAGCTATAACACCGTTAACACGAGGAGCCCCCTCCAGGGCCCTGGAGTAGACGACGAACTCGTAGAAACCAGGTCTCGGGGCTTTAAGCTCGAAGGACCCCCTGAAGGGGCCTCTTAGCGTCTCGTTGAAGATAACCCTGCCATCGGCCTTAGTGTAGACTAGAACCTGGGCTATAGCACCTGGCGGGACGTACAGTGTTATGTTGAAGTAGCCCTCGATTAAAGTCTCGTGTAGGCGGGTTACATGGGGTACTGTGTCGACTGGGAATGGCGCGGATCGGTTTACATTATAGGGGGAGTTATCCCTAGAGTACACCCCGGCCCATAGGAATGCTAGCACTATGAGCGTTAGAAGCGTGATTGATGGAATCCTAAGGCTCATCTCAGGCTAGACCTCCACAGTAGCAACGCTATGGTTAACACGATAACGGCTAGGAGGACCCCAGCTAGGATGGAGCTCCTGACAAGGGGGTCCCACATGCTCCCCCTCTCCCCTCCCCATATCAACTCGTTAAGAACTCTATCATAGTTTGTAAATGATATGATGAGGAAGGATACGACTATAGATGCAGCTAAACCCCTAAACGTAGACCTAAGGATGGCTATTATCACGAGGGGGATTGCTAGGGATAGGAGTGTGATTGCAACAGTGAGGGATAGAGCTGTTAGGACGAAGCTCGGGTACGTTAAAAGGTATACCTCGCGGAAAGCGTATGCCACTAGGGTCGCTAAGGCTATCGTCGTAACGTAGACCAACATGGGGGTGGTCATGTACACAGCTGTGTAAACGCGGTTTGGCAGGCTCATTATGCTGTAGAGTAGAGTGAAACCCTGCTCCCTACCATAGCTGATAGCGTACGCAACTAGGATAGCAGAGGTTACCAGGAGGAGGGGGAACACTTTCATAAGCACTCCACCGAACAAGTCGACGCTCAGAACTGCAGAGATGGTTGGATCGCTAAGCCCAGCCTCGACTATCCGTAACCTCTCGGGGGAATCAACCCTTTGAGTGCCCATGCCACCTCCCCGACTTGGGATGCTCACTATGAGGTAAGCGATATAACCCCCAATACCGGCTGAGAGGATGGCCGCAAACGGATCCCTCAAAACATCCATTATTAAAGGCGTTAGCCTCACCTATGTCTCACCAGGGTCCTGTATGCTATTGCTGCCAATATTGTAAGGCTTAGAACTGCTAGTGCTACGGCTAGGAGCTCCACCGCTATGAGCCCCTCTTGCCCCCTGGTTCCACCGTCTACGGCTTGTATCGGTGGTCCTGGTTGTATGGGTTGCATTGGGGGTGCTGGTCTTGGTTGTGTAGCTGGAGTTGTTACTCCTGGTGGTGTTGCCGGGGTTTCAGTTGGGCTTGTGGTTGTCCAGGCTACCTCCACCGGGGTCGTTGTTGGCGTTACCTGCGTCTGCGTCTCCACAGGCGCTGTTGCAGTGGGTGTAGCCTCCGGGGGTTTCACCGTCTCTGTCACAGTGGTTGCTGACGTCGTTATAATCCTAGCCTCCTCCTGCCTAAGATCAACCAGTACAAACCATGTACAACCTTCCATACCCAAGATATAAGTTGATAGGGGTATCACGTAGCTCAAAGGATCAAAAACAGGGAATAGTGGATCTTGCCAGAGCTCGAAAGCTACTCCAGTAGCAACATCGTAGATTACGAAAAAAGTGGCAGCGACAGGGGTGGTACTTTGTAGCTGAATGGCTCTTAACACCTTTCTACCGGCGAGCTCGTCTATGAAGGAGTATGTAGCATCTAGCATTGCAAGAACTGTGTCTGCTGATACCTTTGTTTGGAGGGTTGTACCTCCTCCAAGTAGTCTTTCAGCTACGATCCCCATCTTCTCCTTTATGTAGGTGAAGTACCCTCCTATTAAGCGGACGGAGCTTTCAACCCTTTTCCTGTCTAATGTTATGCTTAGATCTGCTTCTTTGAACTCTGTGCCTTTGTACTTCCTGTATAGTATCACGTCTACTAGTTCTATTTTTGATCCTTCGTATAGCTCGTGTGGCATTAGGAAGAATGGCCATTTTCCAGCGTACTCTCCCCTATAGTACATTGTTCTATCCTGTGCTGACACCTGTACTACCTCTTCTACTACACCGTAGCCTAGGGTTTTCCTCCCAACGCTTAGGGTTAGGTTGACGCCTAGTATTACTGTGTAGTGACTACCATTAAATCCGATGACATGCCACCACAACGTTGTGTTGAACGACACTACACCCTTCATCGATAGAAGTTCGAGGCTGTCCGCTAGTGCGAATAGTGGTATGTCGTACTCGCCGTTCCCGGGGTCGAAGTCCCTGAGCTTTCTGGCAAAGTCTATAGCCTCTCTGAGCACTCGCCTGCTAAATGCATCTAGCTTGCTAGCATCAACGTATTCGCTAAGCTGTTCTACGGCCTTTGTAATGTTTGCTAGAACCTCTGGGTACTTGTAGAAGAATGCTGGTGACGGGGCTGGAGCGTATGCAAGCATCCCCACATCCCTGGTTAACCACTCCCACCTAGGCGGGCACACATATGTAGCTTTAACACCAACAAGGCCAGCAGGGTCAACTGTGGAACTGTAAGATCTAGATGTTGTAAGACCTGCTATCAGCAGCAGGCATACAATGAAGCTCGCGGAGACAACCAGCATAAACCTGGAGACCACAAGAGGACACCCCAAAGCTAGAAAACGGTGGGGAGGTTATAAAAACTAGTGATTGATTTATGTGGCTCCACACGGGGGAGCCTTTACTTTAGTTACAACGGAATCCCTATAATCTATTCTACCATCGCCATCCGTATCAATATCTATTGAGGTTCTGGAGTAAAACTCGTCACCAGCACAACCCTTCTCAACATAGCGCACTCTGTTGTATATCTCCGCGAGTGGAGCTTCCGTAGAGCCACCGCCACCACCCCTAGTTTCATAGAGGTTACCATCACTAGGCACATAGAAACATCCATAAGCCCACGCAAAAATATTGTACCAATAGCTACCCGCAAGGCCAAATTTATCATTCCGACTCCAATCACAATAGTAGCGGTAGGCTTGAGCATATCCCACTAGGCTTGCTACCACTACCATTGATAGTGCTAGTGATAGGAAAGCTTTTAACCAAAAACCACAGTAACTAAAAAGTAGAGGGTGAATGGGGGATGAACAGGCTATTCAGTGGTTTTTGGTTAAAAGCTTTCCTATCACTAGCACTATCAATGGTAGTGGTAGCAAGCCTAGTGGGGGCTGATTTGCTCGAATCAATGTGCTTTTCTAGGGCTACGTTTTAGGGTTGGAGCTTGGAAGGCTACTGTCCGGGTATCGGGTTCTTAGGGTGTTTAATGGGGGTTGAGGGTGATTTTAGGGGCTGGGTTTGAGCGTGTTCGTGGTTGCTGGCTTCCTCTTGGGTTTTAAACGTTGGGGTTGTTGTGGGTTAGCTTACTTACCTAGGGATCTTTTGGGTTTCATGGGGTGTTTCTTGGATGCTATGGTGGGGTGGGTGAGTGGGGTGTATAAGCGTTTATGTGGGGTTTTAAGGGATTGGAGGTTGTAGGGTGTTGTCTTTGCCTGTTTCGGGGGAGGAGGTTGGGTTGATTAGGTTGGCTGATGGGTCGGAGCTTAAGCTTAGGATACTTGTAGTTGATGTGAGGGAGGCTGGGTTCTCGCCATTTGGGGGTGTTAATTTCGATGTGAAGGTTGTTGGTGGAGTTTCTACGCGTAGTATTCCGGAGGAGCTTAGGAAAGCTGTAAGTGGTAAACCCCTAATGCCTCCGGAGCCTCCTCTCGATGGGTGGGAGATAGTGGATATTGTCGAGTAGCGTTTAGCTGTAGTGGAGGAGGTGGTTGCAACGTCGCAGGGGAAGTTTATCGTGAGGGTTGTAGCTGAAGCCGTTATGGTCGCACGTAACATGAAGTATAGGTCTACACTTGGAGAGCCCGTATACTGGGTTTCATGGGTTTACAAGATTTCATGGAAGCCTGTTGTAGGGGCTGGTGGGCTAT
>Ga0080008_153027_pt1 | contig 10198 bp, 7 predicted proteins | sample ConCONMetagenome_FD_69211 | JGI IMG/M metagenome (GOLD analysis project Ga0080008, IMG submission 69211) | Hot spring microbial streamer communities from Conch Spring, Yellowstone National Park, USA - CON_C (SPADES assembly) (version 2) | ecosystem: Environmental > Aquatic > Thermal springs > Hot...
GCCCGGCCAGGCGAAGATGGTCTCGGTGATCACTGCTCCCGAGAGGAGGGGGCCGAACTCCAGGCCCACCACGGTGACCACGGGGATCAGGGCGTTTCTTAGGGCGTGCTTGAAGATGACCACCCGCTCCGCGAGCCCCTTGGCCCGGGCGGTGCGGATATAGTCCTGGGAGAGGACTTCCAGGAGGGTGCCCCGGGTCATGCGGGCGAGAAGGGCGGTGGCGTTGATCCCCAGGGTGATGGCGGGGAGGACCAGGTGGGCCAGGGTCCCTTTGCCCGCCACGGGAAACCAGCCCAGCCCCACGGAGAAGATGAGGATGGCGAGAAGGCCAAACCAGAAGACGGGCATGGAGACCCCGAGGAGGGCGAGCACCATCACCGAAAGGTCCAAGCCGCTCCCCGGGCGCAGGGCGGCCAGGACGCCCAGGGGAATCCCGGTGAGCACGGCCACCAAAATGGCGGCCGAGGCCAGCTCCAGGGTGTTGGGGAAGTAGGTCTTGAGCTCCTCCAGGACGGGCCTTCGGCTTCGGGCCGACTCCCCCAGGTCCCCCCGGAGGAGGGCTTCCATGTAGATGAGGAACTGCTCGGGCAGGCTCCGGTCCAGGCCGTAGCGGGCCCGGATGGCCTCGAGGGTCTCCGGGGTGGCGAACTCCCCGGCCAGGAGGACGGCGGGGTCCCCCGGGGCCAGGCGCACCATGAGGAAGACCAGGACCACCACGCCGAGGAGGGTGGGCAGGGCGATGAGGATTCGCCGGAGGAGGTAGGCAGTCATGGGCAGGAAAAGGCCCCGCGGGGCGGTTTCCCGCTGCCCGCGGGGGGAAGGGCCTTAGCGGAAGCTGGCCCGATAGGCCAGGTAGCGCTCCGTGGGGTGGACGAGGAAGCCCTGGACCTCCTGCCTGATGGCCGTGACCTGCACCTCGGAGTGGAGGAAGATCCAAGGGGCATCCTGCCAGATGCGGGTCATGGCCTCCTTGTAGAGGCTTAGGCGGCCCTGGGGCAGGGTGGAGATGCGGGCCTGGGCCAGGAGCTTGTCTACCTCAGGGTTCTTGTAGAAGGCCCGGTTGAAGCCCGGGGCCCACTGGCTAGAGTGGAAGAGGGGGTAGAGGCCGTAGTCCGCATCCCCGGTTACCGTGCCCCAGCCCAGCATGGCCATCTGGATGCGGTTTTCCTTGAGGGGGCGCTGGGTTTCCTGGAGGTAGGCCCCCCACTCCATGGTCTGGATGCTGGCCTCCACGCCAACGCGGCGGAGCTGGCCTTGGATGGCCTCGCACACCTGGATGTCCTGGAAGTAGCGGCCCGTGGGGCAGTGGAGCGTAACCCGCAAGGGGGTGCTCACCCCCGCCTGGCGCAAGAGCTCCTGGGCCCTTTGCGGGTTGTACTCGTAGCGGCCCACGGGGGTGTAGCCGAAGATCCCGGGGGCGATGGGGGCATCGGAGATCCGGCCGATGCCGCCCAGGACGAACTGGAGGATCTCCTCCCGGTTCACCGCGTGGTTCAGGGCCTGCCGCACCCGCACGTCGTTGAAGGGTGGGCGCTGGGTGTTGAAGTAGATGTAGATGGTCCTGAGGCTCGGGGTGCGCACCACCTGGACCGCCCGGTTGGCCTGGAGGCGGGCGATATCCTGGGGCGGGATGCGCACGGCCACGTGGGCCTGCCCTGTCTCCACCAGGGCCACCCGGGTGGTGCCCTCGGGCACGGGGATGAAGCGCACCTGGGGGATGGCGGGTTTGGGACCCCAGTAGTTCTCGTTGCGCACCAGGTCCACGAACTGCCCCTTCTGCCAGGCCTGGAACCGGTAGGGCCCGGTGCCCACGGGGTTGTCCCGGTACTGGGCTCCGAGGCGCCCTATGGCCGTGGGGCTTTGCATGGCGGTGGAGCTGTGGGTCAGGTGGGCCAGAAGGGGGGCGAAGGGGTTCTTGAGGCGCAGGCGCACGGTGTGGCTGTCCACCACCTCCACCCGCTCCAGCTCGGAGAGGAGGAAGGCGAAGGGGCTCGCCAGCTCCCGGCTGACCAGGCGCTCCAGGTTGAACTTGACGGCCTCGGCGTTGAAGGGGGTGCCGTCGTGGAAGGTGATGCCCCGGCGGAGCCTTATGGTGAGGGTCCGGCCCCCATCGGCGAAGCTGTGCCCCTCGGCCAGATGGGGGACGATCTTGCCCTCCGGGGTCAGCTCAAAGAGGGTCTCGCTGATGTGGGTGACCACGGTGGCCGAGGGGGAGTCCGTGGCCAGGGGGGCATCCAGGGTGGTGGGGTCGGTGCCCTGGGCCACCACCAGCCGTTGGGCCAGGGTCCACGGCAGGATCAGAAGGCCTAAGATCGCCAAAAGCCTCAGCATGTTTTCCTCCTCCTTTCTTCTCGCCTGCCACTATACCGGTCTTCCCCCGGTTGGGCAAGACCCTAGTCCTCCCCCAGATAGGCCTTCTGCACCTCGGGGTTTTCCGCAAGCTCCCGGGCGGGCCCCGTTAGGGTGATCTCCCCGGTGGCCAGCACGTAGCCCCGGTGGGCGATCTGCAGGGCCAGGCGGGCGTTCTGCTCCACCAGGAGGATGGTCTTCCCCTCCTGGTTGAGCTTCTTTATGGTCTCAAAGATGAAGTCCACCAGGACCGGGGCCAGGCCCATGGAGGGCTCGTCCATGAGGAGGATGCGGGGGTTTTGCATCAGGGCCCGGCCGATGGCCAGCATCTGCTGCTCGCCTCCGGAAAGCGTGCCCCCCTTCTGGTTCCGCCGCTCGTAGAGGCGGGGGAAGAGGGAGAAGACCTGCTCCTTCCTTTCCTGAACCACCCTGCGGTTCTTTTCCAGATAGGCCCCGATCTCCAGGTTCTCCTCCACGGTGAGGCGGGGGAAGATCCGCCTTCCCTCGGGCACGTGCCCCACCCCCAGGGCCACGATCTGGTGGGCGGGGAGGCGGTGGATGGGCTTGCCCTGGTAGAGGACCTCGCCCTGCCTGGGCTTCACCAGGCCGGATATGGTCCTTAGGGTGGTGCTCTTGCCGGCCCCGTTGGAGCCGATCAGGGTCACGATCTCCCCCTCCTCCACCCGGAGGGAGATGCCCTTCAGGGCGTGGATGTGGCCGTAGTAGGTGTGGACCTCTTTGAGCTCCAGGAGGCTCATGCGGCACCTCCCGCGGCCCCCTTGCCCAGGTAGGCCTCAATGACCCTGGGGTTTTTGCGCACCTCCTCCGGGGTGCCCTCGGCGATCTTGGCCCCGTACTCCAAGACGGCGATGCGGTCGGAGATGCGCATCACGAGGCGCATGTCGTGCTCAATGAGGACGATGGTGATGCCGAGTTCCTCGCGAAGCTTGCCGATGAAGCGCTGGAGCTCCTCGGTCTCCTTGGGGTTCATGCCCGCCGCCGGCTCGTCCAGGAGGAGGAGCCTGGGCTTTAGGGCCAGGGCCCGGGCGATCTCCACCTTGCGCTGCTCCCCGTAGGGAAGGTTTTTGGCCAGCTCGTCCTTCCGGTGGAGGAGGCCCACGTAGTCTAGAAGTCTTTCCGCCTCTTCCTTGGCCCGCCTTTCCTCCCGCCGGGCCAAAGGGGTGCGGAAGAGGGCGTGGAAGTAGGGCACGTGGATGTGGATGTGCATGCCCACCAGGATGTTCTCCAAAACGGTCATGGCCCCGAAGAGGCGGATGTTCTGGAAGGTGCGTCCCACCCCCTCCTTGGCGATGCGGTCGGGGGAGAAGCCGGTCACGTCCTTGCCGAAGAGGCGGATGCGGCCCCCGTCGGGGGCGTAGATGCCGGTGAGGAGGTTGAAGAAGGTGGTCTTACCGGCGCCGTTGGGCCCGATGATGGAGAAGATCTCCCCCTGGTTCACCTCGAGGCTCACCTCGTTCACCGCCACCAGGCCGCCGAAGCGCTTGGTGACCTGCTGGACCTCGAGGGCCTTCATGCTTCCTCCTCCATCTCCGCCCGGTGGCGCTTTTCCGGGATGAGGCCCGTGGGCCGGTAGATCATCATGAGCACCAGGATAATCCCCAGGACCAGCCTCTCGTACTTGGCGGGGTCCACCTGGCTCGGGATCTGGGGCAGGCTGGTGCGCACGAACTCGCTGAAGGTCTTGAGGACGTCCAGGTTGAGGAAGGAAAGGGCCGCCGCCCCCAGGATGGCCCCGGGGATGGAGCCCATCCCTCCCAGGATCACCATGGCCAGGATGGTGATGGAGGCCAGAAGGGTGAAGGACTCGGGGGAGACAAAGGTGCGCTGGGCGGCGTAGATGACCCCCATGGCCCCGGAGAAGGCGGCCCCGGTCATGAAGGCCAGGAGCTTGGTGGGCAGGAGGGGGATGCCCATGGAGCGGGCGGCCACCTCGTCCTCCCGAATGGCCGTCCAGGCCCGGCCGAAGCGGGAGTTGGCCAGGTTCAGGTTGACCAGGACCACAAGGCCAATCATGAGGAGGACCAGAAGGTAGAAGAAGAGCTGGTAGTCCGTGGTCTGGTCCAAGGGGATCCCCAGGCTCGCCATCAGGTGGCGGAACCAGTCTATGGGGGGGCGCCCTACCGGGGTGATGCCCTGGGGGCCGTTGGTGATGTTGATGGGGTGGTCCAGGTTGTTGGCCAGGATCCGCACCACCTCCCCCAGGCCCAGGGTGACGATGGCCAGGTAGTCCCCCCGAAGGCGCACGGCGGGCAGGCCGATGAGGAGGCCGGTGATGGCGGTGGTGACGATGGCGATCCCCATAAAGAGGTACATGTACTCCCCGGGGAGGGGGAAGTTCCCCTGCATGAAGTTCTGGGCCTGGGGGCTACCGAAGATGGCCCAGGTGTAGGCGCCCACGGCGAAGAAGGCGGCGTAGCCCAGGTCCAGAAGCCCCGCCATGCCCACCACCACGTTGAGGCCCAGGGCCATGGCGGCGTAGATGCCGATCTGGATGCCCAGCTCAAAGACGAAGGTGTTGGCGAAGCCTGCCAGGGGCACGGAGACCAGGAGGATGGCGAGGCCCAGAAGCGCCCGGATCCAGTTGGGGATGCGGGGCAGGGTGGTGAGGGCCACCAGGATGCCCACCAGGCCGATGAGGCCCAAGGTGTTGCCGGAGCGCCAAAGCCCCAGGGTGAAGGCCAGGGTGAGGAGGGCGAGGCTCAGGATGCGCGCCTGGGGGGAGAGGCCCAGGAAGGCGGCCGCTCCCAAAGCCACGAGGCCGAAGAGGTTGCTGAGGGCCCCTGGGGCCCAGAAGGCCAGCCCCAGGTGGGCCAGACTGAGGAGGAGGGCAAGGCCGGTCATACTTTCTCCCTTACCACCTGCCCCAGGAGGCCCTGGGGCCGCACCAGCAGAATGAAGACGAGGAGGAGGAAAGCCACCATGTCCTTGTACTCGGTGCCGAAGTTGCCGTCGGTCAGGATGGGCAGGTAGGTGCCGAAGAAGTTCTCCAGCTGCCCCAGGACCAGGCCGCCCAGCATGGCCCCGGGGATGTTGCCGATGCCCCCAAGGACGGCGGCGGTGAAGGCTTTGACCCCGGGTAGGAAGCCTACGTAGGGGGTGATGACGGTGTACTGCAAGGCGAAGAGGACCCCGGCCACCCCGCCCAGGGAGCCCCCGATGAGGAAGGTGCGGGAGATAATCCGGTCGGGGTCAATGCCCATGAGGCTGGCGGTTTGGAGGTCCTGGGCCACGGCCCGGATGGCCACCCCCAGCTTGGTGCGGTTCACCAGGTAGGTGAGGCCCAGGAGCATGAGGATGGACACCCCGATGAGGATGAGGGACTTGGTCTGGACGAAAATCGCCCCGCCGAAGAGGTCAAAAGAGCCCTCCAGGTCCTCCACGGTGCGCATGCGCAGGAAGAACTCGTTGTGCCAGAGGCCTTCTATGAGGCGCACCAGGTCCTGGAGGATGAAGGAGACCCCAATGGCGGTGACCAGGGGGACGAGGCGGTTGGTGGTGCCCCGCTTCCTCAAGGGGCGGTAGGCGAAGCGCTCCACAAGGATGGCGGTCATCCCCGAGATGGCTCCTGCCAGGAGCAGGGCCACGAGGAGGAGGAGGTAGCCGTTTCCAATATGGGGACCCAGGTAGCGGAAGACCTCCACCCCCACCACCGCCCCGATCATGAAGACCTCGGCGTGGGCGAAGTTAATGAGCTCCAAAACCCCGTAGACCATGGTGTACCCCAGGGCCACCATGGCGTAGACAAAGCCCAGGACGAACCCGTCAAAGATCACCTGGGGCAAGAGAACCAGGATTTGCTCTAGCAAGGTTCCTCCTTTCTCCGGGCCAAGGGGGTGGCCCTAGGGCCACCCCCTAAAGTTTAGCCCTTGGGGTTTACCGGGAGCCGGGGGGCGCCATCTCAATGACGCGGATCAGCCTGTTGTCGGCCCAGTTGCCGGTGGCGGCCACCTGCATGATGAAGTAGCGGGCCCTCTTGTTGTCCCCCTTGTCGTCAAACTCAATGGTCCCGGTGAGCCCCTCCATCCTGACCTTGCGTACCTCCCGGCTCACCTGCTCCCGGGTGGGCTTCCTGCCGCCAGAGGCCTTGATGGCGTTCTCCAGGGCCACGAGGATGACGTTGGCGGCGTCGTAGGCGTAGATGCCGAAGCCCTCAATGTCCTTGCCGTACTTCTGCTTGAACCTCTGGGCCACCTCGCGGGCCTTGGGGAAGGCGGAGACGGGGCCGGCCACCGTGGTGTAGAAGGTGCCGGCGGCGTTCTCCTTGCCCGCCAGGCGCACGAACTCGCTGGAGTCCAGGCCGTCGCCCCCCATGAGGCGGGTCCTGACGCCCCGCTCCCTAAGCTGCTTGACGAAGGGACCGATCTGGCTGTAAATCCCGCCGAAGTAGATGAGTTCCGGCGTGGGCCGGGCCCCGCGGATCTGGTTGATGATGGGCACGAAGTTGGCCTGCTCCTCGGTGCCCACGAAGGCCACCGCCTTGCCGCCCAGGGCCTCGAGGCGCTTCTTGAACTCCTCCGCCAGGCCCTGGCCGTAGGTGGTCTTGTCGTGGATGATGAAGACGTTCTTCACCTTCAGGTTGTTGACGGCGTACTCGGCGCCCACGGGCCCCTGCACGTCGTCGCGGCCGCAGATGCGGTTCACGTTGGGGAGCCTGCGGTCCGTGACCCGGGGAGCGGTGTTGGCGGGGGAGACCATGACCAGGCCCACCCGGGCGTAGACCTCGCTGGCGGGGATGGCCACGCCGGAGTTCAGGTGGCCCACCACGCCCAGGATGTCGGGGTCGTTGATGATGCGGTTGGCGTTGGCCACGCCCACGTCGGGGTTGGCCTGGTCGTCGTAGGGGACCAGCTGGAGGTCAAAGCCCAACGCCCGGAAGCGGGCCTTGGCGTCTTCTATGGCCAGCTCCGCCCCCAGCTTGATCTGCTCCCCCAGGGCCGCCTGGGGGCCCGACAGAGGAGACTGGGTGGCGATCTTGATGACGTTGGCCTGGCCCAGGGCCATGCCCAGGGCGGCTACACCTGCTACCAGAAGCCCGACTTTCCTCCTCATAGCTACCTCCTCGGCGCGCGTTCGCGTCGCGGCCCTATTTTATAAGGGGGGTAAGGGGCTTTGTCAATGCCTCCCCGCAAGTTTATGCGTGGCCTGCCGGTCAAAGCCCCTCAGTACGTGGCCAGGTACTGGTCCAGCTCCCACTGGTGGACCGTGACCCGGTAGTCGTCCCACTCCATCTGCTTGGCCTGGAGGAAGTGGGTGTAGACGTGCTCCCCCAGGGCTTCCCGGATCACGGGGTCCTTCTTGAGGGCCTCGAGGGCCTCCCTCAGGGTGCCCGGGAGCTCCCGGATCTTGTGCTTGCGCTTCTCCCGCACGCTCATCTGGTAGATGTTGCGCTGGATGGGGGGCGGGGGGAGGAGCTTGCGCTCAATGCCGTCTATGGCGGCGGCGGCCATGACCGCCAGGGCCAGGTAGGGGTTGGTGGAGGGGTCGGGCATCCGGAGCTCGGCCCGGGTGCCCACACCCCTCCGGGCGGGGATGCGGATCATGGCGGAGCGGTTGGAAGCGGACCAGGCGATGTTGGTGGGGGCCTCGTACCCCGGGGTGAGGCGCTTGTAGGAGTTCACCAGGGGGTTGGTGATGGCCACCATGCCCTCGGCGTGCTCCAGAAGCCCGGCGATGAAGTGGAGAGCGGTCTGGGAGAGCTGGTACTCGGCCTCGGGGTCAAAGAAGGCGTTCTGCCCGTCCTTGAAGAGGGAGAGGTGGGTGTGCATGCCGCTGCCGTTGATGCCCCGGATGGGCTTGGGCATGAAGGTGGCGTGGAGGCCGTGGTTGAGGGCGACGCGCTTCACCACCCACTTGAAGGTGGCGATGTTGTCGGCGGTGGTGAGGGCGTCGGCGTACTTGAAGTCAATCTCGTGCTGGCCCGGGGCCACCTCGTGGTGGCTGGCCTCAATCTCAAAGCCCATGGCCACCAGGACGTTGACCACGTCCCGCCGGGCCTCCTCGCCCTTGTCTATGGGGGCCAGGTCAAAGTAGCCCGCCTTGTCGTGGGTCTCCACCGTGGGGAGGCCCTCGGGGGTCCTGAGGAAGAGGAAGAACTCGGGCTCGGGGCCGGCGTACATGTTGTCAAACCCGAGCTTCTTAAGCCGCTCAATCTGGCGCTTCAGCACATACCGGGGGTCCCCCTCAAAGGGGCGGCCGTCGGGGTAGGTGACGTCGCAGATGAGCCGGGCCACCCGGCCCCGGGCGGGGTCCTCCACGCCGTCCGGGAGGATGACGAAGGTGTTGTAGTCGGGCTTGAGGAGCATGTCCGACTCCTCAATCCGGGTGAAGCCCTCAATGGAGGAGCCGTCAAACATGATCTCCCCGTCCAGGGCCTTCTCAAACTGGGACTCGGGGACCTCCACGTTCTTGACCACGCCCAGGATGTCCGTGATCTGAAGCCTGAGAAAGCGCACCTTTTCCGACTTGAGCGCTTTGAGGATCTCCGCCTTGGTCTGCGCCATCTCCCTGACCTCCCGTACGGACTTTTCGCACATATGGACAAAGGTAGCCTGCCCTTTGTCGGGCGTAGCCTATCCTATCCCCGGGTTAGAGTCAAGGTTTTTTTCCTCATGTGCAGGGTGAGCTGTACGGCCGTAATGAAGAATGGGTCCGGCCCGCGGGCATTGGCTTGATGTCCCGACTTCGTTTTACGATTGACAGGGATTGCCGCATCTATTTACGATTGACAGGGATTGCCGCATCTAAGTGAGCTTCAGCCGGATAGAAGTTGCGAGCTGCTCACAAGAAGGTGAACAGTTATCCAAAAGTAACTTGACATCGTGCCGAACCCCGGCGTATAACTATGGGCAGGGGGTGGTGAGGATGTTCCAAAACCCCAAAGAGGCGCTGGCATACATTCGGGAAAAGGGCGTGGAGTTCGTGGACCTCCGCTTCACCGATCTGCCGGGAAGGTGGCAGCACTTCACCCTGCCCGCGCGGGCGGTGGACGAGGACCTCTTCACCCAGGGGGCGGGGTTTGACGGCTCCTCCATCCGCGGCTTCCAGGAGATCCACGAGTCTGACATGCTCCTCTTCCCTGACCCCACCACGGCCTTCCTAGACCCTTTTGCGAGCCGTCCCACCTTGGTCTTCGTGGCCGACGTCTACGACCCCATCACCAAGGCCGCCTACAGCCGCGATCCTCGGGGGGTCGCCAAGCGGGCCGAGGCCTACCTCAAGGCGACGGGCATCGCCGATGTGAGCTACTGGGGGCCGGAGATTGAGTTCTTCATCTTTGACAAGGTGGCCTTCACCGTGGACCCCTACGATACGGGCTTCCGCGTCCACTCCGTGGAGGCCCTGACCAAGGAGAACGGCAGGGAGGGAGGGGATGGGCTTTGGATTCGGCCCAAGGAGGGCTACTTCCCCGCCCCGCCCGTGGACAAGCACCAGGAGCTCCGCAACCAGATGGTCAAGAATCTCGAGGCCGTGGGGATTGAGGTGGAGGTGCACCACCACGAGGTGGCCACCGCCGGCCAAGGGGAGATTGACATGCGCTTTGACCGCCTTACCCGCATGGCCGACAAGGTCATGCTCTACAAATACGTGGTCCGGAGCACGGCTCACCAGGCGGGGAAGACGGCCACCTTTATGCCCAAGCCCATCTTCGGGGACAACGGTAGCGGCATGCACACCCACCAGTCCCTGTGGAAGAACGGCACCCCCCTCTTCTACGACGAGAAGGGCTACGCCGAACTTTCCCCCCTGGCCCTGCACTACGTGGCCGGGCTGCTGGCCCACGGGCCGGCCCTGGCGGCCCTGACCAACCCCACGGTCAACTCCTACCGCC
>Ga0080008_131358_pt1 | contig 10141 bp, 4 predicted proteins | sample ConCONMetagenome_FD_69211 | JGI IMG/M metagenome (GOLD analysis project Ga0080008, IMG submission 69211) | Hot spring microbial streamer communities from Conch Spring, Yellowstone National Park, USA - CON_C (SPADES assembly) (version 2) | ecosystem: Environmental > Aquatic > Thermal springs > Hot...
TAGCAATGGTATGGAACTTTGACGATATGAATCCCATTGCAGATTGGACAGGAACTTATCATAGAAACATTAATACCTTGCTAGATGGCCTCTCTTATTTAATCTCAGTTGTTTCTGGTAGTTCTACTAATCGTGTTAGGGTTTTGCTTGATGACGCTACCTCGCTGAGCAGGCTTGGAGATGAGAAGTTCGACCTCATAGTCACCGACCCGCCTTACAGGGATGACGTTGCATATGCTGAGCTGAGCGACTTCTACTACGTGTGGCTGAAGAGGGCTTTGAGCGATGTTAGAGAAGAGTCCGGTCTCTTGGAACTTGCACCCAGGTTCTATATGGATGCTTTCTTTGTGAATGGTCGGGAGATCGAGGTTCAGTGGAAGGAGTTTAGTACAAAAGAGGTTAGTTATGAAGAGGGTAGGGCTAGGAGCTTTGGGCTGGGCTCTGCTCTAGACCACTATAGGTATCTCATGGCTTCAGCGTTTAATACTATGAAGTGGTACCTCAAGGATGAGGGTCTCCTTGTAACTTACTTTGCTCATACTGATCCCGAGGCGTGGGCCGAGCTCATCGAGGCTGGCTGGAAACACGGTGGATTTACTGTTACTGCTGGTTTCCCAGTGGCTACGGAGTCAGCGCAGTCAATTGTTAAACGAGGAAAACTTTCACTAGATACTAGTATCGTAGTTGTTTGGAGGAAGAGCGCGAAGGAAGGTCCAGAGGCTTCTATGGATTCGGTTGTAAAAAAGATGTTTAGTGAAGGAGTTGAATTGTCTGAAAAGGTCTATGGCAAACTCTATGGTAGGGACTTATTCTTTAGCGTGTTCACCAGGATGCTTTCAGTGGCAACTAGATATATCAAACTATACGATAGTAAAGGAGAAGTAGACGCGAAGAGGCTTGTTGAAGAATATGTAACGCCACTAACAGTAAAAGCACTTGTTACAGCGATTAGTGGGGAAAGAGAGGAGGAGGCTATACTCGACAAAGTAGCGTTATTCTATCTTACAACTAAGTTGTTATATACTACAAGTGGGGTTCAAGTTAAATCAAAGATCTTAACCCCTGGAGACATTGTTTTACTTTCTCTTGCGACAGGGTTGGATAGCAAGGAGCTTCTCGTCAACAAGATCCTTGTGAAAACGAGGAAGAAGGACGAATACAGGTTTATGGAGCCTATGCCCCGGGGACTTGAACCGCTATACTCGGATAGAAAAGGATTTATAGAATTCCTTGAAAGCAGGGGGCTAAACCCTGTTACATTATCTGTTAGCAAAGAAGAGGAGGAAAAGGGAAGACGAATAGTCTCGGTGGACGTCCTCCACTTAATGGAGTATGCTGTCACAACGGATAAACCCCAGGAACTCATTAAAACACTCAAGAAGACGTATCCAGAGCTATACGAGAATGCGGTTAAACTCGCGAAGTTTCTTGTAAAAGCGCTTCCAAAGGACCCCGAGAGCACTGTGTGTAACAAGATATTCTTGTATATGGGTGGAGTGTAATGGGGGTCAAAAAGCTCCTTAAACCCTTAGACGACGTATTTGACGAAAGCCTAGACCAAGCCATAGCGCCATCACTCGGAAAAATCTATGGATATATAAAAGGGCTGGAGAAGCCTGAGAGCAAGCTCGATAAATACATTTACGACTTATATGGTACACCGGCAAAGTTCTTCTCTATAACATACATAACGAGCGGCATGGAGAAAGTATTTAACGAGATAATAGAGGCGCTGGAGAAGGGTTCAAAGGGCCCAATAATACTGCCCTCTCTATTCGGCGGAGGTAAGACACACTTGTTGCTGGCACTACTACACGCATTCCTGAATCCAGAGGCTATTTTATCCGCAGAGCCTAAGAGTACGGCGGAGAAATTATACAGTAAACTAAGGAATGTATTGCAGTCGATGAAAATAGATATCGTAGTTATCGACGGTGACTATGAAAAGTATGCTCCAAGCCCGACTAAACCCCTGAATGCCGGGCCCTATACTGTTCACACGATATGGGGGTACATTGCACACTCTCTAGGTAGGTATGATATCTTTAGAATTGATGATGAAAAACAAACCACACCCTCCAAAGACACCCTAGAAAACCTATTCCGAGGTAAACACGTCCTCATATTAATGGATGAAGTCCTTTCCGGGTATGCTTTAAACCTGGATGATACCCAGCTAAGCAGACTTCTCGAGTTCTTTAAGAGACTAGCTAGTACACTGCAAGGGAAGAACATCGCGACAGTCATAACAATACCTGCTTACTACAGAGAGCAAACAAGCGAGATTGACATAGAGGAACTATATAAAAACATCGCCAACTTCATAATCGGGTTCTTTGAGGCAATGAGAGAGCAGGGAGTAATAATACCGCCAGTGAGATACGCGGAGGAACATGGAGGAGGCGACATTGTGAAAATACTGAGGAAAAGAATATTTGGAAAAGCCGAGATCCCCGTTCCCGCCGATATAGTATCTCATTATCAGGGTGTCTATAGCCTTGAAATATTACCAAGTGCTGCTAGGCAAATAGAATTATTAAAGGAGTACTACCCGTTCCACCCAACATACATAGATATACTGATAAGACACATAGCTGAGAGAAGACACAGAATCTTTCAAAGAACGCGGTTTGCTATACTAATAACAAGAAAAGTAGTGAGAAATCTCTGGTGGAGTAACAGAGATCCCGACTTTATACACGCTTGGAGCATAGACTTAGAGAACGATGATATATCGGAAGCTATTCTTGGAAAACTCCAAGAGAAAAGCTATAAAGTTTATGTTGACAAATTATATGAAGTTACAAAGAAATTTGCCGAGAGAGAGCTAGCAAAAGACGTTATTACAACAATTTTTCTAAGGACGTTTCTATATGAAGGCGCGGTGGGTGCAATAAAAGCCTATCCCACCGTGAATGAAGTTTACTGGGCTGTCTATGATAGAGAGCACAATGTAGAACCCGCTAGGCTAGAACTGGTTCTCAACAAGCTCGTAGAGGATCCCGATGCTAGTTACATAGTTAAAGAAGATAACAAAGTATACTTCACCACCCTAGTAGACATAGGGGAGATCCTGAAAAAGAGGGTAGAAGATGCACTGGCGTCCGAGAAAAACAAAGTAGTTGAAAAACTAAAGGATGAGCTAGAAAAATTGCTTGTTTCCGATGACGAGCCCCATGAGCCGTTTTCAGAGGATTACACGATGATCGTGACCAATGCAGATCTACGTGAAGGATTTAAACCAGAGGATTCGCCCATATATAAATCAATTGTTTATCTCGGGCAACTAGAAAGCCAGCAAGCGCGGGATTTAATTCTTGGCTATAAGGAATATAAAAATGTAGTGGTGGTTCTGGACTCCTCCGATAGTGCGAGGTTCAAAGAACTGCTAGAGACTGTTACATGGCTCTATGTAATTGATAAGGTTATTAAGGAAAAGGAACTAGAGAGGATTTATAGAGACGAAGACATTAGAAAATGGAATGAAAGCAAGTTAAAAGATATAAGGAAGAGAAAATTAGATGAATTAAAGAACTCAGCTACAAAGGTGCTTAATAGAGTCTGGTATCCTGAGGAAGAAGATGTAAGCAATACCCAAGTGACAGTATCTAAGAAGTCCCTACTTGGTAATATTCGCGATGCGTTATTAGGCAAAAAGATCCTCAACCCTGATCAAGTGCACCTCGACTTATTTCTCGCAAAATTAGGAAGTGCAGGTATAAGATTAGATCAGTGGACACAAGTCTCAACTATCACCGATCTATTCCTTAGGAATCCAAAACTGTGGATAGCTAGTAGAGATGACGTGCTAAAGGTCTTGAAAAAGCTATATGAGCATCGCGAAATAATGATCATGCGCAAAGGGAAAATATACTGGAAGAACATATGCGAAGAGGCACAATTAGAGAAGTGTCCAGGTGGTTCAGATCCAGCTGTTGAAAGCCTCGACGACTACGATGCAATAGCAAGGTCAAACATAATGATCGAGGAATTCGTAAATAAATTAATAAGATCAGAAGGAGTGGAACCACAGGCAGATAGAATCGTAACAAAGCAATACCTAGTTCAAATAGGGGAATCAAAGTACAGATTAAGGGATCTATACAGCCAGTGGGGGAAAGACAGGCTTTACGAAGTGCTTAAAGACTCGAGAAATAAGCTTATATTAAAAGTAGAAATTATAGAAAGAGGCTTCATCTTAGAATTAGACCAAGAATATAAAGAGGCATCATCAGGACAACCGGTAGAGGTAAAAGTATCTGTAAAACCCATCGGGGATTATAAAGGAAGAGTTAGATTAGAAGCAGATACTGGAACCATAGAGCCCTCCGAGGGAGTTCCTCCCTTTGATGTGCGATGGAGGCTGTTATCCCCGCAGAAGGAGGGTGTTTACGAATACACAATTAGAGCACTCGGCGATGGTCTCTCAAGAAGCGCCATCTTAAAAATCAAAGTTATTGGAGAATACGAGGTAATCGATGTCGATCTATCAGATTATAGTGCCACGGTTGGAGACGTAATTGACGAAGTATATGATATTAAAATACCCCAGCACATATTTGGCATTGAGGAAAAGATGCTTCAAGGGCTAGGTACCATAGTAACCGATTTGGAGGCAAGCGGGCTTGAAGGAAAGCTGAAGGTCAGTATAGGTGGAATACCATTCGATAACGTGGAGGAGCTCATTAAGAGTTTAACTCAATTAAAAGGCATTACCATTAGTGTAAAAGCAAAGCTTAGAGTACAAGACCCCAAACCGATCGATGAGCGAAAAGTGTCGCTAATCAATTCCATTAAGTACTTCTATAAAGGAGTGAAAATCAAGGCCCGAAGAAAGGTGAAAGCCGGTGTATAGGATTACATGGGTAAAAAAGAAGTCCAAAGAGAAAATGAGATACTATGCCTGCTTTAGATCTTACGTATTAACGGAAAAAGAGGAAGACCTCGAAAAAGAGAAAACAAGCTCTATTGACATAAAGGTTCCTGTTCCCAACCCTTCAGAAATACTCGCTATAGCGAAAATGCTTGGTTGCAAAGTAACTAGTAGCATGAGTTGGGTAAGAATAAACACGGAGGACACGTATTTTAGACTCATAGTGTATGCCGTAGCGAGAATGAGTATCAAAAGACCCGCGAAGGTAGATAAATTGAAAAGCCTTGTAGTTAGCGAGGGATTTAATACTGACGCTTGGTGGTGGGCAAATACGTTTATTAACAAATACAAGAACGAAGGCGTGATCAAAGGTATCGGTGCAAGGTGCCTCTATAAACCAGCGAAGGCCTTTAAACTCGTCTATAATCTAGACTAACGGGATCTGCATTCCTCTCACCCATATATTTTTATAATTCACCATGGTGAAAACGCGTGGAGGAAAGACCGTTGGAGTTATTACTTAGCTTTGTTTTCGAGACTATGTGTACATATAATCCGACTCTGCGATTTTATCACTACTCACCGCAAAGGCCAAAGCCCATAGAGCCGTTTTTACACCAAGTAGAAATTTTAACTAGATGCATACTTAGAGATAAAATAAGGGTTCTCATAGGCGACGAAATAGGTCTTGGAAAAACAATCACAGCAATAGCGGTTGGGAAATACCTTGAAGACTCTGGTGAAGTAAAAAGGATCTTGGTTTTAGTCCCCAGGATTCTCCTGGAGAAATGGAAGTCGGAGACTGAATACTGGGTGGGATCCAGTAAAGTATATGTCATAGAGAGACATGTAATTGATGCATATGCCGAAAAAGGGTTTCCAGAGGGCTGGTACCTGATCTCAATGGATCTCTCCGTCAGGAATGAAAAGGTTAGAAAAGTATTGAGTAAGGTGAATTGGGATCTTATAATAATTGACGAAGCCCACAGACTTTCGCCGGTCTCTGCTCCCAAAAGATGGAAGTATATCGGCGAAGAACTTGTCGAGAAACATCCTGAGAGACACGTTATTCTTCTCTCGGCTACACCACACAAAGGGTTTCCTAGAGATTACATAGCTAAACTACGCATGCTAGACCCGGGGCTCGAAGATAATTTCAAAAAATTAGATAACAATATGTTCTACACGCTAGCCCATAACGTATTGGTGTTTAGGCGCTTAAAAGAAGATGTTAACAAGGTATATGAGAAAAGAGATGTATTTAAGCCTGCCCACTTAGTTGCGGTACTTATAAAACCAACAGATCTCGAAGCAGAATTCTATAAAAGAATGGAGAGTACACTACTCAAAATACTTGGAAAATATCGTCCAGAGAAGGACAAAACCGGCACTCCATATGGTCGAAAATGGGGCCTAATAATGCTGTTAGTCACACTACTTGCCAAGAGGGCGTTTTCAAGTCCTGTAGCAGCATATAGTACAATTACATACATGACATATAAGAGGGCGAAAACATGGAAAGCTGTAAACCCGAGGGACTTAGAAAAAGAGGCAAATAGACTACGAAATAAGGTAGTAGCCCACTTAATGGGAGATTACACTGAAGAAACCCTAATCAGTAAGGTGAAAAGAGGGATTAAAGAAGCAGATCCAATGAATGAATTCCTAGCATGCGCATCAGCGTTCCTAGATGATGGTAGTATTAGAGAGCTAGAAGAACTAGCTAAGCTAGCCCAAGATATCCTCAAAAAAGGACACGACTCAAAACTCGCGAAGCTCGCTGAGCTAGTAAAACACTATATTGATGAAGGATCAAAAATCGTCGTTTTTACAGAATATAAAGAAACAGCCTACTATATTGCCAATGGATTACAGAAAGCCGTAGGAGGCAAAGTATTAGTTCTCACGGGTGAGGAAGCTTACAGCGAAGATACAATGGAAAAGATTAAAGATTGTTTCCTTAGAGAGGAGGGGGAGTGCAAAGTTCTCGTTTCAACGGATGTTTTATCCGAGGGGCTTGACCTACAGGTAGCCAATGTCCTCATAAACTATGATCTTCCATGGTCTCCTCTGAAACTAGAGCAAAGAATGGGTAGAATATGGAGGCTTGGGCAGGAAAAGGAGTGCTATATATACATGTTCGTCGTGGGATCGAGCGAAAAAGCAACTGGCAGTAGCCGCGTGGTGTCTGTTCTATATAGTAAGTTGCTCAACATGGAGCAAGCCCTAGGACGAATATATCCAATGCTAGGTGAAGATGTCGAAGTCTTCGCAAAAGACCTATCTGGTGGCGAAAGAGAGAGGGAGTTATTAATAGCTGGTCTTTTGAAGGGAAAGGGAAAAAGACAAGAACGCGCTATCGAAGCGAACCTTATAATTTCAAGCCTAGACGACAATGAGTTCAAAAAGTTCGTAGACCAATATATCAACGCTGTAAAGAGAATGGCTGACAGAGTGAGGCAGAAAAACGCTGATCCACAACCAATAGGAGACATTGTTGAATCCTTGATTGAGATCATAGGTTTCGCAAAACGAGACGAATGGAAAACACTTTTACTAAGGCTGGTGAGAAGTATCGCTAAAACCCGCAGAGTCCTCGAGGTTCTTCCCGATGGAAGAGAGTATATAAGTAGCTCTTATTACCAAAAAACGCTGCAAGAAATGAATATTAAAGAGTTGATAACGACACTAATGGAATTATTAAGTAAAAAGTCTACGCATCCAATAAAACTAATTATAGGAGACGACAAAGAGGAAAAGAAATTACTTCTCTTCGAGGTATCATTAACACTCAGTGGCAATAGGAGGAAATACGTTGATATCATAGGTATTGAAAGAGACAGGATCATAAGAGGCAAGGAATTAATAGAAATAATTGCCTCAGCCATGGAGAAGTCCCACTATGTAGAAGAAGCCGATCAGATGGAGCTAGAAAACAGTAACAAATGGGTTGAATCCTATATTTGGAACTATCTAAGAAGTAGCACACTTATATTTCACGACCTAGAGCACGTTAAGCAGTACATGGAAAAGCTAAATAGCAGAAAGCTTAGAAAGGAAGAATATGAATTAGTAAAGCCAGATAACATAGTCCTCGAAGTGAAACCCCTAGGAGTCGTAGAAACACGGAGAATAAGCGAAGCTATTACCAGAAACACTAAATTACTACAAAGTATCCTTGGCGAGTATGATGAAGAAAAGGCAGAATTAGAAAGGAAAGCAATAGAGATGTTGAAAAACAAACTCAGCGAAGAATTTAATATCATAGACGTACACGAGAAGGGGTGGTTCTTCGACTTACTACTAGTCAAAAAGAGTGGGGTGCCACGGGAGGAAAGGATAGTTGAAGTGAAAACATGGAAAAATATAGATATCGTAATATATACTGAGGGTGAAAAAGACTTCGGCGAAGAATGCGAGAATAAGGGAGCTGAGTACTGGCTCTACATAGTAGACTTGAGGAAAAAGCCACCCGTAATAAAGGGATTTAGAAGGCCGCTCAGTACAAATGCTCTAAGCCATATAATTACGATCAGTAGAAATGGGAAGAAATACTATATGTACAGAGTTACGCGAGCTCCAGATGAAGAATACCTAGCTGAATAAAGCGATGTTTCTTAGTATTCATGACCTTTTCTAGTATAGCTTCCCATGGTTACCCCATCGTTCTATCTCAATTAGTAACTTACCTATGTGTCTAGTATGTATCGCCACTCCATAATTCAACTTAGATGTCGTCATCATGTTGTGAATATAGTGAAGAGATATGGATTTCCCTCTCCGCATTGGACAACAAGTGTGGCATGTTAGCGATAGACACTCTAACATATATGATCTCAATGTTTGGCGCTCGTGCCCGCTCAACTGAATACGATATGTAGCCACCGAGCTCGTCGATGTCATTGGCAAGAACATGATAGCCTATGTCGGAATAAGAGGCTGCATTGCCATACGCTAATATTGGAACAGCGCAAGGTGGCCGAACGGGTGGAGGCCCACGCCAATACATGCAGTCAACATCGAAGTCATTATAATTCGACCTATATATGTATTCCTTGATTTCCTCCCACGTCTTAAATACTGAAAGAGACACGTGCCTTCGCTTTACAACTGAAAGCCTCGCCTTTTAAGGCGGGGATGGTATATAAAGGGTTTGAGGAACGACAGCATAGCTGAGTGCGGGGTCTAGTAGATTATGTCCTCGGGCGATGAGGGCTCTCTAACCCTAACGGTTAAAGTAAGGGTTAGAGCCGAGCCCGAGGTGTTCCGGGAGTTATTGAGCCTCATGTATAGGTATAGGGAGGCACTTAACTATGCTATTAAAGTAGTGGTTGAAAACAAGGCTTTAACGCTTGGTAAAGCACACAGGCTACTCTATAGTATCCTCAAGGAGAATTATGGTCTACCATCCAAGGTGGCTGTTGACTGCTACCGGGAGGCAATAGCTATTGCTAAGTCGTGGTTAAACAACCCTAGTAGAGGCGACATGCCTAGAGCCAAGACTCTGAGGGTCTGGTTGACGTATAAGTATAGTTATAGAATCAACGGTGGCTACGTGGAGTTGCTTGGAGGCTATAAACTTGAGATTGTTGGCTGGGACATGAGGTATGATGGCTATCCTAGTGGTGATGCTAGGCTGTTGTTTAAGGATGGAAAACTAGTTCTCGAAGTATCTAAACACATGCCTAAACCACAGAAATACCTCCAAGAGATATTTTAGCTGTAGACGTCAATGAGAAATATATAGTGGTTGGCAATTCTCATTTTGAATTTAGGTTTAAAACCCCCATTGAGCGGGCTCTACGCTATAAGCAACTAGTTGAGAGACTAGAGAAGAAGTACTCCTCTCCTAGATATAATGCATGGCTTAGGAGGGGAGGGATTAAGAAAAGGATATCATACTACCACGCTAAGGCTAGACGCATAATTGAGGACTGGGTTAAGAAGACCTCGCATAAAATCGCAGTATTAGCTCGGCAACACCAATATGGAGTCGCCAGGGAGGATTTAACTGGGTTAGTGGAGAGCTTGAGGAAGCTCCCCAGGGAGCACAAGGTGTCCCTGTTAATACTTAGTTATAGGAAGATCTCTGAGTGGATTGACTGGCAGTGTGAAAAGCACGGAGTCCCAGCTATAGCAGTAGACCCTATGGATACGTCCACTAAGTGTCCAAGGTGTAGTAGTAAGATGATGGAGAATAGGTATAGAGTGTTCAAGTGCCCTAGGTGCGGGTTCGAAGCAGATAGAGACACAGTAGCAGTATTAAAC
>Ga0080008_187296_pt1 | contig 10137 bp, 10 predicted proteins | sample ConCONMetagenome_FD_69211 | JGI IMG/M metagenome (GOLD analysis project Ga0080008, IMG submission 69211) | Hot spring microbial streamer communities from Conch Spring, Yellowstone National Park, USA - CON_C (SPADES assembly) (version 2) | ecosystem: Environmental > Aquatic > Thermal springs > Hot...
TTAGCTTTTCTTCTTTAGGTAGTGCTCTCAAAATCTCTTGTGCTATCCGTTCCTTAACCTCTTTTAAAGAAAATCTTTCGCTTTGCTCGCTAAGGTCTAAAGTTTGGGCTATGCTAAAAAGTATGGCAAGCCTTTTTGCAGAGGGACCTTTTGCCAAAAACTCACCCAAATACTTTTCTAACTCCTTTGAGTTTGGCAGAGCCCCATCTAATAGAGATAAAGACTTAAGGTAGTAGAGAAGAGTTTCAGGTGATAACTCTTGCCAGGAAATCGTTGAAAGGTAAGAAAGATGTTTGGACTTAGAAGTTTCATCTTAGGCTTGACAAAGGTCTAAGATGGCAAGACCAAAATAGATATCCTCTACCGTAGGAGGAAGCGAAGGGGTTGCCCCAAATCCTCCCCCTTCTTTCTCTCTTTTTTTAGCAAAGCTTGCCGATCCTTTTTTAATTTGTTCCCAAAAATTAAGGGTCATCTCAGGATAGAAAGTTTATCCTTTTGAGAATTTTTAGCCATAGTTTCTTCATTAATAGCTTCAAGCTTTTCGGTAGGGGGAGCCTTCCTCACTTTATTAATCGCTTTGAGATGTTCTTTGTAAGTTTTCGAAAAGATGTGCTTACCTGTTCCATCTGCTACAAAGTAAAGATAGGGAACATTGGCCGGAGTTAAGACGGCTTTAAGAGAGGATAAGCTTGGATTGCCGATGGGAGTTGGCGGAAGACCATTGTGTAAATAGGTGTTGTAGGGACTTTTTACTGAACGGTAATCCTTGTAAGTTAGCCTTCTAAAACTCTTTAAAGCGTAGTTTATGGTCGGGTCTGCCTGAAGGGGCATTCCTTTTTTAAGCCTGTTTAGGTATACGGCGGCAATTATGGGCTTTTCCGAATCATAAAAGGCCTCTTTTTCAACGATAGAGGCAAGGATCACTATTTCCCGTAGCGTAAGATTGCTTTTTTGGGCAAGGGGCTCTAAAGATTTCCATTTCCTCCAAAAGTTCCTGACCATAGTTGAAATAACTTGAGGACAAGGGGTATTTTTAGGAAAAAAATAGGTATCAGGGAACAAGAAGCCCTCAGCGGTATCAAAAGGTATTCCCAATTCTCGTAAGAATTCTTTGTTTTCAGTCCATTTTAAGAATTCTTCTTTAGAACAAATGCCTTCCTTTTCTAAGATTTCTGCAATTTGCCACAGGGTTGCCCCCTCAATAACGGTTATTCTGCGTTGAAAAACCTTACCTTTTGCGATGATGTCTATAATTTCGGGAATAGATTGATAAGGATAAAAGGCATACTCTCCGGCTTTAAATTCTTTATTTTTGCCTGAACGCAAGGCTTCGATTATAAAGACTACACGGTTTTTGATTATTCCATGTTCATAGAGTTTTTGGGCTATATCTAAAAGTCCCTCTCCTCTTTGAATTCCAATAATTTTAGGAGGCAGGGTTTTATTCTGAGAAACGGGTTGAAGTCCTTCGAAATAGAGACCGGCAAAGATAAAAAGGAAAAGGAGAAGTAAAAGTAAGAGATAGAAGTTTATAAACCTTGTTAATTTCATGATTTAAGATTATTTTTTATTTCTCAAACAAAAATCACTAAGGGGGGAAGGCATGAACTTAGAAGAGATCATCAAATTATTAGAAAAGGAGGCCATAGAAAATCCTCACGCCGTTTGGGCTCAGCATAGGCTTGCAGTAGCATACTACAACGCAGGAAAATTTCAAGAGGCAAAAGAAACCTTAAAAAAGGTTCTAAAGCTTGATCCTTACCACTATGAAGCTATGGTCAACCTTGGCATCATTTTAGCCCAAGAGGGGGAGCTCGAAGAGGCTAAAAAAGCCTTTACTTTTACTCTGAAGTTCTACAGCAGTTCTTTTGAAGCCTGGAACAACCTTGGGCTGGTTGAGTTTCAGCTTGGGAACCTTGATAAGGCCATCGAGTGCTATCAAAAAGCCATAGAGTTGAATCCAGATAATCCCTCTCCCTACATAAATCTTTCAACCGTTTATATTGAAAAGGGAGATTTTGATGCGGCAAAAAATGTCCTTCTTAAAGCCTTAGAGCTTGATCCTCAAAACGGGGTAATCTATAACAACTTAGCGGTATGCTATTTCTATTTAGGGGATAAAACCTTGGCTCAGGAACACCTTAAGAAGGCAAAAGAACTTGGCTATCCTGTGCATCCTGAGTTTGAGCGGATGCTTCATGAAGATTAAGCTACCCTATCCGCCAACCTGTCCATTCTGCGGGAACTTCATCCAAAAACCAGAAGTTATCCCTTTGCCCTACGTGGAGCATGAAGGGGGAGTTTGCCCATGCGGAGCTGTTTATGCTCTCTCTTCTACAGGCTATGATAGGGGCTCAGTTTTTATTTCAGCCCTTCTTTTAGCCCTCTCTGGAGATTGGGATTTAGCTTGGGACCTGATACCGGATGAAGATTATAAAGAAATTTGGGTAGAAAGCTATGACCCAGAGATGCATCTTGTCTTCCCTGAAGGTGTGGACAAAGGTAGAATAGTTCGTTCCGCATTGGTTTTCATCAAGCTTGCCGATGATGTTCAAGAGCTAAAGAAAGAAAACCTTTCTAAAATACTTAAGAGAGATAAAGCGCTTCTTGACCCAACTTTTAAAAAAAGGCTTCGTCGACAGGAGTTAGAAAATCTCATATGTAAGAGGAATTTCTCTGATTTAGTTAATTATCTTTTAGCGGACCCTAAAAATTTGAACGAACTGCAAAAACTTCTCTACCATCCTGAAGAGAAAATAAGGCTTCTTTCTGCCTATGGTTTAGGTTTGGCGGCAGGTCTTCTAAATAGGCGAGAGCCTCAAAAGGTTTTAGACCTGATTAAAAGGCTCCTTTATGCAGGGGCTGATTCTGCCTCTTCAGCCTGGGGTGCCCTTCCAGCCTGCGGAGAAGTCATACGCAACACCGGAGACCAATACTCAGCCTATGTCAAAAACATAATTGCCTTTCTAGCTTTTAAGGAAAACATTCCCCACGCCCTAATTGCCTTAGCTCGAATCTCCGAAGTAAACCCTAAGTCCATAAAAGATAAACCCTATCTTAGGCTTATCTCAGTATTTCGCGAAAAGGTCCCCCTTTGGCAAGCTTACATAATTCAAATTTTTAGCAACCTTAAGGCAAGAGAACTTCTTTCGGAGAGAGAATTTCTTTGCAGTGAGGAGGTTAGAATTTTTGATTTCGAGTTGGCAGACTACAAGACTGTTAACTTAGAAGAGCTTTGGTCAGATTATGAAAAGCTTTTTGGAAGCCCTTAAATACCTTGTCTATTAACATAGCTTATTTTTTTGCAAAAAAGGCTTCTCATCGCTACGGTATTCCATCTCGGTTGAACATCGCATAAATTGATGCTATAATACCCCTTGATACCCAGAAGGGGGAAATTATGCCTGCAGTAGTTGTGGTAGGGGCTCAGTGGGGAGATGAAGGGAAGGGTAAAATCGTTGACGTACTGACAGAAAAAGCTCATTATGTGATACGTTTTCAAGGGGGGAACAACGCCGGGCATACTTTAGTAGTCAACGGTAAAAAATACATCTTTCACTTAATTCCTTCAGGTATCTTGCACCCTCATACAGTGTGCGTTATCGGAAACGGTGTAGTCGTTGACCCAGAAGTTTTATTGGATGAGATTGCAAAGCTAAAGCAGGAAGGGGTGCCCATTGGTCCTGAAAAGCTTATAATAAGCGAAAGGGCTCATCTCATCATGCCCTACCATAAAGCCTTAGACATTGCTCGGGAGGCTAAGGCAAAGGGCGGGAAGATCGGCACAACCGGAAGAGGTATCGGTCCATGCTACGAGGATAAGGTGGGAAGAAGAGGCTTCAGAATGATAGATTTGCTCAATCCTAGGTATTTTAAAGAAAAGTTAGAGGTGGTGCTTGAGGAGAAGAACCAGCTTCTCTGCTACCTATCAGCCGAACCTCTTTCCTATGAAGATATTGTTGAGAAGTATCTTAGCTACGGTGAAGCCCTAAGACCGCATATCAAAGATGTATCCTCTATACTATATCAGGCAAAAAGGGAAGGGAAAAATCTTCTTTTTGAAGGGGCTCAGGGCACTTTTCTTGATGTAGATTTTGGAACCTATCCTTATGTCACCTCCTCAAACACCTTAGCAGGCAACGCCTGCTGTGGCTCAGGGGTTGGACCAACTGAAATAGACCACGTGATGGGCATTGTTAAAGCCTACACTACCCGTGTAGGGGAGGGACCATTCCCTACAGAGCAAAAAAACGAAATTGGAGAATATTTACGAGAAAAAGGCGGAGAGTTCGGTTCAACAACCGGAAGACCGAGAAGATGTGGTTGGCTTGATTTAGTGATGGTTAAGACTGCTGTCCGACTAAACGGTCTTTCTTCCATCGCTATAACTAAGCTTGATGTCCTTTCAGGGTTAAAGAAAATTAAAGTTTGTGTCTCCTATAAGATAGATGGCAGGGAAGTGGATTATTTCCCTTCAACCCTTGATGAGTTAAGCCAAGTAGAGCCAAAGTATGAAGAGTTTGAAGGCTGGGATGAAGACCTCTCTCAAATTTCCCGTTTTGAAGACCTCCCGAAAAACGCTCAAACCTATCTTCAGTTTATTCAAAACTACTTGGGTGTTCCCATTTACCTCGTGTCAGTTGGTCCGGATCGAAGGCATCAGATCAAGCTTGCAGATTTTGAACTATTTTAGAGCTTAAGTCTTCTTATGAAAGATAAAGTCCTTATAGCCAATCGTGGGGAAATAGCCCTAAGGATTATGGAAGCTTGTGAAGAGCTCGGACTAGATTATGTCTGTGTCTACACTAAAGGGGATGAAGGATCCCTTCATGTTAAGCTTGCCAAAGAGAAGTATCGCATCTCAGATTATCGAGACATGAACGATCTGCTTTGTGTAGCGGATTATGCTAAGTGTACGGCTATTCATCCGGGGTATGGGTTCTTGTCCGAGAACTATCGTTTTGCAAGAAGGGTTGTGAAAAGGGAAAGACCGTTAATCTTTATCGGACCAAACTGGGAAGCCATTCGTGACCTTGGCAATAAGCTTACGATGAAGCGGATTGCCCTTGAAGTAGGGGTTCCTGTTATCCCAGGGACAATACACCCCATCTACAACGAGGTAGAAGCGGAGATCGAGGCCGAGAAACTCTTAGATGAACTTAGAAGCCAAGGCGTAGAAAACACTTCTTTGCTTGTAAAAGCCGTTGCCGGCGGTGGTGGAATGGGGATTGAAGAAGTAAAAGACCTTGTTGAGCTTAGACCCGTCTTTCGAAGAGTTAGAGCTTATGCTAAGCGGCTTTTTGGAGATGAAGGGGTGATAATAGAGGCAAAGATTCCAGTTTTTCAGCATTTAGAAGTGCAGATCCTTGGCACAAAGGATGGGGAATATGTGCATTTTGGCACAAGAAACTGCACCATTCAAAGCCCTTTTAAACAAAAAAGGATCGAAGTTGCCCCAGGTTTTGATTATGAAGGAAAGGTTGCGGTTTACAACTTTGACCCTAGGAAGATAGAGGCAGAGATAATTGAGCATTCACTAAAGCTTGCAAGACATGTCAAGTATGATAATGTTGGCACCTTTGAGTGGTTAGTAACTCCTGAAGGGAAATACTACCTAATGGAGGTCAATACAAGGATTCAGGTAGAAAATGAAATATCCGCTCAGATTTCCTTCGTTCATGGAAAAAGGATCAACCTGATAAAGGAACAAATTAGGACAGCTTTAGGGGATAAGCTAGGATATTCTCAAAAGGATATTGAGTTTAAAGGATGCGCGCTTGAGTTTCGTTTGATTGCCGAGGATGTGAAGAGGGGTTTTCAACCGGTAAGTGGAACCATAACCAGGTTTGACTGGGTTGACCATCCTTGGCTTACCATGAGAACGCATGTCCCAAGAAAGGAAAGGTATGAAATCCCAACCCAGTTTGACCCAAACCTTGCTTTAGCTATAATCTATGCAGAGGAATTTACACAGTTGATTGATAGGTGCGAAACCTTTCTCTCAGAGGTGGTTATTGAAGGAGAAACTTCTCAAGGAGCGCCCCTTCCAAACAACATTGCCTACCTTAGAGAAAAATTAAGGTTTATTTATCAGTTCATCTACTGAGGCTTAAAAAGGCTAAAGAGTGGGTTAAAAGGAGAGATGAGGTTCGAGCATCAGAAGAAGCTTAAAGAACTTCTTGAGAGAGCTGAGTACATCAGGGATATCAAGGGTGAAGACTTTGAAGATATCATGGAAGTATACTCTCAGCTTAAGTATGCTTTTGAGAATTTTTATGATCTTTCTGAAGAAGAAATAGAGCGGTTGCTTGAGCGTTCTGAAAAAAGGCTTGAAGAGTTAACCATCCTTGGAGAAAAAACCCTTACCCCTTATGAAATAGTTAAGATTGCGCGGCACCCTCAGAGGTTTACCCTTCAAGACATCTTAGAGAATGTTTACGATAGCTATGTAGAGCTTGGGGGAGAGGGGGACATCAACATTGACCCCGCTGTTGTTTGTGCTAAGGCTATGCTTATCAGGCGAGTTGGTGATGATTTTCATGTGCATCAAGTTATGGTTATCGGTCATGAAAAGGGGAGCGGAGAGGAGTTTAGAAGGGGAGGTAGCGCAACTCCTTGGGGAAATGAAAAGGCTTTGCGTTATATGCGCATGGCTGAAACAGAAGGTATACCCATCCATTTTTTCATCTTTACTCCAGGCGCTTATCCTATTGAGGATTATCCTGGTGCTGCACAGCAGATCGCTCGGAATCTTTATGCTATGTCCAAGCTCCAAGTTCCGATGATATCCTTTATATCTGAAGGTGGTTCAGGAGGTGCAGAAGCCATAGGTTTAGCAGACCTTAGGCTTATGGCTGAAAAGGGCTATTATTCAGTGATAAGTCCTGAGGGAGCAGCCGCTATTGTTGCCAAGGTTCGCGATGGTCGTCCACCAAGGGAGTTGGTAGAAAAAATGGCTAAAGCCTTAAAGCTAACCGCTCAGGATAACCTTGAGCTTGGCACCATCGATAGGATAATTCCTGAGCCTCCACTTGGCGCAAGAAAAAAGGACTATGAATTCTTTAAAAGGTTAAAGATTGAATTAATCAAGGCAACGGATGAGGTCGTTTTAAGAACTCGGGGCTTTAAAACTTTCACTAAGCATGCCCTTTCTAAACAAACAACAGATAACTTTAGCTACTACGTAGATTGGGAACTATCAGAAGACGAAAAGGAAATCCTCGTTGAGCTAAGGTATGAAAAGTATCGAAAGATGACTCAATGGGCAGTTGTTATTCCTAAGGGATTAACCCAAACTCTGAAAGAAAAAGGAGAGAATTTCCTTAGAGTATTAGGAAATGAATTTAAATACAGGATATTAAAGAGCGGACAAAAGACTTTTAAGAGGCTTATTGACGACATTTTGAGCGAATCAAGCGTTCTTTTAAAGCCAGTCTCAGACCCGGTAAAGACAGTTTACAACCTTATCGTGGGAAAAAAGGTTAAACCCAAGCTTCTTACAATCCCCGAGGAAGAGGAAGTAGTTTACGAGCTCCCTGTGCAGTTAGAAGATAGAACTGTCACCTGTCCCCAAGCTGAAAAGTATGGCTGTCCGGACATCTGGGTGCCAGACCTTTACGGGGAGTTCTGTGGTGTTTGCCCCTCCTGCGGTTATCATTTCTTCCTTGACTACAAGTGGTATCTCAACAATGTTTTTGATAAGGGTTCTGTAAAGTTTTTCGATGAGGGGATCGCATCAACTAACCCCCTAAACTTTGAAGGACATGCGGAAAAGTTAAAAGAAGACAGAAAAAGAACAGGTTTTAACTCGGCATTTCTTTCCTTCACTGCAAAGGTTGGAGGTATATCCGTGGTTTGTGGGATGCTTGTTGCCGATTTTAGGCAAGGCACAGTTGGAGCTGCCGAAGGAGAAAAGTTTATACGAGCTATTCAGCTTGCTAAGATTACTCGTCGACCTTTTATCATGTTTGTTCATAGCACAGGAGGGATAAGGATTCAAGAGGGAACGGTAGGAGTAGTTCAAATGCCAAGGTGCACCATGGCTGTTAGAGATTATGTAGATGCTGGTGGTTTATATCTTGTAATATATGATAATAATTCTTATGCTGGGCCTGTGGCAAGCTTTCTTGGCTCAGCACCCTATCAATTTGCCTTAAAATCAACTAGGCTTGGCTTTGCTGGACCAAGGGTTATCCATGAAACAACCGGTCAGCCACCACCGCCAGACTATCACTCAGCAGAAAACGCCTTAAGAAGAGGGCATATCCAAGGCATCTGGGATAGGAGAGAGTTAAGAAAACGTATTTTTCATGCCCTTTTAACCATGGGAGGAAAAAATCTATACTACAGGTAAAAGAATGTCCATCCATATATTTTTTCAACTCAATTTTATTTTTCTACTACAAAACTTTTTTCAGCCTGAACCGAAAAGGCAAGGGTTCTGTGCCTTCCTTTTGGGGTGCTAAAGTAGAGAGGTAAAGATATGAAGGTAGACTTTAAAGAAATAGATTGGCTTCTTCAAAAACTTAGGGCTAATCCCTATAAAATTTTTCCTATTGAAACGCCCCATACGGGATACATCAAAGAATTTAAAGTAAAGGAAGGAGACAGTGTTACAGGTCCGACTGGCAAATGGTTAGAAAAACCGGGGACCCCACTTTTCATCCTTGAGAGAGAACGAAACCCAAAGATCATAAGAGCTCATACCACTGGGATAGTTCAAAATCTTAGAGAGGACCTAAAGGACAAGTTTGTCCAAGCTTTCGAGCCAATTCTTGAGATAAAGCATCCTCTTTCTCAAGAGGAAGTTATAAGCGAAGTTTTGCTTTCAGCTCTTTATGTTATATACGCTGAGGAAACCGCAAGGTTTATCCTGGCTCCTGAGATAAGTCATAGGATAGAGAAGCACGGACTTAAGAGAGCTGAGGTCCGAGGAGGCGAGGACATTTTGATCATGACCTTTATGAAGAGGGAACACTTTATCAAGGTTAAAGAGGGGGGAAGGTTTATTATTTATCAAGTTTACTTTAAACCCTTTGAGCTTTTGCCTAAGGGAAGCCCTTTAATTGCCCTATGTCCTTTTGAAGACCTGCTAGTTCTTGAGAGGATTGTAGCAAGGATCAGGGAGGAGTGGCCAAGCTAAGCTGGGTAGTAGGGCAGGAAATTTGGTTCTTTAAAGAAATTCCTCGAGCTATGTCCTTAGCAAAGCAGCTCATTGATAAGCTTCCCCGAAGTGCTCATGGACGGGTAATCGTTGCTGAACGCTTAACTTCAGCCAAAGGTCGGTTTGACCGGAAATGGTTTGCTGAAAAAGGCGGGCTTTGGCTTGCTTTATCTCTCTACAATGAGATCCTTTCTCAACATTCTGGGCTTTTTTCGCTTCTCTTTGGTCTTGCTATGGTTAGAACCTGCCATGAACTTTCAGCAAAGGAAGTCAAGCTTAAGTGGATTAGCGACCCTCATTTTCGAGGAAAAAAGCTGGGTGGGGTCCTTATCGAAAGCTATAAGGATTGGTTTATCGTTGGTTTAGGTTTAAACATAAACAACGAACCACCAGAAGGGCTTCCAGCAGAAAGCTTAAAAAGGCTCATCCGACGAGAAATTCCTCTAACTACAGCCCTTAATTTACTTTTAAAGTGGATAAACTATTATTATAATGCCCTTTTATCCTATGAAAGGAAATTTTTTGAAGGAGATGATGCTTCTTGCCTCATAATTGAAGATTTTTATCATCTTAGCGACACCATCGGAAGATGCGTTGCCTTCTCTTACAACCTTGATGAAGAGGAGTTTATCATTGGGAAAGTTCTCGATATCCTGTCAGATGGCTCACTTCTCCTTAAAGTAGAGGATGATCTCCTTTCTTTCAACTCAGGAGAAGTTATTTATTTGTTTTAGTTTCATAGTAGTTAAATGGTAAGGTCTTATAATAATCTTGTAAAGCTGAATAGGAGAAGTTCTTTTCCCTTAGCCTTCTTATACTGCAAACCATGGCTTGAGCGCCGGAGATGGTTGTAGCATAGGGGATATCAAGCTCCATCGCATATCTTCGGATAAGGTAGGCATCAAGTTTGCTAACCTTTCCTTTGGCTGTGTTTATCATTAAGTGAATTTCTTTGTTTTTAATAAGGTCAAGGA
>Ga0080008_169978_pt1 | contig 10129 bp, 14 predicted proteins | sample ConCONMetagenome_FD_69211 | JGI IMG/M metagenome (GOLD analysis project Ga0080008, IMG submission 69211) | Hot spring microbial streamer communities from Conch Spring, Yellowstone National Park, USA - CON_C (SPADES assembly) (version 2) | ecosystem: Environmental > Aquatic > Thermal springs > Hot...
CTATGCGTGGAGCGCGGCGTGGTCAACGAGGTCCTCAACGTAGCCACGGGGAGGCCAACCACCATCCTCGAGCTCGCGAGGCTGGTCTGCAGGCTCGCGGGCATAGGGGCTGAGCCCCTCTTCGAGAAGCCGCGCCCCGGCGACATCAGGCACAGCTACGCCGACATCTCAAAGGCGGAGTCCCTCCTCGGCTACAAGCCCACGGTCAGCCTCGAGGAGGGCTTGAGGGAGCTCCTAGACCTCTACCGCTCCGCGCGGGGGCGCGAGGCCGGCGGCTAGCCAGCTCGGCGTGCTACGCACCTGGCCAGAGCCTCCTCGACCTCGGAGTGCTCTGGGAGCACGCCGAAGACCAGCGGCCTGAGCGTGTCCCAGCCCCGGCCAGTCGCCCTGACGGCTGCCAGAAGCTTCTCGACGTTGAGCTCCATGCCGTAGAAAGCCAGCTTCTCCCCGAGCAGGTCCAGGTCCAGGGGCACGCTCAGCCTGGCGCACAGGTGCCAGGCGTCGTACACGTCCCTCGGGTCCCCCCTGACGTAGACAGCCCTCAGCTTCTCGGCGAGCACCTCCTCGAGGGCCATGCCCCTGATGTACACGAGCGGGAGGCCGTAGTGGGGCTCGTCGAGCCTCACGGGGATGGGCTTGAGCAGGGGTTTCTCGCGCCTGCTGATGTCCAGCCTCACGTAGCACGTGTCCTTCTCCGACTTGAAGAGAGGTCCGCGGGCGGCAACCCTGATCGTGAGGGTGTACTCGTCGTCCTTGAGCACCTCCACAGTGCTCACAACCCCGAAGAGGCTCAGAACCTCGGCAACCTCCTCCGCTCTGCTGGCGTCCACGCGCCCCGCGGCCGTGTAGTCGAGGTCCTCGGAGAACCTGTTGAGGCCGTGGAAGAACCAGAGGTAGGTGCCACCCTTCATTACCAGGGGCCACTCGGAGACCGCGTACATGATGAGCGCCTGCACGTACCTCTTCTCCTCTTGCCAGGGCTTGAGCCGCCTGAGCCTCGCCAGCCTGACTAGCTCCTCCTCGCGCAGCAGCGCAACCACCTCAGGACCCTCCTGGCCCTGTACCCCCCGACAGCCCGGTAGGCCTCAGCCATCCTTGCCAGCCTCCCGTGGTCGAGGCCCGGCACGCTCCCCGGGTCCAGGCCGAAGTAGACCATGTCCAGCACAGCCTTCTCAGGAGTCGCCACGAACACGTAGCTACCGCCCCTCTCGACCCTCTCGTAGCCGAAGAACAGCGCTGGGTGCACCCTGCGGTAAACCAGGCCCAGCCCCTCAAAGCGCGCAGTCCTCCTGGTGGTCACGCACTCCACAACCGAGGGGACCTGGTCCGCGAGCCCCCTCAGGTACAGGGCGGAGTGGAAGGAGATGTAGGAGGGCTCCACGAGCTGCGTGGCGATGATGAAGGTATCCCTGGTCAGGGAGATCACACCCCGCCTCACCCTCCACGCCATCCCCCTGCCCACCAGCCTCGCCGCGTACACCTTCGCGTGCGACCTGGGGATCGAGGCCAGGTTCGCCAGCTGGCCCACCGTGAAGACCAGCCTCCCGCTGGAGCCAGCCACGTCCCTGAGCTCGTACAGCTTCATGGTTCCATCGAGGTAACAGATTTGTTACCCTGATAAAACTATCCCTGGGAGAGGGCCTGGGCCAAGCATTTATTGCCGTGCGCCCGCTCAGCCTCGTGCTCGCAGCCAGGCTCTACGGGCCCAGGAACCTCGTCGTCGAGGACGTGGAGCCCCCCGAGCCGCCTGCCGGCTGGGCTGTCGTGAGGAGCGTCGCTGTCGGCATCTGCGGCACGGACAAGGCGTTCTACACGGGCACGTACCCCCTGTTCAAAGCCCCCCTCGTGCCAGGCCACGAGGTGGTGGGAGTGGTGGAGGAGGGCCCCGAGGAGCTGCAGGGCAGGCTGGTGGCCCCCGAGATAAACTTCCCCTGCGGCAGGTGCTACTACTGCAGGACAGGTCTCTACACCCACTGCCCGCACAAGAAGACCCTCGGCATAGACTTCGACGGAGGCCTCGCCGAGCGCCTCGTAGCCCCTCCGCAGGCGCTCCACGTCATCGAGGGCCTCGACCCCCTCGTGGCGACGGAGGTCGAGCCGCTCGCGGCAGTTCTCAACGCGCTGGAGCAGTACCCGCTGACCCCCACCGCCAGGTGCGCCATCATAGGCTCGGGCAACCTAGCCCTCCTTACAGCACAGGTGCTGAGGCTGCAGGGCGCAGAGCCCCTCATCGTCGCGAGGCCCGGGAGCCCCAAGGCCGCCAGGCTGGCGGAGAAGGGCTTCACCGTTGCTAGCGCGGACGAAGCCCGCGAGGCTGCCAGGAGGAGCACGCCGGAGGGGCTGGGCTTCGACGTGGTCTTCGAGGCGAGCGGGGACCTCGACGCGCTCAACCTGGCTGTGGAGCTGGCGAGGCCCCGCGGCGTCATTCACCTGAAATCCACCCCGGGCGCGCCAGCCCGCGTGAACGCAACCCTCGCCGTGGTGAAGGAGCTCCGCGTGGTCGGGACCAGGTGCGGCACCTTCAGGGAGTTCGAGAAGGCTATCGAGCTGCTGAGGAGCGGGCGCGTAACCCCCCTCATCACGAGCGTGGTGGAGGGGCTACCCCGGGCGCGCGAAGCCTTCGAGAAGTCGCTTACCAGGCAGGAGTTCAAGGTGGTCGTGAGAGTCTAGCAGGCGCGCCCCAGGGAGGGATAAGGCGGTGGAAGCCTTATCATCAGGTAAACCCCGAGGCCTCCCGGGCGAACAACGGCAGCGAACCGTCCCCCTGGGATCACCCTCCCGGGGGTCTGCGGAGTGCGCACGCGCTATGCTTTAATCCTGCCTCCACGGGGTGGAGAACACGTGAGTGCGCCTTTGGAGGCGCTAGCCACAATAATCTCGGTAGCAGCTATTGTGGGCGGTGTAACTTACAGGCTGGGCCGTAAGCTCGCTGAGCTGGAAGGAGCAGTGAGGAGGCTTGACGCTAGGTTCACCTCACTTGAAAGAGATTTCTCGACGCTAAAATCCGATGTAGCTGCTCTCAGATCGGATGTCTCCCATCTAGGAGCCCGCCTCTCGGCCGCTGAAGGCGCTCTCGCAGAGGTGAAGGCGCTACTCGCGAAGGTGGGGCAGGAACTTGCAGCGCTCAAATCCGATGTATCTGCTCTGAAGTCGGACTTGGCCGGTGTGAGCTCGCGCACTGTAACCATCGAAGGGAACGTCTCGGCGTTAAAGGCCGGTGTCGACGAGCTAAGGCTTCGCGCAGCCTCCCTCGAGAAGTCCTTCTACAGCTTCGGCGAGACCTTGATAGACTTCCTCGCCGCCAAAGGCATCGCCGCGGAAACCGAGAAGATAGCACTGCACGGGCTTCTCAAAGCGGCAGCCCCGCCCGCGAGGACAAAGTACTACACCGAGGAGGTGAGAAGAAGGCTGCTCGAGCTGCTGGACAAGGAGCGCCTGGAGGACTGGGAGATCGACGAGCTGGACAGGATCTCCCACCTAATCCGGGAGGAGTACTACGCTACAGGCAGGGAGGACCTCATCGACTACTACGCTAAGCTGAGGCTCTACATAGCTCTGCTGAGGGGGATGAGGGCCAGAGAGAAACACTTGAGCAGGTTGGAGCAGAGAAGCGCCCAGGGGGAAGCGCGGTAACACCCACGCGCCAATTCTCCGCGCCTCTGCGCCCGCCTCACCCTCCCTCCCCCCTCTCGGGCTCTCCAGCCTCCTGTAGGGCTCGGAGCGACCTGCAAGCCACGGCGTAGAAGAGCTTCTCGGTGATCCAGTTAGCCTGGCTGGCGACGTAGTCCACCTTCCTGCGCAGCTCGTAGTCCCTCGGCTCAAGTGACAGCATGCTCAGGTACAGCTTCTCAACGGCGTCACGCAGCCTGGAGGCCGCCTCCACCCCGCCCCTGAGCAGCTCCTCCGTGGCCTTCCTGCTGAGCTCTCCGGCAGCGTCGCCCACACCCATCAGGTAGGTGTACACGTCAACCCCCAGCTCCTCCCTGCCCGGCAGCCTGGAGTGCCTGAGGAAGCTGTAGACCACGGCTGCCTCGACGCACTCCCGCAGGCCATGCGCCGCGATCCCGTAAAACATCGGCCACCTGGAGGCGAGCTCCCTGAGCTTCTCGGCCTCCGCCTCGAGGCTCCTCAAAGCCTCCTCCGCGGAGCCCCAGTCATCCCTTAGAGCGGAGTAGATGACCGCCTTGCTCATCCTGGTCACGCGCAGCGAGAGCTGGGAGATCTCGTCCTTAGCGCTCTCGTACTCACGCAGCTCCTTGAAGAGCTCATCAGACTCGAGCATTGCACGAAAACACAGATAAGAGGTAAAAAACTTTGGTGCGCGCTGCCGCAGCTGCAGATAGCGGTTGCTAGGCGGAGACCTAGCGCGCGCTAGAAGCCTGCCTTGACCATGGCCGCTGCGTGCAGGTAAGCACTCACAGGAGTTGGGGCCCCCATCGCGTCTGGGAGCCAGAGCAGGAGAGGGTACTGCGCAGACTTGGCTAGCGCACCTATCAGGACTAGCAGCTGGGCAGCGAGCGGCACCGCACTAGGAGCTCCGCTGAGCTCGTGTACGTTAGCCAGCACGAGCCCCAGCAGGAGAAAACCGCTTCCTAGCTCTGTAATCACCAGTGCCTTATAAGCTCCCGAGAGAGCACTCCTCTTGAAGTTCCAGTGCGCTATCAAGCTGAAAGAGCATAGCCCCGTCAACTCCCACGCAAGGAGTAGCACCAGCGGGGAGTTCGCCGTAACCAGGAGCAGCACTAAAGCCAGGAAGGTGAGCATCCAGAAGTAGTACCTGCCCTGAGCATCATCGTGAATCATGTACTCATAGGAGTACAGCATGCACAGAAAGCCGATGAGCGAGATCACGATCGCGAAAGCTTTTGAGAGATTATCAAAGAGAAAAAGCTCATCTCTGTAATCAGGGATGAAGGGTGTCAGAAGCAGCGGAGCCAAAGAGCTGAGCGCAGCCATAACTCCTGTGGCTTTTGGCGAAGCTTTCGAGACAGGTACTAGTAGCAGTCCAACTAGAGGCTAAGCGGCTAAAGCTTAAACTAAGCAGTGGAACTCCAGCTGCATTACTCAAGCACCACGAGCACGGTGTGTCTCACAAAGTTGGCTTCTAAGCGAGCAACCTTGCGGAACCCCGTTATCGTGCGGCTTGATCCGTCTATACGCACCAGAGTGAGTGATTGGTCACCTATGACGAGCTGGGCAACTTCGTCGAAGGACAGCTCCTCCTCCCCGAATCTGACTATTACTTTGCTTTCACACATTTCTGCGCGCGCACAGCTTGGTGACATTCTTGCTTCCAAGCACAGGCGGTACCACGCCTAAGTGCACAAAGACTCCTGAGGCCACAAAAAACGTTCCTATAGCTACTGCTTTTTCGCTATACCATTCGGGAGCGGAGCCAGCAACTGGGAGATCCGATATGTCTACACCTAATGCTTCTGCCATCGCTGAGAGCGCAGTAAGAATCCTGCTGCAGTCTACACAGCTACCCATGTGCAGTGCAGGCGGAATGCCTAGTGCCTCGCAGATTTTTCTTAAGCCTGGCCCAGCCTTCTGCGCAGCCTCTGGTCTTAGGAAGCCGTGCGCAGCGGCTGCCATCGCCCAGCAACCTGTACCCACGACGAGAATGTCATTTGCGATAAGCTTCTCAGTGAGAGTGATGAGGCCATAGTTCTGCTTTATCCTGGGGTTATTACAACCAACAATCCCAACTATCCCCTTAATCGTTCCCTCCTTCAAAGCGTTGAGGAGCGGCTCTAAACTCCCTCCGAGCGCCTTAACAATAGCTTCCACGCTGAAACCCGCTACCGCATGCGCGCGCGCCTCCGTAGAGCTGCATCGTGAGCCCTGCCACGTAGGGACCCACCATGCCGCCAATCCTGCCGAAGCTGTTGGCCCAGCCGCTGCCAGTGCCCCTGAGCCTCGTCGGGTAGAGCTCGGGCGTGTAGGCGTAGGTCACCCCCCACGCGCCCAGGTTGAAGAAGGAGACTAGCGAGCCCCAGAGCAGCAGGTCGGCTGGGGTTGCTGAGCGGAGGACGCCCAGGCTGGCGAGGCCCGCGAGGAGCATGTAGGCGGCGAGGACGGGCTTGCGGCCCACAGCCTCTATGAGGTAGGCGGCGGAGAGAGGTACCCCGGGACCTGGGCCAGCGTGATCGCGATCGAGTACTCGAGGCTCTTCGCGAAGCCCAGGCCGCGTGCGTAGAGCATGTCGGGGAGCCAGAGGAAGATCCCCCAGTAGGTCAGCACGATCGCGAACCAGTGCACCCACAGCACAACCATCCTCCTGAGGTAGGGCTTCCTCACAAGCTCGGAGATCCTGCCCCGCCCAGCCTCCCCTGGCGGCAGCGGGACGCCCAGCCTGCGCGCGCGCCAACCCTGTCAGCCACGTAGCCCACCGCGAAGGCTCCGAGCAGCATGCCCAGCAGCCAGCTGCTGAGGACCCTGCCCGCCTCCTCGCTCGTCAGCCCCAGCTCGCCCTTGATCAGGGTGAGCGTGCCGCTCACTATGCCAGCGCACATCGCGCTGACAGCCCACCCCACGAATAGCAGCAGTAGCAGCCTCGAGGTCGTGAGCCTCATACTCCCCAGCGGAGACGCGTCGCACGATCCCTGGTAAATTTCTCGCGATGGCGCGTGATCAGCCAGCATAGCAAACTGGAGACTGTGGGAGCCCGAGCCTGGAGCGGCGTTCAGGGCCTGCAGCCAGCCTCCAGGGTGGACATGATCCTCCGGGCTCTCCCCCGCCCCCTCACCAGGAGGAAGGCTAGTGTCGCTGCGAGCGCGGCGAGCGGGACGCCGGGCCCTGTCCGGATGGAGAAGCCGCTGCCCGAGCGGGTGTACTCAACGAGCGCTACGCCCGCGACATCCAGGCTCCGCCCCAGGGCTGAGGCCGCTGTGAGCAGCGCGACCCCGAGCACCAGCAGCGCGGCCACGAAGGCGTAGACCCCCTCCAGCAGGAGAACCGCCCAGGGCTTAGGGCTGGCCCCGAGCACCCTGACAGCATCCCCATCGTCCAGGATCCGCGCCCTGGGGCCGGCGCTCGCGGCTAGCAGCAGGAACGCTAGGTCCCCCGAGGAGCCGGCGGTGTTGACCAGGAAGCTCGCGGAGAACAGCGACCCCAGTGCCCCCTCGAGCCTGCTAAGGGCGAGGAAGATGGGGGACAAGGTGAGCAGCGGAGCGAGAGCTACGAGAGACCACCTGGCCAGGCTCAAGGGGTTGGAGAAGCTGACCGCCACGCCGGCAACAACCACCTTCCAGTAAACGAGGGGCTTGACGCTCGCCCGCCCCGCGCCCAGAGCCTTGGCGACCACCACGTGAACAGCCTCGTGCGCAGGAACCACCAGGAGGAGGGACAGGAGGAATGCCGGCAGGGCTGCTCCCGAGAGCTTCGACCAGTCGATCAGCATGCCCGCCAGGCCGGCCAGGACCATGCCTAGTGCTACCACGTGCCCCAGCACAGGGCCCAGGCTCACCCTGGCCGCGCACCCCTCTCCTCCGAGCAAGCCCTCCTCCACGCTCAACGGCCTCGGCGGACACACTGCGTTAAGCTTTATAAACATTAGCCTAGGGCGTGGGAGGGCTCCCGGGAGGCCGATATTTCTATCTGGACATAACGCTTTTATCTCTTATGCCTGAAGGATTATTCACGGTGTCCAGTTGCTTGCAGACAGGTTTGGGCGCCCCCTGACCAACCTCCGGATATCCCTGACGAGCGAGTGTAACTACAATTGCGTTTTCTGCCACCGCGAGGGTGAGGGCCCTGCCCCCGATGCTCTCAGCCCCGAGGACGTGGAGCTGGTTGCGAGCGCGGCGTACCTCCACGGTGCGAAGGCGTTCAAGCTGACTGGAGGCGAGCCCCTGCTCAGGCGGGACGTGGCCGAGGTGGTCTCCCGCCTGAAGAGCGTCGGGAGGGATGTTGAGGTTTCACTGACCACCAACGGCTACTTCCTGAGCGAGCGCGTCGGGCAGCTGGTCGAGGCCGGGCTGGACAGGGTGAACGTGAGCCTACACGGCGTGAGCCCCCAGGTGTACGCCAGGGTGACGGGCGTTCCCGGCGTGGAGAGGGTTCTGCGGGGGCTGCGCGCGGCCAAGGACTACGGCCTGAGGGTGAAGCTCAACTTCGTCCTCACGAGCCTGAACGCAGGCGAGCTCCCGCAGCTGCTGGACTTCGCCTCAAGCATGGGGCTCGGCGTCAACCTGATAGAGCTGATCCCCACGGGCCGCGGGAGGGAGGTCTTCAACAGCCTCTACAAGCCCGTGGAGGAGGTGCTGCCCCTGCTGCACGCGAGGGCTGCTAGAGTGGAGCGCCGCTCCCTCCACAACAGGCCTGTCTTCGTCACGCCGGAGGGCGCCAGGGTCGAGGTCATAGCTAACTATTGCAACCCCTCGTTCTGCATGGGCTGCACCCGGGTGAGGCTGACGCACGACGCGAAGCTCAAGCCCTGCCTCAACAGGAGCGACGGCCTCGTGGACGTCTCCGCGGTGCTGAAGGACCCGGCTCTGAGCCGGGAGGAGAAGGTGGAGCACCTTCTCGAGGCGGTAAGGGTGGTGAACTCGAGGCGCGAGCCCTTCTTCAAGCTCGTGGACGGCTACTGCGCGACAGCGGACGGCAGGGTCCTGGGGAAGCCGCGCAGCATCTGAGCGCGCGACGTATATACCTCCACGTTCATGCTCCCACGTATGGCTGCCGCGGGGGAGAGGCTGCTCCAGAGGGTGGGGCTCCTCGAGAAGGCCTTCCGCGACAACCTCCCCCTGGCTCTGAGCCTGAGGAGGGTGATCGAGAAGAGGTTCGAGCGCGTCACCAGGAAGCTCGGCGAGCCGCGGCTAAAGGTGATGGACTTCTGCGGCACTCACGAGTGGACAATCGTCCACTACGGGCTGAGGGGCCTCATGCCGAGGGGCCTCGAGCTGGTCGCGGGCCCCGGCTGCCCCGTGTGCGTGACCCCCTCCAGGTACATCGAGGCGGCTGTGAGGCTTGCGCTAGAGGGAGTCGTGGTCTACAGCTACGGGGACACCTTTAAGCTGCCCGTGGTGAGCCCTGTCGACGGGGTTGCGAGCCTCGAGGAGGCTAAGGCGCGCGGAGCCGACGTGAGGATGGTGGTCAGCCTCAGCGACGCGATCGCGGACGCGAGGAAGCACGGGAGGGAGTCGCTGTTCCTGGGCATAGGCTTCGAAACCGTGGCGCCCGGCTACGCCCAGGCTGTGCTAAGCCGCGCGATACCCAGCAACTTGAAGCTGATGAGCCTCGTGAAGCTGACCCCCCCGGCGATGTTCTACTCCCTGGAGATCCTCCGCGAGAAGCCGACCGAGCCCCCCGTGATGGGGGTGATCGCCCCGGGCCACGTCTCCACGGTGACTGGGGCCAAGGCCTGGACACCTGTTGCGGAGAGCTTCGGGATCCCCGTCGTTGTGGCGGGCTTCGAGCCCATAGACGTCTTGGCCGCGGTGGCCGAGATCCTGAGGCAGCTTGAGGCGGGGGAGAGCAAGGTCATCATCGAGTACACGAGGGCTGTCACCTGGCAGGGAGACCTCAAGGCCCAGTCGATGATCCACAGGGCGTTCGAGGCGGTGCACGACGCGTGGAGGGGCATAGGCTTCCTACCCTACAGCGGGCTACGCCTGCGGCCGGCCTACAGGGAGTACGACGCCTTCGTGAGCTTCGGGGTGCCGGAGCTGAAGCCCGAGGAGTGGAGGAAGGACACCCCGCCCGGCTGCAGGTGCGCCGAGGTGGTCCTCGGGAAGGCTAAGCCCACCGACTGCCCCATGTTCATGAAGAAGTGCACGCCGAGCAGGCCCTACGGGCCCTGCATGGTCAGCGTGGAGGGGACTTGCGCGGTCTGGGCGCGCTTCGGCGGTGGTGGTCTCGCCGAGGAGCTCGCCGAGGAGCTAGGCCTCCAGAGTAGCGCGCACCCGCGCGGGTGAGCCGGCGCTTTTCCGCCCCCTCCGGCCCGCTCCCTCACCACTCCAGCGGGGGGGTTATAGTCTGCTTGCTCTCGAACGTGACCTCTGGTGAGCTCTCCAAGCTGCTGTCGCTGGCGACAGGCTGGGAGCTCACACCCCGCACCCTGGTCGAGATGGGGAGCAGGTCCTTCACACTCAAGAGGCTCATCGACGACGCCCTCGGCGCCGGCGCC
>Ga0080008_177447_pt1 | contig 10114 bp, 18 predicted proteins | sample ConCONMetagenome_FD_69211 | JGI IMG/M metagenome (GOLD analysis project Ga0080008, IMG submission 69211) | Hot spring microbial streamer communities from Conch Spring, Yellowstone National Park, USA - CON_C (SPADES assembly) (version 2) | ecosystem: Environmental > Aquatic > Thermal springs > Hot...
CCCATCCGGTACGCCAACCATAACGTAGCTAGCGGTACCCATAGAGCCCGGTATTAGGACTACCTGACCAATGGATTGGTGGGCCTTGGGTATCTCCGGGTGGCCTGGCGGGAAGGCTCTTGTAGCCCCCTTCCTGTGAACGACTAGCTTAAGCCTCTTACCATCTACGTAGTGCTCCTCTATCTTAGCTATGTTGTGCGCTACGTCGTAGATTATGCGTAGGTCCAGCTTATCGGGGTCTACCTTGAACACCCTACCGAACGACTCCCTAACCCAGTGAGTTATGAGCTGCCTATTGGTCCACGCGTAGTTAGCTGCGGCGGCCATGGCCGCGAAGTAGTCCTCGCCCTCCTTGGTCTTTATGGGTACGGACGCCAGCTCCCTATCCGGAGGCGATATGCCATACCTACGCATGGCCCTCTCCATAATTACAAGGTAGTCGCTAGCTACCTGATGACCCAAGCCCCTGGATCCCGTGTGTATCATTACCGTGACCTGCCCCTCGTACTCGATGCCGAGGACCTTAGCTACGTCCTTATCGTATATCTTATCCACTACCTGGACCTCTAGGAAGTGGTTTCCAGCCCCGAGGGTACCTAGCTGGGGTGCCCCCCTCTCTTTCGCTACCCTGCTTACCTTACTCGGGTCTGCCCCCTTCATGGACCCCCTCTCCTCTATGAACTCGGGGTCATCAGCCCAGCCGAAGCCCTTCTCTATAGCCCAGGCAACCCCCTCGGCTAACACTCTATCGAGCTCGGAGATGCTTAACCTTACCTTACCGGTACTCCCAACACCTGAGGGGACGTTGTGGAAGATGGTATCGACGAGCTCCTTTAGCTTGGGCTTAACCTCCTCAATGCTTAGGTTGGTTCTAAGTAGTCTGACACCGCAGTTTATGTCGTAGCCTACACCACCCGGGGATATGACCCCCTCCTCATAGTCCATACCGGCTACTCCACCTATTGGGAATCCGTAGCCCTGGTGCCCGTCAGGCATTACGTAGGAGGCGACCTGTATACCATCGAGGCAGGCGACGTTAGCTGCCTGAACGAGGGTCAGGTCCTCCCTCATCTTCGATAGGAGGCTCTCGTCGGCGAATATTATTGCTGGTACCTTCATGCACTCCTTATACCCCTTAGGTATACGCCACGTGTACTCGTCCAGCCTCTCTAGGGTTACCTTAGGTGGCGGGCCTCTGTAGGCTGCCTCCTCGAACATGTGGGCACCGCACCAGAGTACTCTTCCTACCCTACACTTATATTCCTTCCAGGAGCAGGTTCCGGGGACCTACCCCCTCCCCGCCCTAGAGGGCTGGGGCTCCCTCTGGGGGTTCATCGGCTCCCCCCATCTACTCGGGGCTACATCTGTCACCTGGGAGGCATTCAGGGGGTCAGAGCCCCCAGCATCCTGCCTACTCAGTGCTCTACGCGGTTGCCGATCCCGCATCCCCAGAGGGCTTAGGGGCGGCGCGGAAACACCAGCAGAGAGCTTATAAGCTTTTTCTACTCATCTCCGCTTTGAAAGGCGGGCTCTTAGTTATAGATGGACAGAGCTTTGGGAAGCCCTCTTAGAAGCTTATAAGGCTTAGACCAGAGACTTAGGCTTGGTTCGGGGCATGCCGCGATGGAAGTATCCTATAGAGGTGGTGAGGGGGTCTAGGGTAGCTAAGGCCATGATGTGGGACGCTCCTATATCGAGAAAGGAGGCTTACGAAATCTTTAAGATTCTGAGAGGCATGAAGCTCTCAGAGGCTGAGAAGTTCCTTGAGGACGTCATAGCTAAGAGAGTGTGCGTACCCTACGTCAGGTATAAGCTGTCCATAGCCCACAAGGCCGGCCTCCCAGAAGCCTTTCCTAAGTGGGGTTCCCCCATAGGTAGGTACCCGGTCAAGGCCGCTAAGTACATCCTCAAGCTCCTTAAGAACCTGGAGAACAATGCTGAGGTGGTAGGTTTGGACCCCGATAGGTTGGTCATAGTACACGCGGCGGCCCACAGGGGACCCTACTTGAAGAGGTGGATGCCCAGGGCCTTCGGTAGGGCTACCCCTAAGTTCAGGTCCCTAACCTACCTAGAGGTAGTAGCTAAGGAGGTGTAAGCTATGGTAGACATAAAGAAGTACTTCATCGAGATGAACTTAACCAAGCTGAAGATCGATGAGTATCTAGCTAAGACCCTCTACAAGGCTGGGTACGCTGGGGTAGACCTCTTCAGGACCCCCCTCGGCGATAGGGTCATAATATACGCCGACAGACCAGCTATGGTTATAGGTAGACGCGGTCAGCAGATAAAGAGGCTAGCCGATATACTCTCGAAGTACTTCAAGCTCGAGAACCCCCAAATAACGGTGACCGGGCTGGAGGTGCCGGAGCTTGGCGCCAGGGTTATGGCATCTAGGATAGCTCTAGCGCTTGAGAAGGGCTATCACTTTAGGCGGGCCGCCTACGTAGCTCTAAGGAGGATGCTCGCGGCCGGTGCTATAGGTTGTGAGATAGTGATTAGCGGCAAGCTTACTTCAGAGAGAGCTAGGTACGAGAAGATCCGGGCGGGTAAGGTCTATAAGACCGGTGGTCACGTGGAGAGGCTCGTAAATAGAGCGGTTGTGAGCGCTTTACTCAAGCCGGGTCTATACGGTGTGGAGGTAGTCATAGTTAAGCCAGGTACCCCCGACGACTACGTAGCTCTTAAGGAGCCTGCTGAGGGAGCTACTCAGGGCGAGCCTAGTACGACTACAGGGGGAGCTTCATGAGCCTCTCAGCAGATGAGATAAGGAGGATGAGCCCGGAGGAGAGACTCAAGACCCTGAACGAGCTTAGAATGGAGCTCCTTAAACTAAGGACTCAGGCTAGGGTTGGTACCTTAACTAATACCGCCAGGATAAGGCTGGTTAGGAAGAACATAGCCAGGATACTTACAGTGATAAACGAGGAGAGAAAGAAGGGGCTACACAGTTGAGGTACACTAGTAGAAATCTTAAGTGCCACGAACTGATAGGGTTGGAGGTTACGGTACTGGACCACAGCTCTAAGAGCCTCAGCGGTATCAGCGGAAGAGTGGTTTGGGAGACGAAGAACATGCTGGTAATAGAGGGGGAGGGTAGGGAGGTGATGGTGCCTAAACTCTACGGGAGGTTTTCTTTTAAGCTACCTAGCGGAGATACTGTAGTAATAGATGGTGGGGAGGTACTTGGAAGACCTGAGGAAAGGCCTAGGAGGTGTGGGTGAGGTGCATGAGTAGGGTTAGGAATATCGGGATAAAGTACGAAGGGCTGCAACCCCCCAAGGAGGAGTGTTCAGACCCGAAGTGTCCGTGGCACGGACACCTAAAGGTGAGAGGCGGTCTACTTGTTGGGAGGATCTACAAGGCTAGGGCCCAAAAGATGGTCGTTGTGGAGAGAGACTACCTAGTGTACGTCAGGAAGTACCGTAGGTATGAGAGGAGGAGGTCCAGGGTACACGCGTATCTTCCTCCGTGCATTAAGGTTAACCCCGGAGATACTGTACTAATAGGTGAGACCAGGCCCCTAGCTAAGTCAGTAGCTTGGGTGGTCCTGGGAGTTCTTAGTGGGGTGGGTAGTCGATGAGCTCGGTAAAGTCTACTGCAAGGTTTAGTAGGTTGGGCAGATCCCCGGGGATTATCAACGGTACTAGGCTTAACGTAGCAGACAATAGTGGAGCTAGGGAGGTTATGATGATAGGCGTTATAGGGGTTAAGACTAGGTTAAGGAGGATTCCCTTTGCCACCGTAGGCGACATGATCGTAGTTACAGTGAAGAAGGGGAAGACCGAACTCATAGGGCAGGTTATGCAGGCGATAGTTATTAGGCAGAGGAAGCCGTACAGGAGACCCGATGGAACCTGGATGGCCTTCGAGGACAACGCGTGTGTGATAGTCACCCCCGAGGGTAACCCCAAGGGGAGTGAGATAAGGGGTCCTGTAGCCAGAGAGGCTGCTGAGAGATGGCCCGGAATAGCTAACCTAGCCACCCTCGTGGTATAGAGGTGGTCCCAGTGAGTACCCGGAGCAGTCAACCACGTAAGCAGAGACTCGCCTACTACACGGCCCCGCTGCACATACGCCACAAGTTCTTTAACGCGAAGCTAGCCCCGGAGCTAGCCAAGGAACTGGGCTTTAAGAGGCTCCCGGTGTGTAAGGATGATGTGGTTAGGATACTCAGAGGGGACTGGGCCGGGCACGAGGGGAAGGTAATAGACGTGGACCTGAAGAGAGTTAGGATCTACGTAGAGGGGGTTACGATAAAGAAGGCCGACGGAACCCCGGTACCCTACCCAATCCACCCCTCTAAGGTGATGATAATAAAGCTGGGTAGGGTAGATGATGTTAGAAAAAAGATAATCGAGAGAAGGAGGAAAGCTGGAGAGGTGAAGAGCAGTGGCTAGGATGGGTGGGAGCAGACACCTCAAGAGGTTAGCCGCCCCCGAGTTCTGGCCTATACTTAGGAAGGAGACTAAATGGACCGTAAAACCGTCATCAGGACCCCACCCGGTTTCAAGGTCCCTACCCCTACTCATAGTTATCAGGGAGATCCTGGGGTACGCTAAGACGTACAGAGAAGCTAGGAAGATCATCGCTGAGGGGCATATCCTAGTGGATGGGGTAGTTAGGAGGGACTACAAGTTCCCCGTAGGCTATATGGACGTAATAGAGATAAGAACTACTGGGGAGTACTTCAGGGTCGTGCCGGTACCCACTAAAGTTGTGGCTTTGATACCCATAAGTAAGGAGGAGGCCTCCTACAAGCTCTGCAGGATCGAGAACAAGACTACTATTAGGGGTGGTAGGATACAGCTAAACCTCCACGACGGAAGGAATATCGTTCTACCGCCGGAGGAGGGTAGGAAGTTCACTACACTATCCACGGTCAAGATATCAGTACCAGGTAACGAACTCCTGGACTACTACGGTCTAGATAGAGGTGTTCTAGTTACAGTACTAGGAGGTATTAACGTAGGTAGGGTAGGCAGGATTGTCAGTATAGGTGAGGGGGTTAGACACTACAGGAAACTCGTTGCTATAGAGGACATACGCGGGGGCACCTTCTACACATCGTTAGATAAGGTGTTCGTTATAGGGGTCTCCAAACCGGAGATAACTCTCCCCATAGTCTCCGGCTTTGGTGGGAAGCAGTGACGGTACCCGGGAACATTGAGGATGTCATTAACTCAATAGTACAGAGCTGGTCTAGGAATAAGATGCGTGAACCTAGGATAGCTAAGGTGGTTGTAAACATAGGTGTCGGCAGCTCTGGAGAGAGGCTTGAGAAGGCCGCTAAGCTGATTGAGCAGCTTACTGGTCAGAAGCCCTCCTATAGGCGGGCTAGGAAGACCATTAGGGAGTTCGGTATAAAGAAGGGTGAGCCTATAGCCGTGGTCGTAATCCTTCGTGGTGAGAGGGCCCTCCAGTTCCTAGATAAAGCTCTCACAGCTATAGGTAGGAGGATAAAGTTCTCCAGCTTCGACGATTTCGGGAACGTCTCCTTTGGGATTAGGGAGCACATAACTATACCAGGTGCGAAGTACGACCCAGATATCGGTATCTTCGGCATGGACGTAACGGTAAAGCTCGAGAGACCTGGATACAGGGTAGAGAGGAGAAGGAGGTGTAGGAGTAGGGTGCCCAGAAGGCATAGAGTCAGCAAGCTAGAAGCCGCGGTTTTCTTCATGACAAGGCTGGGGGTCAAGGTGGTAGGCCTTGGGTAAGTACAGGAGGCCTGTAGTGAGGAAATACGGTAGGGGGGTACAGGTATGCAGGAGGTGTGGTAGTAGGGATGCTGTCATACAGAAGTACGGCCTATACCTATGCAGGCAGTGCTTTAGGGAGGTAGCTCTACAGCTAGGCTTTAGGAAGTACTCATGAGGGGGTGATGCCATGGTCTCCCTAGACCCTCTAGCTAACGCCCTGGCAACGATTTACGACAACGAGATGAGGGGTAATAGGGAGGCACTAATAATGCCAGCCTCGAAGCTCATAGCCGCGGTACTGAGGGTTATGCAGAGGTACGGCTACATAGGGGAGTTCGAACACGTAGATGACGGTAGGTGGGGTAAGATCAAGGTGCAACTACTCGGTAGGATAAACCGCTGCGGTGCAATAAAGCCTAGGTTCTCGGTTAAGTACGTAGACCTCCTCAGGGTCCCCCAGTGGATGCAGAGGTACCTACCATCTAGGGACATAGGTATACTGATAATCTCGACGCCTCGTGGAGTGGTATCCCATAGGGAGGCTATTGAGATGAGGAGCGGCGGAGTACTACTAGCCTACTGCTACTGAGGTGGTGGTATGGCTAGGAGCGTAGCCATACGGGAGGAGATCGAGGTCCCCGAAGGGGTAAGCGTGGAGGTAGAAGGTCGTAGAGTTAGAGTCAGCGGACCTAAGGGAACCGTGGAGAGGGACTTCAGCCACGCTAGGGGTGTCAGGATATACCTGGAGAACGGCAAGGTCGTTGTCGAGTCCTTCTTTGCCGATAGAAGGCTTATAGCCCAGACCTACAGTATAGTCTCACACATAAGGAACGCCATTGAGGGGGTCCTGAGGGGTTACAGGTACAAGCTTAAGATAGTTCACACGCACTTCCCCATATCGGTAAAGGTCTCTGGAGATAGAGTCGTAATAGAGAACTTCATAGGCGAGAAGGCCCCTAGGGTGGCCAAGGTCGTGGGTAACGTGAAGGTTACGGTAACTAAGACGGACGTCATAGTTGAGGGTTGCGATTTGGAGGCCGTAGCCCAGACCGCCGCTAACATAGAGCAGGCAACTAGGATCAGGGACTTCGATAGGAGGGTTTTCATGGACGGTATTTACATATACGAGAGAGGTTACGCTGAGTAGGGTGGTGCACGATGACTGCTGGGGAGGGCATAGAGGCTAGGAGAGCACAGAGGGGGTGGATCAGGAGGGCCATAGCTAGGAAGCTTAAGATAACCTTCTATAGAAATAAGTGGTGGAAGTTCGCTAAGTTTAGGAACGATCCGAAGTGGAGGAAGCCTAGGGGTAAGGATAACCCGATGAGGTTGAAGCTTAAGGGGCACCCACCAGTGGCTTCGGTAGGTTACGGTACTCCGGAGGTAATTAGGGGGCTGCACCCGTCCGGGCTTACCCCAGTAGTTGTAAGCAACATTAAGGAGCTGGAGAAGCTGGATCCGTCTAAGTTCCTGGTGTACATAAGCTCAACAGTAGGACTGAGGAAGAGGTTAGAGCTGGTTAGAAAAGCCCTGGAGATGGGGTTTAGGGTAGCGAACGCGGGTGGTGTACCATGACGGACCTGTCTATTCAGAGGAGGTTGGCGGCCGAGGTACTAGGTGTCGGTGAGAACAGGGTTAGGTTCGACCAGGAGAGGCTCGAGGATATAGAAGCGGCCCTAACTAAGGAGGACATCCGGAGACTCATTAAGGATGGGGCTATCTGGGCTGAGCCCTCTGGGAGGAACTCCAGGGGGAGGTGGAAGGAGAGACATAGGAAGAGGAAGAAGGGGCATAGAAGGGGGCCTGGGAGGAGGAAGGGGGCTAAGGGAGCTAGGGAGGACCCGCACAGGAAGTGGGTAAACACGATCCGCAAGTTAAGGAGGTTCCTGAAGTGGCTTAGGGATAACGGTACTATAGATACCGCAACGTATAGGAAGCTACGTGCCCTAGCCAAGGGAGGGGCGTTCAAGAGCTTAGCTGATCTAAAGAGACACCTAGTGGAGAGAGGTATCCAGGTGACGTAAGCTGGCCAGGGGACCCAACTACAAGGTGCCCTTAAGGAGGAGGGGGGAGGGTAAGACCAACTACTACAAGAGGTATAGGATGGTAAGGTCGGGGCAGAAGCTCAGAGCAGTCATTAGAAAAACCAATAAATACATAATAGTTCAGGTCGTAGAGTTCGCACCTAAGGGAGATGTAACCTTGATAGGCGTACATAGTAGTATCCTAAGTAAGTTTGGCTGGAAGGGCGACCCTAACAACACCCCGGCAGCCTACCTAACGGGCCTAATAGCCGGGCTAAAGGCCGTTAGGATGGGTATAAAGAGGTTGATCCCGGATATAGGTCTCCACAGACCGGTGAAGGGGTGCAGAGTCTTCGCTGCTATTAAGGGACTTAGGGACGCTGGTGTTGAGGTACCAGCCTCTGAGGAGGTGTTACCGCCCGATGAGAGGATAAGGGGTGAGCATATCCGAGCCTATGCTGAGAAGCTCTACAGCGAAAATATCGAGAAGTACAACGGACAATTCTCCGATTACCTCAAGAGGGGTCTGGACCCAAGGGATCTGCCAAAGCACTTCGAGGAGGTTAGGGAGGCCATACTGAAGTTCTTTACAGGTGGTGGCGGTGGCTGAGTCGGCACCTAGCTTAGAGTCGTGGGTTCCGAGGACCAAGCTCGGTAGGTTGGTTAAGGAGGGGAAGATAGTAAGTATTAAGGAGATATTCGATAATAACTGGCTAATACAGGAGCCTGAGATAGTAGACTACCTCCTACCCGGGCTTAAGTACGAGATACTCAACATAACCATAGTCCAGAAGCAGACGGATGCCGGTGAGATCTCCCGCTTCAGAGCCGTAGTAGTCGTCGGTAACTTCGACGGTTACGTCGGGGTCGGTATAGGTAAGGCCAGACAGCTTAGGCAGGCCATAGACAAAGCCTTGAGAGACGCTAAGCTAAACATAGTACCTGTAAGGAGGGGTTGCGGTAGCTGGGAGTGCTCGTGCAAGGAGCCGCACAGCATCCCGTTCGTTACCTCAGGTAAGGCTGGAAGTGTCAGGGTCGTCCTGAAGCCGGCTCCGAAGGGGACGGGCCTGGTAGTCGGGGACGTAGCTAAGGTGGTCCTCAGGTACGCCGGTATCAAGGACGCATGGTCCTGGACCTCCGGGGAGACTAGGACGTCCCTTAACTTCGCCCTAGCAACCTACGACGCCCTCAGAAAGACCTACAAGTTCGTATCACCGACAGACTGGCGTAGGGGTGTTTAGGCGTGGTACTCTACGCCATTATTAGAATACGGGGCACCGCCGACGTACCGTACGACGTAGAGTATACCCTGAGACTACTTAGGCTCGTCAGACGCTTCCACGCAGTCATATACCCCAAGAACCCGTCCCTGGACGGCAATCTCGAGGTGGTGAAGGACTGGGTAACCTGGGGGGAGATAAACAAGAAAACCCTTAGGGACCTGATATCGAAGAGGGGAAGACTAGTAGGTGGGAAGCCCATTGCCGAGGATGACATAAGGAGGATCTTCGGGCTCGGCAGCCTAGATGAGCTGGTGGACGCCCTGTATGAGGGTAGGATACTGTGGCACAAGTACTCCGACTACGTAAAGCCCGTGTTTAGGCTACACTCACCTAAGGGAGGTTTTAAGGGGAGCATTAAGAAGCCCTACAACGCCAGTGGGGAGCTAGGGTACAGAGGTGAGGCTATAAACGAGCTCTTAGCTAGAATGATCTGAGGTGGGGAGCGTGGTAGTCAGGAGGAGGAAGAAGAGTAGGTATATGCGCGGTATAAGGACCCACGGCTACGGGAACGTCGGCCAGCACAGGAAGAGCGGTAGCAGAGGAGGTAAGGGTGCTGTTGGAATGCATAAGCACAAGTGGTCGTGGGTCCTGAAGTACTTCCCGGACTGGTACGGGAAGCACGGCTTCACCTATCCACCGGAGATGAGGGTCGAGTATAGGGAGATCAACGTAGGCGAACTAAGGGAGCTTATTGAGTTCTTAAGGCAACAGGGCAGGCTGGAGATGGAGGGGGACGCTTACGTCATCGACCTCCAGGCTCTAGGCTATAACAAACTCCTCGGTAGGGGGAGCATAGACCTTAAGGTCAAGGTGCGTGTCTACAACGCTAGTGAGACCGCTATAGAGAAGATCAGGAGGGCTGGCGGTGAGGTAGTTATCTTAAAGGAGGCGACGCCGCGTAGCTAGAGCTACCTATTTAAGCACTAATACACACCCCTAGCTTGGGACTTAGTATTCGGTGTGAGCGGTAGGAAAAGCCTAACCTCTCTATATAGAGTAGTGCCAGCACTAATCTCCCTAGGGGTAGGTCTCCTAATACTCATAAACTCCTACTACGGTATGTTGTACGGCAATCCCGTATTCACATTTCTGTACAGAACGTTCTTAT
>Ga0080008_135605_pt1 | contig 10075 bp, 15 predicted proteins | sample ConCONMetagenome_FD_69211 | JGI IMG/M metagenome (GOLD analysis project Ga0080008, IMG submission 69211) | Hot spring microbial streamer communities from Conch Spring, Yellowstone National Park, USA - CON_C (SPADES assembly) (version 2) | ecosystem: Environmental > Aquatic > Thermal springs > Hot...
CCTCCTTCTCCTCGCCCTTCTCCTGGGGCTCTTCGCCCTCAAGGCCCTGTCCCATCCCGGGGGGGCCATGGCGCATCCCCTTTCCCTCAGCCTCCTCCACGGGGGGGCTTTCCTGGTGGCCTACCTGGCCTTGGCCGTGGGGGTGGGGGCGGGGGTGATGGGCGCTCTGCAGGACCTGCGCCTGCGCCGCTCCCCGGAGAAGGCGGTGCGGAGCGCCCCCCTCTGGAGCCTGAGGCGCCTGGAGCTGGGGTACCTGCGGGTGGGCTACCTGGCGGCCACCCTGGGCCTGGGAAGCGGCATGGCCTGGGCCTGGGGCTACTTCGGGAGCCCCCTGGCCTTGGACCCCAAGGAGCTTTCCGCCTTCCTGGGCTGGCTTTCCCTGACCTTCTACTTCCTCGTGGAGGAACGGCTTAGAGGGCTTTCCCGGGCCGGGCTCCTTCTTCTCGCCTACGCCCTGCTCCTCTTCGCCTTTCTGGGGGCGCCCTTCCTGGGGTCCCGGCATCCCTCGAGGCTCCCTTTTAACGAGTAGAAAGTCGTACTTGACAAAATGTAAAGCTCGGCATTACAATCCCCTCAGGGGTGAGAGGATGCTGGGTCCTTGGGTGCCCTGGGAGGCGGCGCGGTTCCACCGGGAGGCCCTCCTGAAGGAGGCGGAGCGGGAAAGGCTCCTTAGGCCTCTAAGGCGGGGCTGGCGCAGGCGGCTGGCCCGTTTCCTCCTGGCCCTTTCCGCCTGGCTGGCCCCGGAGGAGGCCTGGCGGGGGAAGGAGGCGGCCCATGGAGGATAGGAGGCGCATCCTGGAGATGGTGCGGGAAGGGGTTCTGAGCCCCGAGGAGGCCCTGGAGCTCCTTGCGGTCCTGGAGGACCGGGAGGAGGGGCGGGCCGAGGAGGGTCTAACCCCACCCCTGGTCCGCCTGGTGGCCCAGGGGGCGGAGGTGAGGGTGGTGGGGGAGAAGGGCCTCGCCTCGCCCCGGGCGGAGGGCGGGGAGTTCCGGCAGGAAGGGGAGGGTTACCTTCTGCGCCTGGGCCTCAGGGAAAAGGGGCGGCTCTGGGTCCCCGAGGGGAGCCCGGTGCGCCTGGAGGCCAAGGGGAGCAACCTGGAGCTCTCCCGGGTGGCCCTCTCGGGACAAGCCCATGGGTGCAACCTGGAAGGGGAGGAGCTTTTGGGGCTGGACCTCCGCCTGGTGGCGGGGAACCTGGAGGCGGGCCTTCTCCTCAAGGAAGGGCGCCACGGGCTGGACCTCAAGGCGGCCAACGCCGAGCTCCGCTTCCTCCCCGGCTCGGACCTCCTTTTGGAGGTGGAGGCCCGGCTTTCCTCGCTGGAGGTAGAGGGCGCCTGGACCCGGGCGCCGGGCGGGTACCGGCTTGGGGAAGGGCGGGCGGTCCTTAGGGTGAGGGCTTTCGCCAGCAACCTGGAAGTGGAGGCCTAGACATGGAAGAGAAAAGGCGCGTGCTGGAGATGCTGAAGGCGGGGGCGATCGGCGTGGAGGAGGCCATGGACCTCCTTTCGGCCCTGGAAGGGACGAGGCCCGAGCCCAGGCCCCCGGCCCGGCTCCTCAAGGTGCGGGTGGAAGCGGAGGAGGAAGGGCGGCCCGTGAAGGTGCACCTCAACCTCCCCCTGGCCCTGGCCTCCCTGGTGGAGTCCTTCCTGCCCGAAGAGGCCAAGCTCACCCTGGGCCGCCAGGGGGTGAACCTCAAGGACCTCCTGGCCCTCCTCAAGGAGGGGGTCCCCGAGGGGAAGCTGGTGGAGGTGGAGGCCGAGGAGGAGGAGGGGCCCGTCCGGATCCTGGTGGAGGTGGTGTGAGGCCGCCCCTGAGGCCTCGGTTTCTCTACCTGGCGGTCTGGGGGCCCTGGCCCTTTCCCCTCTACCTGGCCCTCCCCCTCTTCCTCCTGGAGTGGGGGCTTCTCCTCCTCCTCTTTCTCTGGAAGACCCGGGGGCTCCTTAGGGGAAGGCCGGGGCCCAGGGTGCCCTTCCTTAAGGTCTTTGCCCTCCGGGGGCTTCCCCCCCTGCCCCTCCTTTCCCTGGAGGCCGAGGGCGTGCGGCTGAAGGTGGGACTATGGTGAAAAAGCCCATGCCCGTGCGGTGTCCCGCCTGCGAGGGACCCCTTTCCGTGAAGGCCCTTTACTGCGAGGCCTGCGGCACCGAGGTCGTTGGGCGGTTTCTGCCCAACGAGTTCGCCCTTCTTCCCCGGGAGCACCTGGACTTCCTCCGGCTTTTCGTGAAGACCCGGGGCAACCTGAAGGAGGTGGAGCGCGTCCTGGGGGTTTCCTACCCCACGGTGCGGGCCAGGCTGGACGCCCTCCTGAAGGCCCTGGGCTACGAGGCCGGGGAGGAGGAAGGGGATAGGCTTCAGGTCCTCGAGGCCCTGAGGCGGGGGGAGATCAGCGTGGAGGAGGCGGTGGCGCGGCTGAAGGAAGGGAAAAGCTGAAGGCCGTGCCCTGGCCCACCTGGCTTTCCACCCAGATCTCGCCCCCGTGGGCCTCGAGGATGGCCTTCACGATGGCCAGGCCGAGGCCCGAGCCCCCCCGCTCCCGGTCCCGGGCCTTGTCCACCCGGTAAAAGCGCTCAAAGAGGTGGGGGAGGTGCTCCGGGGGGATCCCCTCCCCGTCGTCCTCCACCCGCACCACCACCCGGTCCCCCAGGTCAAAGGCCCTGAGCCACACCCGCTTAGCCCCCGCCTTGAGGGCGTTGGAGACCAGGTTGGCCAGGACCTGGTGGAGGCGGTCCGGGTCCCCCCGCACGTAGAGCTCCTCCGGGGCCTCCACCAGGATCTCCCCCTCAAAGCTTCGGGCGAACTCCTCCTTGACCTCCTCCAAAAGGTCCAGGACCCTGATGGGCACGGGCTCTATGCGCCAGGTGCCGCTTTGCGAAAGCTCCAGGAGGTCCGAGACCAGCTTGCCCATGCGCTCCGCCTCCCGCCGCACGATCTCCAGGCTCTCCCTTTGGGTTTCCGTCAGGGGGGTGCGGCGCAGGAGGTAGCCCACGTGCCCCAGGATGGCGGTGACGGGGGTCCTGAGCTCGTGGGAGGCGTCCTGGAGGAAGCGGGTCTGGGCCTCGAGGGCCTTTTGCATGCGGGTGATCATGCCGTTCAGGGCCCTCACCAAGGCGGCCACCTCGTCGTTGCCCTCGGGCTCGGGGAGGGGCTCGGGGCGGTCGGGCATGGACTCGGCCCGGCGGGCGAGCCACTCTAAAGGCTCCAGGGCCCGGGCCACCAGGCTCCGGGCCAGGAGGAGGGCCAGGAGGAGGACCAGAAGGGCCGTCCCGGCGTAGATGCGGCCGAACTGCTCCAGGGTGGCCTCCAGGTCCTCCGTGGGCTTGCCCACCAGGAGGACCCCCTTCCAGACCGCCCCGGCCAGGTTCACCTCCACCTTCCTGGCGTAGACCAGAAGCCTAAGGGGCCGGTCCTCCCGGGGAAGCTCCACCTCCGCCCAGACCTCCCCCTCCTTCAGGAGGGTTTCGTACTCCCTCTCCTTCAGGACCAGGCGCTGGCTTCCCAGAGCCGGGCTTTTTTGCAGGCTGATGCCCCCCTCCTTGGCCAGAAGGGCGGGGTCCTCCTCAGGGAGGAGCTGGAGCTCGGCGTAGAGGCTTGGGGGAAGGCCGGCCTCCAGGAGGGCCTGCCCGCCCAGGTTCAGGAGGCGGACCACCTGGTTGCCCGCTTCCAGAAGCTCCGCCCTCAGGTTGCGGTAGAGGAAGCTCCTTAGAAGCCCCTCCAGGGCGAAGCCCAAAAGGAGTAGGGTGACGAGGAGAAGGCCCGCCGTGAGGAGGGTGATCCGGGTCCTGAGGGTCATGTGGGGCTACCGGGGCCCTGGGGCAAAAAGGGGCCCCCGCCGGGGCACTCAGTCCTCCCTCAGCACGTACCCCACGCCCCGTACCGTGTGGATGAGGCGGCGCTCCCCGCCCGCCTCCAGCTTCTTGCGCAGGTAGCCGATGTAAACGTCCACCACGTTGCTCCCGCCCTGGTAGCCGGGCCACACCTTTTCCTCTATCTCGTAGCGGGTGAAGACCTTGCCCGGGTTCTTGGCCAGAAGCTCCAGAAGCTCAAACTCCTTGTTGGAGAGCTCAATGCGCCTCCCGGCCCGGAAGACCTCCCGGCCCTCGAGGTTGATGACCAGGTCCGCCACCCGGATCTCCCCGGTGATGGCCGGGGTTACCCGGCGCAGGTGGGCCCGCACCCGGGCCAGAAGCTCCTCAATGGAAAAGGGCTTCACCAGATAGTCGTCGGCCCCGGCGTCCAGGCCCTGGACCTTGTCCTCCACCCGGTCCTTGGCGGTGAGGATGAGGATGGGCACGTTGGAGGTTTTGCGGATGCGCCTGGCCACCTCAATCCCGTCCATGACGGGGAGCATCAAGTCCAGGATGACCAGGTTGGGGTTCACCTCCCGGAACTTGGAAAGCCCGGTGATGCCGTCGTGGGCCACCTCGGTGCGGTAGCCCTCGGCCTGAAGCTCCAGCTCTATGAAGCGGGCGATGTCCTTTTCGTCCTCCACGATCAGGATCAGAGGGGGTTCCATATCTCCATGGTAGCTCACTTTCTCATGAGAAAGTATTGGGCGTAAAGGCTCAGCACCGCCAAGTACATAAAGAGGCTCCCCAGGAGAACAAGGAGAGGCCAGAGCCCGTGAAAACCCACCTTCCCCAGGGTGTAGAAGACCCCGGAGGTGGCCATGAGGGCGAAGGTGGAAAAGGGCAGCTCCAGCCTGGGCAAGAAGAGGACGGAAAGCCAGCCCAGGCCCAGGTAGGCCAGGGTGTACAGCCAGCGGGGCGCCTTGAGGAAGAAGAGGCGAAATACCACCCCCAGGAGGGCCAGGCCCCAGATGAGGCCCAAGGCGAAGCTTCTGGCGCTCCCCTCGAGGCCCTCCACCAGGAAGGGCGTGTAGCTCCCAAAAAGGCGGCGAACTCCGGGTAGTCGGAAGGGGCCTGGCCGCAGATGCCCACGGGCCTGCCCTTGGCGTGGGCCTTCTCAATGAGCAGGGCGCACAGGGCCTTCACCGTCTCCCGCCTTTCGTCAAAGAGGCGGGCCACCCGCTCCGAGTCCCGGTCCAGGCCCAAAGCCAGCGTGAAAAAACCGGATCCACTTCACGGCACGCCTCCTTTCCTCAGGGCTTCCGCGAGCACCTTCTCGGCGCTCTCTCCCTGGTAAAGGGCCTCCTCGGTGAGGAAGAGGCGGTGGGGGAGGGCCAAAAAGGCGGCGTCCCTGAGCTCCTTCCAGTCCACCAGGGGCTTCCCCCGGAGGTGGGCCAGGGCCTTGGCCAGGGCCAGCCAGGCCTTGGCCCCCCTGGGGGAGAGGCCCAAGCGGAGCCTTTTGTCCTCGGCGGTCAGGAAGGCCACGTGGGTGATGGCCTCCAGGGCTTCCTTGGCCACCCGCACCGCTTTGGCCTCTTCCTGGGCCTTTAGGAGGTCCACCTCCTGGGGCTCCGGCGCCTTGGGCTCCTCGGTGAGGATCCTGAGCCACACCTCCCGCCTGGGGGGGCGGAAGACGATGCGGGCGGTGAAGCGGTCCAGCTGGGCCTCGGGCAGGGGGTAGGTGCCCTCCAGCTCCAGGGGGTTCTGGGTGGCCACCACGAAGAAGGGCTCGGGGAGGGGGTGGCGCACCCCGCCGGCGGTAACCGCCCTTTCCTGCATGGCCTCGAGGAGGGCCGACTGGACCTTGGGCGGGGCCCGGTTGATCTCGTCGGCCAGGACCACCTGGGCGAAGATGGGCCCCTTGACGAACTCAAAGCGCCCCTCGCGGAAGACCTCGCTCCCCGTCAGGTCCTGGGGGAGGAGGTCGGGGGTGAACTGGAGGCGCTTGTAGCTTAGGCCGCTCGCCCGGGCGAAGCTTTCCGCAAGAAGGGTCTTGCCCAGGCCCGGAACCCCCTCCAGAAGGGCGTGCCCCCGGGCCAGGACCGTGGCCAGGAGGGCCTCTATGACCTCCTCCTGGCCGAAGAGGGCCTGGGCCAAGGCTTCCCTCAGGCGCTCCAGGGCCACCTCAGCCCTCCTGGGCCCGGCTCTGGATGATCTTCTGGGCCAGGGGCGGGGGCACCTCCTGGTAGTGGCTGAACTCCAGGGTGTAGGCCCCGGCGCCGCCCGTGAGGCCGGGGAGGGCCTTGCAGTACTCCAGGACCTCGGCCCGCACGGCCGCCAGGGCCCCCTCCTGCTCCATGCCCAGGATCCGGCCCCGCCTGGCCTGCAGGTCGGAGAGGATGTCCCCCACCCGCTCCTGGGGGGCCAGGACCTTGATCTCGTAGATGGGCTCCAAAAGGGTGGGGCTCGCCTCGGCCATCACCTTCTCAGCCATGCTGGCGGCGATCTGGAAGGCCAGGTCCGAGGAGTCCACCTCGTGGTAGGAGCCGTTGTAGACGATGGCCTTGAAGCCCATCACGGGGTAGCCCGCCAGAACCCCCTTCTTGGCCGCCTCCAGGATCCCTTCCAGGGCGACGGTTCGGATCATGGTCCCTCCTTCTTGGTGCCCATAGTATAGGGCCAGGAAGGGGGCGATTGTCCCGGATGCTCTACGTGCCCAGGAGGCTTCTAGAGGAAACCCAGGCCCACCTCAGGCGGGAGCTCCCCAAGGAGGGGGTGGGCCTCTGGGGGGGGAGGCGGGAGGTGGAGCGGGTCATCCCCCTGCCCAACGCCCACCCCAGCCCCCTAACCGCCTACCTGGCCGAGCCCCTGGCCCTCCTCGAGGCCCTGAAGGCCCTGGAGAAGGAGGGGATGGCCCTTCTCGCCATCTACCACTCCCCCCCCAAGGGCCCCGCCTTCCCCAGCCCCACGGACCTCCAGGAGGCCCGCTGGCGGGTGCCCTACGTCATCTTCGGCACCGACGGCTTCCGGGCCTTTCTCCTCCCCGAGGGCCGGGAGGTGGGGATCGTAGTCCTCTAGCCCCCGTAGAACCAGCCCGTGTCCCACATGACCAGGGGCTTGGCCTCGTACCGCACCCCGGCCTCCACCACCTGGGCCACCACCAGGCTGTGGTCGCCGCCCTTGTAGAGGTGGCGCACCTCGGCCTCCAGCCAGTAGGGGAGCTCGGTGAGGAGGGGCAGGCCGAAGGTGGGGGAGGGCGCAAAGGGGTGGCCGTTGAGCCGGTCCCCCTCCCGGGTCGTGGGCTTGAAGAAGTCCTGGGCGATCCCCTTCTGGTCCTGGGCCAGGGTCATGAGGCAAAGCTTCCCCGTGCGCTCAATGAGGGCGTGGAGGCGGCTTTCCGCCTTGACCCCCAGGGCGATGAGGGGGGGCTGGAAGGAGGCCTGGGTCACCCAGTTCACCGTGCCCGCCGCCACCTCCTCCCCGTCCTGGGCCGTGAGGATGTAAAGGCCGTAGGTGAAGCTCCTCAGGACTTTCTTCTTGGCCTCGAGGTCCATACCCGGCATTTTAATCGCTAAGCAGGGCCTGCAAAAGGGCCTCGTGGATTTGGCCGTTGGTGGCCACGATGTAGCGGTGGCCCAGGCGGTAGGGCTTCCCCTCCAGGTCCGTGACCCTTCCCCCCGCCTCCTCCACCAATAGCCAGCCGGCGGCCACGTCCCAGGGGTTCAGCTTCACCTCCCAGAAACCCTCGAGCCGCCCCGCGGCCACGTAGGCCAGGTCCAGGGCGGCGGCCCCCGGGCGGCGCACCAGAAGCCCCCGCCTCAGGGCCCGCCCAAAGTAGATGAGGTTCTCGGCGTCCTTGGCCACGTCGTAGGGGAAGCCCGTGGCGAGAAGGCTTCCCAAAAGCTCGGCCCTTTGGGTGACCCGGATGGGCCTCCCGTCCAGGTAGGCCCCTTCCCCCCTCAGGGCGTAGAAGGTCTCCCCCCGGGCCGTGTCCATGACCACCCCCGCCTGGATGACCCCCTCGGCCTCGAGGGCCAGGGAGACCCCGTAGAAGGGGAAGCCGTGGGCGTAGTTGACCGTGCCGTCCAGGGGGTCCACGATGAAGCGCAGGGCCTTACTGCCCTCGCTCCCTCCCTCCTCGCCCAGGAAGCCCGCCTCGGGGAAGCGGCTTAGGAGAAGCTCCTTGATGGCCTCCTCGGACTCCCGGTCCGCCTGGGTCACCAGGTCCGTGGGCCCCGACTTGGTGCCCTGGGTGAAGCCCTTTTCCAGGTAGTAGAGGTGGATGCCCCGGGCCAGGCGGGCCGCTTCCAGCATGGAAAGGAGATGGGGGTGGTAGGGGTGGCGCCTGCCGATCACCCTCCCATCATACGGGCGAAAAGCGCCCTCAGCTTGGCCTCGCTCTTGACCCCGGGGGCCTCCTCCACGCCGCTGGCCAGGTCCACGCCGTAGGGGTTCAGGGCCAGGACCTCCTCCAGGTTCTCCGGGCCGATCCCCCCCGCCAGGATGACCCGTTTGCCCGTGGCCAGGAGGGGCCTCGCCCAGTCCCTGGGGTAGCCCTGGCCGCTTCCTGGGTTTTTGCTGTCCAGGAGGAGGGCGCTCGCCGGGTAGCTGGCCCACTCCGGCCTGGCGGGGCCTTCCAGGGCGAAGGCCTTGATGACGGGATAGAACGCGCCCACCCGCTCCGCCCACTCCGGGGGCTCGAGGCCGTGGAGCTGGGCCACCTGGAGGCGGGCCTCTTCCATGAGCCGCAGGACCTCTTCCGGGCCCTGGTCCCGGAAGACCCCCACCCGGGCCACGAAGGGCCCCAGGGCCTGGGAGATGGCCCGGGCCCTCTCTGGGTCCACCCGCCTCGGGGAGCCCGGGGCCAGGACGAAGCCCAAGGCCCAGGCTCCCAGGGACTCGGCCAGGAGGGCGTCCTCCAGGCGGGTGAGGCCGCAGATCTTTACCCGCACTTGCTGTAGCCGCAGGCCTGGCACTTCCAGCAGCCTTCCTCCCGCACCAGGGCCTTCTCCCCGCAGGAGGGGCAGAGGCCTGCCCCCCGGAGCTCCACGCCGCCCCCGGAGAGGGCGGGCAGGGGCTCCGCCCCGGCCTCTTCCTTAAGGCTCAGGCCCTTAAGCTCCTTGGGGATGGTCTCCAGGGCCACGGCGATCAGGTCCGCCTTGCTGGAGACCAGCCTCCCCTGGTAGGTGCCGTAAAGCCCGCCGTTGATGCCCCTCAGGGTGCGGATGATGGCCTCCGGGGGCACCCCGTACTGGAGGGCGATGGAGACCACGCGGCCCAGGGCCTCGGAGTCGGCGTTGGCCTCGTCCCCCGCCTTGCCCGAGGTGAGGATGACCTCTATGGGGTGGCCCTCGAGGACGTTCACCGTCACCAGGAAGCTCCGCTTGACCCCCTCGGGGGTCATGAGCTTGACCATGTCCGTGAAGCCCATGAGGCGGCCCGGGCGCTCGTAGATGGGCTCCCCCGCTTTAGGTGCCCTAGGGGGGCTTCCTCTAGCCTTGCTTCCTCGGCCCTTGCCTCCTGGGGTTTGGCCTCCTCCGTCTCCTTGGACTCCTTCTTCACCGTCAGCACCTGGAACTCCCGGGAGCCGTCCCGGTACACGGTGATCCCCTTGCACCCGGTGCGGTAGGCCTCGGCGTAGGCCTCCTCCACGTCCTCCACCGAGGCGTGGTTGGGCAGGTTGATGGTGTTGTGGGAGATCAGACCGTTCACCACGTAGCGGTGTACTTCCTCCACCTCTATGTCGTACATCTCTACCTCTCCCACCTCCTCCACCTCCACCACCCTATGGGCGAGAGTCTCCGTGGGCCAGCCTAGGCGGTCGGCGGTGGTGTTGTAGACCACGGACACACCCCTTTGGCGCACCGACTTCAAGTTCTTATATCCGGGGTGGGCTACGCCTACGGAGGTGGTGGCGAGTACCTCCTCGGGGACGAACACCTTGTACCGCGCTTCTCTTTGAGCCCACTTGTGGGCCTCTATGGGCTGGATTAGCTCTTGGAGGGGTCCGGAAACGGCCACGGAGTGAACGCAGTATGTTTCCTTGGGAGCAAGGACCTTTTTCCGCCCCTGGTAGACCTTAGGCAGACCAAAGCTACGGGCTAGCTCCGCTGCCTCGTAGGCCAGCCGCTGGCTTTTCCCCTCGTAAACTACAAGCCCCATGTTGGGGTGCACGTAGCCGTCTAGGGTGAGGCCGCGGAGGAAGGCCAGCTTCTCCTCGGGGCTTCCCTGGAGGATCTGTTGCGGCACCCGCTTTTGGGCTGCTCCTTTGCCAATAAGCCTCTCCACGAAAC
>Ga0080008_146019_pt1 | contig 10075 bp, 10 predicted proteins | sample ConCONMetagenome_FD_69211 | JGI IMG/M metagenome (GOLD analysis project Ga0080008, IMG submission 69211) | Hot spring microbial streamer communities from Conch Spring, Yellowstone National Park, USA - CON_C (SPADES assembly) (version 2) | ecosystem: Environmental > Aquatic > Thermal springs > Hot...
TGACCATGGCCGCTAAGGGGAGCCACAACCTCTACCACCTGCACATGGCGATGGTCGAGCTCAGGGGGGGTGTTACGAGGGAGGACGTCGTAAGGATCCTGGAGGAGGAGCCGAGGGTAATCTTCGTGAGGGGTTCCGACGGCATAGACGGGCTTAACGCTATATTCGAGCTAGCTAGGGACCTGGGGAGACCTAGAGGAGACCTCTACGAGATACCGGTATGGTACGAGAGTATATCGGTCGACGGGGACGAGGTCTACCTAATGTGGGCAACCCCCAACGAGTCCAACGTAGTACCGGAGAACATAGATGCTATTAGGGCTATGCTGGAACTCGAGAGGGATGCTAAAGCATCGATATCTAAGACGGACCACTACCTCCACGTGATTAAGAAGATCTACTGAGTTCGGAACCCGCGGACCCCCCTTTGGAGGTCGCCGGTTTTACGCGTTAGAAAACTACCTGTAGATCCCTGAAGTCCTGCGGAAGTACCTGCCCAGCCTTTACCAACCTATCGTACTGCTCACCTATGAACTCAGCAAAGACTGGGCACGTATCGAACTTACCCTCCCTATCGCACTTAGGCTTCCTCTCGGACTTCATCATCTTTATGAAGCAGGAGAGGGTCTTCTTATCGTAGTATGGGCATAGCTTGTACGTCTGCTTAGCGGAGCGTATTATCCTCTCTACCCACTTACTTTTCTCGGTCGCAGGTCTGGTAGAAGCTCTCTGAGAGCCTTGGTCTAGGGTCATGCGACCACCACCTACCTAGTGTCTCCAGCCTACGACGAGGAACCTACCATCCTCCTGTACGTAGACCTTACCGCTGTTAACTAGGCGGGTTAGAATTCTCCTGATCTTATCCTCGCTAGCTATCCCCGGCAGGTAGCGGTGTATCTCCTTGATGTTCATAGGTCTCTCGCTTAACAGTTTCAGGATTATCTCCACCAGCTCGTCCTCGGTAGGCGCCCTTATGACAACTACCTCCTGATCCTCGTAAACGACCTTGAAGTTAAGCCCGAGGTCAGACTCGTTTTCGTTGCTCTCCACGTTGTTATCGGTACTCCTAACTCTCTTCATCCCGTAACCCCCACTCCTATTCCCTACGATTCTTAAAAGTTTTCCTCAAGGAGGCGCATATCTGTTCTCTTAAAGAGGTTAAGCGGCATTTCCGGACGAGCCCTCTAAACGCCCCGCAGATGAACACCCGGGTAGGTGCAGGGAACCTGTGAACCGCCCTAGGGAAACCCACGCCCCTTAGGGTAGGGGGGAGGTCAGCATGTCTCCACGGGATGCTCCTGTTTAAGAGCTTCTCCAGGTTTAAGTTTCAACCCCACTTATGTTGGAGTTGAGCAGGAGCACAGCTCGGGCGAGGCTGGGGCTATGCCTCGGGAGCCTCCGTACGTAGACCTTAGCAGGGGGTTTAAGGAGGTGCTGAGGGTCATCGAGGACTACGGGGTTCAGCTTGAGAGCCTGTGGATCATACCTGAGAGGGATAGCTCCGGCTCACTGAGGGAGAGGTACCACGGTGAGTTCGTCGCTCAGGTACCTAGGAACGCTATCATTAGGTTCACCAAGCCCTACGAGCTGGTCCTAGACCCGTTCGTAGGCTACGGTACTACGTTAGTTGAGTGCCTCAGGCTCGGTAGGCACGGTATAGGTGTTGAGGTCGAGCCCGGCATCGCTGAGGTGGCTAGGAGGAGGGTCGCTAGTGAGCCCAACCCCTACGGTGTTAGGGTCGAGGTCGTAGTGGGTGATAGTAGGAGGGTTGACTTCAGGAGGCTGATCGAGGAGAGGGGGTTCAGATTCGTAGACCTAGTCATAGCCCACCCACCGTACTACGATATAATCAAGTACGGGGACTCGCCGGCTAACCTCTGCAACGCCCCCAGCCTGAGGGAGTTCCTCAGGTGGTACGGTGAGGTCGTCGACAACGTCCTCGGGGTACTGAAGCCCGGGGGCTACTACGTGCTAGTCGTAGGCGATAAGTACGAGGACGGCGAGTGGGTACCCCTAGGCTTCTACACCATGAGTGAGACGCTTAGGAGGGGGCTTAGGCTCAAGGCTATATGCGTTAAGAACATAGAGGAGACGGCGGCTAAGAGGGGTACCGTAAACCTGTGGAGGTACAGGGTCCTGAAGGCTGGTACCTACTACTTCAAGCACGAGTACGTGATGTTCTTTAGGAGGGTCTAGAGGTCTGAAGGTACTTACCTAGGAATAGGGCTGTGTACAGTAGGAACTTAGCTAGGGAGCCCCTCTCCAGGCCTATGGCGTGGCCTATGTCCGGGATTACGTGGAACTCGAAGGTCTTACCTAGCTCAGCTAACCTCTGGACGAACCTCATTACCGGCCTAAGCGGCGTCCTGGAGTCGTTCTGGGGCTGCACTATGCACAGCGGGGCCGCTACGTTCTCCACGTAGTTTATCGGGGACCTCTCCCTGAATAGCTCCTTTCTACCGGCGAAGAGTATCTCCTCGAAGCGCTTGAAGAAGGCGTCGGCAAGCTCGTACATCTCCTCCCAGTCAGCCACCGGGGCTCCTGCAACACCACACCTCCATAGGTTGGGCTTCCTAGTTAACTGCATTAGGGTCGTGTAGCCTCCGTAGCTGTAGCCTACTACGGCTACCGAGTCCCCGGAGGCTAGCCCCCTCTCCACAGCCCAGCTACGCGCTGCAGCTACGTCCTCCATATCGGCACCACCGGGGTCGCCTATATCCATCTTCCTAAACCTCTGGCCGTAGCCCGTGGAGCCCCTGAAGTTCGGGGCTACTACGTGGTACCCGAGGGCTGCTAGGGTTACGATTGTCGGGGACCACGAGTCGGCCACCTCAGCCCACGGGCCCCCGTGTGGGTAGACCACGGTTGGTCCGGGCTTCGGTGCTACAGCGCTCTCGAGTACGTACGTAGGTACCCTAACCCCGTCGAAGGACCTGACCTCAGCTAGGTACACGTCGCCGAGCCTCCGGGAGATATCCTCCGGTAGGTCCGCCCCCTCGAGGACCTCGTAGCTGAGCTCCGCAAGGTCTACGGAGAGTACCTTCGGAGGTGTCTTAAGGGTTGAGTGGACTACGTAGGCCCTACCGCCGTGTAGCGCTGCCGAAGATACGAACCCGGCATCGGAGCCGACCAGCCTACCGTCTACGTAGAGGCGGGCCTTACCGTCCCTCTTAGCTATAGCCCACACCAACCCGTCGTCGGTCCACCCGTAGTCCACGAACTCCACGGGGTCGAAGAGCTCCATATCCCTCCACGAGGTCCGGACCCGGCTTAACTCACCGCTCTCTAGGTCTAGTACGTAAAGCCTCTCCCTATCTCCGTCCTCGAAGTCGCTTGCGAAGACGACCCTAGAACCCCTAAGCCTTGGAGCTACGTTAGTACTACCCTCCCTAGGTGTGTATACTCTCAGCTCCCCTCCCCTAGCTAGGTCCACTACGAACAGCTCGGTGGAGAACGGGTCCCCCCTGAGGTGTCCGTAGCCCACTACGTACCTATCGCTAACGTCCGTCGTGTACTCCCTACCGCTTACCCTAGCTACTAGCTCCGGCTCAGACCCTAGCTTAGCTAGGAAGATCCCGGCGTACTCCCCAGTAGCACCCGTCCAGACCACCCGCTGACCGTCGAATGCTAGACCGAGGACCCTCTGGGGAGGTAGACCTGACGATACGTCGACGGCATCACCCCCGGAGGCTGGTACTGCGTAAACCCTCGATAGTTCGAAGCCCCTACTAACATCCCTTACGTACACGACGTAGTCCGATGGCGGGCGTGCTGAGGCTAGGAAGTGGATACTCCTCGCGAGTAGCCTCCTAACCCTAGACAACGTATCTAGTGAGTAGAGGTCGAAGGTCCCCTCGGAGCTGGAGCCGTAGACCAGCAACCCCCCTCTAGCAACCCCGTAGACTACGTAGGTAGGCACAGCGGTAACCCTATCGATTATCGACGAGATCTCCGAGAGGGTCGACCCCACAGGACCACCGCACCTAGGTGGTGTACTCAGAAATAAGTAGTTACCACCAGGTACCCTACCTCCTGAAGGTAACCTCCTCAACTCTCCCGCTTAGCCTACCTATTACCAGTACGTCCACCAGGTCTACGAATAGCCCGTGCTCTACGACTCCCGGGATGCTCTTAAGGGTCCTCGCGACCTCCGCTAGGTCGGGATCCCTAGGTGGGGTAACGTCTAGGACTACACCACCTAGGTCTGTAACTACCGGACCCCTCTTACCCTGGGATACCCTAACCGATACGCTGTAACCTAGCTCACCCAGCCTCCTCCTAACGAAGCTAATTGCCTGGGGTAGGACCTCGACCGGTATAGGCCTAGCGTGGGGTACCCTCGGTACTACCTTAAGCTCATCGACTACGAATACCCTGAGGTCGGCTGCGGAGGCCAGTACCTTCTCCATAGTCATAGCGGCCCCGCCACCCTTGACCATCCTACCGAGGAGGTCCACCTCATCGGCAGAGTCGACGTATACGTCCACCCTATCAACTGTAGAGGGGTCGAGGACCCTGAGCCCCAGTTGAGATGCCAGTAGAGCGGTATCCGTAGATGAGGCAACCACAACCCTATCCATTAACCTACCGGAGGCTAGCCTAAGGAATGCCTCAACCGTTGAACCGGTACCCAAACCAACAACCCTAGCCCTACCCAGGTACTCCATAGCCCTAATCGCCGCGGCCTTCCTGGCCTCGGATACCTCGGAACCCACACCAGACCCCCTAAGCTCACGTGCAAGCAGTTAAAACCCAAAGGTTCCTTGACCGTACGCTTTTAAATAACCCAACCACAGAGATTAGAGGTGGTGAGAGAGTGCCCGGTAAGTGCAGCAGGAAGAGGGAGAAGAAGGAGGAGAAGGAGGAGAAGAAGTAGCTTAAGCTAAGGAGCTTTTTAGATCTCCTTAAACCCCTAAGATACGGTTAAAGAGGCTCTTACCCACCTACAGTAGTAGGAAGGGTAGGTATACTAGGGTGCTAACTAGGGTTACCACAGTCCTACCTTAAGGAACTCGGTGAAGGTTATTGGGGTACCCATCCTACTCTCCAGGGTCTCCAGTACGATTATGTTCGAGGCCGCCCCTAGGATGGTTAGGTTACCTGCTATTGTTGACGTAGCTGCTAGGGCTAGCCACACGTTAGTATCTGAGGGTCCGTAGTCGCAACTCTTTAGGAACTCTATGAGGAGCTTTACGAGGGGGACGTTACTCAGTACCTGGCTTAGTAGGATCGACAGTAAGGTAACCGCGAGTACGCTCTCCACCTTCCCGAGCCTATCGGGTAGTACTAGGGTCAGAATAGGCTGTAGTATACTACTCCTCCACACACCCTCCATGGTTATGAACATGGCTATGAAGAACACTATAGTCCCCCAGTCAACACCTGCTAGTACAGCCCTGGGGTTTCTGGAGGCTGCGTACGTACCCGCGGCTACGATGAACGGTATGAAGCCCCTGTGGGTTACGTGGGGCAGGCCTAGGAGCTCCGCTAGGTCGTTCGCTACTAGGGCTACTACAGCTGTGAGCTAGTACGGCATCACGCCTATCCCTAATAAGCTCGTGGGGTACCGCGATCACGGCTACGGGTCCATTCTCGACCCTGAATACCTTGAGTAGTATCAGCGGGACCAGGACTAGGTTGACCAGCGTCGGTACGGTGAGCACCACCGCGAACTGTACGAAGGGTGCTGGGATACCGCTCTCCACAGCTATCAGTACGTTCTGGGGGTTCCCCATGGGGGTCATGGCCGAGTCCACCGTGAGGGAGTAGGCTATTACAGAACTGATGCTAGGTTTAAGTATCTGTGAGTACCTGTAAACTTAGTATCGTAGAGTGATACCTAAATACCCCTACTCCCACTATAGTTTCTCGGATGATCCGCACTGCGGTGACTCCGCGGGCTCAGATGGGAGCCCCGTGGCGTTGGGCTCGACGGCCGCCCACGACCTCACACTAGCTACCCATAGGGTGCGGACGGGGCAGAGGTCCCTAGATGCTCACCCTTCCGCACTCATCGCATCTAGGGACGAACGGCTACACGTACCGAGGGTAGCTCACGCAGGAGCCGACCCAGGGTCTGGGGTACTGCTACTACTAACTGAAGGCCCGCCCCTTTAGGTCGGGTTCTTAATAGCACCCAGGCTACAGAAGTGTAGTAGCTGGTGTCTGGGGTGTCGGAGAAGAGGGTCACGTTCATATACGATGAGCTACACGGGTATATACGTCTGGAGGGGCTGATCCGGGACCTCGTATCGACGCGGGCCTTTCAGAGGTTGAGAAGGGTTAAGCAGCTACCCTTCGCCTGGTACGTCTACCCCGGTGCTACCCATACTAGGTTCTCACACTCCCTGGGTACGGAGTACATAGCTGAGACTGTGGGGCGTAGGCTTGCTGAGGAGGGGTACATAGCCCAGGACGATGTTGAGCTGGTTAGGGTGGCCGCACTACTCCACGATATAGGTCACGCGCCGCTCTCACACTCCCTGGAGCCCCTGATCATGGAGCTCTCGGGGCTTAGCCCCGGGGAGCTAACGGAGATGGTCATAACGCAGGACCCTGAGATCTCCGAGGTGCTCGGTAACTACGGGATTTCCCCTGGGGAGGTCTCCTCACTACTTAAGGGTAGGAGCTCCAGTGCCGTACTCAATAGCCTAGTCTCGGGGGACCTGGACGTAGATAGGCTCGACTACCTCCCTAGAGATGCGTACCACACAGGGGTGGCCTACGGTAGGATAGACCTCCACAGGATAGTCTCGTTCCTAGTTGCGGGTGAGGGGGGTGTAGTAGTACCTAGTAAAGCCCTAAACGCGCTGGAGAGCTTCTACATAGCTAGACTACACATGTACAAGGCGGTCTACTACCATAAGACCATTACCGGCTACCAGTTGCTCTTCAGGAACGTGTACGCGGAGTTGGTGAAGCATAGAGAGGTGGGTGAGACCCTGGGCTTCTTTACGTCGGCCTACGGGTTCAGCAGAGCTATTAGGGAGGGTCTCTTCTACCTCTGGGATGACAATACCGTAGCCGGCCTGGTTAGCTACACGCTAGCCAGGAGGGAGCTACCGCAGAGTGTTGAGGACCTAGCCTGGAGGCTACTAAGTAGGAGAGGTTATAAGGCGGTCCTAAACGAGGTGAAGCTCTGCTGGAGCTACCGGGACATAGCCTCGAGGGCCGAGGAGCTTAGAGTAGCTGTTGAGTCCTACACCTCGCTGACAAGCCCAAAGGTAGCGCTCTTCCTGGATGCTGTACAGATATACGACCCCGATAAACCGGTCGGAGTTATAGTAGGCGGCAGGGAGGTTAGAATCACTGAGGTGAATGAGAGCATAATAGGGCACATACCTCCCTACGTCTGCTTCCTCAGGTTGTACACCCTACCGGAGTACGGGGAGGATACTAGGAGGGCTCTAGAGAAGTTTCTTAGACATTAGGTAGGCGTCCTCACCATCCGGGTAGTACCTCCGGATCCTCCCAACCACCGAGTAGCCGAGGCTCCTATAAAGGGATATCGCCGCGGCATTGCTTACAGCCACCTCGAGGACGACCTCAACTAGGCCCAGCCTCCGGAACCTCTCCTCAAGGTGTAGCATGAGGGCCCTCCCCAACCCCCTCCTCCTAAACCCAGGGGCTACCGCGATTGAGATGACGTGTGCTCTACCGCCCCTCTCAGCTATAGCAAGTGCGTAGCCGACTACCCTACCACCGCACTCAGCAACTAGGAAGAGCTCCGGGAACAGAGCCTGGTAGGCTAGGAAGAGCTTACAGGGGTAGGGGTAGGGGAAGGACTCGACCTCGATCTCGCAGACGGAGTCCAGGTCCTCAGCTACGAACTCCCGTATTCTGCACCGCTCCCCCTCTCCTGGCATAGGAGGGGTACCGTCTTGGGGCTACTTAAGCGCTGGTAGGGTCTTGTCGAAGGGTTTGTAGGCTATGCCCTTCTCAGTTATTATAGCTGTAACTAGCTCGGGCGGGGTGATGTCGAAAGCTGGGTTGAGGACTTCGACCGTTGGTAGTGTTATGTAGATACTCTTCAGTACCGTTCTAACCTCGTCGGGGTCCCTCTCCTCTATCTTCACGGACTCTATGGGGTTCTCGAAGTCTATTGAGGACGTCGGTGCAGCTACGTAGAACGGTACGCCGTGTCTCGCAGCTAGGACTGCTATAGTGTAGGTACCTATCTTATTCACCACGTACCCGGGTAGGACTACCCTGTCCGCACCTACAATTACCTTAGATACGAGCCCCCTACTCATTACGTACCCGACCATGTTGTCGGTGATGAGCTTAACCGGGATCCCCTCCTTTACCAACTCCCATACAGTTAACCTAGCTCCCTGCAGCATGGGTCTAGTCTCTGTAGCTATTACCTTTATCCTCTTCCCGCTGTACCACGCAGCCCTTATGACCCCGAGAGCCGTCCCGTAGGCTACCGTAGCTAGTGCACCGGCATTGCAGTGCGTTAGGATTACATCACCGTCCTCTATAAGCTTAGCACCTACCTCGCCAATCCTCCTATTTACCTCAACATCCTCATCGTAAATCCTCAGGGCCTCGGCTACGACCCCCCTGACCATCTCGTCAACACCTGCGTAGTCCCTGGAGACCGCAGCCTCCATCCTCTTGAGGGCCCAGAAGAGGTTTACAGCTGTTGGTCTAGTAGCTCTCAACCTCTCGATTACGGTACGTAATCTAGCCCTCAGCTCCTCCACACTAGTTCCACCGTACTTAACGGCCGCCAGAGCCACGGCTAGTGCTGCTGCCACACCTATAGCCGGGGCCCCCCTAATCTCCATCCTCTCTATGGCTACGGCGATCCTCTCGGGGTCGTCGGTCTCGACGTACTCCTCAGCCCAGGGGAGCTTCAGGGTGTTGAGCCAGCGGACCCTACCCCCAAGCCACTCAATAGACTTGATCACGCTGGGCACCGAGTAACTTAGGTGCGGGGCACTATATTAACGATTCTGCGCTGGTGGGCGACCTAAATGAGCGAGAGCCCCCTTAGGCCACTAATGAAGAGCTCTACAGCTATTGATGCTACTATAATCGACATGAACTTGGCCAGTCCCTGAAGTACCGAGGGGCCTAGGTATCTAAGGACTAGGTAGGAGTACCTCAGTAGCGGGTAGGCCATGGCAAAGGCTATGTAAGCCCCCGCTAGCGCTACTAGAGGACCGTATATCCTCGAGTAGACTATGAGGGTACTCATGGTTCCGGGACCTACTATCAGTGGCGTAGCTATAGGTACTACAGCAAAGTCCCCGCTCTTAACCTCCTCCGACCTCTCCTTCGACAGCAGCATCTCTGTAGCTATAATCATCAATAGTACGCCCCCCGCTATCCTAAGAGCCTCTAAGCTTATGTTGAACAGTTTTAGTACGTACTCGCCGAATAGGGAGAACAGGGTCAGCAGCAGTAGTATAGCTATACTAGCCCTATTCACGGTCCTAGCTACCAACCTACCCATATCTCCCTTCTCGAGGTCGCCTCCTAGAGCTCCGATATAGGATATTAGTGTAGGTATAGCCGCCGGCGGGTCCATAATTGCGAAGATCGATACCGCTACCGTTACTAAGGACGTTACTACGGAGGGGTCCAACCGGGGTACCCTAGAACCTTACTCTACCTCAACCTCAGTGGGTACGTAAGTTATAACTATTCCCTGGACCTTTGTTGACCACCACCTGAGGTAGTCCTGGATACTCCTCCTCTCGGTGGGGGATACTACCACCCTTCTCCTGGCCCACTCCACCTCCTCTAGACCGACGGTACCCGAGCCCCTACTGGCTGCTAACCTCAGGAGGGCGTCTAGCTCTGCTAGCGAGTACCAGGGGGTATTGCTAACTATGTAGTCAACCACCCTCTCGCTGGCGAACCTCACCCTGTACTTGCTGGCATTCCTAAGCAGGGCCTTCCTACGCATCTCCTTATCGGGGTACCCGACCAGGATAGTTACGTCGACCCTCCCCGGTCTTAGAAGTGCCGGGTCTACTAGGTCGGGGTTATTGGCTGTGAGTATGGTGAAGGGTCTTTCGCTTCTCTGAAGGTGGTAGAGAATGGTGGACAGCTCACTGAGGTG